>ERZ772766.447-NODE-447-length-24237-cov-7.020263_pt1 | contig 24237 bp, 20 predicted proteins | sample MGYA00511379_ERZ772766 | MGnify/ENA primary metagenome ERZ772766 (study PRJEB29015, sample SAMEA2737895) | human oral metagenome | biome: human oral; feature: human-associated habitat; material: dental | place: China | collected 2116 ...
GCGATACGCCCCTACCCATGGGATAACCCCAACGACCGACCGCGAGCTTTCGTGGGAGCTTCGCCCCCGCACCCCGACTCCCTTTTCTTCTCTTGATAGAAGAAAAGGAAGCAAAAGAAGATCAAGGCGATAATCGCTATCAAGTTGGCCGAATAGGCGCAGAGATTGCTGCGTGGTTTCATGGGATGCGGGCGATGGCCCGCAGGGATCCGTGGGGGCGGGCACAAAAAAAGCCGGATACCAGCTCGAGACGTCGCTCGGCAAGTATCCGGCAAAAAGGCTTGAGATGAGGAGTTAGTTATGACTTTCGCTAAGGGCGGCGATTAGCTCGTCGAGGGTGACGGCGCGTTGCTCGCCGCTGCGCATGTCCTTGAGCTGAATGCGGCCGGTGGACATCTCGTCCTCGCCGACAAGGGCCACGAAGGGGATCGCGTTTGCGTCGGCATAGCCGAGTTGCTTTTTCATCTTCGTGGCGTCGGGGTAAAGCTCAGCACGAATGCCGGCAGCGCGCACGCGGGCAATCAGCGGCAGGAGATAGTTGGCCTCACGCTCGCCGAAGTGCACAAAGAGCAGCTGGGTGGTTCGCAACGTGTCTTCGGGATAGAGATCAAGCTGGTTCAGGACATCGTAAATGCGATCTGCGCCGAAGGAGATCCCGACGCCGGAAAGGCCGGCCATACCGAAGACGCCTGTCAAGTTGTCGTACCGACCGCCGCCCGTAATGCTTCCGATCTCCACGTCGAGGGCTTTGACTTCAAAAATGGCTCCCGTGTAGTAATTGAGGCCGCGCGCCAGTGTGAGATCGGTCTCTAAGCGGGCCTTCAGCGGCAGCGGCTCTATGTGATCCAAAATGTATTCCGTCTCCTCCACGCCGCGGATGCCTGCCTCCGAGCCTTCCAATACGCTACGCAGGGCCGCCATCTTTTCCCGATTGGAACCTCGAAGGTCTATCACCGGCTGCAGGCGATCGATGGCCGAATCGCTGATGCCCTTTGTCCGAAGCTCGGCGATTACGCCCTCGCGTCCGATCTTGTCTAACTTGTCAATCGCCACAGTGATATCGACGATCCTTTCGGCCTCCCCGATCACCTCGGCTATGCCGGCTAGGATCTTGCGGTTATTCATCTTGATCACCACATTGATGCCCAGACGTCGGAAGACCTCGTCCATGATCTGGATGAGTTCCACTTCGCAAAGCAGCGAGTCACTGCCGACTACGTCCGCATCGCATTGGAAGAACTCGCGGTATCGGCCCCGCTGCGGGCGATCGGCACGCCAAACGGGTTGTATCTGGTAACGCTTGAAGGGGAAGGTCAATTCGGATCGGTGTTGGACTACGAATCGAGCAAAGGGTACCGTAAGATCGTATCGAAGGCCTTTCTCGGAGATCCTGGCCGAGACCTTCGGAAGGCTTTTTTCCTTCCAGTCGTCGTCGGTGATAGCCGATAGAAAGTCGCCTGAGTTTAGGATTTTGAACAGCAGTTTGTCGCCCTCTTCGCCATACTTACCCATGAGGGTGGATAGTTGCTCCATGGCGGGCGTTTCGATCTGCCGGTAGCCGTAGAGGTGGTAAACCTGACGTATGGTTTCGAATATGTAGTTGCGCCGGGACATCTCCACGGGCGTAAAATCGCGAGTCCCTTTCGGGATTGAAGGTTTCTGTGCCATGCTAATCTCTTCTGCTGCCTGAGGTGAATATGAGAATGTAATAAAGGAGGGTAGCCAATGAGCCAAGGGCTGCCACGACATAAGTATATGCGGCCGACTGCAGAGCGTCGCGGGCCATGCTATCGGTTTCCCGAGAGGTTAGTCCGGAGGTCTTCAACCAGGCTAAGGCGCGCCGACTGGCATCTATCTCGACCGGGAGGGTGATAAAACTAAATAGTGTAGTCAATGCGAACATCACAATGCCTATCAACATGAGTTGCGGAAAGGTTTTGATGAGCAACATGCCAGCCAGTAAGACCCACTGGACGATATTCGATGAGAAGCTGACTATGGGAACCAGCCTTGAGCGGAGCTTAAGCGGAGCGTAGGCGCAAGCGTGTTGGACGGCGTGTCCGCATTCATGGGCAGCCACCGCAGCGGCGGCGATGCTGTTGCTGGCATAGACGGAGTCGCTGAGGTTGACCGTCTTCTTTGCGGGATCGTAGTGATCCGTCAGCTGCCCAGCCACGGACGTGACCCGCACGTCTTCGATGCCATTCTGGCGAAGCATACGCTCGGCCACTTCGCGTCCCGTCAGGCCTCCGGGCAAGGGCACCTGAGAATACTTTTCGAACTTGCTTTTTAAGCGACTTGACACCAGCCAGCTCAGCGCGGCTATGCCGATAAAAATGACCCAGTAAAGGGCCGTTGAAGAGGTAATCATTGGTTGTAGGGGATAGGTGATAATACTTTGTTTGGGGAATCGTCGAGGCAAAATAATAGTCCTCACGGAGGATGGAGGCGCTTCGTGACGTCTCCGAGCTTCCGGAGGACTATGCTTTTTGTCCTTCAGCCCGTGCGGTTGAAGGCAAAAAGAATGCCAGACGGCCTACTCGTTGTAGCGGATGATAGTCTGCTCGCGATCGGGTCCGACTGAGACGATCTTAATGGGTACCCCGAGCTCATCCTCGAGGAAAGTCAAATAGGCGTTGAACTCCTCGGGGAATTCGTCTTCGCTCTTCATCCTTGACATATCGGTACGCCATCCGGGCAGCTCCGCGTATATGGGTTCGGCCTTTGAAAGGTCAAAGGGGAAGCGATCCGTCTCCACCCCGTCCACGCGATAGGCCACACAAGCCTTGATGACGTTAAAGGTATCCAGGACGTCACTCTTCATCATGATCAGTTGGGTTACGCCGTCGATCATCACAGCGTAACGCAAAGCCACGAGGTCAATCCACCCGCATCGGCGACGGCGCCCCGTAACCGATCCGAACTCGTGTCCGCGCTCGCACATAGCCTCCCCCGTTTCATCGTGCAACTCCGTAGGGAAGGGCCCACTGCCCACGCGTGTGCAATAGGCTTTGAAGATGCCGTACACTTCGCCAATATTTCGCGGCGAGACTCCCAGGCCTGTGCAGCATCCGGCGCAGATTGTATTTGAGGAAGTGACGAAGGGATAGGAACCGAAATCGATGTCCAACATCGTACCCTGTGCACCCTCGGCAAGCACCGAGCGACCCTCGCGGAGCATCGCGTTCACCTCGTGCTCGCTGTCCACAAGTCGGAAGCCCTTCAAATAGTCCAGGGCTTCGAGCCACGGACGCTCGAGGTCAATCAAGTTGTACTCGAAGTTCATCGCCCGAAGCATGTTTTCGTGTCGGCGTTTGGCGGCGGAATACTTCTCGTCAAAGTTTTCCAATAGGTCGCCTACCCGGAGTCCGTTCCGGCTAATCTTATCGGTATACGTTGGGCCAATGCCTTTGCCCGTCGTACCTATTTTTCCCGATCCCTTAGCGGCCTCGTTAGCCAAATCGAGTATCCGATGGGTTGGCATGATCAAATGGGCTTTCTTCGAGATCATCAGTTGCTGCTTCAAGTTGTGCCCGTGATTGGCCAACGCTTCGGCTTCCTCCTTAAAGAGAAGCGGATCGATAACCACCCCGTTGCCAATTATGTTTGTCTTCCCACCCTGGAATATGCCAGAGGGAATGGAGCGGAGTATGTATCGCTCTCCGCCAAACTCAAGCGTATGTCCTGCGTTGGGTCCCCCTTGGAACCGGGCTACCACATCGTATTGCGGCGTGAGTACATCGACCACCTTGCCCTTGCCTTCGTCGCCCCATTGGAGGCCTAATAAAACGTCTACTTTCATCTGATTAATTCATTTTTGGGATTATCCTAAGTCATTGCAACCCCTTCGTCGTTCATTTCGGGGATCGCCAGAGGTCATTCATTCACCTTCGTCATTCATTTCGGGCATCACCTCCACTCATTGACACCTCTCATCGATTCAGTTCGAGGAGCAGCTCAAGTCGTTGCAGCCCCTCCGTCATTCACTTCGGGAAGTAGCTCAACTCATTGGTTCACCTCACCGATTCCGTTTGAGGAGCAGCTCAAGTCGTTGCAGGCCCTCCGTCATTCTCTTCGGGATGCAACTCAACTCATTGGTTCACCTCATCGATTCCGTTCGAGGAGCAGCTCAAGTCGTTGCAGGAACGCAGCAGTTCACGCGGAGATTCGCCCGAAGTCACCGCTTCCCCTTCGCAGCCTCGGCCGCCTTTCGCTGGCTCATCCGGATTCGGAATTTGCATTTGGAGCACATACCGTAGATGTACAGCGAATGGCAATCGTACGTGAATTTGGGAATCCGCCGGTGCGCCAGCTCGCGCGTCAGTCGCTCGTCCTTCACCTCCGTCACGGCGCCACAATAGCTACAGATGGCATGATGGTGAGTGGCGGCCGCTGCCTGTAGCTCGTACTGAACGAGTTTCGATGAGAACTGGTGCCGGACTACAATGCGCGCATCCATCAGCAGCTCAAGCGTATTGTAAATGGATGCCCGACTGACATGAAAATGCGCTTCGTCGAGCTGACGAAGTAGCATTTCCACATCAAAATGTCCTCTTATCCGGCAAATATGCTCCAGGATCGTGAAGCGTTCCGTCGTCTTCCTCATGCCACGCTCAGTGAGAAAGCGGAAGAACGACTCTTTCACCGGTTCGAAGGCATAGATATCGACGGCGTTATCCATAACTGGATCGTCGGGTTGAATCGGGAAACAGAGTCTTAATTGTAAGTCGGCAGGAAGGAGTATTCCGTGCTGTAACGCATCATCTGATCCCCGTAGTCTTCGGTATAGTCGAGCGTGATGTCGGTCACCTTTCCCGCAGCGTCGCGGACAGCCTTCATGACCGGGTTAACGAAACCCTTGTAAGGCGCCAGATTGAGTCGGGCATAGCGTGCCAGAACCTCCTCGTGCAGGGCACGGTCCACCTTCACGCCGTAGTCTTCCACCAGCTTCCGACCTGCCTCAAAATCACCTTCGCTCTTGATTCGCTGCAGCTCGGCCAAAAGCTCCGCAAACAGCCCACGCAATTTCGCGTAATCGTTCACAACGACAAACGTCTTTCCGTCGCGCTTCGCAAAGTCCACGACATGGTCCGCACGACCCTTTTCGTACACCCAGCGAGCGATCAGCTGACGGTTTCGCATGTGCGCTTCCTCAATGTCATTGCCCGGTTGAATGCGCACCAGCTGTGTCATCAGCCCATTCATGATGTATTTGTAATACTCCGCCTTGTATGCTTCGGGATCACTCAGCAGTCCGAGCTCGATCAACTTTGGATCGGCCAGGTAGTAGAGGGCGAAGATGTCTGCCCGCGCCTCTTCCAACGTGGAACTGTACGCACCCAGCGCATTGGGATCGGTACCCTCGAGCAGTTGCCCCGAGGCATGACCCAAGCACTCATGAAGATCGGTGTGCAAGTTATCGGTGATGAAGCCATACTTATCGATCCGCGCGTGCTCTGCGTCGTTCCAAACGAATTCCTCGCGGAAACCATTGCCGAGAGACGCCTTGTCGTAGGCCTCGGTGATATTCTCTATGGTGACCGACTTCGAGCCATGATCCTTACGGATCCAGTCCGCGTTCGGCAAGTTGATACCGATCGGAGTAGTCGGATAGCAGTCTCCGCCAAGCATGGCGACGGTAATCACTTTGGCCGTGATACCCTTCACCTTCTTCTTGCGGAAGCGAGGATCCATCGGCGCATTGTCTTCGAACCACTGCGCGTTGTCGCTGATTATCCGCGTGCGTTTGGTCGCCTTGCGATTGATGAAGTTGGCTATCGCCTCCCAGCTGGCCTTCATTCCCAGTGGATCGCCGTATGACTCCGTGAATCCGTTCACGAAGTCCACCTCCGAGGCGGTATCCTTCACCCAAAGGATGGCGTAAGCGTCGAATGTCTTCAGATCACCCGTGCGATAAAACTCGACGAGCTTCTCGATCACGGCTCGCTGCGCCGCATTCTCGGCGAACTGCTCAGCCTTCCGAAGCTCGTCCACAATACGCTCGATCGCCTCAGTGTACAGCCCGCCGACCTTCCACACCTTCTCCACCAGCTTGCCATCGGCCGACTTACTCAGCCGGCTATTCAAGCCGTAGGAAGGTGCGGTGGAATCGTTCGGTGTACGCATCGCGGCATAGAATGCCTCGGCCTCTTGCTGCGTCACGCCGCCCTCATAATAGTTATTGGCCGACGCCAGCAAGAGGTCTCCGCTGCCACTTTGCACCGTGCGCTTTGACATCACCTTCGGATCGAAGATGACGGGCGTGATCTCCTTGAGCCAAGCATCCACCGTCTGGCCCTTACGCACGGGCACATGCTTCGGGTCGAGGCTGCGAATGCACTTCGCGAAGTAGTCTGCGGTGAATCCGGTGGGCTCGAACTTGTCCTCGCCGTAATGATGATGAATGCCGTTAGCCAACCATACGCGCTTGAGGTATGTCTCTAGGGCTTTGAATTGTGCATCGCCCCGATCTCCCCGATATTCCCGGTAGATAGCCTCCAGCGCTCGCCGAATGGCCAGATTGTAGCGGCAGTTCTGATCGAAGATTATATCACGCCCCATCAGGGCGGCTTCAGAAAGGTGATAGAGCAACTGCTTCTGCTGCAGCGATAGCTCTTCGAAGCCAGGCACCTCGTAGCGTAAGATTTCAATGTCGGCGAAGCGATCCACCGTGTAATCGATCTTCGGATGCTCGTCGTTTGCAGCCGTCGCCACGTGTGCGCCGACCGTAAGTAGTGATGTAGTCATAAGAAGTAAAGCAGACTTTCTCATTGTGATTGATGTCTATGTCGTTTCGAATCGGATAAAAGGCAGTAAGGGGTCTCTGTCAAGGCCCAAAGAGAGGGAGCGAACGCCTTTGGCTGACGGCCGCCCCCTGCTTGCTGATGGGCCTATCGTATATAGGTATGCCGTAGCCCAGAATCAGACTAAGGCATCCATCGGCTCGTCCTTCGCTTCCCAGCCCAGCGCACTGGCGCCCAACACGGCTGCGTCGCTCTCCTTGAGCTGCGAGAACAAGAGGCGCGTCTTGCCTTGGAATACCTTCAGCATGTGTGCCTCCATCGATCGCTTCACCGGCTCCATGATCAGGTCTCCCGCTTTGGACAACCCGCCGAATAGGATGATAGCCTCTGGACTGGAGAAGACTACAAAGTTGGCAAACGCTTCACCCAGGATCTCACCCGTGATGTCGAAGATCTCGATCGATAGCTTGTCGCCCTGCACGGCTGCGTCGAAGACGTCCTTCGAGGTGATTTTGTCCGGTTCCAGCGCTCGCAGCAGACTGGCGTCCGTGCGCATCGTCAGCAGCTCGCGTGCTGTACGGGCCACGCCCGTGGCCGAGGCGTAGGTCTCGAGGCAGCCGTGACGCCCGCAGCCGCAGAGCCGACCGTTCTCACGTCGCACCGTGGTATGGCCCAGCTCGCCAGCGAAGCCGTCGTGACCGTACACCAGATTGCCGCCGCAGACGATACCGCTACCCACACCCGTGCCGAGCGTGATGACGATAAAGTCCTTCAGACCACGCGCCGCGCCGTAGGTCATCTCGCCGATGGCCGCTGCATTGGCGTCGTTCGTGAGCGTCACGGGGATGCCCCCCGTACGGTCGCTGATGAGCTGTGCCAGCGGCACCTTGCCCTTCCACGGCAGGTTGGCCGCAAACTCGATGCAGCCATTGAAGTAGTTCCCATTCGGCGCGCCCACGCCGATACCCTTGATCTTGTCCCGTCCGCCAGCCGATCGAATCACGGCCTGTAGCCCTTCGCCCAGCGCACGGACATAGTCGTTCACGTCTTCGTAGTGCCCGGTCTTAATCGAACCGTTATACAGCACATTGCCTCGCGTATCGACGACTCCAAAGACGGAGTTCGTTCCGCCGATATCTATCCCAATCACATACGGCTTATCCATAGATCTATCTGTTTTTATGTGTGATACTTATTTGATTGTGTGGGCCAAAGATACAGACGAAAAAAGATCCCGACGCTTTCGCGCCGGGATCTTCCAAGTTTACCTATGAAAGCCTTCCGGGTGGAGGGGGGCAGTGATTACTGCACTTCCTTCTTAGCCTCTTCCGTCTTAGCCTTGTTGCACTGCTTGCCGTCTTTCTTGTCCTTGCAGCAGCTCTTTTTGTCGGCTGCCTTGCAGTCCTTCTTGCCGGCCTTGTCGCAATGCTTCTTGTCCTTATCCTTGCTGCAGCAGCTCTTCTGCTCCGTCTGCTGACCTTCTTTCTTCACGTCCTGTGCGCTGGCCGAAAGGGCTACGCCGAACGTCATGGCAGCTGCGATGGCTGCGCTCAAAATCACTCTCTTCATTTCTTTGATGTGTTGATTAATAAGACTTGAAATCGTGGGGCAAAGGAATGCCATTTTGCTCCTCATTTTCGTCACACACACTGCCCGATTAATCTTATTTGTCCGAAACGCCCTCCATTTTGCCTTTTTTGGAGCCCCGTCCACGATCCATCGGCCTTTCGCCTTAACATCCTTTCCGGTGCACCTCCGTCGTTTCGCTTCTTCCGCCTGCTTTCGACCCCATTTTCCCGTCCGACGGGCTTTACTTCCGCCTCTCATCCCCTTTAAGCCCACTCGACGGCCTTGTCTTCCCTCCCCCATCTCTCGAAATACCTTCTGGAGGCTTTCCCATGACCCAGACCACTCCTATTTTGATCCTAAACAGCGTGTCCAAAAACTTTTATGTACTGTTCTGATCATAGACAGCATCTACAAATAGATTAAACTCGCTGTTTGTATCATGATCATATCATAAAGCCTATATATCTATCATCCATAACAAGAACAGGATCATTCATCTTTTCTACATACAGATTAGATCATAGACATCATTCCTATAGATTTATAGTCCATGTATATGATCCAGACATGGATTATATGCTTTTTTATATTCTGCATATACGATTGACGATATAATCTATGTATTTGGAATACCTATCTATAGATAAAACAGTACTACTATCTATTTTTACCTGCCGTTTATGATCAAAACAGAAGAGCTTCGGGGCACGGTAAGGCTGGCGACTCGTTTTTTAGAACTTTCGGAGGGGGCACAATGGCCGACGAACGTGTTTTCGGGGGATGGAGGAAGTTGGGGAGGCCGTTTGCGCGAGGTTTTCGGGCGTCCTACTTTTGCGCGCATAAAGACAACCAAGGAATTATGTTTGAAAACTTAAGCGACAGATTAGAACGCTCATTCAAGCTGCTGAAGGGCGAAGGGAAGATCACGGAACTGAACGTGGCGGAGACACTCAAGGATGTGCGACGCGCACTGCTTGACGCCGACGTAAACTATAAGGTGGCCAAGCAGTTCACCGACACAGTCAAGACCAAGGCCATGGGCCAGAATGTGCTCACGGCGCTCAAGCCAAACCAGGTGATGGTGAAGATCGTGCACGACGAACTGGCGACGCTCATGGGCGCCTCGGCCTCAGAGCTGGAGCTGAAGGGGCAACCGGCCGTCATCCTTATGGCGGGCTTGCAGGGCTCGGGTAAGACGACCTTCTCGGGCAAGCTGGCCGGCATGCTGCGCAGCAAGAAGAGCAAGAAGCCGCTGCTGGCTGCGTGCGACGTGTACCGTCCGGCGGCTATCGATCAGCTGCATGTCTTAGGCGAGCAGCTCGGCGTGCCCGTGTATTCTGAACGGGAGAACAAGAACCCGGTGGAGATCGCTGAGCATGCCATTGCGGAGGCGCGGCGCACGGGGCGCGACCTGGTGATCATCGATACGGCCGGCCGTCTGGCTGTCGACGAGCAGATGATGCAAGAGATCGCCGCCATCAAGCAGGCCATCAACCCGGACGAAACGCTCTTCGTGGTCGACTCTATGACGGGCCAGGACGCGGTGAATACGGCCAAGGAGTTCAACGATCGGCTCGACTTTTCAGGCGTGGTGCTCACGAAACTCGATGGCGATACGCGCGGTGGCGCGGCGCTCTCGATCCGCACGGTGGTCGACAAGCCCATCAAGTTCATCGGTACGGGCGAAAAGATGGAGGCGCTCGATGTGTTCCATCCCGAACGTATGGCCGACCGTATCCTCGGCATGGGCGACGTGGTCTCGCTCGTGGAGCGCGCGCAGGAACAGTATGACGAAGCCGAGGCACGGCGCTTACAGAAGAAGTTGGCCAAGAACCAGTTTGACTTCAACGACTTCCTCGGGCAGATCCAGCAGATCAAGCGCATGGGTAACCTCAAAGACCTGGCCGCGATGATCCCCGGCGTAGGCAAGGCGCTGAAGAATATCGACATCGACGAGAACGCGTTCAAGGGCATCGAAGCAATCATCTACTCCATGACGCCCGAGGAGCGCACAAACCCCTCGATCCTGAACGGTTCGCGGCGCCAGCGTATCGCCTCGGGCAGTGGCACGTCGGTGCAAGACGTAAACAAGCTCATCAAGCAATTCGACGAGACGCGCAAGATGATGCGCATGATCACCACCGCAAAGCCGAGCAGCCGCATGGCTGCACCGTTCCGCAGGAAATAAACAGACACATATATAATAGGTATAGAAGGATGGAAGAGCACAGCTATCAACTGATCGACGGCAAGGCCGTGGCAGAGCAGATCAAAAAGGAATTGGCTGCTGAAGTAGAAAAGATCAAGCAGGACGGACGGAAGGCGCCGCACCTCGTGGCCATACTGGTGGGTCACGACGGAGGTAGCGAAGCCTATGTGGCCAATAAGGTGAGGAATTGCGAAGAGATCGGGCTGCGCTCGTCGCTCATTCGCTTCGAGGACGACGTGACGGAGCAGGCCCTGCTCGACAAGGTAAACGAACTGAACGCTGACAACGATGTGGACGGGCTGATCGTACAAATGCCGCTGCCGAAGCACATCTCTTCGCAGCGCGTGATCGAGGCCATCGACTACCGCAAGGACGTAGACGGCTTCCACCCGATCAACGTCGGGCGCATGTCCATCGGCCTGCCATGCTTCAAGCCGGCCACACCCGCGGGAATTATCGAGTTGCTACGCCACTACGAGATCCCGACGAAGGGCAAACATTGCGTCATTCTGGGCCGCAGCAACATTGTCGGCAAACCGATGGCGATGCTGATGATGCAGAAGGAGAATCCGGGTGACTGCACCGTGACGGTCTGCCACAGTCGGTCGGAGAACCTGCGCGAGATGTGCCTCAGTGCGGACATCATCATCGCAGCGCTGGGTGTACCGGAGTTTCTCAAAGGCGACATGGTGAAAGAAGGCGCCGTAGTGATCGACGTAGGCACGACACGCGTACCGAGCAGTGTGACCAAGAGCGGTTACCGACTGATGGGCGACGTAGCCTTCCATGAGGTGGCTCCGAAGTGCAGCTACATCACGCCCGTGCCTGGCGGCGTAGGGCCGATGACAATCATCTCGCTGATGCGCAACACGCTTTTGGCTGGCACGAAAGCCGTGTTCGGCAAAGAGGAATAATTCCCCGGGCAGGCTTTGCCAGTGTGAAAACTGGTATATCTTTGCGGCGCATTCCGAAAGGGAATGCGTCTTTATGGTGAGAGTGGCTCAGTTGGTTAGAGCATCGGATTGTGGTTCCGAGGGTCGTGGGTTCGAGTCCCATCTTTCACCCTCCTCGTTTTTTAATTTCTCATTTTGATTTAGACCTCTTCCCCCCATCGCCGCCTATAGCGCGATGAAGAGGTTATCTACAGTTTAAGCCTGTCGAAGTCTTCCTTCGGCAGGCTTTCTTTTTATCCACTGTCAAGAAAGAGGTCTTTGCGGGTACTCCCGCAAGTCTCGCGAGAAACTTTTTGGCGTTTGCGGGAGCCCCGCAAGTGCCTCGGAAAACTTTTTGGGCTTTGCGGGAGTCCCGCAAGTGCCTCAGAGAACTTTTTGGCGTTTGCGGGAGCCCCGCAAGTCTCTCGGAAAACTTTTTGGCGTTTGCGGGAGTCCCACAAGTACCTCGGAAAACTTTTTGGCGTTTGCGGGAGCCCCGCAAGTGCCTCGGAAAACTTTTTGGGCTTTGCGGGAGTCCCGCAAGTGCCTCAGAGAACTTTTTGGCGTTTGCGGGAGTCCCGCAAGTCTCTCGAGAAACTTTTTAGCCTCTGCAGGAACGCTGCAAATGCCACGAAAAACTTTTTGGCCTCTGCAGGAATGCTGCAAATGCCGCGAAAAACTTTTTGGCGTTTGCAGGAATGCTGCAAATGCCACGAAAAACTTTTTGGCCTCTGCAGGAATGCTGCAAATGCCTCGAAAAACTTTTTGGCCTCTGCAGGAACGCTGCAAAGGCCACGAAAAACTTTTTGGCCTCTGCAGGAACGCTGCAAATGCCACGAAAAACTTTTTGGACTTTGCAGGGATGCTGCAAACGCCAAAATGGAGAAAAGGGCCCTTGCAGAAGTTCTGCAAACACCAAAAATGGAGAAAAGGGCCCTTGCAGAAGTTCTGCACACACCAAAATGGAGAAAAGGGCGCTTGCAGAAGTTCTGCAAACGCCAAAATGGGGAAAAGCGTCCTTGCAGAAGTTCTGCAAAGGCCAAAATGGGGAAAAGCGTCCTTGCAGGAGTTCTGCAAACGCCAAAATGGAGAAAAGGGCGCTTGCAGAAGTTCTGCAAAGGCCAAAATGGGGAAAAGCGCCTTTGCAGAAGTTCTGCAAGGGCGCCACGAGAAAAGGCGAAAGGCCCTGACGGGATGGACTTCCGCCAAGACCTTTCTAGATAGTTGAATGTTTGTTGATCGCGATCTGACCCGTAACCCCTCCGGAGGGCGGATGGGCAGATCGTTTTTGCTTATCGCTTTCCTTTAAGCGACCAGCCCGTGTGTAAACCGATAATAAAGTAGACCAGCAACAGCTCGCCTATGGCCAGCAGGGAGTCGCCCGGCACACGCAGCCAACGAATGGCCTGCATCGTGTCTGTCTGCATGAACTCCATGGAGCGCGCTGACCAGTAGCCGTTCTGGATAGATTCCACGGCCTGCAAAATGCCGATGGGCAGCAAGCTCCCGACGAGCATCACCAAGAGGCCGATGTTGATGAGCCAGAAGGACCATCCGAGCAGCTTGTCGTTCCACTCCCGGTCAGGATAGAGTCCGCGGAGGACGAAGAGAATCAAGCCGATGCCGAGAATGCCATATACGCCAAAGAGCGCAGCGTGTCCGTGTACAGCCGTCGTGTTCAGGCCTTGGATGTAATACAACGCAATGGGCGGATTGATGGCGAAACCAAAGATGCCAGCGCCCAAGAAGTTCCAAAAGCACATGGCGATGAAGTAATAGATGGGCCACTTGTAGGCCTTGATCCAGGGTGTGGAGCGAGAGAGGCTATAGTTGTGATAGGCCTCATAGCCGATGAGCACCAGGGGGACGATCTCCAGCGCACTGAAGGTGGCGCCTAAGGCCAGAACGGCTGTGGGCGTGGCGCTGAAATAGAGGTGATGGAAGGTGCCAAGGATGCCACCGGCCAAGAAGATGATGGTCGAGAAAAGCACCGAGACGCTGGCCACCTTCAGGCGTAACAGTCCCATGCGGGAGAAGAGGAAGGCGGCCACGACGGTGGCAAAGACTTCGAAGAAGCCTTCCACCCAGAGGTGCACAACCCACCAGCGCCAGTATTCAGCGATGGCCATGTGTGTCTGACGGCCGTACATCAGTCCTGCGCCATAGAAGCCTGCGATGGCGATCGAGGCCAGGACGAAGAGCACAAGCAGATGGCGACTCTCGTCGCGCCGACGGAGCGCAGGCAGCAGGGCACGAACCATGAGGAAGAGCCAGAGGAAGAGGCCCACGAGCAGGAGTGCCTGCCAGAAGCGACCCAGCTCCAGGTATTCATAACCCTGATGACCGAAGTAGAAGTTCTCGACCAGCCCCAGCTTTTGCATGACGCCAAACCACTGTCCGGCCAGCGAACCAAGGACGACGATGAGCAAGGCGATGAAAAGCACATTCACCCCCAAGCGTTGGTATTTGGGTTCTTGGCCTGACACAGCGGGGGCGATGTAAAGTCCCGTAGCGAGCCATGAGGTGGCGATCCAGAAGATGGCCAGCTGCACGTGCCAACTGCGCGAGATGGCCTGAGGTAGAATCAGGTCGAGCGGAAGGCCGAAGAATCCGCCTCCCTCTACGCCATAATGCGCCGTGATGACTCCGGCCACCATTTGTACGAGGATAAGGAGCGACACGATCCAGATGTATTTCAGTGTAGCCCGCATCGACGGCGTCGGCTTCAGGCCTCGCATGGGGTCGGAGGCGGGCAGGCGATCGTTCTCTTCCTTTTCCTTATTGCTGGCGTGATAGTAGACCAAAAGTCCGACGCCAAAGAGCAGCATCAGCACGCTAAACCCGGACCACATCTGTAGCGAGGTCGACGGCTTATTGCCTATCACCGGCTCATAGGGCCAGTTGTTGGTGTAGGTCACATCACTCCCCGGACGGTTGGTGCTGCACACCCATGTGGTCCAGGTAAAGAAGGCGTTCATCTGTGCCATGCGCGCAGGGTCCTTAATGGCGCCCTTCGGGATGGCGTAGCTCTTACGGACATGATCCATCGAGGGGTCGTCCATAAAGAGCTTCGTGTAATAATCGGCCAAGGCCCGAGCCACCTGAGCGCGTTCGGGCGAGAAGGTGATCACACCCGAAGCAGCGTCGTAGGTGTTCGTACGGAGCTCCTTGCGCAGCTGTACGAGGTACTTGGCCTGCTCGTCCTCGGGGAGGTCTTTGTAGGTCTTGCCGTCCTTCTGGGCCAAAAGGTCGAGAAGCATTTCGGTCTCTCGATGCAGGTAGTCGGCGTTCCAGTCGGGGGCGATGTAAGCACCATGCCCCCAGATGCTGCCGACGGTCTGCCCGCCCATGGACTGCCAAACGTTCTGGCCGTCCTTAATGTCTTGTCCTTCGTAGAGGACTTCGCCGTCGCTCACCACGATCTTAGTGGGGAACGGAGGTGCTGTTCGGTAGATTTCCACACCGAATATGATCAGCACCAGGAATGAGGCCGCCACTGTAGCCCCAAGCCACATCCACAATCTTTTTGCTGTCATAATTTCTATTGATTACAAGTAGTTCGGCCGCAAAGGTCTGTAAAGCGGATGCTGTAAAAAGTAACCTTTGCAACACCCCCCTCTCCGATGAATAGCCAGGAGGGAAGCCCGAAGGAGAGGGGCGCCCCGTACTGACAAGGATCCTTTCGGAGCCTTTGCCATTGACAGATCTTTGTACTTTTGTTGCGAAGGAAACAGCATCACGTGGCAAGATTCCAGATATATCCACATATTCATCATTCATATAATTCACGGAACCATGAATTTGATTCAAAGTATCGTAGATCGCGCAAAAGCGAACAAGCAGCGCATCGTCCTGCCCGAAGGCACGGAAGAGCGCACATTGGTGGCCGCCGATAGGCTCGTAGCCGACGGAGTGGCCGACATCATCCTGATCGGTGAGCCTAACGACATCCGTAAAGAGGCCGACCGACTCGGGCTGAAGCACATCAACGGGGCACGTCTGCTCGACCCCAAGAACCACGAGAAGAAGCAGGCCTACGCCGACCTGTTGCTCGACCTGCGTCGCGCCAAGGGTATGACGCCGGAGAAGGCGGCTGCACTGGTGGAGGACCCGCTCTATCTGGCTTGCTTGATGATTAAGGCAGGCGATGCCGACGGCGAAATCGCTGGGGCACGCAACACGACGGGCAATGTGCTCCGTCCGGCCTTGCAGATTATCAAGACAACGAAGGGCATCTCGTGCGTATCGGGCGCCTTCCTCATGTTCGTTAAGGATCCGTCGTACGGCCACGAGGGCATACTGATCTTCGCCGACTGCGCCGTGTTGCCCGACCCGACGGCTGCGGAGCTGGCACAGATCGCCGTCTCGTCGGCCGCTACAGCGCGCGCTATGTTAGGCAGTGAGCCGCGCGTGGCTATGCTGAGCTTCTCGACCAAGGGGAGCGCCTCACACGAGCGTGTGGACAAGGTGGCCGAGGCTACACGCCTGGCACGTGAGCTGGATCCGACGCTGCAAGTGGACGGAGAAATGCAGCTCGACGCCGCACTCGTGGAGCGTGTGGCGGCTCTCAAGGCGCCGGGTAGCACGGTGGCCGGACATGCTGACGTGCTCGTCTTCCCGTCGCTCGAGGCTGGCAACATCGGCTATAAGCTCGTGCAGCGTTTGGGTGGCGCCGAGGCCGTAGGCCCGATCTTGCAGGGCATGGCGGCGCCGGTCAACGACCTCTCGCGCGGCTGCTCCGTGGACGACATCTATCGCATGGTGGCCATCGCCTGCAACCAAGCCATCGCATTAAAGAACCAGAAATAGACAAGGAGACCTCAGGATTATGAAAACATTGGTATTGAACTGCGGCAGCAGCTCCATCAAGTACAAACTCTTCGACATGACCTCGGGCGAGGTGATGGCACAGGGCGGCATCGAGAAAGTAGGCCTCCCGGATTCGTTCCTCAAGTTTACCGACAAGAACGGCGAGAAGGTGATCCTCGAAAAGGCCATCCCCGACCATACGGTGGGCATCGCCTTCATCCTCGACACCCTGACCGACGCCAAGTATGGCTGCCTGAAGAACTTCAAGGACATCGACGCCGTCGGCCATCGCGTGGTGCACGGCGCGGAGAAATTCGCCTCCAGCGTGCTCATCACCAAAGAGCTGTTGGAGAAGGTCAAGGAGTGCACCCCGCTGGCACCGCTCCATAACCCAGCCAACCTGAAGGGTATCGAGGCGATCGAGAAGATCATGCCGGGCACACCCCAGGTGGCCGTCTTCGACACGGCGTTCCATCAGACCATGCCCGACTACGCCTACCTCTACGCCCTGCCCTACCGCATGTATAAGGACTACGGTGTGCGCCGCTACGGCTTCCACGGCACGAGTCATCGCTACGTGTCGCGCCGCGCATGCGAGATCCTCGGCGTGCCTTACGAATCGCAGCGCATCATCACCGCACACATCGGTAACGGCGCCTCCATCACGGCCATCAAGGGCGGCAAGTCGATCGACACCTCGATGGGTATGACCCCGACCGAGGGGCTGATGATGGGCACCCGCAGCGGCGACGTCGACCCGGGCGCACTGCCTTTCATTATGCACAAGGAGAACCTCGACGCCGACGGACTGGCCGAGCTGCTGAACAAAAAGAGCGGCATGGCGGGCTTCTCGGGAATCTCGTCAGACATGCGCGACATCGAAGGCGCCATCGAGGCCGGTAACAAGCGCGCAGCGCTGGCTCTGGCCATCTACGACTACCGGATCAAGAAGTACATCGGCGCTTACGCTGCGGCCTTGGGTGGGCTTGACATCCTGGTCTTCACCGGTGGCGTGGGCGAGAATCAAGACTCGACGCGCGAGGTGGTCTGCCGCGACATGGAGTTCCTCGGCCTCGAGTTTGACGCAGAGAAAAACCGTGGCGTACGCGGTCGTGAGGAGGTGCTCAGCAAGCCCAGCAGCCGCGTGAAGGTGCTCGTCGTGCCTACGGACGAGGAGTATATGATCGCCTCGGATACGTGTGAAATCTTGAAGGGGAAGTAGCCTCTGAGGGGTGACATTCAATTGATTTATTCGTGCTGCCGACGGGAGTGAGGATCCCCCAAAACTCACCTTCCGTCGGCAGCCTTGTTTCTATACGGTCGTTTCTGGTGGCCCGAAATGGCCAAAAACCTCTTTTGGGTCGTTTCCGGTGACCCGAAATGGCCAAAAACCTCTTTTGGGTCGTTTCTGGTGACCCGAAATGGCCGAAAACCTCTTTTTGGTCGTTTCTGGTGACCCGAAATAGCTGAAAACTACTTTTCAGCCGTTTCGGGCGAAAAGATGCGCTGGAAAAGGTTCCGCTCCTCATAACAATTAGTCATTAACAACGAATCATAGCCTTCATGCGAATAGACATTCTCACTGTGCTGCCGGAGATGATCGATGGCTGCCTGAACTGCTCCATCCTCCGCCGAGCGCAAGACCGCGGATTGGCCGAGATCTACCTCCACAACCTGCGCGACTACACGACGAACAAGTGGCGACGCACGGACGATTACCCCTTCGGCGGCGAGGCCGGCATGGTGATGCAGATCGAGCCGGTCGACCGTGCCATCTCGGCCCTGCAAGCCGAGCGCACATACGACGAGGTGATCTACACCTCGCCCGACGGCCAGCGCTTCGACCAGCCAATGGCCAATCGCCTCTCGCTGCTCCAGAACCTCATCATCCTCTGCGGACACTACAAAGGCGTCGATTACCGCATCCGCGAACACCTTATCACGCTCGAGATCTCCGTCGGCGACTATGTGCTGACGGGCGGCGAACTGGCCGCGGCCATCATCGCCGACGCCACCGTGCGCCTCATCCCGGGCGTGATCGGCGACGAGCAGAGCGCCCTCTCCGACTCGTTTCAGGACGGCCTCCTGGCCCCGCCCGTCTACACCCGACCGGCCGAATACAAGGGTTGGCGAGTGCCGGACGTCCTTCTCTCGGGTCACGAGCGACGCATCGCCGAGTGGCGCCTCCAGCAGGCTCAGGAGCGCACCGAGCGACTGCGGCCAGACTTGCTCAGAGAGGAGTAATCTGAGAGGGGGAATATTTCAACCCCGATACAATAGTTGTCGAGGCATTTAAAAGCGCTTTTCGACCCCAATTCAATAGTTGTATTGGCTCTGAAATTTCTATAGATACCCCCATAAAAAGGGCACCCCTGACAACGCATGTCGGAGGTGCCCTTTTCGTTTTTCGTTCCCCGCGATCACTCCGGCGGGAACTTGCGCGTGGGCATGACGCCCGTCTCCTCCTCCAGTTCCTGTAGCTCGCTGGCCTTGCGGAGCAGGTCGGAGGCGAAGATGAAATCGTTCAGCGCCTTGTTGCCGGACGAGATCACTTGCTCCTTCGTGCCCTGCCACTCCTTCCGGCCCTCGCTGATGAAGATGATGTTTTCGCCGATGTTCATCACCGAATTCATGTCGTGCGTGTTGATGATCGTCGTCATGTTGTACTCCTGGGTGAGGCTGTGAATGAGGCGATCGATCACGAGCGACGTCTTCGGGTCGAGGCCCGAATTGGGCTCGTCGCAAAGCAGGTATTTCGGTTGCAAGGCGATGGCCCGAGCGATGGCGGCGCGCTTCATCATACCGCCACTGATCTCCGAGGGGTAGAGGTCGCGGGCATGACTGATCTCCACGCGCTCGAGGCAGCTCAGGGCGCGGCGCTCCCGCTCGCGGGCCGTCTCGCGTGAGAACATGTCGAGCGGGAAAAGCACATTCTCGAGCACCGTCATGCTGTCAAACAGCGCCGAGCCTTGAAACAGCACGCCCGTCTCGCGGCGCAGGTGCTTCAGCTCCGACTTGTTCATCGACAGCAGGTCGCGCCCGTCGTAGAGCACACGTCCGCGGTCAGGCTTCATCAGCCCTATGATACTCTTCACCGTCACCGTCTTGCCCGATCCGCTTCGGCCGATGATGAGGTTTGTCTTGCCCGTCTCGAAGACGGCGCTGATGTCGTTCAGGACCACACGCCCGTCGAACGACTTCACTATATGTTCTATTTCGATCATTTCGTAAGCATGATATGAGTGAGGATCACGTCGGCCAACAGGATCATGACGCTGCTGATCACAATGGCGTTCGTACTCGCCTTGCCCACCTCTAAAGAGCCGCCCTTGACGTTGTAGCCGAAGTAGGAAGAGATCGACGAGATGAGGAAGGCGTAGACGACGGACTTGATGACGGAATACCAGATGTAGAACGGGTTGAAGTAGTACTGAAGCCCGAACTCGAACGACGCCGGCGTCATGCCCGAGACGACGTGGCTGGCGAAGACACCGCCCAGAATGCCCGTCGTCATGCTAAAGAAGACCAGCACGGGGATGAACAGCATCATGCCCGTGATCTTAGGCATGATCAGGAAGTTGGCCGAATTGACGCCCATGATCTCCATCGCGTCGATCTGCTCCGTGACGCGCATCGTGCCGATCTCGGAAGTGATATTGCTGCCCACCTTACCGGCCAGAATAAGACACATGATGGACGAGGAGAACTCCAGCAGGATGATCTCGCGCGTGGTATAACCGATCGTAAACTTTGGGATGAGCGGCGAGCTGATGTTGAGCGAGATCTGTATCGCGATCACCGTGCCGATGAAGATCGAGATGATGACCACGATCCAAATCGAGTCGACGCCGAGCTTGTAGATCTCGCGCACAAGCTGCTTAAAAAACATGCTCCAACGCGTGGGCGGAGTGAGCACTTTGCGCATCAGTAGGACATATTCGCCTACCTGTTGTAATGCCTTGATCATATAAGGTAGTTATAGGGTAGTTATGCGCCTTTGGCGCGGTAGTTACGGCCTTTGGCCGGGTAGTTATAGGGTAGTCAGAGGAAAGTTAGAGGGGAGTTATAAGGCTACTTCTAACTACCTTTTGACTACCCTATAACTACCCTATAACTACCCTCTGACTACCTCTTCATATCCGATGATAAACCTCTTCCATCGGTACGCGGAATCGTTCGCCCCAGACGCCACGCCCTTCGTCGCGGATGCCGCAGCTGATGATCATATTGACCTCTGCACGGCGTGGCAGGCGGAGGATGCGCTTCACCCGTAGGCTGTCGAAGCCCTCTAACGGACACGTGTCATAGCCCGCATCGGTCATGGCCAGCATGAACGTCTGCACGACCAGCGCACAGCTCTTATGCACCACCACGCGCATATCGGCTTCCGAGACTTGCCGCGTGATCGGGCGGAAAAGTCCGACGGCCATAACGAGCGTCTTGCGCAGCAGGCCGAGCAGCCCGAACGCGTTGCCGTAGAGGAAAGGCATCACGCGCTGGTAATACAACTCCCAACGCTTCGTGCGATGAGCCTGTCTGTCGGCGGGACTGTTACGCGCTACGTTGCCCCGTTCAAAGGCAAGTGCCGCGGCGGCGCGGCGGCGGAACAAATCGCGTCGAGTGACGAAGACGACAAGCTGCTGTGCCGTCGATACGGCCGTCTGATCTAAACATGCGGGCACCAGGCGACGGATCGTGTCCGGGTCGGTGATGTGATAACACTCCCAGAGCTGCATGTTGGAGCTGGTGGGAGCCAGGCGTGCCAAGTCGATGCAGTGGCGCACCGTATCGGCATCGATCGCCTCGTCTGTGTAACGACGCACCGCTCGACGGGTGCGGAGGATTTCTTCTAATGTCATAGGGGAAACAAATAACTACGAGTATCAAGCCAGCTTGGCTGGCGGCCCTGCCGGCCTCTGCCGAGGCAGGGAAGTTTGGCCAGGTACAGCGAAGAGCCCTTATTCGGCGCCCTCGCTCATCACCGTCTTGGCCAAGTTGTAGAACGATTGAGGCACCTCTCGCTCACCGTTCGAGATGAAATCGTTGAAGCCCTCATCGTCGGTAAGATGGAACACACGACCGGTAGAGTCACATTCATAGACGTAGGTGTCTTCTCCGATTTTCACCGAGCCACTGAGAGCATCGGGGATGGTGTAGTCCTTGAGCCGCGAGGCCATGTAGGCGAGTCGGCTGCGCCACTTGACCGACGCCGCGCGCGTCTGCCCGCTCTCGATCAGGCGACGGATCTCCGTGAGGCTGCAATCGCTGCCGCTGCCCGAGAGGTCCCCTTTGCTAAAGTCCGGCAGGGCGTCCATCATCTCCACCAAGTGCTTTGACTTGCGCTTGCCGCCTTGAGTCATGGCCTCGACAAGCTCCCAAGCGTCGCGGATGGACTGGATGGACAACACGGCGATGGTGATCTCTCGCCGCAGCTGCGTCTTGTCGAACTCCATGACGACCGGTCCGGGTGCGGGTTCGTTACTGGGAACCATCACGGGTTCGCTCGGCGTCGCGGCCGGAGCTTGCTCAGCTTTGCGTTCGCTGCACCCTGTCAGCAGGATGAGCGCAGCCAGTGTGATGAGTAAGGGCTTATTCATTGTGGATCGTTGTATGATTAGAGTTCGTCATAGGGGACTGAGAACGTGTCGCCGCCTCGGAGCTTGCCAGACTGGTAGCCGCGCTTGAGCCAACGCATGCGCTGCGCGGAGGTACCGTGCGTGAAGGCGTCGGGGACGACGGATCCTCCGGCCGCCTTTTGCAGTCGGTCGTCACCCACCTGCGAGGCGGCGTTGATGGCCTCCTCCAGGTCGCCGTCCTGGAGCGACTTCCAGCGTTCGTTCTCGTGATTGGCCCAGACGCCCGCCAAATAGTCGGCCTGAAGCTCTAACCGGACGCTGAGGCGGTTGCCCTCCTTCTTGCCGAGGCGCGCCGTCTCGCGATTGACGCGCTCAATGTTGCCGAGGAGGTATTGCACATGGTGACCCACCTCGTGAGCGATGACGTAGGCATAGGCAAAGTCTCCGCCGGCGCCCAAGCTCCGCTCCATCTCGTCGAAGAACGAAAGATCGATATACACCGTCTGATCAGCGGGGCAGTAGAAGGGTCCCGTGGACGACGAGGCTTGTCCGCAGCCCGAGCGCGTGGAGTTGCGGTAGATGACCATCTTTGGCTGGCGATATTCCAAGCCTTCGGCCTTGAAAACCTCCGTCCACACATCTTCCGTGCTGGCGAACACCTTCTTCGTAAAGCTAAAGAGCGCTGCTTCTTCTTCGCTCTGTACATATTCTTTCTGTGACGAGGCATCGCCGGCCTCACTGTCGCCGACACCGCCTTGCAACACCTCGAGCGGATTGCCGCCCATGACCCACGTCAGCAGCGCCACGATGATCATGCCGCCAATGCCGAGCGACGCCTTACCGCCGCCCGACATGCCGCCGCCACTGCGTCGGTCTTCCACATTCGTGCTTTCTCTTCTTCCGTCTAAACGCATAATTGGATAAGTAGTTAGGGGGGAGTTATAAGTAGTAGAGGGTAGTTCGAGGTAGTAGGGTATGCCTTTTACTACCTGTGGTACGAAAGCCCCGATGACTACCAGACGCACAGCGCCTATAACCTACCCGAAGCGAACGCTCCGAAACGACCCCGAGGCCTACGGCCTTGATTACACATTGAATCGATAATGCATGATGTCTCCGTCTTGCACGACATACTCTTTGCCCTCGACGTGCATACGGCCGGCCTCCTTGACGGCCGACTCGGAGCCGTACTGAATAAAGTCGTCGTACTTGATCACCTCCGCGCGGATGAATCCCTTCTCAAAATCGGTATGGATCACGCCCGCGCATTGGGGTGCCTTGCTGCCACGGCGATACGTCCAGGCGCGCACCTCGTCCGGACCGGCGGTGAGGAAGGTCTCGAGATCCAGCAGGCGGTAAGCAGCCTTGATCAGCCGGTTCACACCCGACTCCTCGAGGCCCACCTCGGCGAGGAACATCTGCCGCTCCTCGTAGGTGTCCAGCTCCGCGATCTCACTCTCGATCTTAGCCGCCACGACGAGCAGCTCCGCACCTTCATCCTTGATGGCCTCGCGCACCTGCTCCACATAGGCGTTGCCCGATGCGGCGCTCGCCTCATCTACATTGCAGACATAGAGCACGGGCTTGTTCGTCAGCAGGAAGAGATCGCGAGCTACGCGTTGCTCGTCCTTCGTATCGAACGTCACCGAGCGGGCGTTCCGACCCTGTTCGAGCGCCTCCTTATAGCGTGCCAGCACGCCGTAGGCCAAAGCCGCCTGCTTGTCGCCGCCCGTCTGTGCCTGCTTCTGCACCTTGGCGATACGGCTCTCGATCGTCTCCAGGTCACGGATCTGCAGCTCGGCGTCGATGATCTCCTTGTCGCGCACGGGGTCGACACTGCCGTCCACGTGCACCACGTTCGCGTCGTCGAAACAGCGCAACACGTGCAGGATGGCGTCCGTCTCGCGGATATTGGCCAGGAACTTATTCCCGAGGCCTTCGCCCCGGCTGGCGCCCTTCACGAGGCCCGCGATGTCGACAATCTCAACCGTCGTGGGCACGATGCGCGCGGGGTGCACCAGCTCGGCCAGCCGTGTGAGCCGCTCGTCGGGCACGGTGATGACGCCCACGTTGGGCTCGATGGTGCAAAAAGGAAAATTCGCCGCCTGCGCCTTCGCGTTCGACAAGCAATTAAACAAGGTCGACTTTCCCACGTTGGGAAGCCCTACGATTCCACACTGTAATGCCATTATAAGTAGTAGTTAGAGTAATCTCGGAGTAGTAAGTAGTAGTCAGACATGGTATCGGATCGCTCGCAGCGCATCCCTATACCAGATAACCGGCGGCAAAGATAGGCGGGATGGGCGGGGAACACCCTGCGGCGCATGTTTGTCCCCCCTTCCGAGGGGTCGGAAAGGCTCAAACAGGTTGTTTGAAGGTTTCCGAGGGGTCGGAAAGGC
>ERZ772766.452-NODE-452-length-24139-cov-4.254111_pt1 | contig 24139 bp, 20 predicted proteins | sample MGYA00511379_ERZ772766 | MGnify/ENA primary metagenome ERZ772766 (study PRJEB29015, sample SAMEA2737895) | human oral metagenome | biome: human oral; feature: human-associated habitat; material: dental | place: China | collected 2116 ...
TGACGGTGACGACGTGGACGCCCTTGCCGGTCAGGGCCCGCAGGTAGGAGGGCATGGTGGCCACCAGGGTCTTGCCCTCACCGGTCTTCATCTCCGCGATATTGCCCAGGTGGAGGGCGGCACCGCCCATGATCTGGACGTGGAAGGGGCGCATCCCCAGGACCCGGTCGGCGGCCTCCACCACCGTGGCGAAGGCCTCGGGCAGGAGGGCGTCCAGGGTCTCCCCCTTCTCGTAGCGCTCCCTGAGCTCGTCGGTCATCTCCCTGAGATCCTCGTCGCTGAGGTCACGGTAGGTCTCGGCGAGCTCCTCGACCTGGTCGGCCAGGGAGTCGAGCTTGTTGACGGTACGGCTCTCACCGATACGAAGGATCCAGTCGAAGATCGACACGCTGGCTTCTCCCTGGCTGTTGACGTGTGGTGCGGCGGTGGGCCGGGCGCCGGGGCGCCGTGGGCGCGCACCGGCCTCATGCTAGTAGACGTTGCCGCCCTCGTGGTGCGCCCCCGCCCCGCCCCGCGGGCCGCCCGCCCTTCGAAGCGGCGTCGTTCCGGGGCCCGCTCAGCCCACAGGAGGGCCCGCTGAGGCTGGCCTCACAACGTTCTGTGGACAGTCGCGGCGCGCGGGGGGCCAGCGGGCCCACCCTGGAGGCGTGCGCCGCTACCTGTCCTGGCTTCGCGCCTGGTGGAACCGTCTGGCGGGACCGTGCCTGAGGCTGGTCCTGCCGTCCTCCTGCGCGGGCTGCGGGACCTGGGAGACCCGCCTGTGCCCCTCCTGCCGCGCCGTGCTGGCCGGCCCCCTGCGGCCGGTGCCGCACGCCCAGGCCCTGGGGGACCTGCCCGTGTGGGCCCTGGCCAGCTACCGGGGCGTGGCCCGCCGCCTGGTCCTGGCCTGGAAGAACGGGGCCCGCGAGGATCTGGAGGAGGCCATGGTCGGTGCCGGCCGGCGCGCGGGACTCACCTGGGCGGCGGGGCTGGACCCGGGGACCGTGGACCTCCTGGCCGGGTGCGGCGGGCTGCTGGTGGTACCCGCCCCCTCGGGGGTCAGACGGCGCCTGGCCGGACGCCTGGTCGCCTCCCGCCTGGCTGACGGCGTCGCCCGCGGGGTGGCCCACGGGCTGGCCGGCACGAGGCTGAGGGTGTGCAGCGTCGACCTCCTGCGCCGCCCCCTGCTGGGCGCGGGACGGGCCCACCAGGCGGGCAGCTCCAGCCGGGGGCGGCGGCGCAACCGCTCCGGGGACCTGCGCCTGCTCGCCGGCGTGGAGGGCCGGGCCGTCCTGCTGGTGGACGACGTCGTCACCACCGGGGCGACCCTGGCCGCCTGCCAGCGCGCCCTGACCCGCGGCGGCGCCCGGGTCCTGGCGGCCCTGACCCTGGCCGCCACGCCCGCGCCCCGGCGACGCCGCAGCCTGCTGGCGCCGGTGGGGACGCCACCGGGTGGCACCGCGTCCGCCGACGGCGATAACGGCCCTGACCAGCGGTGTAATGCGTGCACAGCCCCGGGAGATAGTGTAGTTTATGTGTCACAGAACACACGGAAGTCGTGTGGGGACGGGCCTTCCGTCCCTGTCGCCGAGGAGGTGGTCAGGCACTCCCAGGGCCCGCCGCACCGAGGCGACGGGCACCCGTCCCAACGATCCGCTGAGCCCGGATCATGACTTACAGAAATGAGGGTCCGTCATGGACGTCACCGTCGTCGGTCGCAACGCCGAGATCAGCTCTCGCCTGCGCGACTACGTCGAGGAGAAGACCGCCAAGGTCGAGCAGTTCGACCCCCGCGTCCAGCGCGTGGAGGTCGAGGTCACTCACGAGCGCAACCCGCGCCAGGCCGACACCGCCGAGCGCGTCGAGATCACCGTCATCTCCAAGGGCCCGGTCATCCGGGCCGAGGCCAGCTCCTCTGACCGCTACGCCGCCGTGGACATCGCCATGGGCAAGCTGACCGAGCGCCTGCGCCGCGCGCGCGACCGCGTCAAGGACCACCACCGCTACGCCGTGGTCCTGCGCCCGGAGGATGCCGCCGCGGCACCGGTGCCCGAGCCCGAGATCCCCGACACCGACGACGCCCCCATCGAGGACTCCCCCCACGCCCCCACCGAGCGCGGGGTGGCGGTGGAGGCCCAGCTGGGCGACTCCCCGGTGATCGTGCGCCAGAAGCTCTACCCAGCCAGCCCCATGACCATCGGTGAGGCCCTGGACCAGATGGAGCTGGTGGGCCACCCCTTCTACCTGTTCATTGACAAGGAGACCGGGCAGCCCTGCGCGGTCTACCGCCGCCACGGCTGGACCTACGGCGTCATCCGCCTGGACGCCACCGTGAGCTAGGCGCTCCCCGGGGCCGCGCCCTGTCCCCGAACGCGGCGCGGCCCCGGGGCACGGGCTCCCGCCCAGAGGCGGAGCGCCCAGGAGTAGGACCGGTGTGAAGCGCGCCATAATGGTGTGGCGCTGCCGGGGGCGGAGCGCCCGGAGGTAGGGCTCGTCTTGGGCAGGTCGCTATCCCCGGGGCGACGCGCTCAGGGAAGCGGGTAGGACAGGTCCGTCAGGTCGGTGTCCACCACGCGCCAGGTGGCTCCCGAGCGCTGCCAGACCTGCTGGGAGGCGTCCGTCAGGCTCAGCGTGCCGTCCACCCGGTTGGCCGCGACCTGGGTGGCGCCCAGGGCGCCGGTCTGGTCACTGCTCAGGCCCCCCACCTGGAGGTGGTGGATACGGGGGGCGCCGCCCTCGTCCTGGGCGGGCAGGAGCAGGGCCACGTTGACCGGGTCGTACCAGCACGGGGCCCCCAGGACGGTCGGGGCCCCCTCGGGGAGCAGCGCCAGGGCCCGGCCCAGGGCGGTAGGGCGCCCGCTGGCGTCGCGCACAATGACGGCCACGTCCACCTGGTCCTGGCCCTCCCCCCGGTGGTGCACCACCAGGCGCTCGCCCTCGGCGGAGACGTCCACGGCCAGGACCGTGCGCTCCTGGAGCCAGGTGGCCGTCAGGGGCGCCCGCAGCCCGGCGGCGTCCACGGCCACCAGCACCCCGTCCTCGGCGGTCCACACCCAGCCGGTCCGGTCCGCCACGGGGGCGGTCAGCCCGCCGCCGGTGCCGGTACCGGCCGACAGGATCACCGAGGCGCTCCCGGCCCCGGAGGGGACCTGGACCAGGCTGGGCCCGGAGACGACCGTGAGCCGCCCGTCCTGTCCCAGGAAGGGCCAGCGTCCGCTGGCGCTGCCCAGGACCTGGGCCCGGGCCAGGACGGTGCGGGCGGTCCCGGTACCGCGTACGACGTCGCCCCCGCTCATACCCAGCACGTCGCCCGGGGCCCTCAGGACGGCCTGCAGGCTGGCGCCCGAGCCCAGGTCCCGGTCCTCGGCCAGGACCCGCACGGAGCTGACGGAGCTGACCTGGAGCAGGGTCTCACGCAGCTGGGCCACGGCCAGGTCGCCCCGGGCGCCCTCCAGGGCCGACCCCGTGCCGGTCAGCCGCACCGTGACCACCGGCCCGGACTGGCTGACCTCGGCCGTGGTCCCGGCGGGGAGGGCGCTGTCCACACCCTGGGCCAGCCAGTCCGAGGGGCCGGCCACCACCAGCTCCACGAGCCGTTCCAGCTCGCAGCCCGACGGGACCCAGCGCAGCTCGGGGACCAGGCGCCGCCCGTCCCAGGACGGGAAGCACAGCCACCGGGCGGCGTAGCTCAGGCGGACCGTGGAGTCGGCGAGCAGGGTCCCCTCGGGGGGCTCGGCCACGCGCCACTGGCCGGCCACGTCCCGGGCCAGGGAGAACCTGGTCTCGGTGTGGGTCAGCGGGGCCCGGGTCATGGCCCCCGAGGGCGCGATCGTGCCAATGACGGTGGTGCTGACGCTCACCGAGCCGTCCGAGGCCCGGGCCACCACCGGCGCGTCGGCCTCCTGGTAGACGCGCACCAGGTCGCGCGGGCTCCAGCGGGCGGCGACGTCAGGCAGCAGGAAGGACCTGGCGGTGGCGAAGTCGTCGGAGAAGCCCGCGGTGCACGCCCGCAGGAAGCCGGTGACAATGAGCTCGGGGCCCGCCCCCTCGGTGGGGCCGGGGGCGGTCTGGACCAGGGAGTCGGGGTCGGCCCCCGGCACGGTGGCGGTGTGGACGGCCCCGGAGGTGGGCAGGCGGGCGCAGCCGCAGGCCAGGGCACCCAGAGCCGCCAGCAGGGCGCGACGGCTCAGGTGCCGGACGGCCCCGCGGGCCCGGCCGGGCGCGTACCGGTCCACCGGGCTCACTGCCCCTCCTCCTGCCCGGGCCGGGACCGCCCCTCCTGGGGCCGGGTCCCGTCCTGGCCCGCGCCGCCGTCCAGGGGCTGGAGGGGGCCCCGCCGGCGCACGGCCGGGTCCGGCAGGGTGGAGTTCAGGCGTCGGGCGCTCTTGCCGGGCTGCCCGGTCCGCCGGGAGACGGGCCCGGGCCACTGGCCCGCGCTGGTGTGCCCCGCGCTGGTGCGCGCCACGGCGGGGGCGTCGGGCGGCACCACCTCCAGGGGCGGGGCCCCCGTCAGGGTCCCCGGGGTCCCGTCCTCCCCCAGGACCCGGGGCAGGACCAGCAGGAAGGAGGAACCGTCGGCAGGCCACCCCCAGGCCGTCAGCGTGCCGCCGTGGAGGTGGGCGTCCTCCAGGGCGATGGACAGCCCCAGCCCGGTGCCTCCCAGGGTGCGTCGGCGCGAGGGCTCGGCCCGGTAGAAGCGGTCGAAGACCTTGGCCACGACGTCGGGGCTCATGCCCACCCCGTGGTCACGTACCCGCAGGGCGACGGCGTTGGAGGAGGTGGCCACGGTGACGTCGATGACGCTGCCCTCGGCGTGCTCAATGGCGTTGGTGACCAGGTTGCGCACGATCCGCTCCACGCGGGTGACGTCCATCTGGGCGGTGGCGGGCTGGTCGCCCAGGTCGAGGTGGACCTGGGCCCCCGAGGCGGTGACGTGGACCTCGACGGCAGACAGGACCCGCCGGACCACCTCACGCAGGTCCTCCTGGCTGACCCGCAGCTCCACCCGGCCCGAGTCGATCCGGGAGATCTCCAGCAGGTCGGTCAGCATGGTCTGGAAGCGGTCCACCTGGTCGTTGAGCAGCTCGGCCGAGCGCCGCGCCAGGGGGTCCTCGATCTCGGTGCGGGCGGCGTAGAGCTGGTCGGAGGCCATGCGGATGGTGGTCAGGGGGGTGCGCAGCTCGTGGGAGACGTCGGAGACGAACAGGCGCTGCACGGTGGACAGGGCGGCGTAGCGCTCGATCTGGGCCTGGAGGGAGGCGGCCATGGTGTTGAAGGAGGTGGCCAGCCCCGCCAGCTCGTCCTCGCCGCGGACCTCAATGCGCTCCGAGAGCGTGCCCGAGGCCAGGCGCTGGGCGGCCAGGGAGGTCTGGCGCACCGGCCGCAGGACCCTGGCGGTGACGGTCCAGACCCCCAGCACGGTCACCAGGGCGAAGCCGACGCCCGCGGTAATGACGGCGCGGGAGGCCACGGTGACCAGGCGCTGCTCGGGGGCCAGGGTGTACAGGACGTAGACGTCGTACTGGCCGGCCACGGGCAGGCTCAGGCGGGTGCCCACCAGGACCCCCGGCTCCTGGCCCGACCCGCCCTGCGTGCCGATGCTGGCGGGGACCTGCGTGGGCCGCCAGGCCAGCGTCCCGGCGGGGGCGTCCTCCACGGCCTGGGTGATGTCGTGGGTGACCAGGGCGTCCATGGCCGAGTCCGTGGACAGGTCGTTAATGGCCACCGAGGAGGACTCGCTGCCGCTGCGGCGCAGGGCGACGCCGACCCCGCCGGCCCCGGCCGAGGAGCCCCGGATGGAGGTCACCTGCGTCTGGGCCAGGAAGGCCACCTCGTCGGGGCTGGTGACGGTGGCGGCGTCCAGGACCGCCTGGGCCGTCCTGACCCGCTCCATGGCGTCAGCCAGCACGGCGTCACGCTTGTCGCTGAAGACCGACTCGCGGATAGTGACCGTGACCACCCCGAGCAGGACGGTGATGAGCACGGCCCCCGCCACCAGGGCCGCCACGGTGACCCGCAGGATGAGGGAGCGCCGCATGAGCGCCCGCAGGCCCGCCAGGCCGGCCACGGGGGACCGGCGCCCGGGCTCAGACCGCGTCGCCAATGCGGTAGCCCACGCCCCGGACCGTCACCACGATGCGGGGGCGCTCCGGGTCCGGCTCCACCTTGGAGCGCAGGCGCTGGACGTGGACGTTGACCAGGCGGGTGTCCGCGCCGTGCTGGTAGCCCCACACCGCGTCCAGGAGCTCCTCGCGGGTGAAGGCCTTCCAGGGCGAGCGGGCCAGGGTGGTCAGCAGGTCGAACTCCAGCGGGGTCACCGCAATGGTCTGGGCCCCGCGCAGGACGCGGTGGGCGGCGACGTCAATGTCCAGGTCCCCGGCGCGCAGCACCTCCGGGGTGACGGCGGTGGACAGGTGGCGCAGGCGCGCCCGCACCCGGGCCAGGAGCTCGGTGGTCTGGAAGGGCTTGGTGACGTAGTCGTCGGCCCCGGCCTCCAGCCCCGCCACGACGTCCTCGGTGTCGGTACGGGCCGTGAGCATAATGACCGGGACGTCGGACAGGCGGCGGATCTGGCGGCAGACCTCCACCCCGTCGATCCCCGGGAGCATGAGGTCAAGCAGGACCAGGGAGGGGTGGTGGGCGCGGAAGAGGGCCAGAGCACCGTCACCGGTGTCACAGGTGACTGGCGTGTACCCCTCGCTCTCCAACAAGATGCTCAGCATCTCGGAGATCGCGGGGTCGTCGTCAACAACGAGGATACGCACGGTCATGTGTCCTATCTTGGCACGCCGGGCACGCTACGTCAGTCACAACGGGTCCCGGGCCCCTCACCTGGTCGGCTCTCCCCCGATCGGCCCCTCCCCGACCCCTAGCCGGCCCCACGGCGGTGGGGGCGGGAGCGCAGGCGGGCCCTCTCGGTACGCCCGGCCCCCGCCCGCGGCAGGGAGGGCGGGGGCGCCCGCCCCTGAGGGGAGGACCCCGCCGGCCGGCGGGGTACCCCCCAGGGCCGATCTCCTCCTGGAGGGGGAGGACCCCGACCCCCCTGACGTGTCAGCATGGGGCCATGAGCGCACCGCCCCCCGACGGCTGGCAGCCCCCCTCCCAGCCGCTCGACGACCAGCCCCCCCAGGAGCCGGAGGCCCCGGCGGAGGACGTCCAGGGGACGGGGCCGGAGCGGGCACCCGCCTTCGGGGTCCCGGGCTACGGCCTCCCCACCAACTTCCTCCTGGCCCCCAAGCCCGGGATCATCCCCCTGCGTCCCCTGACCGTCTCGGAGATCATCGGCGGGGCCTTCGCCGCCCTGCGGGCCAACCCCCGGGCCATGTTCCTGCCCGCCCTGCTGGTCATGGGCGTCCTGGGAGGGGTCAGCGCCGTCCTGACCTACGCCCTGCAGAACAGCACCCTGCTCGACCTGGACGGCCCGGGCACGACGCAGGGGACGGTCGAGGCGCTCCTCATCCTGCCGGCCCTCGTCACGCTGAGCCCCTCGACCCTGATCACGACCATCGTGTCCATTGTCGCCAACGGGCTGCTGACCGGCCTGCTCATCGTCACGGTCTCACGGGCGGTCCTGGGGCGGGTGGCCAGCCCGGGCCAGGCCTGGGCGCAGACCAGGGGACGCATATGGGCGCTGCTGGGGCAGGCGCTCCTGATCACCCTCATCGAGACGGTCCCACCCGCTGGCGCCACCCTGGTCGCCACGGCGCTGCTGCGCCAGGTCCTGGGGAACAACACCGGCTCGTCGGGGGAGGTCCTCCTGGTGATCCTCGTCATCCTGCTCGTGCTGCTGGTCTGGGTCCTCATCACGGTCTTCCTCGTGGTCCGCCTCTTCCTGGCCCCCGCCGCGCTCATCCTGGAGAACACCTCAGTGGCCAGCTCGATCCGGCGCTCCTGGACCCTGACCCGGGGCTCCTTCTGGCGGGTCCTGGGAGCCCTCGTGCTCATGGGGCTCATTGCCTGGCTGGTGGCCGGGGCCATTGGCATCGTGGCCGGCGTCGGAGGCGGCGTGGTGACGGTCCTCCAGCCCGGGTCCGCCACCGTGGCCGCCTCGGTCGTCATGCTCGCCTCCACCCTCGCCACCGCCCTGGTCATGCCCTTTACCGCCTCCGTGGCCGCCCTGATCTACATCGACCTGCGGATGCGCAAGGAGGGCCTGGACATTGAGCTGCGTCGTGCCGCCGCACAGTAGCGCCAGCGGCAGCCGTCAGGGGGCGCCGGGCCTCCTGGCGGCCTGCCTGGCCCTGACGCCCCTAGCGGCGCCCGGGCCCGTGGACGTGCCCGCCACCCCCAGCGCGGAGGAGGCCCGGCGCGCCGCCCAGGAGGAGCTCTCCAAGGCCGTCTACCAGGAGCGCCCCAGCCTCGCCCAGCTCATCTGGGACTGGCTCCAGGAGCACCTGTCCCCCACCCACCTGGTGCCCGGGGTGCCGGCCTGGGTCTCGGTGGTCGTCACCCTGGTCGCGGCCCTGGCCCTGCTGGCCGGCCTGGTCTACGTCCTCAGGTACCTGACCTGGGCCAGACGGGCCCGGCTCGGCTCCAGGCGCCTCTTCGAGGACCCCCGTGACGCCGCCTCCCTGACCCGGGCCGCTGACGCCGCGGCCGGGACGGGCGACTGGGCCACCGCCGTCGTCGAGCGCTTCCGGGCCATTATCCGCTCCCTGGACGAGCGCGGGCTCATTGAGGACTACCCCGGGATGACCGCCCGGGAGGCCGCCACCCTGGCCGCCCGCGCCCTGCGGTCGCTGGGGCAGGAGCTGCGCCGGGCCGCCGCCCTGTTCGACTCGGTGCGCTACGGGCACGTCCAGGCCACGAGGCAGCAGGACGAGTGGGTGCGCCAGCTGGCAGGCCAGGTGGCCTCCCTGCGCCCGACGGAGACCCAGAAGGGACAGGTATGAGCCCGGCCACCGACACCACCACCGGCACCGCCACCGGGGCCGGGACGAACCGGCCGGCAGGTGCCAGCCAGGCGGTGGGCGACCCCCTGGGCACCCGCCTGCGCCGCGCCCGGCCCGTGGTCCTGGCCCTGCTCCTGCTGACCGCCGTCGTCCTGAGCACCCTGTGCCTGCGCCCCCAGGTCTCCAAGGTCCCCCTGGCGATCGACAACCCCACCTCCACGGGCGCCATGGCCCTGGCCGAGCTCCTGCGCGCCCAGGGCGTCTCGGTGCGCTCCACCAGCTCCTGGTCCGACGCCCTGACCGCCTCCCAGGACGGGGCCACGCTCGCACTGGTCTCGCCTGGGTCCCTGAGCCCCGACGAGCGGAAGGACCTGGCCCGCGCCGGCGGGGACGTCGTGGTCCTGTCCGACCTGTACCAGAGCCTGGCCGGGCTCACCCAGGCCAGCGTCACAGGGGCCTCGACCTCCAAGGACACCGTCCTGGAGGCCGGCTGCCAGGACCCCGACGCCCTGGCCGCCGCCCGCCTGCCGGGGGTCCGCGGCTCGGTGACCGCCACCGACACGTCCGGCCACCAGATCCCCGGCGCCACCGGCTGCTTCCCCCTGGGCCCCTCCGCAGGCTCCTCCCAGCGCTCCTACGCCTACCTCACCGCCACCCTGCCCTCGGGCGCGACGCTGCGGGTCATCGCCGACAACCAGCTGGTCACCAACGCCACCCTGGCCCAGCAGGGCGCGGCCGCCCTGGCCGTACGGGCCCTGGGGCACCACCGTGAGGTCGTCTGGTTCGACGCCGACTACCGTGACGTGACCAGCCTGTGGGACTCCCCCGACCTGCCCCGCCAGCTGCCCGTCCTGGTCCTGCTGTCCCTGGCGGTCCTGGCGGCGCTGGCCGGGGTGCGGGGGCGACGCATGGGGCGTCTGGTGCCCGACCCCCTGCCGGTGGTCGTGCGCTCCACCGAGACCACGCTGGGGCGCGGGCACCTCTACCGGCGCGCCCACGACCACGCCCACGCCGCCGAGGTCCTGCGGGCCGGTACCCTGGCCCGGCTCCGCCCCCGCCTGGGCCTGCCCCGTCACTGCGAGACGGCCCTCGTGGCCCAGGCCGCCGCCCGGGTCACCGGCCTGCCCGAGACCTACCTGGACCAGCTCCTGGCCGGTCCCCCACCGCACGACAACCAGGCCCTGACCGACCTGGCCTCCCAGCTCGACCACCTTGAGAGCGAGGTTCACTCATGAGCTCCACCCCCTACGGGCAGGACCCCGACGCCCACCCCGCCGCACCGCCCGACGCCCCGGGCCCGGCCGACCCGCGCGGGCGGCTGGTGGCGGTACGCGGTGAGGTCTCCAAGGCGGTCGTGGGCCAGGACGCCGCCGTCACCGGCCTGGTCATCGCCCTGCTCTCCGGCGGCCACGTGCTCCTGGAGGGGGTGCCGGGGGTGGCCAAGACCCTCCTGGTGCGCGCCCTGGCCCGGGCCCTGGAGGTGGAGACCACCCGCATCCAGTTCACCCCCGACCTCATGCCCGGTGACGTGACCGGCTCCCTGGTCTACGACGCCCGCAGCGCCGAGTTCTCCTTCCGCCCCGGGCCGGTGTTCACCAACCTCCTCCTGGCCGACGAGGTCAACCGCACCCCTCCCAAGACCCAGGCCGCCCTCCTGGAGGCCATGGAGGAACGGCAGGTGTCCGTCGACGGCCGCCCCCGCCCGCTGCCCGACCCCTTCATGGTCATCGCCACCCAGAACCCCGTGGAGTACGAGGGCACCTACCCCCTGCCCGAGGCCCAGCTGGACCGGTTCCTGCTCAAGCTCGTCCTGCCCGTGCCCGAGCGGGCCCAGGAGGTCGAGGTGCTCTCCCGCCACGCCTCCGGCTTCGACCCGCGCGACCTGGCCGGGGCCGGGCTGGGGCCCGTGGCCTCGGGGGCGGACCTGGCCGCGGCCCGCGCCCAGGTGCGCACCGTGGGGGCCTCCCCGGAGGTCCTGGGCTACATCGTGGACCTGGTGCGCGCCACCCGCAGCTCGCCGTCGGTGGCCCTGGGGGTCTCCCCCCGCGGGGCGACGGCGCTGCTGGCCTCCGCCCGTGCCTGGGCCTGGCTGGGGGGACGGGCCTTCGTGACCCCCGACGACGTCAAGGCCCTCGCCCTGCCCACCCTGCGCCACCGCATCACCCTGCGCGCCGAGGCGGAGATGGAGGGGGTCACCACCGAGTCCGTCGTCAACGGGGTCCTGCGCACCGTCACCGTCCCCCGCTGACCCCCTGGCCCCGCGGGGCCGGCCGTCGCCGCGGCGACGGCGTCGAACCACCTGTGAGGAGGAGCCGTGTTCCTCAGGATGCGCACCGTCTGGCTGCTCGCCGCCGGCGCGGTCCCCGTCCTGGCCTGGCCGCGCCCGCTGACCGTGGGGATCTGGGTGCTGGTGGTGCTCACCGCCGTGGCGGTGGACGTCATCCTGGCACCCTCCCCGCGTGAGCTGCGCGCCGAGCGGCGGGTCTCGCGCTCCGTGCGCCTGGGGCAGTCCACCACGGACACCCTGACCCTGCACAACCCCACGGCCCGGGCGTTCCACGTGGAACTGCGTGACGCCTGGGTCCCCTCGGCAGGGGCTGTCGGGGAGCGCGCCACCGTGAGCCTGCCGCCCGGCCAGCGGCGTCGGCACCGCACCACGCTGACCCCCACGCGCCGCGGGGACCGCCAGGCGGACCTGGTGACCGTCCGCAGCCGGGGGCCGCTGGGGCTCGCGGGTCGCCAGGCCTCCCTGAGCTGCCCCGCCCGCCTGCGGGTCCTGCCCGCCTTCTCCTCGCGTCGCCACCTGCCCAGCCGCCTGGCGCGCCTGCGCGAGCTCGACGGGCGCAGCGCCGTCATGGTGCGCGGCGCCGGCACCGAGTTCGACTCCCTGCGCGAGTACGTGGTGGGCGACGACGTGCGCTCCATCGACTGGCGCTCGACGGCGCGGCGCGGGGACGTGGTGGTGCGCACCTGGCGCCCGGAGCGGGACCGCCGGGTCCTCATCGTGGTGGACACCGGCCGCCTGGCCGCCGCCCGCCTGGGGGACGCCCCCCGGCTCGAGGCGCAGATCGAGGCCGCCCTGCTCCTGGCCGCCCTGGCCACCCACGCCGGGGACCGGGTCAGCATCCTGGCCATGGACACCCGGGTGCGTGCCCGCCTCAGCGGCCAGGCGGGACCGGCCCTCATGAGCGCCCTGGCCCAGGCCCTGGCCCCCCTGGACAGCGAGCTGACCGAGACGGACTGGCGCACCGTCAGCGCCACGGTGCGCCAGGCCCTGCCCCAGCGCGCGCTCGTGGTCGTCCTGGCGGGCCTGGACGGCGCGGGGGTGGGCATGACGCGGGCCCTGGCACCCCTGGCCCGCGAGCACACCCTGCTGGTGGCCTCCGCCACCGACCCCGACCTGGAGGTCCTGCGCTCGCGGCACTCCACCGCCGAGGAGGTCTACGTGGCGGCAGCCGCCCAGGCCGAGCAGCACGAGCGCGACCGGGTGGCCGAGCTCCTCCAGCGCGCAGGTGCCAAGGTGGTCCAGTCCGACCCCGACGCCCTGGCCCCGTCCCTGGCGGACGCCTACCTGGCGCTCAAGGCCGCGGGGCGCCTGTGAGGGCGGCGGCGCGGCCCTCAGGCCGCCACGGGGAGCTGGTAGCCGGCGTCGTGCTCGTCCAGGTCACCGGTCACCCCGGTGGCCACGGCACGCCGGCCCAGGGCGATGGTGTAGGCCCACAGCAGCGCCAGGGCCAGGGCTCCCACCGCGACCTTGACCGCCCACGGGATGGGCGCCGGGGTCACGAAGGCCTCAATGAGCCCGGAGACGGCCAGGGCCACGGTCAGGGCCACGGACACCGTCATGAGGGAACGGGCCTCGCTGGCCAGGGCCCGGCCCCGGGGGCGCGGGCCCGGGACCAGGAGGGTCCAGAACAGCTTCAGGCCGGCGCCCCCGGCCACGAAGACGCTGGTGAGCTCCAGCAGCCCGTGGGGGGCGATGAGGGAGAGGAACTGGGGCAGGGCGTGGTGGTCGGCCATAATGGCCGCCGCCTGGCCGAGGTGCACGACATTGAACCAGAGCACGGCCGCTGGCAGCACCCCGGTGATCCCCCCGGCCACGCACAGGGCCGCGATACGGGCGTTGTTGGTCCACACCTGGGCGGCGAAGTCCTGGGGGTCGTAGGTGGAGTAGTAGGAGGAGAAGGCGTGGTCCGCGTAATGGTCGAGCTTGGCGGGACTGCCCAGGGAGGCCATGGCCTCAGGCGAGTGCAGGGTCCACAGGGCCGTGACCACCGCCAGGGCGAGGCCCACCGCGCTCACCCCCAGCGTCCACCAGCGCACCCGGTACAGGGCCGCGGGCATGCTCACCGCCACCAGGTGGGTCAGACCCGTGACCCACGAGGAGGAGGCGGCGGTCACGCGCCCGCGCGCCCGCACCACCCGGGTGGAGAGCTCGGCGAGCACGACGGGGTCGGGGGCCTGCGCCGTCACCTGCGCCAGGTGCCGGGCGGCGGCCCGGTACAGGCCCACCAGCTCGTCAGCCTGCGCCCCGCTCAGACGGCGTCTGTCTACCAGGGTGTCAAGGCGCTCCCACTGGTCCTGGTGCGCCGCGACGAAGGCATCGATATCCACCTCAGGAGTGTGACACCGTGAGTACCGAACCGTCCTCCTCCGAGCGGAGGATTGAACAGGATCTCATGGTCATCGGGGAGGCCGTGGCCCTGGAGGTCGTCCCGGCCTCTCTCGGGTCGCGCCTGCTGTCAGGGATCATTGACTACGGCACGATGCTGGTGGGGCTGGTCCTGTCCCTGGCGACGTTCTCGCTGGCCGTCGAGAACGACTACTCCATGACCACGGCGCGCCTGGCCGCCGTGCTCTCCCTGGTGGTCTTCACCTGGCTGGTCGGGCTGCCCCTGCTCATTGAGTCGGCCAGCAACGGGCGCAGCCTGGGGCGCCTGGTCATGGGCACCCGGGTGGTGCGCGACGACGGCGGGAGCGTGCGGCTGCGCCACAGCCTGGTGCGGGTCCTGCTCAGCGTCATCGAGGTGTGGTTCACCCAGGGGGTCCTGTGCCTGATCACGTGCGTGGCCACGAGGCGGAACAAGCGCCTGGGTGACGTGCTGGCCGGCACCTACGTCATCCAGGAGCGCGCCGCCGCCCGCCGTACCGCGCCCGTACTCATGCCCCCCGAGCTGGCGGCGTGGGCCCGTCAGGCCGACATCCGCGGGCTCCCGGGCCACCTCGCCCTGGTGGTGCGCACGTTCCTGTCGCGGACCACCTCCTTCCAGCCGGCGGTGCGGGCGCACCTGGCCACCGAGCTGGCGGCGCAGGTCGCCACCTGCGTGAGCCCTCCCCCGCCGCCGCGCACCCACCCCGAGCGCTTCCTGGCCGCGGTCCTGGCCGAGCGCCGGGACCGCGAGCTCCTCATGGAGCTCCAGGAGCGGCAGGCCGAGGAGGAGGCCGTCCCGTCCCTGCTGTGAGCCGGGTGCGTACCACGGGCTCACCGGCGTCCGGGCCGGCCTGGCTCCCCGCGACGCTACCGGGGGGTGCTGCGCCGGGTACTGGGGCGCCGGACGCACCGGGGCGGCCGGCGGCCCCGCTCGACTACTCCTGCTCGGCCAGCTCCTGCTGGGCTGGCTCCCGCTTGGCCGGCCCCCGCTCAGCTGTGCTCAGGCGGCCCCTGCTCGGCTGGCTCCCGCTTGGCCGGCCCCCGCGGGCGCGGGCAGGGCCTGGTCGACCAGGAGCACCGGCACGCCGTCGCGCACCGGGTAGGCCAGGTGGGCACCGGGTGACAGCAGGCAGGGCCCCGCACCGGGCAGGACGACGTCGAGCAGCTCCTGGCCGGTGACCGGGCAGCGCAGGAGGGCGCGCAGCCAGGGGGCCACGGCCTGCCCCGACTGGGGCACCGAACCGGCCCGGGACGTGACGTCTCCCACCTCAGCCCTCCTTGTGTCCGCGCAGTACGCGCAGGTGCCCGCGGCGGATGATCTCGTCCTCGCTGCCGGGGGAGGTGATCCCCGGCATGTCCCGGACCTGGCAGGGGAGGGTGTCAGCCACCTCGGTCAGCGGCACGGGGGAGATCCCGCCGCGTGAGCTGCGCTCGGCGGGCCTGGGCACGGGGCGGGGGGCCCGGGAGGCCTCCCGGACGGCGTCGGCCAGGGCCAGGAGGTCGTCCTCACTGGGCGGGGCCGGGGCGAGGTCCGTGGCCAGGCGGATGACCTGCCAGCCGCGGGGGGCGGTAAAGGAGTCCACGTGCTTCTGGCACAGGTCGTAGGCCTCCGGCTCACGTTCGGTGGACAAAGGCCCCAGGACGATTGTCGAGTCGGCGTAGACGCTGGTGAGGGTCGCCACAGCGGGGTTCTCACAGCCGGATCGTCGGCACGGTCTGACACTTCGCACTCTAGCAGGCTACCGTGTACGCAGGGTGGAGGCCCTACCGACGCCCCAGCATGAAGGCCAGGAGCGAACCGCGGAGCGAATAGGGTGTGCACCGTGCCGTCCTCCCCCGCTCCGGTCCCCACCTCGCCCGCCGTCCACCGTCGTGACCGGCACGGCCGGGGCCTGCGGGGACCCCTGCTGCCGCCCGCCCTGCCCGCCTGGCGCACCCGCGCCGAGCGTTTTGACGAGATGGTGGTAGCCAGTGCCAGCGAGCTGGCCAGGCGCTGGCCGCAGGTGGAGGCCGTCCAGTTCGCCGTCGAGGACGTCCCGCCCTCGGACCCGGCGCCCTGGGAGCGGGGCGTGGTCCTGGGGCGGGGCTTCCAGGCCGAGCCGCGGGCGGGCCTGCCCGCGCGGGTAGTGCTCTACCGGCGTCCCATCACCTCCCGGGCGCGGGGGACCCAGGAGCTTCCCGCCCTGGTGCACCAGGTGGTCGTGGAGCAGGTGGCGCTCATGCTGGGACGCCGTCCTGAGGAGATCGACCCTGACGCCTAGGGCACGCCGGCCCTAGCGCGTGGGGGTACCGAGGCTGGCGCACCCTGGTCTCGGCGTTGGTCGCCGGCCCTAGCGCATGAGGAGGGTGCGCTGGGCCAGGACGGCGGAGTCCGGTACGGCTGGCAGGGCGGCAATGAGCGTCCCCGGCACGTCCCCGCCGACCTCCTGGGTGGTGACCACGGCGGCGCTCAGGGAGGGGCCCTGCGCCGGGGAGGACAGCGTCAGCGCCGCCACGGTGGTGGGGACGTCGGGCACGAGGGTGGTGGAGGCGGGGACGGTCACGTCCTGGCTCCAGGTCCCGTCGGCCGAGGTCAGGGTCACCGTGGCATCCGTGGTGGCGCTGTTGGTCACCACCAGCTGGCTCGTCAGCCCCTCACCCTGGGGGACGACCAGGGTCCCGGAGGTGACGGCGCCGTCGTGCCCGGCCTGGATCCAGGCCACGTCACCGGCCAGGGCACCGGACTTGGCCGGGTACTCCCCCGCGCTGCGCACCAGGCGCACGGCGGCCCCCACCGGCTGGTCGGAGGTGACACGCACGCCGTAGGGCCCGGGGGCCGAGCCGGCCAGGGAGGTGTCGAAGACGGCCCCGGGGTCGATACGCACCTCCTGGGCCCCGGGCAGGGGGGTCTGCCCGTCAGCCCCCACCAGGGACACCGACACGGTGGCGGTACCCGTACCGGGGTTGACCACCCGCAGCACGGGGGCCTGGGAGGAGACGGCCCCGGTGGTGGCGTCGGCGACCTCCCCCTGGCTCTCAGGGGCGGTCAGGACGACGCCGGGGACGGTCTGGTCGGTGGAGGGGGCCGGCCCCGGGGTGAGGACCTCGACCCCGGTGGGGGTCTCACCGTCCAGGGACTCGGTGACCATGACCACACCCAGGGAGCCGCCGGTGGCCTCCACGGACACGGCCAGGCGCTCGTCCGCCCCGGCCGTCTCCAGGAGCACCGAGCCGCTCTTGCCGGCGGCCAGGCTGAGCTGGCCGCGGGCGGGCAGCGGGCGCTCACCGGTGGAGCCGTAGAGCCTGATCCGGGCGGTGACGGTGGTGGTGCCGGGGTTGGTCAGGCGCAGCTCGGCGGAGGAGCCCACGGCCCCCGAGCCGCCCACGATCCAGGAGACGGTGGAGGGCGGCACGCAGGCCGCGGCGGTGAGCCCGCGCAGGTCACCGTCGGGCGTGGATGTGGTCACCAGGCCCAGGGCGCCAGCGCCCGTGCGGTGGGCCGCCGGGACGGTCAGGACGCCGCCCTTGGCGGTGTCGGTGGAGGTGGGGGCGCCCACGGCCAGGGCGCTGCCGTCCAGGTTCACCTGGGAGTCCCCCAGGGGCGTGACGGTGGTGCGGGTGGTGGTGGCCCCCAGGTTGACCGCCTCCAGGGTGTTGGCGGGGGCGGCCGGGCAGGTCAGGAGGACGTCGGTGCTCGGCGCGTCCAGGGTCAGGCCGCCGACGTCCGGGGTGGGGGCGGCCGGGGCGGCGCCCCACCGGGTCAGGACGACGGTGGCGGACAGGAGCACGAGCGCCGACACCACGCGGAAGGCCTGGTAGAGCCGGTGCCGCCAGGCGGGGGCGGGTGGTCGCGTACTGCTCATGGGATCCTCCGGGAGCGACGACGGGGCCTGGCCAGGACCGCCACCACGGCTGTCAGCGCCCAGGTGGCCCGCACGAGCCAGGATGCCAGGGAGGTGGTCGGGCGGTCCGGGGTGACGACGAGCTGGCCGCCGGAGGCCGGCACGGTGAAGGCCTGCCGCCAGGCCCCCTCCCGCAGGGTGGTGGGCTCCAGGGCGACGCCGTCGAGCGTGGCCCGCCAGCGCCAGCTGGTGCGCTCAGCCAGCACCAGGGTGCGCCCGGCCGCCCCCGCCTCGATACCGGTACGCACGGCGGTGCCGTTAAAGGGCAGGGTCAGGCTCGTCCCGTCGGGGCCGACCAGGGCCGCGCGGGCCACCTCGGCGCCGTCGGGCGAGACCCGCCAGGCGGTGCCGGTGGCGGTACGGGCGAGGTCCTCCATGCCGGGGGTCGAGCTCAGGGCGGCCCTGGTCGTGGAGGTGAGCTCGTCACCGTCGCGGTCGGCCAGGACCACCACGGAGATACCGTGCCTGGCCAGCGCCCCTGCCGCGTCCTTGGCGGAGGTCGTGGTCATGCGGGTGACCAGGTGGGCGAGCTCGGCGTCGGCGGCGTCGCTGAGCTCCTGGCGCACCAGGCCCGGGGGGCCGGAGACGTCGGCGGCGTCCGGGGAGCCCGCGTCCTTGATCCTGTCGGTGAGCTGGGAGACCAGGACCCCGGGGACGACGTCGGTGACCTGGGTGCCCGCGCCCCGCCACAGGGAGACGCTCAGGACGGTCCCCTCGGAGGTGTCGGTGCTCGCCAGCGCCAGGACGCGGCCCGCGGCCGGGGCGGTCTCCATCTCCAGGGCGATCAGGGGCACCTGGGACGTGGCCGGGCGCAGGAGCATCAGGGGGGAGGCGGCCCGTGTGGCCACCGTCGCCGCCCAGGCACCTCCCAGCGCCAGGGGGGCCACCAGGGCCAGGGTGCCGACACCACGTACCAGGGCGGTGCGCCACCACGCCCGGCTCTCCAGGAGCCTGACCCCGCCAGCGTCCAGGCCTATCGCGCCGGCCCCCAGGAGCCCGGCCAGTGCCAGGGAGGCACCCGGTCCGGGCCAGGCGGCCACGAGCTGGCTGCCGGTCCCCTCCAGGCCGGTGCCCAGGGCCACCACGACGCGGGGGGCCACCAGGGCCAGGGCCAGCCCTCCCAGGAACAGCAGGACGCCGCCGCGGGCCCGCGCCCCCAGGCGGCCGGGGGCAGCCAGTCCCACCAGCGCCAGGACGTGGGGGACGGCCAGGAGCACCATGACGACCCCGGCCAGCCAGGAGGCCGGGAGGAGGGTGTCCAGGCCCTGGGGCAGCCCCAGCAGGGCCTCGGTGGCGCTGGGGGCGGGGGCGCCCAGCGGGACGCCGGTGTCCGCCAGGAGCAGGCGGGCGGTGCCGGTCAGGGAGTGGGCGATGTGCCAGGCGCCCCACCACACCGGCAGGGCGGTCACCAGGACGGGCAGGACGGTCAGCGTCAGGCGCCCGGCTCGTCGGGGCAGGCGCACCATGAGCAGGACCAGGGCCGGCAGCAGCACGACGGCGGTGGCCGGCACGGCGGCCACGATCCCGGCTCCCAGGAGCCCGGCCAGGGCGGCGGCGCGCGGGGAGCCGGGCCCGTACTGCTCGGTGGCGGCGGCCCGTACGGCGGCGGCACGGGCCAGGGAGCGCTCGCTGGGGGACTCGTCCTCCTGCGCGGCGGGATCCTGGTCGTCCTCCCGGTCCCCCTGGGCGTCCGGCCCGGCGCCGGACTCGGCGGAGTCGGCGCCGGCGGACTCGGCGCTGGCGGCGCCGGCGGGCTCGGGGGACTCAGCCGACTCAGCGCCGGCGGGCTCGGCGCCGGGGGTGCCAGCGGGCTCGGCGCTGGCTGACGCCTGGCGCTCCTCGTCCTCGTCCCAGGAGATGGTCGCGGGCGCCTCCTGGTCCAGGTGGTCCGCGCCCCCGTCGTGGTCTGTGCTCCCGTCGTGGTCCGCCTCGGCCGGCACCCCGGTCAGGGCCCGGGCGGCGCGTGCCTCGGCCCGGGAGGCGTCCCGGGGCTCCCCGGGGCTCCCCGGGGCGGTTCCTGCGTCCAAGGCGCTTCCTGCGTCCGGGGCCTCGACGGTCCCGGCGCCCCCCACGCCCCCGCCGTCCTCGGCAGCCTCCTCGGCACCGTCGCCATCCTCGACGTCGGGCTCGACGTCGCCAGCCTCGACGTCGGACTCGGTGCCCCTGAGGCCGTCGGCGTCAGCCCCCTGGGCACCGGCCGCCCCCTGCCGGGGGAGGTCGGCCGCGGCCGGGGGGGAGAGTCGGTCGAGCTCGGCGCGCTCGCTGTCGGTCAGGTGGTGGGCGCCGACCATCCCGGAGAGGACCACGTCGCGCCGGTCCGTCCCCAGGCCCCGCATGAGGGCCGTCAGGGCCCAGGGCAGGAGGATGTGGACCAGGAGAGGACCCAGGCGCCCCTGCCCCAGGGCCAGCAGCCCGGCCGGGGCCAGGGCCCAGGTCAGGGCCACCCAGGCCCTCAGGTGGGTCCGCCGGGTCACGGTCCCGGCCGCGGCCCAGGCGCCCAGGGCCCCCAGCGGCACCGCCACCAGGACCAGGGCGTGGAGCATGAGAGGCCCGTCCAGGCCCACGACCCGTCCCAGGGCCACCGGCAGGGCCAGGACCGCCAGGAAGGGGCTCAGGGGGGAGTCGTAGCCGTCCCCGGAGGCAGCCCAGGTGCTCCAGGCCGCCTCCCACAGACGGCCGGGGGCGGTGTCCAGGCTGGGCAGGGCGCCCCCGGTCAGGCCCCGGCTGGCCAGGGTCCCCCCCAGGGCGAGCAGCCCGGCCCCCGCCGTGAGAAGCAGGACCGCCGTCAGCACGTAGCGGCGTCGGCGGGCCAGGGCCCGCAGCTCGTGGAGCTCGAGCTCGCTGGGGGCCTCCTCGCGGGCGGCCCGCTCCCGCTCCTGACGCACCAGGTCACGGCGCAGGGCCCGGATCTCGGCGCTGTCCACGTACAGGCGGGTCAGCACGGAGCGGGGGACGGTGGCGTGGGCGGCCAGACGGCGTCGGCCCCGGCGGACCAGGCCGGGGCGGGAGGCCACGGCCAGGGCCGCGCCCATCTCGTCGCTGGCGCGGACCACGGAGTTGGTCAGCAGGCGCCAGGGGGCCCGCAGGCAGGCCAGGAGGAGGAACCAGGACAGCAGCAGCCACACCGGGCGGGAGGAGAAGGTGGCCCAGGCGCGCAGCTGGGCGGTGCGGCGGGCACGGTAGCTGCGTGCCGTCGCCTCCTGCCAGGAGAGCCCCTCGGTGTCCTGCGGGTCCCTGCGCAGGCCGTGGCGCACGCCCCGCCGCCCCAGGAAGGCGGCCCGGCGGTGGGCGACCACGGCGTCGGGGACCACGACCACCCGGTGCCCGGCCAGACGGACGGCACGGGACAGCTCCAGGCCGTCACCGAAAGCACCGAAGGCCGGTGATATGCCGCCTATCTCGTCGAACACCGCGCGGTCGACGAGCGCCCCGGCAGTGCCTACCGCCAGGACGTCGGAGCGGCCGTCGTGCTGGCCCTGGTCGATCTCCCCCGGGACGATGTCGTTGGCCCGCCGCGCCGAGGCGGTGGTGCGCAGCCCCACCTCGAGCAGCTGCTCGGGGTTGTCCCAGTCCACCTGCTTGGGCCCGGCCAGGGCCACCGAGCGGGCGGAGGTCACGGCGTTGAGCAGACTGGCCAGGCACCCGGGGGCGGGGGCGGAGTCGTCGTGGAGCAGCCAGAGGTAGGGGTGGGAGGGCGCTGGCAGGCGCCCGTCCTCCTGGAGGGCGAGCAGGCCGCGACGCACGGCGTCGCCGAAGGAGAAGGCCTCGCTGACGTGGAGGATGCGCGCCCGGCTGACCGCGTCGATCCCGGAGAGCTCGACCACGTCCTCCACCGGGGTACCGTCCCCCAGGCCGTTGCGCCGGGAGGCGACGTCCACCACCAGGACCGCGCTGGCCGGCACCTCCTGGCGGGCCAGCGCGACCAGGGTACGCCGTAGGGAGGGGGGGTTGCCCGCCGTGACCAGGACGGCGAGGACGCCCGTGCGCCCTGAGCTCATGCCCGCCTCACCACTCCGGGGCGCTCAGACCGCACGGCGCTTGAGCTTGCGGCGCTCCCGCTCGGACAGGCCCCCCCAGATGCCGAAGCGCTCGTCGTTGGCCAGGGCGTAGGCCAGGCACTCCTCACGGACCTCGCAGGCGGCGCACACGCGCTTGGCCTCACGGGTGGAGCCGCCCTTCTCCGGGAAGAAGGCCTCCGGGTCGGTCTGGGCGCACAAGGCCCGCTCCTGCCAGGCCAGCGGGCCACTCTCCCTGACCTCACCAAAGATCGCCAGGATCTCGGCGTCGGCGGCGGGCTCAGGCCGGGTGAGCGGACCGTCGCCGAGAATGTTCCACACGATGGCGTCCCTTCGCAGTATTGAGGACAACGAACTACTGAGAATTACACGGGCGCCGATCGGTTTCGTCAAGCCAAGGAGGGGCGTCTCACGCAGCGGCTCCGGGCGGTCCCCGGGCCGCTCAACAGGCCCCACCATACCCTGGCGCAGGTCACAGTATGGTCACAAAACCGCAGGCCGACGCGGTTCCGTCTCCGGGTTCAGGGGCGCGGTCGTGCTTGAATCAGGCCATGGGACCCGACCTGCTCGCCTCACAGATTCCGTCCAAAGCGGACAAGGACCGACCCTGGCTGGCGTGGTACGGGCCCGGTGGGGAGCGCGTGGAGCTGACCGGTCACGTGGCCGCCATGTGGGTGTGCAAGACGGCCGGGCTCCTGGAGGAGCAGACCTGGCCCGGCAGCGCGGTCCACGTGGGCGGCGCGACCCACTGGAGGACCGTCCTGTGGTGCGCCGGGGCCTGGTGGGCGGGCCGCGAGGTGGTCCTGGGCCGGGCCGGGACGGTCAGCCGGGCGGTGGACGCCGGCGTGGTGGAGGTGGGCCTGTCGGTCGCCCTCGTCCCCGACGACCTGGCGCAGGCCGAGCTCCAGGTGCTCCTGCCCGGCTCGCCGCTGGCCCTGCGCTGGGACGGCGGTGGGGGCGAGGTGCGCGAGCTGCCGCCGCTGGTGCTCGACGGCGTCGCCGACGTCATGGCCTACCCCGACTACCGCCCGCCGGCAGCGGCGCAGGGTCGGGCGCCCGCCCTGACCGTGCTGGCCGACGCCGGCCCCCTCGCTGGTCCCGGCCCTGTTGCTGGTCCCGGCCCCGACGCCGGCCCCGGCTCCGGGGACGCCCCGCCCCGGGCCGTCACCCGGCTGGACCGCGCGACCCTGGCGCAGGGGCCGTCAGGGGGTCGGGAGCGGGTCCCCCTCACCTGCACCGGCCCCCTGGACCAGGCGCTGCCCCTGGTCCTGGGCGCCTGGCGGCAGCGGCGCGCCGCCGTCCTGGTGTCGTCCCAGGCCGGTGAGGATGTCCTGGCGGCAGCGCGCCGCCAGGAGCTGGCAGGCTGAGCCTCGGGCAGGAGGCAGGCTAATCCCCGGGCGGGGGCCCGGGAGGCCGGGACGCCGGCGCTCACGGCACATCGGCCTGGACCACCGTCCCCTGCCCCTCGACGGCCAGGGTGCGCTCGTCGGCGCCCACGAACACCGCCTGGCCGCGGGCCAGGGCCTCCTGGCCCGACGGCGTCGTCACCGTCACGCTCCCGGCCAGGCCCAGGACGATGCGGGGCCCGCGGCCGGGGACCTGCACCCGCCCGTCAGCCTGGACCACGTCGGTGACCAGCAGCTCGAAGTCGTCCACGGGGGCGTAGTAGGCCCGGGTGGCGTGGGAGAGGTACTCGGGGGCGGGACGCACCGGCGGGGCCGCCACGTAGTCCACGCAGGCCAGCATGGCCGGGACGTCGACGTGCTTGGTGGTCAGGCCCGCGCGCAGCACGTTGTCCGAGGAGGCCATGATCTCCACGCCCAGGCCGGAGATGTAGGCGTGCACGCTGCCAGCGGGCACGAACAGCGCCTCACCGGGCCGCAGGGTGACCGGGTTGAGCAGGAGCGCCGCCGCGATCCCGGGGTCGCCGGGGAAGGTGCGGGCCATGGCGACGGCGTTGGCGTCCACCCGCCGGGAGGGGGACTCCCCCCGCCCCAGACGTCCCGCGAGCTCGGCGGCCAGGTCGTCGACCTCCTGGCAGGTGGGCCGCGACCCGACGGAGACCAGGTCGGAGAAGACCTGGCGGATGCCGAAGCGGGTGGGGTTGAGGACGAGGGAGCGGCGCATCCGCCGTGCCAGGCGCGACTCCAGGCCCGCCAGGACCTCCGCGGCACGCCGCGGCGCCCGGAACCCGGCCACGGCCTCGAAGTGCTCCAGGGCCAGGACCATCTCGGGCTTGTGGTTGGGGTCCTTGTAGTTGCGCAGAGGGTGGGAGGGGGCTATCCCGGCCTCGTTCTCCAGGGCGTAGCCCTCGGCGGCCTGCTCCAGGGAGGGGTGCACCTGGAGGGAGAGCACCTGGTCGGGGGCGATCACCTTGAGCAGGTAGGGCAGCTGGGGGCCGAAGCGACGCACCACGTCGGCGCCCAGGAGCCGCTGGGGCTCGGCGGCGACGAGCTGCTCCAAGGTGGTGGGCGAGGCGTGCCCCGAGGCGTCCACCAGGTGGGTGGGCCCGTTGGGGTGGGCGCCCAGCCACAGCTCGGCCCACGGCTGGCCGTCCGGCTCCTGGCCCAGGAAGTCGAAGACGGCCGTCGTCGAGCCCCAGTCGTAGCGCTGACGGGCTCCGGCAAGTCGTTCCATGGGCGCCACCGTAGCCTACTGCCAGCACGTCCCAGGATCCGGGGCGGGGGCCTCAGCCGCCACCGGCCCCGCCAGCGGCCCCGG
>ERZ772766.456-NODE-456-length-23991-cov-10.161180_pt1 | contig 23991 bp, 16 predicted proteins | sample MGYA00511379_ERZ772766 | MGnify/ENA primary metagenome ERZ772766 (study PRJEB29015, sample SAMEA2737895) | human oral metagenome | biome: human oral; feature: human-associated habitat; material: dental | place: China | collected 2116 ...
TCATGCGGCGGGCGGAATCCGCGAGCTGATCGGCGGTATTCGCCCAAGCAATCAGGACCTCGGCATCGGTATCTTCCTCGGCGATAGGTTCCGTGGGGTTGTAGTGCCGCACGGTATCACCGGGTTCAAGCCCTAGTTTCTCTTCGTCGAGCGTAATTGAGGTAGGGATCAGAATCTTCATGGGTCCTCCTGTAGATGGTGCATGCGGGTTGGCGTTCAGCGACGAAGGCAACCTGCATCCCGTGTGAGGGGGTTAACAGTTATTCCTCTCCAGCATAGCGTGCGAGGGGAATAACTGTATAGGGTTACCTAAGAAGCCGTTAGGGCTTGGTGCCGCGCGAAGGTTCGCCGGTGTCCTCTCGGCCCTGAACATGCTGCCCGGTTTCCTCCGGTGCATCGGATGCACTACCGGCTAGTTCCGGGTCAATCACGGTATGCGCTTCACCCTGCATTTTCTTCAGGCATTCGGCATCTTTCGCCGCCATTTCGGGCGTGATTACCTCAATGGCACCGGTTGCCGAACGCGCCACATCGGTAGTGGTGTGCGTTTCGATAGTGGTGGCGAGCGCATCCTCACGGATGAAGAGAAGCAGAAGCGCGGAGATTAGCCCGAGTGGTGCCAGGTAGAGGAAAAGCGGAATCAGGGCATCATTGTAGGCGTTCACGATAATGCCGTGAATCGGCTCAGGAATCCGGCTGACGAGCTCGGGAGTCAGGGAGGAGGTTCCGTGTTCCCCCGCCGAGGCTACTGCTTGCGCGGGCATGCGTTCACTGAGCAGGCTGCTCAGGCGTGAGGTAAACAGGCCGCCCACGAGCGATGCACCCACGGTTGAGCCGACCTGGCGGAAGAAGTTGTTGGCTGCGGTGGCGGTTCCTACGACGGTGACGGGGAAAGCGTTTTGCACGATGAGGGTGAGGAACTGCATCGACATGCCCAGGCCCGCGCCCATGACCGCCATGTAGCTGCAGAAGATCCAGGTGGGGGTGCTCGGGGTAATGGTGGAGATCAGGTAGAGCCCGAGCGCCACGAGTGCGGTACCGGTGACCACATATGCCTTGTATTTGCCGCGTGCGGAGACCAGCCGTCCGGTAATAATGGAGACCACGAGCAGGGCACCCATGAGGGGAATCATGAGCAGACCCGCCACGGTTGCGCTCACGCCCAGGGACATTTGCAGATAGGTGGGGATGTACTCGACGGCACCGAACATGGCAACACCGAGGGCGAGAGAGGCGCCCAGGGTGAGCAAGAAGTTGCGGTTAGTGAAGAGATACATGGGCATGATCGGCTCTGCGGCGCGGTTTTCAACCGGGATAAAGATCAGGGCCGCGACGACGGATGCGATGAGAAGCCCAATAATCTGCGGGGAGTTCCAGGCGTACTGGTTCCCGCCCCAGATGGTGGCAAGCACGAGCGCGCTGGTTCCAGCCATGAGAATAATGCTGCCCAGGTAGTCGATCTGCCGCTTTTCGCGGTCTTTGAGCGCGGTGTGCGGGAGCAGGAAAATGACGGCAAAGATTGAGAGTATGGCAAGCGGCAGGTTGAGCCAGAATGCCCAACGCCAGCCGGGACCCTCAGTGATCCACCCGCCGATGAGCGGCCCGGCGACCGAGGAGAAGGCGAAGACGCCGCCGATAATACCCATGTATTTACCGCGTTCGCGGGCGGGGATTACATCTGCGACCACAGATTGAGAGAGAATCATGAGACCGCCACCGCCGACTCCCTGGAGTGCGCGGGCGACGATCAGCCAGGTCATATCGGGGGCAAGCGCGCCGATGATAGATCCCGTCATGAAGGAGAGGATGGCAAAAATCAGGAAGGGTTTACGCCCGAACTGGTCGGAGAGTTTGCCGTACACCGGCATGGTGATGGTAGAGAGCAAGATGAAAGTGGCAATCACCCAGCTCATATGCTCCACGCCGTGCAGTTCGCCCACGATGGTCGGCAGAGAGGGTGCGAGGATGGTTTGGTTCAGCGCCGACATGAGCATCACGATGACCAAGCCGGAGAACATGAGCGCTATTTGATGTTTTTTAGCTTCAGCCGTGGTGGCTTCAGCGGGTTTGTCTGAGTGCGACGTCATTCCTAGTTTTCCTTCAGCAGGGCTTGAAAAGTTTTGACGGTGTTGTGGATGCGCCGCTCGACCTCGTCTTCGTCGGCAATATCCTTGGCGAAGTGCAGCTGCCGCAGCACCGCGGATGCGAGCTGAACCGTGGCACGGGTGCGTTCTTCGGCAGTTTCTGTCAGCGGCATATTCTCGGGACGGGCTATCAAAGGGCCGCGCCTTCCTGCGGCGTTAAAGGCATCCCAATCGACGGTATTGAGATAGTCAATGAGCACCTGTTCGCAGTTGATATGGTGTACCTTCAGCCGGTGCCTAAATTCGGGGAATTCGTCGATGCGCTCCCGGAATTTTGCGTGATCGGCAAAGTTGAAGCTGTGCCGCACGATGTACAGCAGCAGATGGGTGATACGCACGATGAGGTTGTCGTTTTCGTGCGCCCGGTCGCTGGCGAGCAGGTTGTCGGTGATGGCGGGGGCGCGCAGGCCGAGCACCGCATCCTCTTTGGTTCCGAAGTAGTTGAAGAAGGTGCGGGGCGAGATTCCGGCTTCCGCCGCGATGTCTTCGACGGTGCTGCCGCGCATGCCGTGCTGGCGGGCTAAGCGCAGGGCGGTTTCGTGAATGTTCACCCAGGTGCGTTCGCGGCGGCGTTCACGCAGGCTTGTCTCGGTGCGACTCGGCTCAGGTTTTTGCATAACTGCAATTATTGCATTTCTGCATTTTTTGCACAACTGCACTATGCGGGCGACGCGGCGTGTCCTGTCTCTCCCCCACAGAAGACAAGATGCTAGGCATAATAATAGGGTGAACTTTTTTTCACCCGGATACCTCGACTTCCTACCCGATTGGCTCAGGATTATTCTGTTCTTCGCAGACCTGAGCATCCGTGTGCTGTCCCTATTCTGGCTGCCCTACAACCGCAAGCCCGTGGTCGCACTCGGCTGGCTCATGGCTATCTTCTTCATCCCGTTCATCGGGTTCCTAGCCTTCCTGATTTTCGGGTCCTCTCACCTTCCGCAATACCGGCGAGCCCGGCAGCACGCCATGAACGACCTGATCCGCGAGACCACCGGCGGCACCCCACAACTCACCGACTCCGACGGGCTCAACGAAGCAACCCTGGTCGCCAGCCAACTCAACTACAAGCTCGGTTCGCTCCCCCTCGTCGGCGGGAACTCCTTCACCCTGCATAACGACAACCACGAAGCCATGCGCATCATGGCGCAGGAAGTCAACAAAGCCCAGCGGTACGTTCACTTCGAGTTCTACATCACTGCCTACGACGAAGCCTCCAAAGTACTCTGGGATGCCCTCTTCGCCGCCCAAAAACGTGGCGTGCGGGTGCGTGTGCTCATCGACCATATCGGCTCGCGCAAATACCCCTCATACCGGCAGCTGACAAAAATGCTCAACGAATCGGGTATCGAATGGCGCCTGATGCTGCCCATCAAACCCTGGCGACTACAATGGCAGCGCCCCGACCTGCGCAACCACCGCAAAGTCCTCGTGATCGACGGCGCAGTGGCATTCTCCGGCTCGCAAAACGCCATCCACCGCTCCTACGACCTCAAAGAAAACGTGCGTAAAGGTCTGGAGTGGAAAGACCTCACCTTCTCATGCACCGGTCCCATCGTCGAAGAGCTCAACGCGGTATTCGTCTCCGACTGGTACTCCGAAACAAACCAGCTGATCCTCGAAGAAATTGAGGCGAAAATCCCCTACGTTCCAGGCTCGATGCGCGCCCAAGTAGTCCCCTCCGGCCCCGGGTTCGAGACGGAAAACAACCTGCGCCTGATCAACTACATGATCTACAACGCAGAAAAACGCATCACCATCTGCTCACCCTACTTCGTACCCGACGAAACCCTACTGCAGGCACTCACGAACGCAGCATTCTCGGGCATCGAAACCACCGTGATCGTCTGCGAAAAAGGCGACCAGTTCCTCCCCAATATGGCGCAGCGCTCCTACTACGAGACGCTGCTGCAATCCGGGGTACGCATTCTGCAATACCCCAGCCCCACAGTACTGCATTCCAAGTTCATGTACGTAGATGACGAAATGGCGTTTATCGGCTCATCAAATATGGACCCCCGCTCATTCTCGCTCAACCTCGAAGTATCAACCTTTATCGCAGACCCCGCTATGGTGGATGCGCTCGCCGACGTTGCGCGAACCTACGAAAGTATCTGCACGGAACTGCGTTACGGCCCGTGGTCCTCACGCCCTCAGCGCATTAAGGTCACCGAAAATATCTGCCGACTCTGGTCATCGCTCCTGTAAAACGTGGTCTGGAAACGCCCGTAACATGAGGGAGTTCGGCATGACCGCACTCTCGAAGCGGTACCTGCAGCTGTGGTGATGACCGTGTGCAAGTGCACCTTCTGCCGCCTCTGAAAGACCAGCTGACATGGGGTTTTATACCGATTCGCCATATCCGCGAAGTTTTCCCCGCGAATGCAGAAAACGCACGATCGCCCGCACCCGTCGCGGACGCATCGCGCGTCGTCCATTTCTACCCAAAAATATAGTATATAGCCTATCGCCACAGGCGATTTCCCGTATGTATCGCCGAGGGTTTAATCTGCAGCCACTCCGGACTGGGCAGCCGCACGGCCTTCTTACACCCAGACAGAGCCGTGATAATCGACTCGCACCGGCGGTTGAACTCAACCGTATGCCGCTTATCCACGATCTGTCCCGGAAAATGGCGGTGCATCTTCGACACCGAATCGCTGCTCTCCTGCAGACCGTGCCCGGTATGGCCCGGCACATGCTTCACAATCACCCGATGCGCCCGAATAGCCGCGGTCAGCTGCTCCATCTCGGCGATAACCCGGGCATCCTGCACGCCCTCACGCACCCAATAATCGAAAGCCCAACGGCTGTGCGCCAGCCGCAGAAGAAAGGTCAGCGCGCCCAAGGAATCAGTGTTAATAATCAGGCGGCGACCGCCGTGATAAAACACGTGAAACGCCGCGAGCATCGCCGAAAGCTCACCGGTCATAATATTCACGGCATCATAATGGGTGTGAAAATAAAAGCCGTCCTCACTCACCCCGGCAATACCCATGCGCCCACCGCGCAAATACTTCTTATTGTGGGTGGCGCGAAAGGAACAATCGGTAAACACGTTGTAGTCCACGAGCTGATTTTCGGGGATCTCTGCCAGCGTCTCGGCGATCATTTGCTCGGTCAGCTGCTCGGCACGATCCTGAAAATAGCGCATGGTCTCGGCGGCATCCGTACCGGCAAGGCGCACATGCGCCTCACCCAGCGAATGGTTATCGTACGGGTCAAGCACCTTCTCAAACGCCCGGTACTCCATCGCCTTCTTAAGCTGCTCACAATTACGAAAAAGAAGCTTCAAATCGTGCCGGTCGGCGGCAACCGTCACCAGGTGGTGCGTATAATCCGAAGGAATAACATCCCAGGCATTAAGCACAATGCGCCCCAAAGTCTTCGGGTGCACCACATCGCACGGGTCAAGAAGCGAATGCATACACGATTCAACTACCGGCTCCTGGTTGATGACGATGCGCTCACCGTTTTCACGCGAAATATAGACAAGAGCCGTGAGGGTGCTGTAACAGTATCCCTTGGTCTTACGGGTGTATTCGGCAACTGCAATCACAGCCACGCCCCGAGTTGTATAGCCCGCCGGGTATGAGGTGCTGTAGTCGGGCGCCTCCCAGGTTAGGGTGCACCGTTTAATATGAGCCGGTGAGAATCCCACGTGTGTACACCCCCTTGCCGCATAGTCTGCTTCTTTCGTGTAGTGAGGAATTGTTCCACTATCTTTTATATGCCCGCCGGTGTCTGTGCGCAAACGTTGAACAGGTTATTTTACAGTCAGCGAAGAACCTTAAAAAGGGAAGCTAAAACCGTTTCTTGGCGGGAATTATGCGCGGTGAATGAGAGGTTCTGCCCCGCTCTGGCGCGCATCTGTGCGACGGTGTAGGGTTGGAGTTATCCGGTATATCTAATTAAGTAAGGAGCGCCCCATGATTGGTGTTTATGCAGGTGTTTCGGTCAAGCCCGAGCACGTTGAAGAGTTCCTGGCATCCGTCCCCGCTCTCGTCGAGGCATCGCGCAAGGATGCGGGCAATATCAGCTACGATTTTGGTCCCGCCGCCGGTGAGACCCCTGCGGGTGAACCGCGCGCCTTCGCGTTTATTGAGCGTTGGGAGTCACAGCAGGCACTCGAAGCACATATGGCGACCGAGCATTTCGGTGCCGCTGTGAAAACCTGGGAGCCGCTGCTCGCCGCAGAGCTGGATGTGCGCATCTTCGAGATGTAGCGCCTGCTCTCCCTGTTCTCCTCTGCTAAAAAGAGCCTTTATTTGAATAAAGCGGCGAAAAACCCTCTTTATTCAAATAAAGGCTCTTTTTATGCTCGGTCAATAGGCGATTAGATTCCCTCTGGGAGGATGCGCACCCCGCCCTTGTCGGCAGAGGCGGCCAGCATCCCGTAAACCTTCAGCGCATTCGAGACCTGACGTTCGCGCGGCTTAGTAGGCTTCCACGGGAGGGCGCCCTTCGCCTTGCGCCGCGCCTCCAAAACCTCGTCCGGCACATTCGCCCGCAGGATGCGGTTGTGCACGTCGATCTCGATCTCGTCGCCGGTTTCCAGCAGGCCGATAGCACCACCGGCGGCAGCCTCCGGCGAAACGTGGCCAATCGAAATGCCCGAAGTACCGCCCGAGAAACGCCCGTCGGTAATGAGTGCGCAGCTTTTGCCCAAGCCCAGACCCTTCAGGTACGAGGTGGGGTACAGCATCTCCTGCATGCCGGGGCCACCCTTCGGACCCTCATACTGAATCACCACAATATCGCCGGGTTTCACGTGCTTCGACAGAATCTCAAACACGGCTTCATCCTGCGACTCAACCACAAATGCCTTACCCACGAAGTGGAAGAGTTCTTCATCAATACCGGCGGATTTGATGATCGCACCGTTCTGGGCGATATTACCGCGCAGAACCGCCAGACCGCCGTCTTTCGTGTAAGCATGCTCCACAGCGCGAATGCACCCGTTTTCGGCGTCCGTCTCATGCGATTCGTACTTGTTCGCGGTCGAGAAAGCCTGCGTGGTACGCACCCCGCCGGGCGCGGCAAGAAACAGTTCGTGAGCCTGCTCGCTCGCGGTACCGGAACGGATATCCCATTCGGCAAGCCATTCGTCCAGCGAATCCGCATGAACAGAATGAACGTTCTTGTGCAGCAACCCGGCACGGTTCAGCTCACCCAGCAGCGCGGGGATACCGCCCGCACGGTGCACATGCTCAATGTGATACTTCGTAGAGTTCGGCGCAACCTTCGCCAGACAGGGCACCTTACGCGAAATACGGTCGATATCGTCCAGCGTGAAGTCAGCGCCGGCCTCATGCGCAATAGCCAGGGAGTGCAGCACGGTATTGGTGGAACCGCCCATAGCCACATCCAACGCCATAGCGTTCTCGAAGGCTTCCTTGGTGGCAATAGAGCGCGGCAGAACAGACTCGTCATCCTGCTCGTAGTAGCGCTTCGCCAGACCAACAATGCGCTTACCCGCCTGTAAAAACAGTTCTTTACGCGCGATCTGGGTCGCAAGCGTGGTACCGTTGCCGGGCAGTGCCAGACCAATCGCCTCGTTCAGGCAGTTCATGGAGTTTGCGGTAAACATGCCCGCACAGGAACCACACGTGGGGCAGGCGTTCTTCTCGATCTGGGCGAGCGCGGTGTCGCTCACGGAATCGTCCACCGCCATGACCATCGCATCCACCAGATCCAGGCGGTGCTCCACAACGCCTTCAACGCCCTCGCCGGATTCCATAGGGCCGCCCGATACGAAAATTGTGGGGATATTCAGGCGCATCGCCGCCAAGAGCATACCGGGGGTGATCTTGTCGCAGTTCGAGATACACACGAGCGCATCCGCGCGGTGAGCGTTCACCATGTATTCGACCGAGTCGGCAATGAGGTCGCGTGAGGGCAGGGAATAGAGCATGCCGTCGTGGCCCATCGCAATGCCGTCATCAACCGCAATGGTGTTGAATTCTTTCGCCACGCCGCCAGCCTCACGAATAGCGCCAGCCACCAGGTCACCCATATTTTTCAGGTGCACGTGACCGGGTACGAACTGGGTGTAAGAGTTGGCAATCGCAATAATCGGTTTGCCGAAATCATCATCACCCATGCCGGTTGCGCGCCATAGAGCGCGGGCACCCGCCATATTGCGACCGTGAGTTGAGGTGCGTGAGCGTAATTCGGGCATGTCTTTACCTTCCGTTGTGATGCATCTATAGATTCTACGCGCAGGCGTGCGCCCAATCATCGAAGGGTTACTTTGGTTTCATATGTTGGCATGCCGTGATGCTTGGTCATGAGCTGTGCCTGTGGCGCGCCGAAGGGTGAGTGTGGATGCGGCGCGCACCTTATGCCGCGGGGCGGACAAGGATGCCGGATCTGCGGCAGATTTGCCCCCTTGAGAATATATCCCGTGCAGCGTGGAATGAGTCTATTATGCCCCCTATGCTGGTGGGGTAAGAACTCCCGCCGCGTGATTTGCGCCAGCTAGCGAACAAACGCTACACAAGCGCACGAAGACTCGCACGGCAGCTCCCGTTATCTTCTCCATTGGATGTATAGATGCCTCGCTCCCCCGCCTCGTTCCGCAGCACCGTGATTTACCAGATCTACCCGAAGTCATTCTATTCCGCGCACGGTCGGCCAACCGGCGATATTCGCGGCATTATCGAGAAGGTGCCCTATGTGGCATCGCTGGGGGTGGGCATGGTGTGGTTCAACCCGTTCTTCGCCTCGCCCCAGCACGATAACGGCTACGATATTTCCGACTACTACGCCATTAACCCCGAGCTGGGCACGATGGAGGACGTCGAAGAGATGATCGCCGCGTTTGGGGAGCACGGCATCGGGGTCATGTTCGATATGGTGCTCAACCATGTTTCGACTGAGCACGAGTGGTTTAGGCGGGCGCAGGCGGGCGATCGCGAGTACTGGGATTATTTCTATCTTCGCCCGGGGCGGGTTCAGTCTGACGGCACGGTGGTTCCGCCCACGAACTGGGAGTCGAAATTTGGCGGTTCGGCTTGGGAGCCTTTCACCGATACGGCGGGTAAGGTTTATCGGGACGAATCGGGGGCACCGCTGTACTATCTGCACCTTTACGACGTCACACAGGCTGATCTGAACTGGTACAACCCCGCCGTGCGTGAGGAGCTCTATAAGGTCGTCAATTTCTGGTATGACAAGGGTGTTCGCGGGTTCCGCTTCGACGTCATTAACGTGATCGGCAAGTCCGAAGAGCTTGAGGATGCGCCCGCCGGGGTGCTCGATAAGACCCTGTATACCGACACGCCCATCGTGCATACGCGTCTGCGGGAGCTGAACCGCGCATCGTTCGGGCGGTATGGGGATACCGTAACCGTGGGTGAAATGTCTTCGACGAGCATCGAGAACTGCGTGGGCTATTCCAACCCTGAGAACCGCGAGCTCGACATGGTGTTTAGTTTTCACCATCTGAAGGTGGATTATGAGGACGGCGAGAAGTGGTCGAAGGTGCCGTTCCGCTTTGCTGAGCTGAAGGGTCTGCTCAACGATTGGGCGCTGGGCATGCAGGCAGGCGGCGGGTGGAATGCGCTGTTTTGGAATAATCATGATCAGCCCCGCGCGCTCAACCGTTTTGGCGACGTTCAGCGGTACCGGGCGGAATCTGCGACCATGCTGGCGACCGTGATTCACCTGCTGCGCGGCACCCCCTATATTTATCAGGGCGAAGAGATCGGCATGATTGACCCGGTGTATTCTTCGATTGACGACTACGTGGACGTTGAGGCCCATAACGCTTTTAAGACCCTGCGTGCGCGGGGTCTCTCGGAGGGTGAGGCGCTTGAGGTTGTGCGCGCCAAGGCACGAGATAATTCGCGTGTTCCCATGCAGTGGGAGTCTGGTTCCGGTGGGGATTGTGGAGCGGTTGGATTTGGTACCGCCGCTCCCTGGCTGGCGCCCGCGCCCAGCGTGGCTGCGGCAACCGGTGCGGGTATTTCGGTGGCGGATGAGGAACGTGACGGGGTGATTTTGCCGTACTATCGCGAGCTGATTCGCTTACGTGGGCAGTACCCGGTGATTTCTGAAGGCAGTTACGCGCCCTATGCGCTCGACCATGAGCGGGTCTTTGGGTACCTGCGCGAACACATCGTCAAGGGCACGCGCACACGGCTGTTGGTGCTCAACAATTTCTTTAGGGATGAGACGGCGGTGCGTGTTCCCGCCGAGTTCATGCCGGGCGAGGTTTTGGACGCGCTCACCGACGGTGAAGGCTCGCGAACTCCGACGGAAGCGCAGTCTGCACGGGTGCTTTTATGTAATTACAAGAATCCGCTCGGTCAGATTAGCGGTATTTCCGGCCCCGATCCCCGCGAGGTTGAGGTTACGCTGCGTCCCTACGAATCGTTGGCTCTGATCGTGGAAAAGCCCATCGTTTCTTCTTAGCTCGCCAGATTAATTGCTCGGTTACCCGCGCGGCTACACGGGCATTTATCTGTATGGCTACAAGCGCGAGCAGGTGGTTTTTGGTCCGAGCAGGTGTGATTTTCCTACCTGTTCGGCAAAAAACGACCTGCTCGCGGTTTACAAGGCGGTTAAAGTGGGAGCATGAGTTTTGATTACATGCCTTCCGAGACCTTCCAACGTGCCGACCTTGACTTGCTTCTGAGCGTGCGGGTTGACGTGGCTCAGGTGCCGGGCGGCGCATCCCAACGGCAGATTTTGGATGCAGTACGCACCTTCTTGGGCTCCCTCACTCGTGACGATTCCGCCGATGGGCACGCGATTGACCCGGTTCTGGGGTTTGCGCGTCCCTACTATGCGGGCGGGTTTACGGTGGGCGTGGTGCCCGCATCCGGGCGGGGCAGGGTTGCGCTCGCTGGGAGCCATGAGGGAGCACAGGCTGTTGGTTCAGGCAGGTTCAGCGTGCCATCGAACGGTAAGGCTGGTTGGCGTATCGTGACATCGGTGGTGGTCTCTAGCGCGGGCGAGGATGTGCTGGATTCCATAGAGGCTGGCATCGAATACCTGACGGATGTGCTCGGTGACCTGCGGATAGGCCTCTCCCTCACAGAACTCCCGGTCGTTTAGGCTCCTCTCCCCTCTCCAGCTTCTCCGACCGTCAAACCGTCAAAAGAGCCTTGATGATGAATAAAGCGGGATTTCCAACTCTTTATCCATCATCAAGGCTCTTTTTATGCGCCCGGAAGAATTAGTGCGTAGGCGCAGGGTCGTCCTGCGCATTGGAAAAGACGGTTCCGCCGCGGGACATGCACACTTCTTGCGCCCGGCCCGAGTCAATGTAGTCGAAAAGTAGTTTCTGGTCGTCCTCAGAGTGGGCTTTAGCCCAACGGTTATTGAGGATGCGGAAGGTTAGCTGGGCTTGGAGATAGGCTAGGTTGGCGCATACGCTTGATGCCTGCACAGAGCTTATATCTCGCCCATTATTGACTATTTTGCCGCTCCCCTGCAGGACAATTCCGGTTTCATAACCGTCATCATAGACGTTGTATCCCGTAATGTTCTTATATTCAATCTTATTTTTATGCCCTTTGAAGGTACATGTTTCAACAAAGCTTCGGGTTATCATTACATATGTATTGAAATAAACTAAAGTTACGCCAATAACTATTATTGCAACAACAAACATAATAGCAATAGAGACATATATGTTCGTGGAACTATATAAGGATGCAAAAAACATGATACCCATAGCAACTAGGCTTAGTAAAAACTGCACGAGACCAAGAGGTTTTATGCGTTGTTCCTTAAAGTTGTCTGGATCATTCTTCTGACTACTTTTCGACAGATATGCTTTAAGACCGTTTGACATTTTAGAAGGCTGAAAATCTTCCATGATAAATTTTCCTTTCTTCATTCATTTTTATCGCAAGGATTGACATTAAGATAATCTGGTACGTCTGTAAAATTACTCCTTACTTTCCCGGTATGGACTATTGTCGTTCTCTGGGAAAACAAAACCGCTTTGCTCCAAACAAATCTCACGCGCTCGACCCGACGACACATACTCCTGAATCAAGTTCTGATCCTCATCAGACTCAGGCTCAGCCCACCGCTCATTCACAATACGAAACGCAAGCTGCCCCAACACATACGACATATTCACCCAGTTACTATGAAGCTCTATCCCTTCATCAAAATATCCTTCATCATTATAGGGACCATCAATATATAATCCATCTTCAAAATTATTGTCACGATCCGTCCGCTCATAGTACCCAAAATCACGAATACGACGATATTCAACCTTTTCAACGAAACGGAGAAAAGTACGCCGCAACACATACGAACGCGTTATCTCCACATACGCATTCCGATACCACGCATAAAACAATAGACAACTAAAAATGATAACCAATTCTGCCGCAATAAAAGCTATAATTCCACCAGAATTAAGCCATCCCCTAGAGAAATCGATAATAAATATTATCAACGCCACAATACTCGCGATGAAAAATCCCCAAGCGGCAACCAGCAAAAATCCCATCCGGTGTATATTCTTTTTACCTGTAGACTTCCCTCGATTACGTTTCGACAGAAAACTCCGCCCGAAAGCAGAAAGTAGGGGACCCAAAAACGCATTATCCACAGTACACCGCCAAAGGTGAATTAGTTGCCCTCATCAGATGAACTCTCCGAAGCTTTCTTATCATTTTCAGGGAAATTAGCCCCACCAGAAGACATAACCATCTCCCACGCCTGCCCCGAACGCATATAATCCCTCAGCATACCCTGATCGTCATCCGAGTCAGCATCAGCCCAACGCTCCTGCTCCATACGAAACACCATCTGAGCCTGAATATACGCCAAACTGGCCTGCACACTTGATACAAGCACCGATCCCGTACCAGCAGAACTATCACTAAATAAAACTATCCCAAATTCCTCACGATTGCCATACGCACGAAACATATTCACATCTTTAAAATGAACCTTCTGAACACGCCTCAATAAATCACGACGCAACACATACGTACGCGTAATCTTCACATACGCATTCCGATACCACACATAAAACAACAGACCTGACAATGGAGCTACAGCTAAAACCCCCATACAATATCCATCAAGTTGATTAAAGCGAATATAAAAATATATGAGAAAACCTAAAGACCCAAGAGACACTATCCAACAGCCCCAGGCCATCACGATCAACAGAGGCATACGCTGAATATTGGAGTTTACTTTCTTACCCCGGTTATACCTCGACAAAAAGGTACGACCTAAAGCGGAAAGAATAGGACTCAAAAACGCATTATCCATAACAACCCGCCTGAACCATGAAGCTCCTACTCATTAGATGAGTCTTCCTCAGTAGGATCTTTGTCCGGGATGATGTTATTCTCAGGGAAAGCCATACCATCATATTCCAAGCAAATATTTCGAGCCTGCCCCGACGATACATACTCCTGAACTTGCTCATGATCATCATCAGAATCAGGCTCAGCCCACCGCTCATTCACAATACGAAACGCAAGCTGCCCCAACACATAATTATAATTAGCCCAATTACTATGAAGCTTAACACCAAGAGTAGGAGTGCCCTTAGCATCATACGGACCATTTAAATACAGCCCATCCTCAAAATTACCTTCCCGATCATGCCCCTCATAATAGGAATACCCACGAATACGACAATATTCAAGCTTCTCAATAAATCGAAAAGCATCCCGCCGCAACACATACGAACGGGTAATCTCCACATACATATTTCGATATAATGCATAAAATAATAGGCCAAGCAGAATAAGAACAACCTCACCAATTGCAAATATCATAACACCGGTAAAAGTAGTACCACCACCGTTAATAGTGCTCCCAGTAAAAAATATTGCTAAAGCAACACTAAAAACCCAAATACCCCAGGCCATAACAATCATGAGAGGCATACGCTGAATATTAGAATTTACCTTCTTACCCCGGTTATACCTCGACAACCACCCACGACCCAAAGCAGAAACAAGAGGACCTAGAAATGCGTTATCCATACAAAACCTTCCCTAACATATGTTAAATATACTATTCACTTACTGATTCCCTAGGAGAATTTTCTGCTCCCTGATGCGTCTGTGAAGTATTTGTATCAGATGAGGGTTTGGCTCCACGACCAACTTTTACAGTGTTTTTACCAATGTTTTTAACATCCCATTGTTTGTTATATTCATCAACAGCTGTATCACCCATTACTTCCATAAAATTCTTGTCCTTAACCTTGGCTTGATTATGCGCTTTAGGATCTTCCCCCGGATGCTGTCGTATATACCGATCCCGATCCACTCGTAGATTCTCATTCTGCCATGCTGTAGACGTAGCAGACCGGGGAATATCAACTGAAGCGCTGAAACCTTCAGAGGCTGTATTCTTGAGAGCCGATGTAGCCCAGCGCTGTGTTCGGCTACCATCAGGCAAGTTTCGAATGCCCGGGAGTTTCTTATAATCGACCCCCTCAATCCTAGCTTTAGGCACAGCCTTGATACCGGATCCAATGCCCTTAAGGCCTCCGCCCATGGCAGCGCTAGAAATCATACCCTTAACGCTCCAGTCGTCTCCAGCATTTTTAGTGTAATCGTAGGCTCCCTCAATAGTGCCCGAGACCATGTCACCAGTAATCTCACCAGCCTGCTTACCTAATCGAGTGGCATGGGTCTTGATAAAGTTATCGTCCAGGAGGTTTGGGTTCTTTGCTCGAAGCTTGTCGACAGTCCTATTTGCCCAACGACCCGGTGCTTTATTTGCCAAGAAACGAGTTCCCTGAATCTTTTGAGCGACCTGTCCCTTTTCCCAGAGGAAACCGCCGCGACCTAACGTAAAGATCTTAGTTGCCCCAGCCGTGACACCACCGACCAAACCACCGACAAGCGCGTCCTTCCCTACAGCACCCCAGTCGATACCACCATCAGGACCAACCTTATCCATAGCCGAGGCTGCGGCGGAAGCCGCGCCTGCAATCGCACCCAACGCGATAATCGCCACTGGCCCAGTGAAAGCTACTGCGGCAACAGTAGCAACTATAGCCACGGCATTCAGGAGCAGCTTTCCTACAAAACGTTCATTAGCATGCTCCGCATACTTATCGTATTCCTCAATCGACACGGGTCGCGTGCCCCAGGGATCCATGAGACCCACGGGGTTATTGCCCACGAAGGAATACGAGTCTGCAAACCAGCCGGTACCTGGGACCGATTCAAGCGGGTCGAGCGAGAGGAAATGCTTCGATGCAGCATCGAAGGTACGCACACCCATGACGTCCAGACCGGCAACATGTACGCTACCGGCCCCCGAGAAGGCGAAGCCTTGAGGAAGAAGAGACTCCACCACGGAAGGCCCCTTTCCCCAGGGTTCCTGCTGTGAGGGAGTTCCCACGCCCCACGGGTTAAACCCGCCCGGAACGCTCACCTGCGAGAACCCACCGTCATGACCGGGTGCAGGAACAGAACTGGCACCCAAAACTTGAGGAATCGGTGCGGTTGGGTCCCAGAGCAAAGGCACGGACCGACCGTCAAGCCCCGTCACCTGAGCAAGCTCACCCACGGCATCCGTCACCAAGCGCACACGAGAGTGCGCTTCCGTCGAGTGCCCTGTCCCAGCGTTATCCGTAACGGAAGCAAGAGAATCCCACACGCCCCATACGTACTCACGTGTTCGGCGGGCGCCCTGGCTTGTTGTTACCGTCTCCTGAGAACGGCGCCCAGCAGCATCGTAACCGTAAGTTGTCACCATTTCCAGAGGATTATCCTCGCCCACATTCTCGCGCGCGATAATCTCAACAAGTTGATTGAGCTCGTTATACCTAAACGTACGTTCACCCAGCAAAACACGCTCAGAGTCCTGCCGTTCATTCTCCTGGGTTTCAGACTCGGCGGGGCGGCGGTACAGACGTTCACGAACCATAAGCCCAGCGTCGAAAGTCCATTCAAATTCCCGTTCACCCTGACGAGCGCCCGTCAGCTGCCCAGCGGCATCATAGGAATACATGACCAGGGAGTTTTCGGTATCGAGCCCGATAATCCGGCCTTCACGGTCACGGATAATTTCAGTTCGTTCCGTATGAGGGGCATGTTCCGCGTCTTTCCCGCTGTGATGAGGCGCGGTGCGGGTGTAAGAAGACACCACACCAGAATCGCTGTCAAACTCCCAGGTGGAAAGGGTATCACCCAGCTGAGCACGCACTAGGCGACCCATCACATCGTAGGAATACTCCGCAACCGTCATCTCGTCGTTATGAGAGGACGATGCTTCACGACGTACAGCATGACCGGCACCGTCATAAACGGTCTGTTCGGTGCCGTACGGGGTAACCATCATGGTGCGGTAGCCGTCTGCATCGTATTCGAACGTAAGCGTATAAGCGCCGGTCGAAACGAAAGTGCTCAGACTCTGGGCTTTCGCGTCAGTATCCGCAGAATTGTGGAAGTTCTCGGTTTTTTCTGCGCCGACAACGCCCGTGCGGGATCGTTCGATGAGGAATCCTCGGGCATCATACACATACCGATGCTCAAGGTAGGAACCGTCGGGTGCCTGGGGGTCGAGTTCCTGGGCGGTTACATAATCGCGCACCCATAGTTCACGTTCCCCGCGTTCACGCCCGTATTCGGCGAGCAGCACACCGTTGCAGCTGGCGCTCTTGAGGTTACCGCCACGCTTGTAGTTATAGGCGTATGCATAATCTTGAAGACCGTTGAAGTAACGGGTTGGACGGCCAGCGGCATCGTAGGCGTACTCTTCCACGATCTCGTGGGAGGTACCGGTGCCTCGCGTCACGCAGGTTACCCGGTCCATAGCATCATACTCGTAGGCGGTAACCTGACCGGTAGCGTCCATAACTTGCGCCACCTGTCCGTTTTCGGTGTATGAGAAGTGGGTGCGATACCCCAGCCCATCCGTTACACGAACTATCTGTCCGGCGGCATCGTACGCGAAGGTGCGGCGACCGTAGGTTGTATCTTGGACTGAGGTGATACGACCGCATCGGTCATACTCGTAGGCGGCAACTCGCGCACCTGAAACTACACGAATAACACGACCGCACGAATCATAGACGGTTTTTTCTTCGGTGCCATCGGGGTTGATACGCCGTACAAGCTGAGATGCGGCGTCGTATTCAAACCGGGTGACCGCCCAGCGTGTGGGTTCTGCCTCGCGCAGTACCCCTTCGGCGTCAGGAATGCGTTTGGGAGTATCTAGTCCAACGGCATGCGCTGCCGTACGTCCAGCGGAATCATATTCGTAGGTCTCAACACGACCTGCGGCAGATACTATGCGCAGCGGGCGCCCAGCCTTATCGCGTTCGATGCGTGTCAAGCCACCGGAGGCATCCAAAATTTCTACGGGACGACCAGCGGCATCATAGGTCACCAGGTCTTCCACATGTTCTTGGCCACGGCTGGTCTGTGTTCCCTCGGTGGTTACGCGCCCGAGCACATCAAGCCGTTTGAACGAAGAACCAGAAGCGGCAATAGTACGTTCAAGGCCACCTTTACGCTGCACGAAACGTTTTGCTTTCACACCGGTCGGGTCTGTGACACTGGAAATTTCACCCGCAAGGTCATAGGTGTATCGAGTAGTAGCGCCCGTGGGATCTGTGATACTGCTCAGCTGCGATAACCCATCCCAGGTGTATTCCCAGGTGCCACCCGAAGCGTTTACGTAGCGCGCAAGGTTGCCCCAGGTATCGTAATCCGCCCGAGTTACGCGCCCCAGAGAATCGGTCACAGATACGATATCGCCGCCTTGGTTATAGGTAAAGCGGGTTGTGTTCCCCTCGGGGTCGATAACCGCTGAGGGAAGGAAACCGCGGGTATGCTCTGCACCGTAGCGTTGCTGCACCTGCTGTACGAGCGCCGGAGTGTCACTTTCAGCAGAGGTCGGATAAATAAACTTCCACCGGGCACCTTCCGGGTTCTGGATAGCGGTTACTACTCCCGAGCTGCTGTAGGTCAGTGTATTTTCATACCCAAGACCATCAATAATTGTGATAACGCGCCCGAACTCATCACGTACAAGGCGAGTAGTATCGCCCGCGCCATTGGTGATAGCCACAAGATCCCCGTGGGAGTCATACGTGAAGTCAGTACGTACACCGCTGGGATCGATCTGTGCGATGAGGTTACCACGTTCGTTCCAGTCAAAATGTGTGGTTGCGCCGGTACCATCCGTCACCGCGCTGGGGTTCGGATTCGCCGTATCATCGTACTCATAGGTTATCGTGGTCGGTTCACCCAAATTGCGCCGGTCGCGTGCATCCCGCACTGAAATACTTGTCAGACGGTCATAGTCATCCCAAACATACGTGTAATCCGCGCCTTCGGGGGTGCGTTCTCGGGTTATGCGGCTGCGCGAGTCGAAACGCCGCGTGGTCAAAGAACCGTCACGCCCCGTCACACTAATGCGGTTGCCCCAGGAATCATACCGCATGGTTTGTTTACTGCCGTCCGCCGCGGACAGTGCAACTAAGCGTCCCTTTTCATCACTGCGCCAGATATTGGGGTTCTCACCCGTTTCAGCGTCAGCGACAATAGTCATCAGCCCCTGAGCGTAGGTGTATGAGACTTCACGCCCATATTCGGTAAGCTGATGGATCACCCGTCCGGAATCATCGTAGGTGTTTGTCACCTCAACGTGACCGTTAACGTTGGTAACTTCGCGGATTAGCCCTTCGTCTGTATGCGAGTATGCGCGGGTTCCGGCGTTCGTGGTCGCCGATACCAAGTGTTCGCCTTCGTAGGTATACTCCACCACGGCAAGCTCTTCGCCAGCGCGGTCGCCGCGAGTGTTGTAGGTGTAAGCAGCTACAGGACGTTGTGCAGTTGAATCACTCGGGTTCTCGCCGTAGAGCACGTAAAGACCGCGTTCAGTAACCGGATGCACAAGTTCCACGATCCGGTTCTGATCATCTCGACAAGCAATTACCGTATTTGCCGTATGCCCTTCAACGGTACCCGCCCAATCTCCGGCAGGAGTGAAGAAAATCCGATGGTGTTTAGCGTTAGATACCACCCAGTAGAACGGTGCCGAGGAACCAGCGGTACCAGTCTTCGCCTGGGAATACGCCTTATCACGAAGCTGTGCAAAACGCTCGTACTGATCCGCCCCAATCGTAGCCTTCTGCAGCCACCAGGGTTCGTGGGTGCATCGCGCATACCCCTCACCTTCGCGGGCGAAGAAGAGGATACGACCATCGTGGGTGTGCCAGCGGGCTTCCTGAGCGATAAATTCCATGTGCTGGTCTAATGTGGATGCCCACCCGGGGCCAAAAACACCCGATGGTATTTCATCAGGATGCGTAACCGCCAAGCTGTTGTACATCCGTTCCAGGCGCAAAGTACCCGAACCAGTACCGGGGAAGGAAAGGTCGAGCTCTTCCTCAATAAAGTTACCCGTGGCGGCGTTCACAGGGTCATTCACGAACCCCGAGGTGAGATCAGCTCCAGCTACCGTAGCAAGTGGAATATCAAGTTCTTTGCGTTCTTGCGCTTTAACGCCTGCTTTCGCAAGAATTTCTTCAATCAGGAAGCTATCGTAGGTCGCCACCATATTGCTAGAGGCACCCGCCTGACGGAAAGCCTCAGCGATCACGTGTACGAAAGATGCATCCTCCATGTTTTTGCCAGCCCAGTCACCCGTTGCTTTGAGCAGACCCATAATATCGAACTGACCCCAGGAGGTATTTTCCATAAACCCCTGGTATTCCTTTTGGATGCTTTCAAGTTTCTTCCCCAAGTCCTCACTCAGGGTGCGCGCTTGATTAAAGTAGACATCAAGATTATCGGGGATGGCGGAAGTCTTTGAGACACCCGGACCGCCCACCTTAATATTTTTCCTAGCCGGATCCAGCGTATCCATCACCATGTCAGAGACGTTTTCCAGGAAGGAGCCTCCTTTGCCTTCTCCCCCTTGGGAAGAGCTCTCGGTTGCTGGCGGCGGCGTACGAAGACTCGGTCCGGTTGAATGAGTTTCTGGCTTTTTCTTACCTGACCACGAATCACCAAACTGTTGGAAAAAGTCACGCTTATCCCAATCACGAGCCTTCTGACGGTTCTCTTGCTCTAGGCGGGCAAGTTCCTTATATTTCTGAAGCTCGTTGGCGGCATCGGAGAGCGCATCGCCCAGTCGTTTTCCATCGCGAAGAGCAGTTTCCGTGTTGTGCGCGAAAAGGTCCGCGTACGGTCCGGCAAATTCGGTCATCGCCTGATCGCGAGCGCCTGAACGCTGGGTGGAGTCCGTGGTGTGCAAATATTCGGAGGCTTCACGCAGCTGACGCATCAGCTGGTCTGCTCTGCCGTTATCGAAGTGCACGTCTTCTTGTGAGGCTTTATATTCTTCAGACATCAGGAACTCCCCCGGAAGTGTGTAGTTTCAGATGGTGTGATGCTCACGAGCGCACTCTGCCCGCGCCGAAGCAGATGGGCATAATGCACCACGCCTCTTTAACTGAGGCTTGATCAGGCATGACATCTTCCGTATAAGCAGCGATCACTGGTGTATCCGCGCTCTAGTTCCTTGAACGCATTCACATTTCATGGACTACGGAAGTTTCACTCAAGGCTATCTACTTTAACGTTGAAGGTCAAGGATATTTGGGAGCATTCTTGAACGTGTTTCATCGTGCGTATACAGTTGTGGTGCCCTCTAGTACACCACCTACACAAAGAGCTTTGATCGCGAATAAAGCGGGATTACCAACGCTTTATTCACGATCAAAGCTACTTTGCATTCCAAGGAATGGATGCCCCAACCGGATATTCTCTGAGCACCAGAACCTAGCGGTATCCAGCACCCAGCGCAGAAAGGAAGAAAGGCTACAACATCCCCTTATCTTTGAGCCAATTTGCCGCTGCCGTGGATGGGTCCAGTTTCTTATCGCCGGATACCTCGTCATTGAGCGAGCGTAAATCGTCGGTCGTCAGCACCGCGCTGATGCGGTTCAGCACCGCATGCGCATCTTCGGGAACCCGTTTGGTGTTGATAATGGGGAGTACCTGCTGCGCCGGAATCATGTTTTTCGGGTCTTCGAGCATCACAAAATTGTTCTGCGTAATTGCCGGGGTGGTCGAGTACAAATCTACAACCTGCACGGTCTCATCCTGCAGGGCTTTGACGGTGAGTGCCCCTCCCCCATCCGCAAGCGAGACGAATTCCGCCGGAACGCACCCGTACTTATCTTTGAGCCCCGGAATTCCATAGGCGCGTTCGGCAAATTCGGGAGCGGCACCAATCTTCAACTCGGTACAGACCTTCGCCATATCATCCAGAGTGTGCAGATTGTATTTCTGGGCGGTCTGCTGGGTGACGACTAGGGTATCTTTATTTTCCGCCTGCGAGGCGTCCAGAGCCTTGAGGTTTTTATCCAGCACCCCACCGAGCGCCTGCAGAATCTCTTGTTTAGTCTGCGCTGTGGAATTCTCGTCAAGATACAGCAGCAGGTTGCCCGAGTATTCGGGAACCACGTCGATAGCCCCGGAGGTAAGCGCCCCCAGGTAGGCTTCACGCGCGCCAATCCCCAGCTGGGTGCTCGATTTAAACCCGTTTTTATTTAGCGCTTGGGAGTATATTTCGGCGAGAATCTGCGACTCTGCGAACGCTGCTGATCCCACGATAATACCGTCGTGTTCACCGCCGAAAACGTTTTCGCCGCTCAGCCCGCAGGCGCTCAGCGTTCCCAGCGTCCCGAAGGCACCGAGGACACCCAATGCCCGCCGCCTGGTAACGCCGTATGCCTTTCCAACCCCCGCTGTTCCTTGGTTTTTCGCGCTCTTTTCGGATAGAAAAGAACGATCGTTCGTGTTTCGGCGATGCACCAGGCTCATGCGTGCGCCCCTTCCGTGTGCGAGTTTGCCGCATCCAGTGCGCTCTCGTGTTTCGGTTGCCCATGACGTTTGGATGCGCCTCCACCCCGCAATGGAACGGGGGTCACGGCTCGCTGCGCTAGGGCCATGATCGCATCCACCACGAAGGCGAGTATCGCTACCAGCAGGGTTGCCACGAGCATACGCGGATAGTCCCGCACCGCGAGCCCATCAAAAAGGTACCGGCCCAGGTTATTCCCATTAATGTAGGCGGCAATAGTTGCCGTCGCGATCACCTGCAGCACCGCGCTGCGCAGACCACCCATAAACACCGGAAGACCCAGAGGAATCTCAACCCGGCGAAGAATCTGCCCTTCGGTCATGCCTTGGGCGCGTGCCGCATCCACCACATCCGGGTCAATCCCGGTCACGGCTTCGAGGGTATGCGCCAGCAGGGGCGCCACCGCGATAATCACGAGCACTGCGAGCGGGGGAATCGCGTTAACCCCAAACCAGAGAGCCAGCAGGGTCAGCAAACCCAGGGCGGGCAGAGCGCGCAAAGCGGCGGTAAACCCCAGCAGAGCGTGCCCGCCGCGGCGTGTATGCCCAGCCCACAGCCCCAAAGGCACGGCGATCACCAGGGCAATCGCAACCGCAAACATGGTGATGCCCAGATGCTCGACGGTGCGCGCAAAAATGCCCTGAGGCCCTTGCCAGTTGGCGCCATCACCCAGAAAAGCGAAGGTGCGTTCTATAACATTCATGCGGTCCTCCAGGCGGTCAGGCGCCGTGCCGTGAGGGCAAGAAGCGCATCGGCGAGGTAGGCGAGGACGGCGCTGAGCACCACGCCCGTGATAAGTTCGGCGGGTATACTACGCGCCAGTCCGTCGGTAAAAAGCGTGCCGAGCGAAGAAACACCAATAACCGCACCCACGGATACCATCGCAATATTTGCCACCGTCGCCACGCGTATACCGGCAAAAAGCACGGGTAAAGCGAGTGGTAATTCCACCGTGAAAAACGCACGAGCCGGGGTGTATCCCAGGGCGCGCGATGACTCCACCACATGCTCGGGAACCGCGTTAAAAGCGTCTACCCCGGAACGCACCATCAGCGCCATTGTGTAGATCGTAAGGGCAACAAGCACGTTCACCGGCGAAATAATGCTGGTTCCCAGAATCAGCGGCATGAGTACGAAGAACGCGATTGACGGGATTGTGTAAAGCAGCCCGAAGCCGTGCACCAGGGCGTGCGCACCACTCCGATAGGTTTTCGCGCCGTCTTCCCGCGCGCGGCGGCGGCTCGCATACCGCGCCACCGGAATCGACAGGGCGGTTCCCACAAGTACCGGAATAATGCCCTGATACAGGTGATTGAGGGTCAAATCAAAGACGCGCTGGATGTTATTTCCTAACCAGTCCCAGTGCATCGAGTCTGCCAACAACAGGTTCATAACTATCCCCGCCCAGAGGTTGATGCGGCGCCCTCGCCCGATACTGCGGCTTCGCGTGTGCGGCGGTAGCGTTCGCGGCGAATATACCGCACCTGGCGCATCACATCGGCAGGTAGAAGGGCACCCACGGACTGGCTAACGAAAGATTCCACAAAATCATTAGCGGGATTCGTCAGGATCTCTTCGGGAGCGCCATATTGGGCGAGCTTGCCGCCGGGGGCGAAGACCGCAATATTATCGCCGAGGAATAGGGCCTCATCAATATCGTGGGTTACGAAAACAATGGTCTTATGCAGCTCGCCCTGCAGACGCAAAAGTTCTTCCTGCAGTTCGGTGCGCACGATCGGATCGACCGCAGAAAACGGCTCGTCCATGAGCAAAATAGAGGCATCCGCAGCGAGCGCCCGCGCGACTCCCACGCGTTGAGCCTGCCCGCCGGAAAGCTGAGCCGGGTAGCGCTGCACTAAGGACGCATCCAAACCCACGGTGCCCAGAAGGGCAAGAGCGCGTTCTTTCGCCTGCGATTTGGAGGTGCCGTTCAACAGGGGCACGGTCATAACGTTCTCAAGCACGGTACGATGCGGCAGCAGCCCGCCGCTTTGCATGACGTACCCGATGG
>ERZ772766.460-NODE-460-length-23918-cov-2.912961_pt1 | contig 23918 bp, 23 predicted proteins | sample MGYA00511379_ERZ772766 | MGnify/ENA primary metagenome ERZ772766 (study PRJEB29015, sample SAMEA2737895) | human oral metagenome | biome: human oral; feature: human-associated habitat; material: dental | place: China | collected 2116 ...
TCAAAAGAAAAGTATTACAAACCATTTTGGGACAACTCTTGTGAGGAGATAAGTTCACACTTACTGTCGCACATTCAGATAGACTCTGCGGGTTTAGAATCGACATCTTCAAGTACCTGTTTGGGCAAAATGGTGGAAAATTCTTGGTTCTTTACGGAAAGGAAGTTTCACCAAATCAAGGATTCTCAGAAGAACTTTTTACAATCTTACAAAACTTCTTTTGTAGAATGTAAGAACCTTGAAGATACTCAGATAAAATCAAGAAAGATAAGAATTTATCCTACTCAACAGCAGAAGATTTTATTTAAAAAGTGGTTTGGAGTATCTAGGAAATTTTATAATGAAACTTTAGTTATCTATAAGAATGGTTCTGATAAAGTATGGTATAAAGTTTATCAAGATATAGCTGAGCAGAATAAAGAAAATGATTATATTAAATCTGTCCCTTATCAAGTTAAAAATAGAGCTGTCAAGGACTATACGATTGCTTTATCCATAAATAAGAGAAAAGCTAAGAGACTTGGAAAGCCATTTGAAATGAAATTTAAAAGTAAGAAGAATCCAAAGCAGAGTTGTTTTATTCCAAAATCAGCCATTAGTTCTTCAGGTATTTACCACACTATCGCAGGTAAACTTAAGATGAAAGAAAGACAATGGTTTGAGAAAGAAGATATTAAATCCTGTAGATTAACTTTGGAGTTTGGTAAATGGTTCTTAGTAATTCCTAAAGAAGTAAAAACAGCACCTATCGAAAACCAAGAGGGAGTTGTTGCTATTGATCCAGGAGTTAGAACTTTTGCTACTTACTTTTCAACAGAAGGTTATTTTGGTAAATTAGGACAAGGAGCCTTTGAGAGAATTTTAAGATTAAACTTGAAGATGGATAAGCTTATTAGTAAAATGAGTAAAGAAACTAATAAGCATAAAAAGTCTAACTTAAAGAGATCGGTATTCAAGATAAGGTTTAAAATTAGAAATCTTATAGATGAACTTCATTGGAAAGTTATTAAGTTTTTAACAAGTAGATTTAAAGTAATTATCTTTCCTCCTTTTAATGTGAGTGAAATGATTAAGAAATCTAAAAGAAAACTAAATAGGAAAGTAGTTAGATCTATGAGTTCATTTAGGTTTTATGAGTTTAAAGAAAGGCTAAAATTTAAATGTAAGGAAAATGGAATTACCTTTATTGAATCTTCAGAAGCATTTACAAGTAGAACTAACGGCTTTACAGGAGAACTTATTGAGAACTTAGGAAGTAAAGAGAAATTTGAATTTGATAATATCTTTGTAGATAGAGATATTAATGGTGCTTGGAATATTTTAATTCGGGCAATGAGATATACCTCCGCTTAAAGTTGAAATACTTTAAGATGATTAGTACCATACTACTTTATTTAGGTAGGAGTTGGTATCGAACAATAATGCATCGTAACAGATGTATAAATAATAGTATAGATGCACATTAAAGTAAAACTTTTTCCGCTAGACCGAAAGGCTGCGGATGGCTCCATGATTACAAGACAAGTATTTGAGGAGTATTTAAGATCTGAAGACTATCAGATGCGTTCTAGAAACAAACTATTTTTAGGTGGGGTTACTCACATAGATAGAAATAGACCTGACAAACAAACAGGTTTAGGAGAGTTTGATAGAATGCTTACAGAAGGTAATTATACTCACTATACAGATAGATTATTTATAGGACCAGATAACTGGGTATATGCCAGAGCCAAGGTTATGGATAATCTTGATGATTATGCAGGACGATCATTAGAGCTAATTAAGACTTTGACACGTTTGTTGAAACAAGGGATTAAATTACCTGTATCAATAGTTGTTAAAGCATATTGGGATAAGAATGATGTTGCCAGAAAGATAGTTTTAATTTCTGGATTTGACGTTACTTTATCTCCAGGTTATAAGGGAGCTGAGATTGTAGACATTGAGAAAGATGACAATGCAGAGTTCCTAGCCTATGGAATGGAAGATGATTTCCAAGTTCCACAACCAAGGATAGATTTCCCTTCAAGAGAACAGTTTGGGATTCCTTATCCTTCCTATTAATGAAAAACAATGAATACCTATATTCACAACGGTATTCTCTACAGTACTGATAAGAAATACCTGCGAATAGATGTCTCTGACAGAACTTGGGTCAGGGAAGATGACAGGTTGGATTTATTATATATTAGCATAGAAAGGGGTTTGTCAGCAGAGGATTTTGTAGCTCTGCACCCTCAGTTTACTGTTGTGAGGAATTTGGACCAAACAGTTTCATTAGACCCCACTAATATAATAATTCCACAATATAGTTTAGATGGCTTGATTATTAAGCCTAGAGTTCACAAATATAGAGTGACTCAAGTTATAACATCAGGTATTTCATTATTCTCTCACTATGATGAGAGGTCTCTTACTATAGTAGTAACCCCAACAACCTCAAAGAGGGACTATTTGAACCACTTATCTCAGATTCCCTTTATAGAAGTGGATATGAACTCAGATTTTGAGTACAAGAATTATAATAATGTCATGTTGGACAAACAGACTGAGGTAAGGTCGACATCAGATATGCCTGTTACTCCTAAGAGTTATTTTACTAGGTACATATTCAATGAACCTCACATGATTTATCAGTTAAATCAGAGGATATTAAAGGAACTAATGCAATATAACATTCTCAATCTGGAGAAAGCGGGAGACCCAGATAAGGATTTGATGAATACATCAAACGTATTGACTTACAGAATAGGGAATGAGTCAATGGATAGAATGCATGTTTTTCCTAATGAATATTTAAGGAGAGCCATGGCGGTATCTGTACCTGTGGAGTATCAGATAAAAACACAATCATTATCAGTTGCTTTGGATATTAGAAACAAGTTCATGAATTATGATTTGATTTCTAATGTTACATCTGTGGAGATGAGAGATGCCTACGATAATCCTTATTTGGTTCAGTTATGGTGGGACCCACAGATGTCAGACCTTGGGGATAAAGAGTCTACCGTTGATGAATATGGAAACTACACACACTTACTTACTATTAGATGTACGGTAAACTACTATATTCTTAGAGATGAAGATGAGCTTGTGAGGATTAATAGAGTAAGAGGGGTATTCAATCTTGTAGAGAAATTACAAAAAGAAGGACTTCAATTTAGATATTTGAAGGACACAAATACTGGCGAGCAAGTACTCGCACCAATGAGACCACTATCAGAGTGGGAAGTAGAAGAAATTTTAAAGACAAAATAAATGGCAGTAAGTTTTGACGAACCACAAGTAATTGTCAACACGAGCTATGGTGAAACTCAAGACAACTCCTTGTCCAGAATGAATGGACTTATCTGTGCTGCACCCGTATTGGTGAATTTCGTAGATGATGTTCGTAAGGAAGGAAAGGGGAGTAAATGGACTGAGTGGAAACAAGGTGAGTGGTATCGACTTTACGAGAAAGGTGCCAGAGGTAAGTTTCTCTTAGAATGTACTCCATCTATTAATGGAACTCTAAGCAGAAATATGGGAGAAGATGTATTTAATATATATCGTCTTCTAGGGTCTATGTCAGTTCTTGTATTGAGAATTAACCCACTTGGAAGAAATGACCAAGGACAGATAACTAGACCAACAGACTTTACTACACGTTATGGTACAGGTGTATATACAGCTTTTATAGGAAAGATTGGGGTTACTGATAAAGGTAAATCAGTTTTACTTGATACTGAATCTAATATTATTAACAGAAAGTTCTCTTTTGAGTCTAGATCTAATGATTTAGATATAGCAACCTTACGTTGGACGGATTTAGTTGATGACTTAGGAGATAAAGGTATCTATATCTTGAACTATTACTATGATGTTAATGGTAAATTAAAAGGAGAATTTGGTTATAGTAGTGCAGTTTATAATGACAGTACTCAGGTAGCCAACTTGTTACCTGCATCAGTAAGAGAAGAGATTAACCCAGGTGCTAGAACTAACATTTATGAAGGATTGTTAGATTTAGGTACTTATAACTTAATCTTCACCTATAATAACTTAGTTGGTTATACTGAAACACGAGACCACATTCCTGTATTCAAAGCTAAGAAGACAGGTGCAGTTACTACAGTAGGTAATACTGAAAAGATTCCTGTAAAAGTTACCATTGATACTCGAGATTATGATGTAGTTGTACATGTTAACAAAGTTACTAAGAGAGTTGAGAAGATAGAAAATAAACCTCTGGGCTTTGAAGTAATGGTTAATGCAGCATATAACTCTACTACATTAACAGATGACTTGAGAGTTTATACTTCATTCCTTGCAGGTAATGCAGGAGGAGGTGGAAGCACTCCTAGAACTCAAGATGACCAAGCATTAGCAGCTGCTGCTGTTAATAAACTAGTTGACTTTGATGAAGGTTACCGAGTAGACTTTATATTTGACTCTGGAACTTATAATACCAATGCTGTTCATTCAGTAATTAAATCAGTAGCCGAGAAGATATATGCTTTGGGTGTTGCTACAGTTAATGAAGTATCAGCAGGTAATGGTAATGCTACATTTGCAGATGCAGTAGCTGCATTGCCAGAACATAATAGCTCTTACTTGTATCAAGTTTCTCCACGACGAAGAATTGACTTTGGTGGATATAATGTAAACTTGTCCTTGGGTATTGACTATTTGGAATGTGTAGCTAGAAATAAAGCTAACCTTCAAGAGTTTGCTCCTGTATTCCACTTCACTAATGCTTTTGTTGCTGATACTAACCTTACTAAGTATTACACTAAGTCTGAGAGAGAATTGTTGCTAGGAAAACGTGTAAACACTGTTAAGAGAGATAAATTCAGAGGAATTTCTTTCATCAATAACAACTTTACCACATTAAATAGCAATACTTCTTTAGGAAATGAAGAGCAGATAGTACGTTTAGCTAACAGAATGGCATGGGATATCCAATTCTTGCTAGACCAATTCTTAGGTCAATTAGACGTTAAAGCTACTGCTAATTCAGTGAAGACAGAAATTCAAGGATATTATAAGAGCAACTTCAGTAATCAAAAATATGCTCCAGAATCTATGGAGGTAATATGTGATGAATCTAATAACCGTTTTGGAGATGGTGAATTGGTAGTTACAGTTAATATCTATGTAGGACGAGCATTGAAGAAGATTACTGTTTATAACAACATATTACCTTTAACATCATATGAATAATATTATAACAGTTACCCTTTCTGGGCAACTACCTAGAGTAAGCGCTTTCATAGATAGTTTTAAAGATGACGATGTTGCACTTGAAATTAAGAAAGACCTTACCCAAGGTGATTTAGAAGAATATGAAGTAAATCTTACTTATGACCCAGCGAATGTAGATGATCCTATCTTGGTAGTTAAGAAATATCTGCCAGATAATGTCACATTGATAAATACATTCACTCAAAGTAGATATTACGGAATGAATGAGGATTTAGTTAGTTTGAAAGAATCTATTCCTAGAAACTATCTTTCATTTGACTATTATCCTGATAGATTAAAAATCTTAGGAAAAGATTTATACTCTGCAATTAATATCATAAAAACTGACAAAGAAATTCAATCTGACTCAGTTTATGTAAATGCTTTCCTTGATATAGCAAACCTTTTCTTGTTTGTGCAGCAGCCATATACTAAGTATTCAATGAGAAATGAACGTGATGTTCTTAACTTGTATACTATGGCATGTCAGGACTTGATGAGAGAAGGTAACAAGGAAGGCCTTACTTTGATTAACATTTTGAATCTAGCATTAGATGCTATGTTTCATTCTGTTCAACAAGGTAAGGTTAAAATCTCAGAGAAAATCTCTAATCCAAACAAATTCTCTATTCAAAAATACCTAAGAGACTCCCAATATGACTATGATAAAGCTATCCTGACTCATAGAGTTGAAGTAGTTAATGAGACATATCCTAAATCAACTTTCTTCGTAAAAGAAGTTAATAAGGTTTTGGATAATGTTTCAGATAAAGGAGTAGATTTTATTGAGGGATTATATCATGATGCTTTAAATGAACTAGCATTCGTTAAAGATGATGATATTATTGACTCTGTGGATAGAACATGGGAATTATATAAAATAGGGTTATGAGATTAAGAACTGGATATTATGCAGAAAACAACCCTCCCTTTAATATAATTGATAAAGACCTCGCTAAGAAAGATAAAGTAAGTGGTTGGGCAGTTGGTGGAAATGCTTTCGGACATTTAATGACGGCTAAGTCTGTTATGGATGGTGTTGGAAAGGACAAACAATATGCCCAAGAGCTTGCTGCAAGAGGTATAAAAGACAACCGAAACTGGTTTCAAAGGAATGCCAAAGCCCTAACTTCTACTGCTGGGGGTGCATTAGGAAATATACTGGGAGACTATATACAGAGAAAGACAGGAACTAAGAAGTTTAAAGGAACTAAAGGTTTTTTAGTGAATGGAGCAATTGGTGCTGTTACTTCTAAAATAGGGTCTTCCATAGTAGATAAGCCAATAGATGCAATGAGAAAAGCTAAACTAGATAAGTATGACAAGCAGTATGGTCACCCTCAAGAAAGAATGCATTCTGAGCAAGATGAAAAGAAAAAAGGCCCTAACTGGTTTCAAAGAAATAAGAAACTTCTCATTGGTGCTGGTATTACAGCCGGATTAGGAGTTGGTGGTTACTACCTTGGAAGACATGTCTTAGCGGATAAGGTTAACAAGGGAGGTTTTATAAAAGACAGAATAGATAAAAAATCTATTGTGAATTATCTGGATGAGAAAGGGGTTCATAAATGGAATAAGGGAATGACTAAAGAGAATTATAAGAATCTTCATGGTCAAGCTACTGATTTCCTAAAGAAACAGAATCCAGAATATCTAAAGAATAGAGTTAGAGAAAAAATGGGAGGCTACGGTGTAGCCGCAGGAGTCGGTTTAGGTGCTGCTGGAGCATTGTCTCTAGCACGTCCTAGCAGACCTCATTATAACGAAGAAGAGACTAGATCCCAAGCAAGGTGGCAAGATAGATTAACTCATGTTGGGAATGGAATCAAGTTAGGTATGGGAGGTCAAATAGGAAACCTTTCTGGATTTATAGCGGATAAAATCGTAGAATCAATAGATAAAGATAAAAGAAAAGAACAAGCATGAGTTTTGATTTGAAATCAGCCGCTATAGGTGGAGCAGTGACTCTAGGTTTAGCTGGTCTTGTAAATCAGTTTTTGAAATATAAGAACCAACCTTCAGCACTTCCTTCTACAGTAGAGCTAAAAGAAAAAATGAAAAATGAATGTACTGAGTTCCTAGATGAAGTTAAGAGTAATTTAAGGAATATGAATGGTGCATCACAGTGGTATAGTAAACTAGCAAACCATGTAAGAGATATTCTTGTTCTAGTAAACAATCTACCTGACCTTGAAGGATTAGATGCTAATGGTGTCATGAGACTTAATGAACTTGAGAGAGAGGCATTGAGACTCGACGCTATTACAGATAAATTGTATGATGAGGCAAATATAAAAGGCTATGTCACTAACCCTGAAATTTTAGCTTGGCTTTCTTATTCTACAGGGGAGATGATAGGCACTTACCGAGGCTTAGCTAAAACTAAGGCATATTCATACGCAGAGAAGCGTTCAGACTGGTATACTAGAATGCAGACTATGTATCTACCTCCAAGCGCTCCTATAAGAACAAGTGAACCTAATATGGCAGCAGGTGTACTACTCGGAGGAGCTTTACTTGCAGGTATTGGAGGATTAATCTACTTAGCTATTAAAGGGAATAGATCTTTTAATCAGAGTAAGAAGGAGTTGTCTAACAAAATCTATGAAATGCTGTCTACAAATGGATTTAGAAGCGGCATAGACGCCCAATATGTAGATGATTTCCGTCAACGTTTACTTGATTTAGTAGAATCCATGTCTTACTGGAATGATACTTCACGATCAGATGTTGAGACAGCTCAATACTATGATAATAAGGTAAAAGAATTAATAGCAGTTACTGAAAAGAAGAAAAATAGGGCAATAGAGGCAGCGAGACGTTCTGCACCAGATCCAGAAGAAATGGAGTTTAGAATAGAGACCATATTTGATAAAGTTGTAGAGGCATATAGGGAAAACAATGATAACAACATCGCCTATGGATCTAATAAAACATATAGAGTTCGACAGGATAACGGTTACTATAGTGACTTCTATAATACTCCAGACACTCGTTCTTACGCAACCTTTAATTCATGGTATAAAAAAGCAAAATCTGATGATGATGCCTATGAAAGAGAGCGATTGAGAAGAGGGTTGGATGCTTCAAGAAGTCCTTATGGAAGTGCTGCTTCACAAATAGAAGCTACTCGTGGAAAACTTGATGGTACTATAGACGGTCTTAAATGGGGTGTTCCTACAGGTGTACTAGCAGGTGTAGGTGCAGGAGCTGCCGCAGGTTCTATTGTTCCAGGTGTAGGTACTCTTATTGGAGCAGGTATTGGAGCTGGAACAGGCCTTGTTGCAGGAGTTGCTCATGGTATCAGAAGAGGAAACAAAAGAGCAAAGAAATATTTAAAGGGTATTCAAGAAAACCGTCTAAGACACTTAGATGCTGTTGATGCTGAGGTTGCGAGAGGTAAAAAATTATTAAGGAAGTAATATGAAAGAAGCTAAAAATGCACTAGATGCTGCTATCCATGGTACTAGTGGAAAATCTTCTGGCTGGTATCCATTTAAGGGTACTAGAAATACCCTCACTCGTGCAGCTGTAGCTGGAGGAGCTATCTATGGAGGTAAGGAGGGTTCACAGGCAGATGCTATGGACAGGGATGTCCGTAAATCATTAGGTCTTAAAGAGAAAGACTGGTTTGGACGCAATAAAGGAGCTATTGCAGGGACTCTTGCAGGATTTGGTGGAGGACTTGCAGGAAGGGTCATTGCTAAAAAATCTGGACTTGCTTTAGGCGGTTTAGGTACTCTAGTTGGAGTAGGTCTAGGTTCTAAAATTGCCAGTGGCATGACAAACAAATATGTAGCCGATCAGAACAGAAAAGAACGAGACAAAGAGATCGAGCTAATGAAACTTAAAAATCAATCTAATTTCACAGATATGTATCAAACAAGACAGTTTAATAAACTAACTGATTTCGTTAAGAATCATCAAAGCGCACTTATTGGTGCAGGTGTAGGTGCTGGAGCTGGTGCAGCTGGTGGTTACCTAATGGACAAAAAAGCCAATCGTAAAGGAAACTGGCTAAAACGTAATGCTGGCGCACTTATTGGAGGTGCAGCTGGTGCAGGTTTAGGATTTGCAGCTGGTAATTATGGATTTAAAAAAAATGCCCCTCTAGTTTCTAGAAATGACTCAACCTTTGGGGCTACTAACCAAACATATATAAAGGGGGCAAATACAGTAAATAGATACACTGCACCTACAATAGCAGGTCAAGGAGGAAAAGCACTTCCTAATGGATCTGGGGTGACACTTACTAACAACGTATCTGTAAAGTCTAATGGATCCCTTTACAAACCAGCTTACATGAATTCTGGTAATAATGGAGAATCTATGTCCAGTATTCAGGAAAAATTCTTAGATGGACTTAGAGAAAATGAAGGTTTAGTAGCTAAGAAAACTGATAAATTAGGACCTAATGGTCAAACATATGTACATGACTTATATAAAAACGGTAAACTAGTGGGTAAATCATATTCAGATTATTTAGATCTTCTTGCAACTAAATACTATGCAGGGTCTGAAAATATTGCTGCCTCTACAATGAATATTTCTAAAACAGAGGGAAAACACGCTCAAGGTTTCTTTGGAAATGTAGGTAACTTCGCTAAGACTAACTGGAAAGGTGCAGCCATAGGAGCTACTGCTCTTGGTGCAGCTGGTGCAGGTATCGGTGGAATTGTTGCAAAAAGACGTAACAAGAATAAGAAGAAAGCAATGGCCCTTGGTGCTGGAATAGGTGCTTTAGCTGGCGGTATTGCAGGGGCAGGGCTTCAACACTTTACCCGTAGACAAAGTGCACTTCCAGTAGCTTCAATGATTGGCGCTCCTCTCGTTCTTGGTGGAGCTGGTGCTTATATAGGAGCTCAAAGATCAAAGAAACATGCTCAAGAAGCAGGGTTGAACGAACAAGATACTAAAAGTCTAATGTGGAGAGGTGGTCTTAAAGGTGCAGGATTTGGAGCTTTAAGCCCAGCAGCTCTAGTAGCTAGCCGTTTTGTAGGTAATAAAGCTAAACGTAAATGGGAGAATTATAAAGACCAAGAGGGAACAAAAGTTCAATCTAATCTAGGTACTGCTGCTTTAGTTGCAACTCCTTTAGTTCTAGGAGGTGCAGGTGCATACATAGGTGCCCAGAGATCTAAACGCCATGCTCAGGAGGCAGGTTTAAATCAACGAGATACAAATAGTCTTATGTGGCGTGGAGGATTGAAAGGAGCAGGTATTGCAACTTTAAGTCCTGCTGCACTTATTGGTAGCCGCTTCGTAGGAAACAGAGCTAAACGTAAGTGGGAAGACTATAGAGATTCTGTAGATCAGGAGTGATTAGGGGATAGAAAATTCTCCAATTTAGATGATCTACAAGTAAGGGAATCTAGTGCTGAGAAAGATATAAGGTCTTATAGTAAGGATTTCAGGTTAGATAGCTTCAATGATAAGTCTCTAACTCATTCTTTAGACTATAAAGACCTTCAATCTTGGTATTTTAATCAAATAGGAACTTTTGATAAGGAGAGGGATAATTTTGGCTTGGGATTACCAAGTAGGTTAAACAAAAATATGTTGACCAGATTATCTAACTACCTTCAAGTTCCAGTTAATAAACTCCCTTATGGATGGAGAGTTGCAGTGATGCAAGATAATAATAACTTATAAGGGGGGGGGTAATAATTTACTCCTCCCTTTTTTATAAGCTAATAATTTTTATGTTTAAACCAGATTATAGAGACTCCTTGTATAAAATTAGCTAAGAAATTAAGAAAATGACATATTCTAGAGTTTTCTATAGTATTCCATGGTTTTCTTAGTAAAGGAACTGGTATTTAAATTAATAAATTAAAATATAAAATGAGAAAGCAATCTAGATATTTCAATAGAGTAACTGACTTTGCTATAGACAATGCCCCTGTTCTAGGGGGCTATTGGAGGAGCAGGTCTAGGGGGTTACTTAGGTTATCAACGTAATAAGGACACAACTAATCCTTATCGCGGAGCTGCTGTAGGAGCACTCACTGGAGGAGCAGCTGGTTATGGATTGGCCAGTATAGCTCAGATTCCTGCTGTAAGAGCAAGATCTTTTGAGATTATGCAGAATCCAGAAATAGATGAGGTAACAAAGCAGAGGGCATTAGCTCAGTCAAGAGCAATGGACAGAAGTATGTTCAATATATTTCCTGCTATTAAAAGACCAGGATTAAATAGATTATAGAAAAAAAAATATGTACGATACTAGATATTTTGCTGGGGCTGATAAAGCTCTAGGGTTTGGAGCAAAAGCTCTTAACTGGTGGAATAAAAGATCAAACGCCCAAAAAGGTGCAATGATAGGAGCTGTTGGTGGGGCTGCTATAGGTGGCGCTAAGAAAGGTGTTAAGGGAGCTCTAGCTGGAGCAGCCGGAGGAGCTGCTGTTGGTGCAGGTGCTGGTTATGCTTATGGCAAGTGGGGTAAAGGAGCCTTAAAGAATGCTTTTGGTAATGGAGGTAATTCTGGAGTAGGTCAGACATCTCAACATACAGATGATTACTTAAAAAAAGCTAATCAAAATAAAGGAAAGTCACAATTAGTATCTCAAAAGAACAGAGCAATTCATACAGGTGAAAGTAGAATTTATGGAAAAGGTAACCAATCTGACAGCATGAAGAGGGCTACTGTTCAAGGTGTTCAAGATGTTACTAAGTCTCAGAAGACAGGAATGACTCGTTTAGGGTATGGTACTGATATAGATAAATATGCAGCTCAAAATAAACTTAAATTAAGTAAAGATGGAGATGTTATAACTCGTGGAAATGGAGCTACTTATCAGAAATATGTAGATGAGGCAGGTAACTCTTTCATGCATCAAATAGGAACAGGTAAGTTCTCTAGATACACCAATTTTGTACCAACTAAGATGTTCTCAAAATATTTTCCAGTTGTAAAGACATACTCTAATGAACCTGTAAAGAATTTAATAAAAGTAGGTAATACTGTATCAGGTGGTATTTTTGGAGCAGGTTTAGAGCCGTAACTGGAGCAGGAGCAGGTGCCTCTCCATGCAAAATCTAATGGTAAAGACGCCTGGAAGGGAGCTGCTAAAGGAGCTGGAATAGGTGCACTCGTTGGAGGAGTTGGTGGAGCCGGATTAGGTTACTATGGGGGATCTAAGTTTACAGAACTTGCTGATAAAAATGGAGATCTAGATAAGATTGTTTATTTCCAATAATAAAATATGATCTACCCTGTTATCAAAAACAAGGTCACTAAAATGTACTCCTGGAACGTCTCCCCAACTCAAGCGGACTGGATAGGCTCATTAGGTGGAGCTGCTGTTGGGGGACTAGCGGGAGGCTTTGCAGGAAGTTTAGCTGACCGAGGTTCAAAGAAAGAAGGTTCTTGGATAGATAGACATAAAAGAGCAGTAATTGGCGCTTCTTTAGGAGCTGTTGGAGGAGGCTTCGGTGGAAGAGAATTAGCCAGAAGACATTGGATTAAATCAAATCTTGGTTTGAGTAAATCTGATATTGAGAAAGGAATAGTTCTTCCAAAAGATGAGAAGAATCCAATAGTGGAGAATTTTATCAATAATGACTTCGGAGCAGGTAAGGTTAAAGAAGCTCAAGCTCAGGCAGAGGCAGCTAAACAAGCTGTTGCTCAGAGTATACTTGATAGACATGATAAGTTTCATCAAATAGTTAATAATTCTAGGCAGGAAATAGCCAAAAATTCAGAGACTATAAAAAGAAATGGAGCTATCATAGATTCTATTAGTAATGATGTAAAGAATACAACTAACAGAATTAACAATAATTTTGTAAACTCATCTAGTTCAGGGAAAGATTTAGATGATTTATTTGGAAGATTGAATAATATTTAAAATTAAGATGTATTCAGCGACATATTTTTAAGAATCAAACAAATTAATCCAGAAGAGAATGTACGACTACAATAATTTACCTTTTCCTGTAACTAGAGTATTTACAGACTCTTATGGAAACAAACATGTATTTTTAGATACAAGATACTATGCTGGCGCCCCCATCACTCCAAAGAAGGGTGGGGGTTTTCTCAGCAGAATAGGTTCTTTCTTCAGTAGAGGAAATAAGACTCAAAATGGTTTCAAGCCGACGACTCCTTCTTCTAATACAAGTCCTAGAAATACTAGTTTTAATAAGAATTTCAATCCAACCAGAAAGTTGAATACCAATAAAGGAGGTTCTTTCTTTAAAAGTAGTTCAACTAGTAGAATGGATAACAGTAAGACTATTAACTGGTCTACTGCTCAGAAGAATGCTGCTAAAACCAATCCTTCTATTCCAGGAGCAGGTATCAACAATACTAAGCCAGTAGAGACTCCAACTAAAGCCAAATTGACAAAGGAGCAGAAGAGAATGGAGAACAAGCAGAAAAATATACAGAAGAGACAAGAGAAGCAGGAAAGGATTGAGGCTAATAGAAATAGAGTTTTAGAACAACAAAAGAAAGAAGCTAGCAAGAAAGGTTTTGGAAACCAACAAAATAAAACAGTTAATACTCAACAGAGTCATTCTATCGTAGGAGCAGAAGCTAATAACAATGCAGGGTTCACTCAGGTTAATCAACAAGGTTTGGGTAAAATGAATGAAACCAAACACTATCTAACACCAAATGCAAGTGCAAATCCTTCAGCTACAGTTGAGAATGCAGCAGCTTTAAGAGACAAGAGTACTAAGAAACAACAAACACACCAAGCTCCAAAGGTAGAAACTAATCCAAATGCAAACCCTTCTGCACATGTAGAGCAACCAAAGCCCACACCACAGCAGAATCCTAGTTCAATAGCTGGTGCTGGAGTTCAGCCACATTATCCAGAGAATTTTAGTGCACCAAAGACACCTTTGGTATACAAATCTCAAGGTAAAGGAGCTCAGAATCAAAATCACACAGTTGCTCCTCCAACACCTACCAATACAACAACCACAACGCCTCAACCAAGCGCTCCTAAAGACACAACTCAGAAGACACCTAATCCTCCAGCTGACAACAAGACAACTACATCTGGCGCTCCTAAGATAGAGGCTCCGGAACAGCCAAAAGCTGAGCCAACAACCATTGCTGGTGCGGGGGCAAGTCAGAATACTAACCAGACTCAAAGTACTACTACCACAACAACTGGCCAGACTACTCAGGAAAGCTCTAATCCTAGTCAGACATCAGGAAATCAGCAGAATCAAAATCAGAGTAATTTGAGCAAGAGAGACCAAGAGTTTATAAAGAAAGCTCAAGAACAAGAAGCTATCAATAAACAAAAGGCAGCTGAAAAAGAGAAGTGGAGACAGGAGTATAGAGATAAGAAAGAGAAGGGAGAAAGTGTCTCTACAGGGGAGACTTTAAAGTATTGGGGTGACAAGGCTTGGAATAATGTTGGAACTGGAGCATCAAATGTAGTTAACGGTGTATATAATGCAGGGGAAAAGGCTGTAACAACTGGAGTTTCTGAAGGTGTTAGAAGAACTGCCAATATAATTGGAGGTAAGAAAAGATGGGATCAATTCCATGAAGAGTATGGTAAAGCTAGAAACGGAGCTGAGAAAGTAGAAGCTGTAGCACGGGGTACTGTAAGAGGTCTCTGGGGAGCAGGTAAACGAGCAGTTGCGGGAACAGCCATAGCGGGTGCGGGTGCACTAGCATTAGGGGGTTTAGCAACTTATGGAGCTTTATCAGCAGCTAAAGGCGTTGCAAAAGCAGGTATGAATGGGGCAAGTGCTGTTGGCGGAGCTATAAAACAAGCTATGCCAAATCCAGCAATGCACCCACCAGTTAACCAACCAGCGCCAGGAACAGTTCCACAATCAGTAGTTCATCATTATCATTAAAATATTATGGATTTAAAGACATTTAAATATGAATTAGAGAGAAGAGGTATCAATGAAAGAGATGTGCCCCACTATCTAATGAGAGATGGTAAGATGAAAGCTCCTATGGATGACTTTTTCCCAGTAGCAAAAGATGCAGCATCGAATATTGTAAATGGGGCAGTATTAGGAGCTACAGGAGGTCTCATGTTGAATGATAGATTTGACTTGAGAAGAGAAGTTCCTATGGCTCTATCAGGAATGATTGTTGGTGGAATGGGAGGTGGATTATACCACAAATATAAATTTGAAAAGAACGGCAGAATGCGAGGCATATATAGAGATAGATTCCTCAAAGAGAGAGATTCCTTTGATTCAATGCAAAGTGATATGACTCATAGAGGAGATGTTAAGATGCCTGTGAACTCTCCAGGTGAACGATGGATTCCAGAAGAGGATGAAGACCAGGAAACAAGGAAAATTTCAAGGAAGTTTTCAGGGGGTATACATCAGGGTGGAACATGGAAAGAAACAGCAATAAAGCTAGCTAAGAGTACGCCAGGTAAGGTTATAATTGGTGGAGCTTTATTGTTTAGTTTAGCTGCATTAGGAAAACCTATGATAGTGAATAAGATTAGGAACATGAATACTCAATCTATTGACACTTCAGGTTATAGATATTCTGACGATGCTTCCATGGTTTCTAGATGTTGCTCAAGGTTTTCTGACTTTTTGACTCAAAAGGATTCATTAAGAGCTGCCTCTAAGTTTAAGTATGATGATATGGAGAAGATTTACCTTGATACATTAGATGCTATTGAGAGATCTAGTCCAGAACCATTTGCAGATAAACGATACTTAGAGACAATGTGGCAAGCTATTTACTCTATCTATCAATCACAAGATGCCATAGGTAGATTAGACCAGCAAATGAGAGTTAATCCTAACAGCAATTCAATGTTTACACGATGACATTTAAGGAGAAATTAGAGTTAGAGAATGAAAGGAAGAAACAACAGTACATTCATTCAAAGCCTCTGATTCCTGAACCAGTTAAAACAGTAGCTGTTTGGGGGATAGTCTTGTATACAGGAAAAGTCCTCTACGACTGGTGGCAGGACAAGAAAGACAAAAAGAAATTAAAGAAAATAGAAAGTTCACTTGGCAAGAAATGTAAGTTCATGTTAGACTTATATTCAAGTGAAAGAGATGCAAAGATAGTTGAATCTGTTGTGACTAGGTTTAATGAGGTATTATCTTCAAGGAGACCTGAATCTATAGTTAAAGACCCTGAAGAGTATGAAGCGTACTACAGAGCAGGGAAAGCAGCTATAGAGAGGTCTTCTCCTTGGCCAGACAAAGAGATTGGCTATCTAGATACTTGCATTGAGTATGTAAGAAATATAGGAAAAGAATGATAAGCGAAGAGATATTTAAATTGGTACAAAATTGTCCTTGCTCCGCTACAAGAAAGGTATTGCTAATCATGCAAGATTTGGATTCAATGCCAAAATCTTTGATGAGAGAAAAGACAAACAACCAATTAGGGTATGGAAGGCCTCATGTTATTAGATTGTTTAATCAATCTATGGAAGAACTTGAGACTCCAGAAGCGATAAAGTTCATGGAAGATTTAAAAGATAAATATCTTAGAGAATATCTTGGACATACTCCAATGTACTTTAGTGAAAAAGAATTAGACATGTTATGATATGGAATTAAGAGATAAAGTTAAACCTATCTATTCTGGACAGGATTTATATAATTTCCTTGATAAGAGAGATAAGTATGATGCCAGAGAACTTGAAGATGCTCCTACTGCCAAATTCAAGTACGACAGGGATACTCCTTTGCATCTAAATGTGAGTTCTGATTTTCATAGGTCACTTAGAGATAAATTACTAAATGCAGAAGATATTGGAGAACTTTACAAAGGAGCTACTATAAATCAAGAAGGTACAGGAACTCTTGAGGATACTAGTAGGAAGGGTTACATGATGGGAAATATGGCTCAAGCTATTCTTTTAAAGAAAGGTAGATTGAAAGACCATTATCAGAATAAGTTCTCTCTAGGTATTGCTCCAAGATACAATCCTATTGGTTATATTGGTAGAGGGTATGGAGCCTGGAAAGGAAGAGGAGAAAGGAGTATTCCCGATAAATACCAAGACCTTCTTGGAGGAAAAATAAATGTAGGGAAAGTAGAAGACCCTGAACTTACCGCTCTAAGATATACTGAGGACATGAAAGACGATGAGTATCTTAAAGCTATGAAAGCCAGAGGAGCTCTTTATAAGAACAAGAAAGGTAATTATGAAGAAATAGCAAGAGGTGACGTTAAACATAACTTGAGATTTCAATCTAATTTCAACCTAACTCCTGTTGTAAAGAAGTACTCTAATGATTTAAAGAAGAATCTTATTACCAATGTTCTAAATAATGGACTAGGTAAACTTCTTAAAAACAAAGATAGTTATCAAACCTATGACTTTGGTTTAGAGAAAGGATTTAAAGAAGCAGTTAAGAAGGTTACTAAGAAACAGTCATTAGGTGAAGCTGTTTACTTACCGCTTATAGGAGGCGCAACTTCTTCAGTAGTTAGTCTTTATGACAATAACTTTGGCTCCATGAAAAACATGCCTAAGTACAACAAACATAACTTTCAAATAGGTTCTGCTCTTGTAGGAACTGGTGCTGGCTTGGCTTTATCTGATGCTCACCCTGCACTCAGAGGAGCAGGATTTCTAACAGGCGTTACAGGTATGGAATTAATGAGAAGGTCTAAGTTTGGGCCTAGAGTAGGAGAAATAAGTAACATGGCAGGAGATGGAAGTTCTTCAGTTGCTGCTGTAAATGGAAGTGGAATATGAGTTATCCTTTTAAAATGAAAAGCCCTTTAGATTCTTCTGAGAAAGAGGAGTTTAATCCAATAGTTAGTTTCTTATTTTCTTCAGATAAAGATAAGAAGAAACATAAAAAGAAAGACAAGAAGTCTAAAAAGAAGAAATAAATGAGCCAATACCGACACATCCGACTAGACGATTTATTCAAACGAATAGATCTCAAAGCTACTTTAATGGTTTTGCCAGACATTAACGAGTTATTGGCTCTAACTGGCAAAGCGAACCCTAAAGAGCTACGGGTAGAGTTACTGAAACAATCTATAGACAGATGGTTTCATCAAGTTCCCTTGATTATGTTAAGGAAAGTTGACCTCTACCCGGGGTTCAAATTTAGGTCTAATTTTCAATCTTTCTGTCAAGGATTGATTACTGATGAGGATTTAGTAGAATTAGAGCCAACAAGGGTTATTTCTATTAATAGATTAGCTTCTTTCACACCTACCTATGGTATGAGATTCAGACACCCAGAGGTAATTTATGAAGGAGCAGAGATAAAAGGAGCAGTGGTTAATGCTATTTATAAGCTACCACTGTATTATGATTTCAATGACTTGAATGAGCTGGTTCCTGAATCCACATTAGGATTTTTAGAAGACAGACATGTCGAGGCATTTATAAAACAATGTTTGCTCGACCAGATAGATTACATTGTTCAGTTGAATAGGAACTTTGAGTATCCAATGCTTCCGGTTCAGTTATTTGGTGGGCTAGATGAAAAGAAGATGATGCTTCAGCAAGAGGTTGAGACATATTATCTTGGATTAACTCATGGATTAAGTTATTTTTAGTATGTTGCATAATGTTTCTAAATTTAATTTAGGGAAAGGTGGCAAACAAGAGAGATTAAGGGTACAATTATCTTCGTCTCCTGAATACATGAGGACCCTAACTCCTATAGGATGTATGGTATCGTTGTATAGTAAGTCTAAAGGTCTTTGGAATATTTATCATGATATTGGAGATACTACTTCTTCTTTTGATAGAAGAGAGAATGATGTTCTATATTTCTCACCAAACCTGGAGAGGGGAATTTCTTTTGATGAAGAAAGTAAATATTTCAAAGAGGATTATATCTCCTTTTATTCTGTTGGGGTTTCGTTTTCTGGAAAGATAAATTACCAAAATTTGTCAAATGGAAGCCCTTTTCTAAACTCAGATAGTGATCTTTCTTTTTTAGGAGGGAATTCATTTATTAAACAAACAAAAAAGACAGATAGAGGTCCTAATGATATTGTTTTCTTATATATTTACAAAAGTAACGATTATATCAAATATCCTCTTGGCATAAAAGTTAAAGATTGGAGAAATATATTTAGCATAGTTTATAAAATATGATAAACATAACAGAACGAGTGAGCAGAGTTCTTCCTAGAAAAATGATAATCTCAAACACTATTGATTTGAATGTCATTCGTTCTGAGGAATCTGAAGATAAACTAGACCAGCTCACTGTAATAAAAATAGACAAACTAGGAATTGTACTGTATTTGCTAAAGAATATTAGTACAGTCGGAAAGCCTACTATCACAGTATTCTATACAGGTAGTAGAGATAAAGGAATATTGCTAAAGATTCAAGACACAATTGACCTTAGCAAACCAAGAGACATTACTGACCTTGTAAATGCTTCAGTTATAAGATTAGTATCTGGCGAAGTACAAGAATTTACAAGAGAAGACTTAAGAGATTTTGATAGATTTTTGAAATGATAGAAGATTTCCTAAGTAAAGTTGTAGCAGACACAAGGGACTTTAACAAGATAAAGTATGCCCAGATGTTTCCTCACTACTTGAATATTTATGGTTCTACTGTCAAGGTAAGACGATTAAATAGACAACCTACTGTAGGTACATTACCAAGTTATGACCAGTTGATTAATCAGGTCTATGGAAAGGTGGCAAGTAAAGACATGCACTTAGCTGGAGATGATAATTTCATAGAGTTTGAGACTAAGTTGATTCTTCACCAACTAAATAGTGCTAAATTACACGCTAATGCCATGGAACAGATTATGACTTATCATACGGATAAAGTCCTAGATTTGGGGGATGAGATTGTCTACAAGTTTATGGGGAAACAATTCGATTTACATGTAACGGATATTAATCATTATGATGATATTCTTTACGAATTTATTTTACAACCAATAAGAGAACATGTCAATACTACGTAGGATTGGAGGGGCTGATGGTAGGGAGATCGATAGGTCTATGGGCTTACTATTCCCCAAACTAAAGAAACAGATAGAAGATGCAGAAGACAAGGTTCTTGGGTTGGTACCTAATAGATTACTCCCAAGAGCCTTACAAGACCCTGATAGGGAGTTAAGAAGACACGAAAGAATAGAAGTAGATGAGAATATCTACCCAATTATAAATTACGTTCTCTTCAAGAAGTATCGAACCTCTTCTCAATACAGGAAGCATCTAAAAAATGATGTCATCAGGAGGATAGGGGACGATGATGGTATATCTCCAATAGATGAATTAGGAAACACGATAAATAATCTTCTTGACCCTCTTTTAAAGAAGTTAATTATTAAACTGCCTCCTGAGGCTAGCAAGGCATTGAGAAATGCTAACAATATAATAGAAGACCCTGTTAAAGGAACCATGAATGCTATTGGTGAGTATAAAGATGAGTTAGAAAAGGCAGCTGACTGGACTTTAAAGAAGTTTGGTTTCTCTGGGGGAGTTAGAGAACTAGCAGGTACTCCCGCAAAAGAAATAGCCGCTAATGAATCTACAGACGCCATTGCTAAAGCATTAGACCCTGAAGGAGTTTATTATGTAGGTAAAGGTGAAGAAGGTCAAGCAGGAAGTCAAGATTGGAAAAATATCCCAGGCTTCTTGACTTATGATGGTTATCATTCAGTAAGGGGAACAGAGCTCTGGACGTCAAATTTATGGGATATAGAGATGGAGCCATTCGTCTATGATGGATGGGGGCCGCCAGCACCACCTTATACAGAAGGAGGGAATCACTTTGTTCCTGTTACTTCCTTTGAGTTCATGGATACAAACCTTTCTCCAATGGCTATAGAGTTATTTGGAGGATCATCTATATTGATTCCAGAGCAGGAGAATTTTCAAAAGAGTTTAAGAATAAATGTTCTTGATGTTCTTCAGAATGTTGGAGGAAGGAGAGAACGAGTATGGAAGAAGTACTGTATGGATTATAAGAAGTACATGGTAAAGGATTATAAGGTTATGCCTTATAAGAATTGCTGTACTAAGATTACAATTCATATGTTTGACACAGGAATGAGAAGGATTCATCGCAAGAGTTATTTAGGAATCTTAATGACACCTGATACTTCATTTTCTGGTTCTAACTTCGGACATGAAGAGTATACCTTAGAATTTGCGATCGTAGGAGAGCAAAATCTAGGTTCAAGTAATTATTTTTGGGATAATTAGTAGGTTATGGGAATATCATTAGATGTCGGAAGTGTTAGGATTTTAAACAAATCCCATGCTGAAGACAGAGAGACATTAGGCATGCTTGTGGTTTCTTTATCAGGACCTACTTATCCTAAAAAGTTTTACAGTTATGAGACTTTTAGAGACACATTTGATGATGGAAATGTAGATTTAAGGAAATACAAGTACATCTTTGATATGGGCTATCATATAGCTGCTAAAAGAGTCTCTCAGGAAAAGAATTTAAGAGGTTGTGTTACTATAACCTCACATGATAAAATAGAGAATATTTATGGAATTGATTACTCTTATAATCCTCCTCCATTAGGTATTCCTAACAACTTTTTTAAAGATACTCAGGTTAGAGGTAACCAAGGGTATACTAATCATTTTATCTTAAAATTACCTGACCCAAATCGTTGGAGCCAGACAAAACCCTATTATTTTTGCCTGCCATTCTTTGATGAGAGAAGTAACTCATTTAAGCAAGCTTTGTTCACAAAGAACGCTGTTTTGCCCGGGAATATTACGATATCCCCAATTCATTATTATGGATTGGATATCAACTATTATGGTTCAGATGAGGCTAAATGTGGAAATGTCTTAAACAGGGATTTTCCTAACAATCTAAGTGATTTCAATGCTAAGTGGACTTCTCTAAACCCAAGTAGTGGTTTCGGGTTTGTTACTCCAACAAGATACTTCATAAAGAAGATTAGCAATAGAGAGTTTATTTTTTATGCTAATCAGTATGTACCTTTTATAAAACCAAATCTAAGCAAAGCTAGGTTCTCTGATGAAGAAAACCTAACTGTAACTAGAAGCCCTTATATTTCTGAAGACTTCTATTTTCAGCAAGCTAGATATAACAATCAAGATTCAGACGAAAAAAGGATATTTACAATAACTTCTAAGGATTATGATGGGAACTATGGAAGGAATACTTCATTTAAGTTTGAGTGTTCTGAAGGTTATGGTTTCTTGAATGTTTATAGGAGAAGTACTCTTGTAGAAACTTTTCATTATGATAATAGCCTTCATGAGTTTATTGAGAAGGTTAATGAGGACTCTGAGTATGTCAATATCTACACTCATGAAAGAAATACTGCTATTAGTGAAACCGAGAATAGATTAGTCCGAGGAAACTTTGATATCTATGAGCATTTGGTTAATTATAAGACAGATTCTTATGTAGCCAAACAAGGAAATAAATATGCTCCTTATTTAGAAGACTTCTTTGATGAAGATGTTGATATAGATGGATTTGTTTATGACTTGTCTGTTGATAAGAAAATAGAAGAGAAATTATGTGATTTAGCTAGAGCTAGAGATTTACTAGTGTTTCTAAATTATGAAGAAACTCCGCCTACCTCAAGTAATGATGGTAGTGTTTTAAATACTCAAGGAGAATTCCTACTAGACGGAATCATTATCCCAGGTGCTTACATGTACTTAAAACACATGAAAGAGTACTATGTGGGAGATGTTAGCTTAAACTCAAAGTTAAGAAGATATTCTCCTGTTAGAAACTTTGTAGGAGTAAATCACATAGGATTTGATGGTATAAGATATTATATCAATTACATAAAAGGTTTCAGTGATAGAGCTTTCTTAGAAATGACAAGAAAGAGGGTTCATAGAAGACTTTACAGATTAAAAGAAACTTTAGGTACAACACTGGAGGACATAGCGAGAAAAGTAGAAGATTTAATAACAGAGATGCAATATGATATTCCTGTATTAGAATCAATCAGTTTAGAATCTTTAAGACGAGAAAATAACACTGCTATTGTTGAAATAAAATATGTCTTCCCAGAACTTCGACCAGAGAAATTTGAACTTAACATCTCATTAAATATATTATCATGATACTAGTTAACTCAACAGATCTTTGGGAAGTTTCTCTAGATGGTAAGAAAGATTCTAACTTGAACCAAAACATATATGGGATAGAATTGAATAGAAATAGTATTCACTTCATAGTATCTCATGTGATAAAGAATTCAGCCAAATACATAGATTTAATAGAACAATGTAAGGAGTTGGTTATTTATAAATACAACTACAATTACTTGTTACAGACAACCTATAAATTTAACAACTGTTATCCTTCAGATAAAGATTGGGTTCTGAACTTTGAAGGCTATACAGAAACTAATTCATAATATAAACTATGCCATTAGAATTTAAAAATTATCACTCCATTGCTGCCAACAACAAGGAGATGATTGTAAATGATGAATGGGAAATAGAGTTCGCAGCTCCTAGAGGTATTTACATGCCTCCTATGGCCATCATCAATCAACGTGTTCAGAATGTTGACTTAGGTATTTCAATGGAAATTGAATCTTTGGATGCTCAGCTCCGTGGATTTAACTTAACTCAAGCTGGGCACACTCATACATCAGGTATGCTTTCCTTCACCCTTACTGACTTTGAAGATATGTCAATGCAGTATATGTTTGAAGAATGGGCTCAATTGATGTCTGACCGTGACACAAGAAAGTCACACCGTAGTGAGGACTATAAGACTAAAGTTAAGTTTAGACAATATAATACTACT
>ERZ772766.468-NODE-468-length-23557-cov-6.411539_pt1 | contig 23557 bp, 19 predicted proteins | sample MGYA00511379_ERZ772766 | MGnify/ENA primary metagenome ERZ772766 (study PRJEB29015, sample SAMEA2737895) | human oral metagenome | biome: human oral; feature: human-associated habitat; material: dental | place: China | collected 2116 ...
GTCACGTCACGAAAATAATAACTGAAATTGTCACACTAGCAACATCCATCACGAGAAGAGGTCCATTTTTGTGGGGCCTCTCATCTCGAGATTTGATGGCTACAGACTCATGAAGTAGAGAACATTCGCCAAGCGCTGTGCAACGATAAGGAACAGGAACAACACCATGAAACCAACATCGATTGCCATGCCGCCGCCGACGCGCAGGGGTGGAATAAAGCGCCCAATCCAACGGATCGGAGGGTCGGTGAGCGCGTACAGCGCATTCGCGACAACAAGCAGGATTCCACTGGGACGCCATCCGCGCGCGAAAAACTGAATCCAGTCCAGAATGACGCGCGCGAACAACACCATCATGTACAGGTTGATGAGGACACCCAGCCCCCACCCGAACCAGCCGAGAACGACCACGAAGCCTCTCAGCCCTGGTTGTAGAGGGAACCGCGACGTCCCGACCTGTTATCACCCTGAACCTCCACCGAGGCCGGGGACAGGAGGAAGACGCGGTTCGTCACGCGCTCAATCACGCCGTGCAGGCCGAAGGTCAGACCGGCTGCAAAGTCCACGAGACGACGGGCCTCCTCCTCACCCATGTCGGTGAGGTTGATAATGACGGGCGTGCCATCGCGGAACGCCTCGCCGATCGTGACGGCATCAGAGTATGCCGTCGGGTGGATCGTCACGATGCGCGTGAGATCCTCGACGGGCTCCTCGCGACGAATGCTCGTCAGGGTCGGACGGGACACAGGAGTAATGTCGGCCACGGGTGCCACCTCTTCAACCTCATCGAATTCTTCGAATTCGTCGATGGGCTCCTCAGGTGAGTACCAGCCCATGAACTTACGTGCGCGTGCACCGAACGACTCGCTCATTGTTCCTCCTTCAGCCGATGCATAGCCACAAGCTACAGTTACCCAGGGGAATCGACCCGTAGCACGCTCGGCGCGTCGCAAGGAGACCGTCGGCGAGACTCATCACGGGGCAATTTGCCGCGGGCGCGAGACCCAGACACGGCGCATCACCTGCCCGCCGGAGCGGGAGACATCGAGGTCAGGCGGGGACGATGATGAGCGCCTGACGACCGCACGAGGAGTCGGCACGGTAGGAGAACAAGCCAGAGTCTTCGAGCGTGCACCGGTCATCGACATCGACCCGAACACCCAGCTCGGTCAGAGATACGGCGGCGGCGTGAGGAAGATCGAGAGCCGGTGTTCCCCACGACGTCAGGGCGCGGATCCCCGGCATCGAGCGCTCACTCGCCGCGGCCATGTCCGCGGGTACCTCGTAGCATCGTCCGCAGATAGCCGGACCGATGAGGGCATCCACAGGACCGTCAACGACAGCACGTATGCGCTGCGCGGCACGAGTGAGTATCCCTCCAAGGAGCCCACGCCTGCCCGCGTGGACAGCAGCGACAATCCGCCCGGATGCGGCAGAGAAAACGACCGGCAGACAGTCCGCGGTCTGCACGGCGAGACCAGGAGCATCCGCCCGCCCGCGGGCATCAATGATGACCCCGTCAGCATCGACGGGTCCCCACTCCCCCGCTGCTGGCTGCTCAAGCGCATGGCCGCGCTCCGCGCTCCAGGGAACGCCACCGCACATCCGCAGGAACTCGACCCGAGTCGAGTGTGTTTGGTCCATCCAAACGACATTGCGTCCCAGTGCATCCGCAAGAGCGCGCCGACGTTCGCGTACGAGAGACGGATCATCCCCCACATGCAATCCGACATTGCCACATAGCGCACCGGTGCCCGGGTCCACCTCGGTGAGGTGAACCCGGGCACCGGCCCAAGCAATGTCAGTCATCAGCGCAGGAAGGGCGGAATATCCAGCTCTTCCTTCTCGGGGGCCTCGGGGTAGATGCGAGGCACCTCGAAGGAGTGCTCAGACTCAGACTCCTCGTACTCCACCGCGCCGGGCGCCTCAACAGGAGCCGGGGCGGCCTCGCGCACAGGAGCGGCGACGTCCGCGCGATGCTGGGGACGGCGCGTCGACACTTGGCTAATGCGTGTCGTCTCAGCGGCGGGCGCCTTTGCCTCGGGGGCGGCGGGACGCTGCTGAGCAACGGGGGCTGCAACGCGGGCGGCGGAAGGACGCGACATCTGAGCATCGGCCACGTCGTCGAAGCCAGCGGCGATAACGGTGACACGAATCTCATCGCCGAGAGCATCGTCGATGACATTACCAAAGATGATGTTCGCCTCGGGGTGCGCGGCCTCACGCACAAGCTGCGAGGACGCGAAGACTTCCTGGAGGCTGAGGTCCGAACCACCCTGGAAGAACATGAGGACGCCATGCGCACCATCGATCGAAGCTTCGAGCAGCGGCGAGGAGATCGCACTTTCGACGGCGCGCAGAGCACGATCTTCACCGGTCGCGGCGCCAATACCCATGAGAGCCGAACCCGCATCCTTCATGACGGACTTGACATCGTTGAAGTCCACGTTAATGAGACCCGGAGTCGTAATCAGCTCAGTGATGCCCTGAACGCCCGACAGGAGAACCTGGTCGGCAGCACGGAAGGCATCGAGAACGGAGATGTTCGCGTCGGAGATTTCCAGAAGACGGTCGTTCGGGATGACGATCAGGGTGTCGACCTCTTCGCGCAGGGTCGTGACACCACCCTCGGCCTGAGCCGCACGACGGTTACCCTCGAAGGAGAAGGGGCGGGTCACGACACCGACGGTCAGGGCACCCGCGTCGCGAGCAATCTTGGCAACAACAGGGGCCGCACCCGTACCCGTGCCACCGCCCTCACCGGCGGTCACGAAAACCATGTCCGCGCCCTCAAGCGCAGCAGTGATTTCCTCAATGTGGTCCTCGGCAGCCTTACGGCCGACTGCGGGGTCCGCGCCGGCTCCGAGCCCGTGCGTGAGTTCGCGGCCGATGTCGAGCTTCGTCTCTGCGTCAGACATGAGCAGAGCCTGCGCGTCAGTGTTGACCGCGATGAACTCAACGCCCTTGAGGCCGACCTCGATCATTCGGTTCACGGCGTTAACTCCGCCGCCGCCGACGCCGACGACCTTGATCACTGCCAGGTGGTTTTGCGGTGTCGCCATGGATGTCTCCCTTGCATCAGACCCTCAACCTTTAGTTGAAGGTTGATGTTTAACGTGCTTCGTGTTGGAAAGAAATTAGGGGTCCGCGCGCGATCCTTCAAGCCAACACGCGGACAATAATGAAGGCTTAACTGGTCACAGGGTGATTCGGCGATGACACGTCGTAGGTCGTCGCCTTCACATTCGCCAGCAAAGTAGCGAGCACACGCGCCTTCTGAGGGGCATCCGCGTTCGTTCCCCACTTGACACTCTGCCCACCCTTCAGCGTGAAACTCACCTGCGCGCCCGTCGACGTGGCAGTCGCTACCTGCGAGCGTGTTTCGTCGTCCAGAGCGCCGAGCGCCGACGCGATATCGGCGGCACCGACGCTGCGATCTTCGGGCAGGGTCACCAACGGATAGGATCCCGCATCGGCGACCTGTTGGAACGCCACGCCCTGATCGTCCACCAACTGGTAGCCGCCGGAAACAGCCTCCACGGCCAGCGGGGTGCGCATAGTCACCGAGATGCGCAGGCTTGTCGGCCAGCGCCTCGTCACGGTCACCGAGCGCACTGCGACGTTCGATTCGACGGCGCGGGCGACTGCAGACGTGTTCAGTCGCGTCAGCGGCACTCCCTCGAATGACGCAATCGATGAGCGCACAGAGTCAGCTGTTACGAGTGTCCCGTCTTCGCCCGAAACCACGACCGCGGAAGAAGAGAAGGCGAAGACCGGTGAGAAGAACGCGACCCACACGGCACCGCCAGCGACGGCAAGCGTCACGACTGTGAGCGCGATACGACGCATGAGGAGCATGCGACGCGCACGGTGACGCTCACGGAGCCTGTCCCCCAGGTCCGTTGCCTCCTCGCCTCCGAGCAATGACGCGGCATCAGCGACGGGCATGGGCCGATCAACCGCCGAGCGAGCGCGACGGCGCTCCACGAGCGACACGGGACGTCGCTTCGCTGCCTCGGCCTCGCTCGTGCCCTCATCCTCGGGCGTCGGAGCGATGATCTCGTCGAAAGACGAGGCGGGCGAGGAGTCCGCCCTCCCCGCGCGCGGCGAGCGCTCTTCACGAGATCGAGCAGCCCCCGGACGCCTCGGCGAAGGCGGCCTCATGCCTCCATTCGCTTCCACTCATCCAGCACGTCGGACGCGCAGCGAGTGATCGAACCGGCGCCCATCGTGACGCACACACCGCCCTGAGGAGTCAGTGACGCAGCCAGGCGGGCAGCCTCGTGCATGTCCTCGACGTAGGACGCGCCCTCAATGCGCGACGAAATCAACGAGGAGTCAACACCGGGCTGCGGGTCCTCGCGAGCACCGTAGATACCCGCCAGGACGACATGATCCGCGCCCGACAGTGCCTGCGCGAAGCGCTCAGCGAAAATGCGCGTGCGCGAGTACAGATGCGGCTGGAAGACCACACTCACCTCGCCATCGCCGGCGACGACGTGCGCCTCGCGAATCGCTGCCTCCACCTCGGTCGGGTGATGCGCGTAGTCATCGAAGAGACGGCGCGTACCAACCTGGCCGCGGGCCTCGAAACGACGGGCCGCACCCGTGAACTCGCCCAGGCCCTCGGCAATGGCCTGGGGTTCCAACCCACACTCGATGCCTGCCACCCACGCGGCCGTCGCATTGAGCACATTATGTTCGCCGGGGACGCACAGCGCCAGTGACGCACTGCGCGGCCCCCACGTCACGGACGAGCCGGCCCCGTGAGCCTCAACGCGCACATCAGAAATCACGACATCGGGATCTCGCAGCGAGCGATCCGCACGCCCGTAGGTCACGACGCGCAGCCCCTCGGCGAGGGCCGCATCCGCGAGGCGACACGCACCCTCGTCCTCGGCGCACGTTACCAGCAGGCCCCCGGGAACCATCCGGCGTGCGAACTCAATGAAAATCTGCTCGAACTCCTCGCGCGAATGGTAGCGATCCAGGTGATCGGGTTCAACGTTCGTCACGATCTCGATCGCCGGAGAATAGTTCAGGAACGAGCCATCCGACTCATCGGCCTCGGCGACGAAAACATCGCCACCGCCCAGGTGCGCGCCGGTACCCAGCTGCGGCAAAACACCCCCCACAGCCACGGACGGATCCAGCCCGCACACTGACAGCCCGATCGCCAGCATGCCGGACGTCGTCGTCTTCCCGTGCGCTCCGGCGACGCCGATGAAACGCATACCCGAAGCCGCCAGCGCGAGAGCCTGCGACCGGTGAATCACCAGCTGACCGCGCTCGCGAGCAATCGCCAGCTCGGGGTTGTCCTCGCGGATAGCAGTCGACACGACGACCACCGAGGTCGGATCCACATGCGAGGCATCATGCCCGACGAAGACACGCACACCCACCGAGCGCAGGTGGTCAAGAACCGCCGAATCCTCGCGGTCCGAGCCCGCCACGGTCGCACCACGCGACGCGAGCAGCTCGGCGACGACGCTCATGCCGGCGCCTCCGATGCCAATCAGATGGAAACGATCCTGCAGCGTCGGCTCACTCACGGCCGCTCTCCTTCACCTGTTCCAGGGCCAGATCGGCCAGTGCACGAGCAGCACCCGCACGCCCCAGAGACTGCGAAGCAGCCGCCATGTCCGCCAAGCGGGCCGAGCCCAGCAGGGGGAACACGTTGGAACGCACGAAGTCCGCCGTGAAGTCCTTATCGTCGATCAGCTGCGCGCCACCCGCAGCGACGTGGTCTGCGGCGTTGAGGCGCTGCTCGCCATTTCCGATCGGCAGCGGCACGTAGATGCAGGGAAGGCCCAGGGCCTCCATCTCAGCCACGGTTCCCGCACCCGACCGACACACGACGAGGTCCGCGACAGCCAGCGCGTCCTGCATCGTCGTCAGGTAATCGATCACGTACCAGCGATCAGAGCACCCGGCAGCCTCAACAGCGGCGCGTACAGGCTCATCCTTCCCGCGGCCCGTCAGGTGCACGACCTGCGCCCCCTCGGGCAAAGCATCCGCGGCACCGGTCATCGACTCATTCACGTGCAGTGCACCCAGCGAGCCACCCGTGACGAGGAGCGTCGGAGCTTCGGGGTTCACGCCCAAGCGCTCAGCGGCCTCACGGCGTGCCTGCACGGCACCAGCCGCATCCCCGCGACGGCTCGCCAAGTCAGCAATCGCCGCACGCAGCGGGAGCCCAGTCACAACCGTCTCACCGCGGCGAGCCTGAAGCGGCGTCGACGGGAACGTCAAGGCCACAACTGCAGCATTGCGAGCACCCACCTTATTCGCGAGGCCGGGGCGAGCATTCTGCTCGTGAATAACGATCGGAACACCCGCGCGCTTGGCCGCAATGTACGCGGGCGTCGACACGTAGCCACCAAAGCCTACGAGGGCGTCAGCGCCCTCCAAGGCCTGCGCACACCGCTTCACTGCATCGATAAAGCGCGACGGCAGCGTGAAGAACGCGAGGGAAGGGCGACGCGGCAACGGCACGCGAGGAATCTCCACCAACGGGAAACCGGCAGCCGGAACCAAATCCGATTCCAAACCAGTCGCTGTCCCCAGAACCACGACCTCCGCACCGCTCTCACGCAGCTGTGCCGCCGTCGCCAGCAGAGGATTCACGTGACCGGCGGTCCCGCCGCCAGCCATCACAACCTTGACCATAAGCGTCTCCTTTACGCGTGCCTAGCCCCAGTTTAGCGAGCCGCGCGCCTGCGGGGCGCCACGCGGGGGTCACGCCCCGCCGATGCCTCGTCCGGCCGACCGATCATCCGCATGCCAGCACGGGCGCGCGCGAACGACGCCACAACCGCAACCGCGGTGATAGTAAACAGGAAGGACGATCCGCCGTAGGACACGAGCGGCAGTGGAACACCAATGACCGGGCCAAGGCCCGTCACCGATAGAACATTAATGATCGTCTGCACCCCAATCCAGGAGGCGACGCCCGAGGACACGGCGACGACGAACAGGTCCGAGGTCCCCCGTGCCACTCGGATCATGCCCCACACCAGTAGACCCAGGCACACGAGGACGGCGAGCGTACCGAACAGGCCGAATTCCTCACCAACGATCGCGAAAATAAAGTCCGTGTGCGCCGCCTGCAGGTAATTCCACTTCTCACGCGACGCCCCGGGGCCGAGGCCGGTCAGACCTCCCGACCCCAGCGCCCACAGCGAATGGTCAATCTGTTCGGGGGCGGACTCGTCCGGGCCCTTCGACGTGCCCGGCAGGATCGCGAGAATACGACGAATACGGGTCGGGTTCGACAGAACCAAGAGCACCAACGTGGGGACCGCGACCATGATGAGACCACCGAACCAGCGCTTGGGCAAGCCCGCGACCCACATAGCCCCCAGAGCGCCCACCGCGACGACCATCGCGGTCCCCATGTCTCGACCGAGCATGACCGCACCCAGCGCAATGAGAATCGGCAGGCCAACGGCAACCGCCATCGTGCGCAGGTCAGAACGCTTCGACGCTGACTTCGAGACCATCAGTGCCAAGAAGACAATAAGCGCAAGCTTCAGGAATTCCGACGGCTGGGCCATGATCGGCCCGAGCTTCACCCAGTTCGCGTTGCCGCCCTCGGACCGGCCGAGCGGGCTGAGCACCAGCGTTTGGAAGCCAAGCGCCCCCACGAACATCACCGGTGCGATGAAGACGAACCAGCGCTGCGGCACCAGCTGAATGACCATCGCGATCAGCAGCGAGACAACGATGATCAGAAGTGGACGGGCATACGCCGTGTAGGGGTTCTCCCCCTGCGCGATCGACGTGACCGTCTGCGCGGAAAAGCCCATAACGAGGCCGAAAACCGACAGGACGACAGCCGGCAGGACGACCAGATAGTACGTCATCACCGGGCTGTCTTGCCGCTCCTGACCGGAGCCGAAGCGGATCCGAGGCAGCGTGACGGTAGGAATGTGCCATCCGCGCTTATTCGTCGGCACCGGTGCTCCCCCACTGGGCGGCCAGGCGCGAGACCGCATCCGCGAACGCGTCGCCGCGCTGACCGTAGTTATCGAACTGATCCCAGGACGCGCACGCAGGGGCAAGCACAACAGTGTCACCCGGCATGGACAGCGCCACGGCCTCATTCACGACCGAGAACATCCAATCCTCGTGTCCATCGACCTCCACGAACGGGACCTGCGGCGCCTCGACGGACAGCGCGGCGACCAGGGCACGGCGATCCTCGCCGATGACGACGACACCGCGCAGGGTCGGCTCAACCTGCTTGATAAGCTCCGTGAAATCCTGCCCCTTTGCGTCTCCGCCGACAATCCAGATCGCGCTGCGCGGAGGCAAGCCCGCGAGCGAGGCCCGCGCAGCATGCGCGTTCGTCGCCTTCGAGTCGTCCACCCACGTCAGATCCGCCGCATGGGCGATGACCGCGCGGCGGTGCCCAGCAGGGTGGAAGGAGCGGAGCCCCGCCTCCACGGCCTCGGGCTCAACGCCGTACGCTCGCGCGAGAGCGGCAGCGGCCAGCGCATCACTCAACGCAGCAGCCGACGGGTGGGGCCCGTAGGCGCCCGACAGGTCAGAGACGTGTGCGAGGGCAACCGCCTGACGATCGCGATTCTCCACAAACGCGCGGTCGACGAGAAGTCCCTCAACAACGCCAAACTGCGACACCGACGGGGCACCGAGCGTCACACCGATGGCGCGCGCACCCTCAACGACGTCGGCGTTCTCCACCATGGCCTCGACGGTGCGATCGGATGCCGGATAGACGCAGGCCTTCACTGTGTTCTCGTACACGCGAGCCTTATCCGCCGCGTAGGCCTCGACGCTACCGTGCCAGTCCAGGTGGTCCGCATCCACGTTGAGACACACCGATGCCAGGGGTGAGACCGTATAGGCCGTGTGTAGCTGGAAGCTGGACAGCTCGACAGCAAATACCTCGGCATCACAGTCGATCGCGCGCGTAATCGGAGTGCCGATGTTACCGACCTCTTCGACCTTCACACCCGCGCTGCGCAGAATCTCACCGAGCATACCCACGGTGGTGGTCTTGCCGTTCGTGCCTGTGACCGTCAACCACGGGCGACCCGCGTGCGGGCCCTCCTCCTGCAGACGCCAGGCGAGTTCCACCTCTCCCCACAGGTCGATACCCGCATCCTCACAGGCGCGGAACACCGGGTGGTGCGCGGGCACGCCCGGAGACACGACGACGAGGTCGGGGCCAGCCTCGACGATCACACTGGCCAGGGCGTTCGGATCCTCCTGAACACAGACCTCAGCATCAGCGACATCATCGAAGAACAGCGACTGTCCGCCGCGCGCATCAAACGCGCACACCTGCCAGTCGCGGGCGAGCAGCGCGCCCGCCGCACCCTGACCGGACTTACCCCAACCGACAACAGCAGCGAGACGACTCATCGACGCGACACCCACTCCGCGTAGAAGATACCCGCACCGGCAACCGCAACAATCGCGGCAATGAGCCAGAAACGGATCACGATCGTGACTTCCTTCCAACCAAGCAGCTCAAAGTGATGGTGAAGGGGCGCCATCCGGAAGACACGTTTACCGGTGGCTTTAAAGACGCCGATCTGGATGACATCCGAGAGAACAACCGCGACGAACAGGCCTCCCACGATGACGGCGAGCAGCTCCGTTTGGGTCAACATCGACAGGCCGGCGACAGCGCCACCAAGCGCGAGAGCGCCCGTGTCGCCCATGAAGATCTGAGCAGGCGACGCGTTCCACCACAGGAAGCCCGCCAGAGCGCCAATCAGAGCGGCACAGAAAATCGCAAGGTCAAGGGGGTCACGCGTCGAGTAGCAAGTCGATTGATTCGCCCCCAGCTGCGTGCACGCCTGAATGCGCTGGAAGTACGTGATGAATGTGTAGGCACCGAACACGAAGATGGACACACCCGCAGCCAGACCGTCCAGGCCATCCGTCAGGTTTGTCGCATTCGACCATGCCGTCACGATGAGGTTCGTCCAGATCAGATACAGGACGACACCCACGCCGAGCCCCGCAAAGCTCAACGTCAGAGCCGTGGGGCGCGCAAAGGAAATCTCGAGTGTTCCGGCGTATTCGCCGAACTCGTTCGGCATGATGAGGGTGCCCAGCGCGAAGAGCGATGCAACGGCAACCTGACCGATGATCTTGCCCGACGGATGCAGACCGAGAGAACGCTGGCGCATAATCTTGATGCCGTCATCGAGCAGGCCAATAACGCCGAGTCCCACGAAGAGAAACACGAGGAGCAAGCCCGACCAGGACGGTCCCGCACCGGTAACCAGCGAACCAATCAGCCAGGCGATGACGGTCGCCAGGATGATGACGACACCGCCCATGGTGGGCGTGCCGCGCTTGGTCAGGTGCTGGGTCGGCCCGTCCTGGCGGATGAACTGGCCGTACTGGTGCAACACCAGGAAGCGGATGAGCAGCGGCGTGCAGATCACCGACAGCGCCATGGCGATGATGAACGCCGAGATAAGTCCAATCACCGGTTCGTTCCCTTCTCTCGCAGGATGTCTGCGACCTGCCACGAATGTGACCCGTAGGAGCCTTTGACCAGGATGACGGCGCCATCCTCAGCATGTTCGATCGCCAGGCGCGCAGCCTGCTCAGGATCCGACGCGACCTCACGGTGGGCCACGCCCGGGGCACCCTCTAAATAGTAGTGGGCGTCCGCCCCCAGGCCAATGAGTGTGTCCACGCCCGCGTCCTCGATCATGGTTCCCACCTGCTCGTGCAGTGACTGCGTGTCATCGCCCAGCTCCAGCATTTCACCGAGAACGGCAATGGTTTGCGCGTCCGAGCCGATCGAGGCCAGCGCGGTGATCCCGGCACGCATCGAGTCCAGGTTCGCGTTGTAGGAATCGTCGATGAGGGTGATTGCCGTGCTCTCAACCGTGAGCTCATGAACGTCCATGCGGTGGGGACTCAGCGCACGCGCATTCGACAGAACGCTAGCTACCTTCTCCAAGCTGACGCCGAGCGTCAGGGCACCGGCGGCAGCCGCCAAAGCGTTGGCCACATGGTGGCGACCCACGATCTTCAGGTCAACGTGCGCCTCGCCCTGCGGTGTCACGAGCGTGAAGGAAGCGCGGTCAGCACGGTCAAGGCGCACGTCGATCGCCCGCACATCGGCGCGGGGATCACCCGAGGCGGAGAAGCGGATGACCTCACCCGTCGCCAGCGGTGCCATGGCCTCGACGTTCGGATCGTCAGCGTTGAGGATGACGGGGCCTCCCGGACGCATCCCCTTGATGAGTTCCGCCTTCGCGGCGGCAACACCTTCAAAACCACCGAAGCCGCCCACGTGCGCGTGTCCCACGCACAGCTCGATGGCAACGTCCGGGGAGACGATATTGGTCAGATACGTGATGTGACCGGGACCAGATGCGCCCATCTCGAGGACGAGGTGGCGCGTCGATTCATCGGCCAGAAGCACCGTCAGCGGCAGGCCAACCTCGTTGTTGAATGAGAGCTTGGGAGCCACCGTCGGCCCGTCCTCGCTCATGATCTGCGCCAGCAGGTCCTTCGTCGTCGTCTTACCCACGGAGCCCGTCATCGCGATGACGTCGAGGTCTCCCCCGCTGCGCAGCTTCTCGACGTGCGCGCGCGCCAGAGCACCGAGCGCCACGGTCGAATCATCCACGACGATCTGGGCCACTGCCTCGTCGACCTTGTGTTCAACGATAACGGCAACAGCACCGCGCGCCACCGCCCCTGCAACGAACGTGTGCCCGTCGGCGGCCTCGCCGCAGCGCGCAATGTAGAGCGATCCCTCAGCTGCTTCGCGCGAGTCGGTGACCACCGGGCCTGTCACGAGTACATCGGGGCCAACCAGGCGACCCGACACTGCCTCAGCAATCCATTGTGCTGACGTCTGCATGTTCTACTCCTTCAGACTCACGGCGTCGTCGGATACAGGTTAGCGGACGACGTGGAGGCGGGGATACCCAGGTTGCCGACAGCGGTGCGCGCAATGTCACCAAACAGCGGCGCCGAGGAATCAGATGAGACCGACGCCACCCTCGGGTTGTACAGGACGACCGCGATCGCGAGGCGGGGCGCATCCGCGGGAATAATGCCGGCAGTCGTGGAGACGAGGCCGGACGCACCATCGATGATCGTCTCAGCGGTACCGGTCTTCACACCCACGCGGTAGCCCGGCACCTTGGCTGCGCCAGCGGTACCCAGATCGTCCTCGACGACGGACTCCATCATCGTGACCAGCTGCGAGGCCGCCGTCGCATCCATGGCCTGGACGGGCTGACTAGCCTGTGGCACCTCAACTGTCCCATCCGCGTTCGTCCACGACTTCACAATGTGAGGCGCGATGCGCACTCCCCCGTTCGCGATCGTGGCGAGCGCCGAGGCCTCCTGCATCGCGGTAATCGCGTACGCCTGACCGAACATCGTCACGTAGCGGTCACGGCCCTGCCACTGATCCGCACTGCGCAGCAGACCGGCGGACTCGCCGGGCAGCTCGACGCCCGTCTCCTCGCCAAACCCGAGAGCGCGCATCATCGCGTAACGCTGGTCGTCGCTCATCGTCTGGCCAATCAGGACAGTACCCGTGTTCGACGACTCCGCCAGAACACCCGTGGCCGTCAGGGTCTCCCCGCCGTGCTCGTGGAAGTCGGTGATAGGACCACCCGCGTCGGGAAGATCCAGCGAGTAGGGCACCTGGAAGACACTCGTCGGCGTGATCGTCCCCTGGTTCAGGGCCGCCCCCACGGTCACGAGCTTGCCCACCGAGCCGGGCTCGAATGCGTCCTGAACCGCGTGTACCTTCTGAGGGTTCGCGTTGTCAGGTTCCTTCGAATTCGAATCCGCCATCACCAGCACATGACCTGTTGCCACGTCCTCGATGACGACGACACCCCAGTCGGCCTGGTGCTTCGCGACTCGCGCATCGAGCAGTTCCTGAACCTGGTGTTGTAGGTCGGCATGCAGCGTAAGCTCCACATTGCCGCCGTTCTTCGGCTCAACAGTGGTCTTCTTACCGCCCGGCATCACGGCACCGTTGGGCGCGATCTCGAAGGCCTGTGCGCCGGGCGTACCCGTCAGCAGCGTGTCGAACTGCGCCTCCATGCCCGAAGACCCCTGCCCTTCGGCGTTGACCGTCCCGATAACGGGCGCAGCAACATTGCCATTGGGGTACTCACGCTCGAAGACGGACTCCCACTCGATCCCGTAAATATCGAACTTGCGAATCTCACGGTAGGACACGGCATCCACGTTGCGCTTGATGTACACGTAGGTGGAGTCTCCCAGCATCATGCCGCCGAGCTCCGCCTCATTCATGCCGAGGATGGGGGCCAGAAGGCGCGCGGCCTCCGCGGGCCCACGGCCGACCTCGTTACCATCATCATCGCGGTGGACGAAAGAACGGATATTCACCTGGTTCACCGCGATGTCGTACGTCTGGATGGAGTTCGCCAGGACGACGCCTGTGGCATCGGTAATCGCGCCACGCGCAGCGGCAACCTCCGTCGAGGAGGTGCGCACGCGCTGCCCCTGGGCCGCCAATGATGGTCCCTCGATAATCTGCAGCTGAACCAGACGCACGCCACAGATAGACAGGGCACCAACGAGGATGCCCACGATCCATCGCGAACGCGTGATGACGGTATCCATAGGCACTCGCCTTCCGAGTTACTTCGCGGGAGTCCCAGCCTCGACGCTGCCGGTTTCGAGAGTGATGAAACCCGACTTGCCCGCGGGCACCATGCCGTTCGCCTTCGCGGCCTTCTCGAGCTCCGTCGGCGAGGCCTTACGATCCAGTTCCGCTCGCATCGTCCACGACTGCGCCTCCAGCTCATTGAGAACCAGCTGCTGCTCACGGATCTCGAACGACGTCTGGGCCATGCGCGTGTTGAGGACCATCGATGTGACGACGGAGGCCAGCGCGACGGCGACGAAGAGCATGAGGATCGCTGCAACCGAGCGGCGAGGACGGGTGCCCTCGACGATGCGCAGCTCGTGGGCCTCCTCGCGGCGCAGTTCGGGGCGCGCTGCGGGACGTGCCTTCGCGGTTGCTGCACTCATGAGAGGTCCTTCCATTCGCGGATGAGCTCCGCGCCGCGCAGTCGCACGGAAGCGGATCGGGGGTTGTGGTCTTGTTCGGCCTGGTCGGCCCTGTTCGCGCCCTTTGTCAGCAGGCGCAGGCTGGGAGCCATCTCCTCGGGGATGATCGGCAGACCGGGTGGAGCACTGCTGGTCGACCCGCGACGCAGCACGTCCTTGACTATCCGGTCCTCGAGACTCTGGTAGGACTCCACGACCAGGCGCCCGCCCACCCTCAAGCTGGCGAGGGCCCTCGGCAGAGCGCGTTCCAAGATTGTCAGCTCGTCATTGACAGCCACGCGCAGCGCCTGGAACGTACGCTTCGCCGGGTTGCCGCCGGTACGCCGCGCGGGGGCCGGGATGGCCTCGCGGATGATGTCCACGAGTTCACCGGTGCGGGTGATGGGCGCGGTGTCACGGCGTCGGATGATGAGCCGGGCAATACGCGGTGCGAATTTCTCTTCGCCGTACGTGCGCAGGATCCGGATGAGTTCACCTTCCGAGGCAGTGGCGAGCAGGTCAGCGGCGCTCGGTCCGGTGGTCGAATCCATTCGCATGTCGAGCGGCGCATCTTTGGAGTAGGCGAACCCGCGCTCAGCCTCGTCCAGCTGCAGGGAGGACACTCCCAGGTCCATGAGGACGCCGTCGACGCGCGCACCCTGCCCCAGCTGGTCTGTCACTGCCTCATCGATGTTGTCGTAGGTGGTGTGGACCGCTCGGAAGCGTCTCCCGAAAGGCTCGAGGCGCTCGGACGCAAGGTCGATGGCCTGAGGGTCTCGATCAATACCAATAACCGTCAGGTCCTCGAAGCGCTCAAGCGCCCCTTCTGTGTGACCGCCCATGCCCAGCGTGCCATCCACGAGGACCGCGCCAGGGTGCTGGATCGCGGGGGCAAGCATGTCGAGACACTCGGCGAGGAGCACAGGCACGTGCCGCTCGCTTGCGGGGCGCGACGAATCGTGCACCGCCTGCGATGCTTCCACCATGTCGCGCCTCCTTTCGTGTGCCGACTGTCGTGTGCTGGGTGTTCAATCCGCGCTTCCAGGTCCCCCACCGTGCTCCGCCACCGGGGAAGTGATGTCGGAACAGCGGGCGGAGACCTGAGAGCACGGGTCAGAACATCCCGGGGATGATCTCTTCTGCTGTATTGGAGAAGACCTCTTCCTGGACGGCGAGGTACTCGCGCCAGGCCGAGGCATCCCAGATTTCAGCTCGCGACCCCGCACCGATGACGGCGAGTTCGCGACCCAGACCGGCGTATGCACGCAAGTCCGCGGGAACACTGATGCGCCCCTGCTTGTCCGGGATCTCCTTGTAGGCTCCCGAGAGCATCACGCGGATCCAGTCACGCGCCTGCTTGGACGACAGGGGTGCGCGACGCAGTTCCGCGGTCATGTTCTCGAATTCCGCGGCAGGGAACGCATAGATGCAGTGCTCTTGGCCGCGAGTGAGGACGATGCCGCCCTCCATATCCTCACGAAAGCGCGCGGGCAGAAACATGCGACCCTTGTCGTCGAGCTTGGGCTCGTACGTACCGAGGAACATGTCACCGCCCTCCCCCGTTCGGAACTTTCCCCCACTTTAACCCACCACACCCCATGTTTACACAGGAACTTCCGGCGTGGCGTAAAAAACAGAGGCACCAAACGGCTTCTTTTCAATGAAAATATCGAGTGGAGAAAAGTGGGGGAAATCTTGCATACATCCAAGGAAACACGCCTCCCACTCACCGTCCACGCCGCGCGCTCACCCCTTCCTTCTCGTCAACAATCATTGAAATACCAACGATAACCGAGCACCGAAGACCAGGAAACAGTCAGCAATCCGAGCCCGATGGAGCAGCGTGGGGAGGACAGTGGGGAGGAGCGTGGAGAACACCGGGGAGGACAGCGGGGATCACACCGCAACACTCCCCTCACACAGATCACCCGCACGCAGGAACACGCACACCCAACATCGCACGCACATTTGTGCGACTGCCGAGGTGCGGGTGGGAGGATGTGCATGATGGTTGCGCAGCATTCTGAGTGTTTCGTGCTGGTTCTGCGCGTACCCTAAAACGGTAGGGCGCGCTTCCAACGACGGGGGCACGCCGCAGGGCACCTCACCGTGGAGGAGTACAACGCCATGACGGTTCCACCATTGTTCGACCACCTCGACACCGAGGACGAGGACCAGCTGCGGCGCGACGCCGCGCCGCAGGACGCGGTCTTTGAGGCCGGTAGCGGGCCGGGGGTTGATGACGACAACCCGCCCGCGGGGGCCCACCCCCGGCTTCAAGCGTGGCTGCACGTCGAGCCGTTCTATTGGGTGATGCGCGTGGTCTACGTGTGCCTCGCCGCAGGAGCCGTCTTCGCCGTCTACATCAACGGGGTCGCCGAAGGATGGTGGCATACCTGGGGTGAGAAACCCAGCGTCGCGGCCACAGCCCCCGTCGTGAATCCCACGCCCGCACCATCAGTGTCGAGCGAGGCCGCGATGTCGGGCGGCTACCAGATCGGCCCCGACGGCGTCCTCGTGCGGCCAGCTCAGTTTGCGGCAGACACCTACACCAAACCCGAACTCCCTGAAGAAGCCGAGGAAAACACCGAACGAGGAGCAGAAGCAGCCGCAGAACACTTCCACGCGCTCATGGGGTACACCTGGAATACAGGTGACGTACAGCCAATCCAAGATTTTTCCGATCCGTCCTCGCAGTTCGTTTCTTCATACGTGCAGGACGTCTCTGATTTATACGCGAGTGGCTGGGCATATGGGAGCGAATCCCAAATAATGCACGTGCTCAAGGTTGAACCCATTGCTGCTAACGGCGCTGATATCCCACCTAACACGGTAACCGTTGCTTTCCGCTTGAAATCCACAGACGGGACGACGTGCCGTGGCCAAAAAATTCGTGTCAAAGATGAGGAGTACGAGTCAACACTCATCCTACTAATGACATGGAAGGGTGATCGATGGATCGAAACACAGGCAACGATAAGGACTGGCAATGAACAATAGGTTGCAGAACTGCGTTGGCGTAATTGTTGCAGTGCTTGGTGCACTTCTTCTGTGTGCCGTACCATCTGCGGCATATGCCGATAGTGATGATGAAGGGCCGTACAGGCAGCGGTCAGAGGCGCACGACAGCTCGGTAGAGACTATCGCGCAGCTACTCGCTATCGTCCAAGACCCAGTTCTGAATGGGCCGAATAATATTAACGCAACTGACGATAAAAACCGTCTCACTGCTGATGTAGAGGCCAATCCGGAGTCGGCAAATCTCGCTACGTGGGCTAGGTGCGCATCCGTCGCGATTGGAAAAGTCGCCAATAGTCCCACTATTTCTGATGAGATCTCTACGGATAACTGCCCGCTTCCCGAAGACAGCGATACGGGGACCGTTGATCCTGGCCGTCTCCCAACGACTCGTGAAATTCTTCTTGCGGCAGCGAATCTTATCCACGCTGATGGTGCTGGGTTGCATAAGCGCCCCTCGAGGACTTCGTACACGAACAAGTATGTCCCCACGCTCGTGGCGGCCACCCATCCGACCCAAACCCACACGGTCAATCTGCTGGGACACGACATCACCGTCACCCTGACCGCCACGTCCTACACGTGGAGTTGGGGAGACGGAACACCGGACCTGACCACGACCTCGCCGGGAATGCCCTGGCACAAGGGCATGGACCCCAACACCAACCCCGCCCTCATTCGCCACTACTACACCCCGCCCAACGGGTGGCGCTCACGCTTCGACGGTCCCTATCCCAACGCCACCCGCACCATCACCCTGACAACCACCTGGGCAGGCACAGCCACCAACCCCTTCACCGGAGAAACACAAACCATTAACGGCCTGGTCACCACGACGGAGACAACAGGCCCCTTCCCCCTGGGCCACCTCATCGTCTCAAACACCGACACCTGGGAAGAAAAACAAGGACACTAAAACACCGCGCGAATAAGGCCTCCCCCTCCCCCGCGTTCACGGCACACCAAGCGTTCGATACGTGAGACAGCAAAGCGGGGCGCTCCGGCTTCTCGGCGCGCCCCGCTCCCAACAGTCGTGGATCGACGACGTCAGTCGTCATCCTTGCGGTTATCCCAGCGTCGCTCCTGATCCTGAATGAAGGAATCCCAGCCGCCCCCCTTGCTCTTCTTCTCCGAGCGGGGCTCATCCGCACTGCGCCCCTTGACCCCGGGCCGCGAAAGCGCGTAAAGCACTCCAGCGACCGTCACGGCGAAACCGACGACCCCCAGGAGGATCGACACGACGGAGTACCCCAGGGACACAGCAGCAACCAGCACAATCATGCCCAGGACAGCACCCGTCAGGCCAAGGGCAATACGGCGAGGAGCGCGAGGACCTTCAGCTGCCTTCGACGCAGGCTCTTCGGAGACGGGAGCGGACATCTGTGAGGCCAACGCCGGGTCTTCCTCGCGCAGAGACGCTTCCATCTGCTCGAGGATCTTCTTCTCATACTCGGTGAGAGCCATTGGGTGCCCCTTTCACATGGGTAGTACGAACAGCTTAGCGCGTCCGGTATGTCAGAGACGAACCGGCCTTACAGGAGGGTCCCCTGGTGCGGCCCGCTATCCTCACCAACCGGGCCGTGCCCGCCCCGGCCTCGTCGATCGGGCGGAGCCTGAGCGGGAGCCGCCTCGCCCGTATCCGCCCCGAAGGACCGCCGGTCGGGCGTCTTCTTACCGAGCAGGGTGGCCGGAGCGAGCGCACCGGCACCAAACTTCGTGCGGATCCGATCCATCGCACGCTCCGACGCGGACGGCCGCTCGTCCCGATCCAACGTCACGGCGACTCCACCGGAACGCGACTGCAGGCCCTCCACGCGCACGCCGAAGAGACGCACCCCACCGATCGGCATGTCCTCGCGCGAAAAAAGCTCACGCGCAGCCCTGGCAATGTCTCGCCCCGTGTCCGTGGGCGCCACGAGGCTCACGCTGCGCGTGATCGTATGAAAGTCGGCGCCGCGCATCTTAATCCCGACAGTCCACCCGACAACCCCGCCCGCTCGCAGTCGACGCGCGCAATCGTGAGAGGCCGCCAGGATGAATTCCTCAATCTGGACGCGCGAGCGCACATCCTCCTCGAAGGTGCGTTCCATGCCGACCGATTTTTCGGCGCGCGCCTGGCTCACGGTCCGCGGATCGATGCCCCACGCAAGATCGTGCAGGTGATGGGCCGCGGCGACTCCGAGGAGTTTCGTCAGGCGGGCGATGGATGCGTGGGCGAGGTCGCCGATTGTGTCGATGCCTTCCCGATCGAGGACCGCTGCGGTTCGACCGCCCACACCCCACAGGGCCCCCACCGGCAGCCCGTGGAGGAAGTCGACCGTGGCCTGGTGAGGGATGAGGAGAAGCCCATCGGGTTTGGCGTGCGAGGAGGCGATTTTTGCGACCGATTTCGTGGATGCGATGCCAACGGATGCGGGCAGACCGACGCTCTCGCGGATTCTCGAGCGGATGAGGGTCGCGATCGTCAGGGGTGATCCGAGGCGGCGCTTCGCACCAGACACGTCCAGGAAGGCTTCATCGATGGAGACCTGTTCGAGCGCGGGCGTGATGGTCGCGAGGATCCTCATGACTTCCTGAGAGTAGCGGCGATACAGGCCGTGACTGCCAGGAACGAACGCCGCGTGCGGACACAGGGCTCGAGCACGCGATGTCGGCATGCCGGCGCGCACACCCAAGGCTCGAGCTTCGTAGGTGGCGGACGTGACGACGCCACGCCCCGAGGTCCCCCCAACGATGATGGGCCGCCCGACGAGGCTCGGGTCCTCGCGCATTTCGACCTGGGCGAAGAAGGAGTCCATGTCGACGTGGAGGATCGGAGTGCCCGAGTCGTCCGATCCCCAGTCGCGTTTGGCTCGCGCGTCCCTGGGAGCGTTTGACATGTCACCTCCTGCGCCCATCGACGGTCTTCATGGTTACAGTGTCCACCATGGCACGCTCATCTTCGTCATGCGACATCACTTTTGACACGGATTTCGGCTCTGCGCATATCCGGTGGGATGGGCCGCGTGCGACGCTCTTCCTCGGCGAGGTCGAATCGTCCGCAGTTGACACGTCGGACCCCACCTACTTGGAGTTCGAGTACATGCAGCACATGGACGCTGTCGTGTCCTCGCTGTGGGGCGTTCAGGATCGTTTTCGCGCGCTTCATGTGGGCGGTGCGGCGTGCGCGCTCGCCTGCGCATGGTCGTTGTCTCACTCGCAGTCCCGTCATGTGGCCGTTGAGGTTGACCGTCTTTTGGCCGAGCAGGTGCGTGAGCACTTCCCGATCCCGAAGGCCCCGCAGGTCAAGATACGCGTGGGCGATGGACGTGCGGTCCTCGACGGGACGCGCGAGGGGAGTTTCGACGTGATCGTGCGTGACGCGTTCGCCTCCGGGGTAACTCCGGATCACCTGCGTACGGTGGAGTGCGCGCAACGGGCACGCGCGACGCTGTCGGCCCGAGGCGTCTACCTCGTGAACTGCGCCCACGGCGGGGCGGCAAACGCTCGTCAGGACGTGGCCGCCCTGCGCGAAGTTTTCCCTTTTGTGGCGTCCATTCAGGATCCGAAGGTGGGACGAGGCGGGAGGCGCGGTAACGTCGTCGCCCTGGCCTGCGCGGATGGCGTCGTTGACGTCGATGAGATCGATCGTGCTCTGCGCACGCTGGCACTGCCCGCCCGTATTACGCGGCCGCGGGACCTGGAGCGATGGGTGGCGGGAACGCCCGCTCTCAGGGATGCGCAGGTCGGATATCCTCAGGCCGATTAACGAGGCCGTGGCGCGCGGGCGGGAGCACCGCGCCCAGGAGTTGGGATCGGCCCCGCCTCACGCACGGATCGCTCAGGCGCGGTGGCGCGGCGATGAGGGGCCGGGGCCCTGCCCCCTGCGACGCGCCTCGACGCGGGCGAGTACATCCTCGATAGTGTCGGGCTTGGCGGGTTCGGCGGACTCCTCGGTGCGCGGTGCCCGCTGAACCGACTCGATCTCCTCGTCCTGGGCGCGGGCAACCTGCGCGAGGTAGGCCTCGATCACATCGCCAATGTCCTTCGGGGCTTTCTCTTCGCCGCTGGTCATCGGAGGCTGCCCCATGCCAGGCAGCGGAATCGCGCCTGTTCCGCCGGTCCACGCATCAAAGTGTTCCTCAAGAGCGGACACGGTGTGCGAGATCTCCGGATTGCCTTCGACGAGCTTGGCGATGTTCTCCTGATCCTGCGCAGCGCCCTGTTCGAGGTCACCGACCGGCAACGAGAGGTCCGCGAACTTAGCGAATGAGGTCAACAGGGCAGAGGACGCGGCCGGGTAGCCGGTGTCCGCCATGTAGTACGGAACAGCTCCGAGCAGCACGAGCCCACCGATCCCCTGCTGCCCCATGCGAATCTGCATGAACGTGGACAGCGGCGAGGGGAACTGCATGTGATTCGAGATCGCGCTGGACCCCGGGGGCAGCAGCGACTCGTCGGTCGCCTGCACGTGGACGGGCGTGGGACGCGTGTGCGGAACCCCCGAGGGGACGCCGTGCAATGAAAAGGTAATTTCCACGCCCGCGCGTTCGCAGATCTCGCGGATCGCGGCGGTAAACGACTCCCAGTGGGCGTCGGGCTCGGCACCGTGCAGGACCAGGATCGGGTTCCCCATGTCGTCTTCGACGAGGTCGAGAACGGTTTCGGGCATCACCATGTCCGGAGAGGACACCCAGTTGTCAACGGTCACAATGGGCCGATGGGAACGGTAGTCCACGAGGGTATCGGCGTCGAACGTGGCGACCCGCTCGTTGTGCAGGGAACGCAGCAGCTGGCCAATCGCCATGCGCCCAGCGGCGCCAGCGTCAATCGCCCCATCGAAGTGGATGAGGAGAATCTTCGCCTTCGCACCCGCGGCGGGACCGTCGGCATACAGGTCAGTGGCCTTCATACTCACGTCTCCTCCTCATGCTTATGCTTCTACCTCGTGTCTAACGTACCCGCGTCGCCCCCGCCTCGTCACGCGGGAACCATTTTTGAGCTTGGGGCGAAGTGCGCACACGCCCGACGTACTGGAAGCGCCGAAAGCAAAAGTAGGGGACAATAGAGGGCCACAGAATCGAGGAGGAGACATGGCCACGAACACTCATGATGAGTCGTCGACCGACCTTCCACTGCCCGAACAGGACTTCGTCGACCGCGCGTATGAGCGCCTGGACGCACTGCGGGCCTCCTACCGCGAGCGCCAGGGGCGCGTCCACGCCACGCACGGCGTCGGAAATGCGCAGGGGTGGACTGAACGCGAGGCCCTGTCCGCGCACCTGGGTGAAATGGCCGCCCGCCTCGAAGGCGTGGAAGAGCGCCTCGTCTTCGGCCGTCTCGACATGGTGGATCGCTCGGTGCGTCACGTGGGTCGCCTGTCCCTGTCGCAGGAGGACGGCACTCCCCTCCTCGTGGACTGGCGCGCTCCGGCCGCACGCCCCTTCTACCAGGCCACGTCGGCTGAGCCGGACGGTGTCGTTCGGCGCCGCCATATTTCGACGCGTGACCGCCGAGTGACCGGCCTGGAGGACGAACTGTTGGATGCGTCGCACGCATCGGGGTTGGAGCTCCAGGGCGAGGGCGCGCTCATGCACGCCCTGAGCGAAGCTCGCGACGGCCGTATGGGCGACATCGTCGCCACCATTCAGTCCGAGCAGGACCGCATCATTCGCGCATCCGACAAGGGCCTCATGGTCGTCCAGGGTGGCCCGGGTACCGGCAAGACAGCGGTCGCGCTGCACCGTATCGCCTACCTTCTGTATGCCCACCGCGAGCGCCTCGAGCGCTCGGGTGTCCTCCTCGTGGGCCCGTCGAGGTTGTTCCTGCGTTATATCGAGCAGGTGCTCCCCTCCCTGGGTGAGACAGGCGTCGTGTCTGTGACTGTCGGTGACCTGGTGCCGGGCGTGCATGCTCGCGCCGAAGACGACGAGGCCGTGGCGCGGATCAAGGGGCTGTCGGCGTGGGCGAAAATCGTCAAAGAGGCGGTGCGCTCGCTGGCGAAGCTACCCGAAGGCGACCAGGTGCTACGCGTGTGGAATCGCGAGGTGACGCTCTCGCGCTCCGACGTGGAGACCGCGCGGCGCCGGGCGAAGCGTTCAGGTCGTGCGCACAACGTGGCGCGCGAGTCGTTCGCGCGCGAGCTCATGGATGTGCTGGCCCTGCGTCTTGCGCGCGAGGCCGGGGATGCCGATTCCGAGGGCGGCGTCGATCCGGAGGTGAAACGCTCGTGGCTCATCGAAATCCGCGATTCGGTGGATTGCAGGCGCGCAATCAACACGGCGTGGATGCCGACGAGCGCGCAGACGCTGCTGCGTCGGCTCTACGCGCGCCCCGAGGTATTGGCGGCGGCGAACCGCAAGGCTGGTTCTCCCCTGCGTCCCGATGAGCTCGCCGCTCTCGTGCGGCCGCGCTCGGCGCCGTGGACGGTGTCAGACGTGCCGATCTTGGATGAGTGCGAAGAACTCCTGGGTCCCATGCCCACCACCTCCGCGTCATCGCGGGAGACGGATGA
>ERZ772766.470-NODE-470-length-23542-cov-9.733001_pt1 | contig 23542 bp, 23 predicted proteins | sample MGYA00511379_ERZ772766 | MGnify/ENA primary metagenome ERZ772766 (study PRJEB29015, sample SAMEA2737895) | human oral metagenome | biome: human oral; feature: human-associated habitat; material: dental | place: China | collected 2116 ...
AGCCGCTGGATGATGTAGAACGCCTGGAACATGGCTTACCCCTGCTTTTGTTGCATTGCTCGGCTAGCCTGATAAAACATCGAACCTATCGTCGCTTGGGATAATAACCCGTCGCCAAGGTTGATGCACAAACAGTACCCTGGGCAACAAAGCCCGAATCGTAAGGATTACCAATGATCTACATAGGCTTGGACATCAGCAAACACCGCATCGACGTACAAATCCTCAAAGGCGAGGACTACGAACGCCACGAGGTCGTAAATGATGCTGAGGGGTGGCAAAAGCTGATCACCATCATCAAGCGCAAGCGCCATAAAAAAGTGCACATCTGCTGCGAATATACCGGGTCGTACTATTTCGGGGCGGCGGTGGCGCTGGCCGAAGCCGGTTATGACGTCAGCGTCGTCAATCCGCTGACCATCAAGCAGTATGCGTTGCAAGAGCTCACCCGGAACAAGACGGATAGTGAAGATGCCAAACTGATTGCGCGTTATTGCAAAGTGCACAAGCCGCCGCTGTGGCAAGCGCCAACAGAGGCAAGCCGACGGATACGGCAGATAAATCGCCGCATCGAACAACTAACCAAAATGCACGTTGCAGAACAGAATCGCCAGAAAGAGGCGGACGAAGACATGCGCGAATCGCACGCCACCCTGTTGCGACATTTGGCGGAAGAAATTGCGATGCAACGCAAGAAGCTGCAAGAACTGATAGCCGAGGACGCAGACTTGCGGGGGAAGTTTGAACTGATGCAGACCATCCCCGGCATCGGCGAGATAACGGCGTCAGCCTTGCTGTCGCCGTTAGCGAGCATCGAGCGCTTTCCGAGCGCCAAGCATTTTGTCTCTTACTTGGGTCTCTCGCCCTATCGACGCGAGTCGGGCGATGTACGCCGCCGGGGCAAGTTGAGCAAGATGGGGGATAGGTATTTGCGCAAGATGTTGTACATGCCTGCCCGGTCGGCCTGTTTGAGGTCGAGGGTGTTTAGAGACTGGGCCAGGGAGATGATGCAGACGCGGCATCCAAAAGTCGTGTACAGCATTATGATGCGCAAATTGGCGACTTACGCCTACAAAATAATCAAGGAAAATCAACCATTTAACCCGGAATTAGCATTGAAGCATTGACAGTTGGTTACAGTACCTTGGCGGCAGATTACTTGTTGTGTACGAAACCAGGAAACAAACCATGCATCGAGACGAACTACACACCTACCTCAACGACTACCTACAAAGCAGCCGTTACCGCGACTACGCACCCAACGGCATCCAAATCGAAGGCAAAACGGAAATCCGGCGCATCACCACTGCCGTTACCGCCTCGCAAGCAGTCATTGAAGCCGCCATTGCCCAACAGGCAGACGCCCTGCTCGTTCACCACGGCTACTTCTGGAAAGGCGAAGCGCCCGCCATTACCGGCATCAAAAAACAGCGCATCGCCGCCCTCCTTGCGCACGACATCAACCTCATCGCCTATCACCTGCCGCTCGACCAGCACGCAGAACTTGGCAACAACGCCCTCTTCGCCCGCCACTTCGATTGTGGCACCGTGTGGCAATCCGCCGCCGAACCGCTTATCTGGCACGCCCGCATCCGTCCAATTATGCTGTCTGCCCTGCTTGACCGCCTCGCCCACGACCTTAACCGCATCCCGCTTGCCGTCGGCGGCGGCACGGATGTCCTCACCCACATCGCCTGGTGTACCGGCGCGGCACAAGACTATCTACAACAGGCGGCGGCAGAAGGTGCGCAAGCCTACATCAGCGGCGAATACGCCGAACGCAGCTACCACGAAGCACGCGAAAGCGGCTGCGCCTACATCAGTTGCGGCCACCATGCGAGCGAGCGCGCAGGCATCCGCGCCCTCGGCGAGCACCTCGCCGCCACCTTCGCCCTCGATGTCGCCTTCTTCGACGAAGCCAACCCGTTCTGAAGCGGCAGCGGACAAATTTCCCACCATGTGCAAAACGTGAGATTTTGCTAAGATACCCATCCCGAAAAAATAACTTAACCCCAGGCAACACGCCGTATTGATAGAACCATCGATGCGCGGAGAAGAATCATGAGCAATGCAGCGAACCTCAAACCGGCATTTATCCCGGCACACCCCGTAGAAAATCCGGGGCGCCGCAAAATGCTGATTGCGGCAACAACAGGCGCGACAGCCGTCGGCGCCGGTTTCGTCGCCGTCCCCTTTCTGAAAAGCTGGCTACCGAGCGAGCGCGCCAAAGCCGTTGGTGCCCCGGTCGAAGTGGATATCACCAAACTCGAAGCGGGCGCGATGCAGACCGTCCTCTGGCAAGGGAAAGTGGTGTATGTCCTGCGCCGCACCGACGACATGCTGGCCACCCTGCCGCAAGTCGGCGGCGATCTGCGCGACCCCGATTCCAAAGAATCCATCCAGCCCGAATACGCACAAAACGAATGGCGCGCCGAGCGCAAGGACGTTCTTGTCATGCTCGGCATCTGCACTCACCTGGGCTGTGCACCGAAACTGCAATCCCGAGCCGAAGGGCGGGAAGTGCGTGGTGATGCCACTTGGGAAGGCGGCTTCTTCTGCCCCTGCCACGGCTCCAAATTCGACTACGCTGGCCGCGTGTACAAAGGCGTACCCGCGCCGACCAATCTGACCATCCCGCCTTACAACTTCAAGAACGACAACCTCGTCGTCGTCGGTGCCAGCAGCGAAGGAGGACAAAATGGCTAGTAACCCGTACAAAACCACCGGACTGCTCGGCTGGATTGACAACCGCTTCCCGCTGACCCTGCTCTGGCACGACCACATGGACCGCTACTACGCGGCCAAAAACTTCAACTTCTGGTATCTCTTCGGCTCCCTTGCCCTCGTCGTGCTGGTCAACCAGATCCTCACTGGCATCTGGCTGGCGATGTTCTACAAGCCGAGTGCCACCGAAGCCTTCGCCAGTGTCGAATACATCATGCGCGATGTCGAATTCGGCTGGCTTATCCGTTACATGCACTCGACCGGTGCCTCTTTCTTCTTCATCTGTGTCTATATGCACATGTTCCGTGGCCTGATGTACGGTTCCTACCGCAAGCCGCGCGAACTCGTCTGGCTCTTCGGCGCGCTCATCTTCCTCGCGCTGATGGCGGAAGCCTTCATGGGCTACCTGTTGCCGTGGGGACAAACTTCCTACTGGGGTGCAAACGTCATCATCTCGCTGTTTAGCGCCATCCCCATTGTCGGCGATGCCATCGTCACCTTCATCCAGGGCGACTTCTACATCTCCGACGCGACGCTGAACCGCTTCTTCTCGCTGCACGTCATCCTCATCCCGCTGGTGCTGGTGATGCTTGTCGCCGCGCACATCATTGCGCTGCACGAAGTCGGCTCGCTCAATCCGGACGGCATCGAAATCAAAGAGCATCTCGACGAACGCGGCGTACCGCTGGACGGTGTCCCCTTCCACCCCTACCTCACCATCAAGGATCTGGTCGGCTTCGGCTTCTTCTTCATGATTTTCGCCGGCATCATCTTTTATATGCCCGAATTCGGCGGCTACTTTCTCGAACTCGCCAACTTCGAACCCGCGAACGCGCAAGTCACCCCGGAACACATCGCCCCGGTCTGGTACTTCGGTGCCTTCTACTCCATCCTGCGCGCGATGACTTGGGACTGGTTCGGCATCCCGGCCAAACTGTGGGGCGTCATCGCCATGTTCGCCGCCGTCGGCATGATCTTCATCGTGCCGTGGCTGGATCGCTCACCAGTCAAATCCATCCGCTACAAAGGCTGGATCTCGCGCGTGGCACTCGGGCTTTTCGTCATCGCCTTCCTGACGCTGACCAAACTCGGCACCATGCAGCCGACCAATACCGTGACCCTGTTGGCACAGTCCTTCACCGCTGTCTATTTCGCCTTCTTCCTGCTGATGCCGATATACAGCAAACTCGACAAAACCAAACCGGTACCGACACGGGTGACCAAATGAACGCCAAGAAAATCCTCATCCTGCTGACCGCGACACTGGCGCAAGCCGCATTCGCCTCCGGCGGCACGGCAACCTATCCGAACGATCCCTTCCAGGCCAACCTGAAAGACAAAGTCTCGCTGCAAAACGGCGCCAAATACTTCGTCAATTACTGCTCCGGTTGCCACTCGCTGCAATACCAGCGCTACAACCGCATGTTTAAAGACCTGGAAATCGACCCGGAAATCGGGGCGAAAAACCTTATCTTCACTGGTGCCAAAGCGGTAGAACAAATGCACACCGGCATGAGCGCCGGTGAAGGACTCAAATGGTTCGGGCAGACACCGCCCGACCTGTCGCTGACAGCGCGGGCCAAGAGCGGGACCTACATTTACAACTACCTGCGCGGCTTCTACCGCGACGACAGCCGTCCACTCGGCTTCAACAACTCCGTCTTTGCCGGAGCCAGCATGCCGAACCCGTTATGGGAACTGCAAGGCATCCAGCAGCCGGTCTATCACGAAAGCGAAACCTGCGAGACCGTTGACGGCAAAGAACAATGTGAAAAACACAGCACTCTGGAAGGCTTTGAGGTGATTGTGCCGGGTATCCTGAACAAAGAAGACCCTGCCAAAAACAAAGCAGCCTACGACCAGGTGGTGTACGACATTACCAACTTCCTCAGCTACGTTTCCGATCCATCCGCGCTGGACAGAATGCGTATGGGGCCGTGGGTACTGGCATTCCTTGCCTTCCTCACCATGATCTTCTACCTGCTGAAAAAAGAGTACTGGCGCGACATCCATTAACACAAAGGACCCTATGAGTATCGTGAGCCAAAAACGGGGCGGGCTGGCATTGTTCGGCAGCCCCATTCATGCCGCCAGCCACCGTATCCGGCTGGTGTGCCAACTGAAAGACCAGGAAATCGATTACGTCGAAATTGATCCGGACAACATTCCGGCCGATCTCATCGAAATCAACCCGACCGGCCGCCTACCCACCCTGATAGACCGCGACCTTGTGCTCTTTGACGAACGCGTGGTGAGCGAATACCTGGACGAACGCTTCCCGCATCCGGCCTTGATGCCGATCGAGGCCAACCTCAAAGCCAAAATCCGCCTCTTCTGCTACGAGCTGGAAACCAACTGGTACCAGCCCGCCGATCAACTGCAACATGCCAAACTGACGCCTGCCAAGAAAAAAGCGGCACAAAAACACCTGCGCGAGTCCGTGCTGCTGATGTCGCCGATGTTCAAAGGACGCGATTACCTTGTCGGCAGCGAAATCAGCCTGCTGGACTGCTGCGTCCTGCCCATCCTGTGGCGTCTGGAAAGCCTGGAAATCGAGCTGCCGAAAGCAGCCTCGACCATCCAGCATTACATGGACTTCCACTTTGGCAAAGACTATTTCAAGAACTCGCTCTCCAAACAGGAAGCCGCGCTGCGGAGCGACGCATGAGCGGGATGAGCGACCGCAAGCCTTATCTGCTGCGCGCCATCTACCAATGGATCGTGGATAACGATTGCACCCCGCACCTCGTCGTCGCTGCGCCCGGCGCAGGCTGGGTACACGGCGTGCCGCAACACCTGCTGCAAGAAAACATGCTGGTGCTGAACATCTCGCCGCAGGCAACCGCCAACCTGCAAATCGAAGATGACAACATCACCTTCCACACCCGCTTTGGCGGCAAGTCCCATCAAGTCTGGGTCGCGATGGCAGCCGTCGCCTCACTGGTTGCGCGGGAGAACGGTGAAGGCATCAGCCTGCCTGTTGCCGACGACATCGAAGCGGGACCGAAGAACACACGGCAAGCGGCGCGTGATGACGCCGACAAAGCCCCGGACAATCCCGATCCGCCCGCCGGTGGCAGTCATCTGCGCATCATCAAATGAAGCAACGCCCGCTTTCGCGGGCGTTGTGCTTTTGCAGGCGGTGGCGGTGCACGGTTGGCAGCGCGCCTGGATGCCGCCGGGAACGCGTCAGCAGCTTTCTCCCCCGGCGGTCTGCGCCCGGTGCAGGTATTCGTGCTGGAAGAAGCACATCCGCGTGACGTCGCGGTACTGGCCGTTGATAAAAAATTCGTGGCGTAGTGTGCCTTCGACCTGAAAGCCTATTTTCTCGTACACGTGCCGGGCGCCCGCGTTTTCCACATCGACGATGAGGTAGATTTTGTAGAGGTTCAGCACGCTGAAGCCGTATTCCAGTGCTAGCTCGGTGGCGCGGGTGGCGATGCCTTTGCCCTGATAGTCAGGCGCGACGATGATTTGGTATTCGGCGCGGCGGTGGATATGGTCGATTTCGACGAGTTCGACCAGGCCGGCGATGTTGTTGCGTTTGCCGCCTTCGTCCGAACCGTATTCGATGACGAAGCGGCGTTCGCGCTGGTCGCGGATGTGTTCGTCGTAGAGGTGCGTCAGTTCGTCGAAGGTTTCATAGGGTTCTTCAAACCAGTAGCGCATCACGTTGGCGTTGTTGTCTAGGCGGTGCACGAAGTAGAGATCGCCGCGTTCGAGCGGGCGCAGGCGGATAGCGGATGCGGGGGAGGGCGCGGTGATGCTGTCTTTTTTGAACACTTATTTGTCCTCGCGGGAGTAGGTTGTGCCGCCGACGCTGATGTTTTTGTCGTCCGCCCAGAAGAAGAACAGTTTGCGCTCGGTCTTGCCGTCGGGGCCGGTCAGTTCGATGGTGTAGCCGTCGATTTTGTAGTGACCGGGACGCTCTTCGCCTTTGCCACCGGTTCCTGTGCTGCCGACGGTGACAGTGCCAGAATCCTGGAAGCCGTCGTACACACCGCTGACGACGCCTTCGCTGTTGGCAAAGGTGGAGGAGTCGATATAGTTCGACGAGGCGCTGGAACTGTACCTGCTTCTGCTGAAACTGCCGTCTTTGCCGAAGGTGAGGTAGGAGAAGGAGACGTGGCTGCCGGTATAGAGGGTACCGCTGGACGTGCTGTAGGTGTAGGTGCCATCCAGGGTTTCTCCCGCTTTGCCCGGGCGCACGGGTGTGGCGTCGTAGGCTTGCCATTGGCCGTCTTTTTCGTATTGGTAGTTATCGCCCTGTTTGCGCCAGCGCCGCCAATGTTCGGGCTCGTGCCGGCGTGAGGCGGCAACGTCGAGATCGGCAGGCGGTACTTGCAGGTTGTCGTACGCCCAGCCGTCTTTGAGCAGCAGGTATTGTGTTTCGACAAAGGTTATGTCCGTGCCGAAGTATTCGGCCTCACCGTGGAAGAGGACGGCTTCGATGTCTTTGGCCTGCACGCCCTGTCCCGGTGCCGTCATCCATTTGAAGCGCGCGGCTTCGGCACGGTCAACGGCTTCCTGCGCGGGCGATGGCCCCTTCGCTGCGCCGCTGTATGCACAGACGACGATGATGTTGTTGGCAATATTTTGTCCGTAGAGGCCGGGTTTGCCGTGGTCGGTGAAGTAGAAGGCGAGTTCGCGCACGCCGTGGCCGAAAGTTGAGGTGTGGTTGTAGAGGAAAACGTCGTCGTTCACGTTGATGTAGCCACTCGGGCTGTATTGGTATTCGCCGTCGCTGCTGCCGTCACCCGTGATGCGGTACTGGCCGTTGTCGTAGAGCGAGAGGGTGTATTTCATGCCTTTGTCCATCTGCACGGCGCAGTCGTAGTCGCCGTAGGTGAGTGCGCCGCCGATAGTCATGTTGTCGCGCTTGAGGCCGGCGAGCAGGGCGTCGCTTTCTTTGCTGTTGCTGGTGACGGGTTTGGGTCCGCCCTGCGTGGTGGCGGCGGGTTTGACGGCGGGTTTTTCCGCCGCTTGTGCCGTGGCGGCCGCACTGGTTTCGACGCTGTCTCCTTCAGCGTAGTAGGCCGAGATAAGGCGCTTGACGGTGTCCATATGGTCGCGCAGGAGGGCGGGGTCTTCTTCGGCGAGTATCTGGATGAGGCGCAGGTTGCCGCCTGCGGCGGGGAAGGCGGTGAAGTTGATGGCGACGGGCTTGCCCGATATTTCGATGCGGTAGCTGATGTTGGCGCGATCGCCGTCGCTTTTCACATTGCCACGGTCAAGCAGCTTGCCGTAGTTGGGCGCGAGCTGTTCGGCCATTTGCGCCAGCCAGGCGGCGGTGTCGCGGCCGTCGCCAGGCAGCAGGTCGAGGGCGCTGAGCATGATGATGCGGCCGTCGGCGTCGTCCGGGATGTAGGTGGTCATGCCGTTGTCGCGGTGGCTGTGCCAGCCGTCGGGCGTATCCACGGCGTGAACATGGGCGGCGAGGATGAGCGCGGTGAGCAGGGCGGTTTTTTTGAACATGGGACACCTGTGCGGGCTGCGGGAAACGCGTTTACCATAATCCCGGGCATGGTGGCTGTCAATGCGCCGCTGCTGATGCCCTGCCATGAAAAAGCGGGATGAACCCGCCCTGCGGCAGATATTTTTGCTTTTGGTCTTTGCACGCGGCAAAAATTTCTGGTGGTGGCCTGAAAAGCATGCCGCTTGGAAACAGCAAGAACCGGGCAGGTTTAGTGTTGGCTCTTTCAGCCATGAAAACAAAGGGAAAATTCCCCCGGACTTTCTGTCTGTGCTATTGGCAAATTCGTTGAGCATACTTTCAGGCCACCACCAAATTTCTTTTGATGGTTTCCCGTATTTTCTTTCCTTCTTCCTTCGCAGTGCGCCCCTTTCCCTGCCAGCGGGAGAAGGCGGTTCATGCAAGCGGCTTCCTGCCGGGGTTCTTCGTTTTTTGTTGCGTACGAAGGGTTTGGGCAAGGGATGAAAAAAGACGCTGCAAGCAGCGTCTTTTCGGGGAAGGGTCAGGCGTGCTGGCGGCGTTGCCAGTTCTGGTATTGCTGTTCGTAGGCTTCGATGTTTTTGCGATAGCGGGCGAAGGCGCGGTCGTCGAGCGTGCGGCGTTTGTGGTCCCCGAGGCGCCCGTCGCAGTGTCCCGCCATTTCGTGCACGAGGGCGCAGAAGGTTTCCCAGTCTTTGACGGGTTCCTGGCTGACAGGCAGTTGCAGGATGAGCATGATGCCTTCGTAGTTGCGCTCGGCGCTGTCCGGGTTTTGCGGGAAGATACCGGGGCGACGCACGTCGAGCATGGTGCAGAAGATTTCGCGCCCGCCCGTTATGAGTTCGTAGGTCTGGTTGGGCGAATATTGCAGACCGAAGGTCTGGACGAGGCGGACAATGGTTTTACCGCTGAACGGGCGGCCGTTCGGCGCCATGATGGTGAGCGGGATGATGAGTTCGGGCGGTTTGCCCCGTGGGGCGGGCGGGGGGCTGTTTTTGTTTTTGCCGAAGATGCCGGGGTTGAGACGGCCGGTTTTGTGCCCGGTGCCGGCAGGCGGGGCATCAATGCTTGAACTCCGGTATTTGGGATGCCCGTCCTGGGTGGCACGTTCACGGTCGCGCTGGCGTTTGATCATGAAGGCGGTGCCGGCGATGGCGACGAGGATGATGATGGCGAGGGTGATGCGCAGTAACAGTACGGATGGGTTGGTCATGGTTCCTAGGCTCCGAGTATGTCTTCGAGACGGTACATGAGGTAGTCGTCTATGGCGTGGCCTTCGTTTTCGCTGAGGGCAAAGTGGCGCACGCTGCGGTGTCGGCGGTGGATTTCTTTTTTGTCCCCGCAGACGAGGTAGTGCCAGTCGGGCAGTTTTTTGCCTTCGTGACGCAAGCGGTAGGCGCAGCTTGGCGGTAACCAGGTGTAGTCTTGGCGCGGCAGTTCGCGCAGGCTCAGGCAATCCGGTACTTGGGTGTGGCGGCAGGGGTAGTCGCGGCAGCGGCCGCTGCGGATGTCCAGCAGTTTGCAAGCAACACGGGAGAAGTACACTTCTCCCGTATCAATGTCTTCCATTTTGTTCAGGCAGCACAGGCCGCATCCATCGCAAAGTGCTTCCCATTGTTGGTCGGTCAGGCGGTCAAGCGGCTTGTCCCACCACGGTTCGTTGTGTTGCTGCAATTCAGGGGGCTTCCGGCATGTGCAGTCCCTGCATGTAGCGGGCGACGGCTTCGATTTGTTTGGGGGTGAGTTTTTCTGCCACATCCCGCATCATGCCGTTCGGATCGTTGCCGCGCACGACAAGGGTGGCCGGGTCGGTTTCGCTGGCCTGCTGGTCGATGAGTGCCGCCGTTTTGAAGGCATCCAGCTGGGTGCGGGTGTATTTGGCGTGCTGGCCGGATACGCGCGGGAAGGCGGCGGGTTCGATGCCGTCTCCGGCGGGGCCGTGGCAGGCGAGGCAGGCGGGGATGTTCTGGCTGATGTCGCCGCCACGGTAGAGGGCTTCACCAAGCGCCAGCAGTTCTTCGGGGTTTTCGCCCGCCCCTTCGGTGGCTGCCGGTGCCGGGGCTTGGGCGGCGAAGTAGGCGGCGATATTGACGATGTCTTCGTCGGAAAGCAGGGCGGCTTGTGGTTGCATGATGATGTTGGGGCGTTCGCCACTTTTGAATTCGCGCAGTTGTTTTTCCAGGTATTTTTGACCTTGTCCCGCGAGAGAGGGCCATTCGGGGCTGATGCTGACGCCGCCCGGCCCGTGACAGGCCACACAGACGACTGCTTTTTCTTCCCCTGCTTTGATGTCGGCCGCTTGTGCCAGGGTGGCGGCGGCGATGGTCAGGATTGTCACTATGCCTTTTTTCATGACTTGCTCCGCAAGATTTTTCTTTGTTGTTTGTCAGAGGCCTGATATAGAATTTCAGGCGGTTTTTCTGTATTTTACAAGAGATGAATAGTCGTTACCAGCAGGCGGTTTTTGCTTTTTCCGCCAATTGCGAGGCGCAGTTGCCGCCTGATTCCCGCATCGAGATTGCCTTTGCCGGACGGTCGAATGCGGGCAAGTCAAGCGCGTTGAATGTGTTGACGAATCAGCGGGCGCTGGCGCGGGTGTCGCGGACGCCGGGGCGGACGCAGCTCATCAATTTTTTTACCCTGCCCGATGCGGGGTGTTTTCTGGTCGATTTGCCGGGGTATGGTTATGCCGAGGTGCCTGAGGCGGTGCGGGCGCACTGGCAGGCATTGCTGGGGCACTATTTATTGTCGCGTGTGCCGTTGCGCGGGGTGGTGCTGCTGATGGATATCCGCCATCCGATGAAGGAACTGGATATCCGTATGCTGGAATGTTGTGCCGAGCGGCAGTTGCCCGCGCATGTGCTGCTGACGAAGGCCGATAAATTGGGGCGCGGCGCGGCTGGGAAGCAGTTGCAGGCGGTACGCAGCGAGCTGGTGAACTGGAATGCGCCGTTTTCGGTGCAGCTGTTTTCCAGTTTGAAGCGGCAGGGGCTGCCGGAACTGGTGGCGCAACTGGATAACTGGATGGGAGCCCATGATGTTGCATGAACTGCTGAGTGCGGGGTTGTCGCCGTGGGTATTGTTGCCGCTGTTTCTGGCCGGGATGCTGGCGGGCTTTGTCGATACGCTGGCCGGTGGCGGCGGGATGTTGACGGTACCGGCGTTGATGGCGGTGCTGCCGCCGGATGCGGCGCTGGCGACGAACAAGTTGCAGGGCAGCTTCGGCACGCTGTCGGCGACATGGTATTTCGTCCGGCGCGGGCAGATTCATTTCCGCAGGTTGTGGCCGGGAATGCTTGCTTGCGCGCTGGGTGCGGCGCTTGGCGCGTGGGTGGTGCAGTTGTTGTCGCCGTCGCTGTTGCAGAAGGGGTTGCCGCTGCTTTTGATGCTGGTTGCCCTGGTCTTTGTTTTCATGCCGTCACTGGGCGAGGTGGAGCGGGAAGCACGCCTGCCTTTTTGGTTTTTCGTTGGCAGCACGTTGTTCCCGCTTGGTTTTTATGACGGTTTTTTGGGGCCAGGGACGGGCAGTTTCCTGATGCTGGCCCTGATTGCTTTGCGCGGCTACACCCTGCAAAACGCGACGATTGAAGCGAAAGCGTACAACGCCACCACCAATCTGGTATCGCTGTTTGTGTTCCTGGCCGGTGGGCGGGTACTGTGGCTGGTCGGCCTGACGATGGCGGGCGGACAGTTGCTCGGCGCGCGTCTGGCAGCCGGTCTGATCCTCAGCAAGGGCAACCGCCTGATCCGTCCGGCGGTGATCGTGATGTCGCTGTTGATGAGCGGCTATCTGGCTTACCGCTTCTGGTTGTAGCGCGCAGGCAGCGAAGGCACCTCCCCGGCGCTGTTGACTATCGGCATCGCGGCGGTTTGATTGGATGCCGGGTTATCGGGTTGATCATGTAGTGAAAATCACGCCATCCCGGCGGTAGAACAGCGGTAGTCGCGGCGAAGTGTTGAGTGAAAAACGCTACCTATACGCCATGAACAGCGGGAACAAAGGGCAGTAAGAAGAAGACGGGCTTGGCTTTTTACACGCCAAGATTTGTTATTGCCCTTTCCCATGACGCCGTCATGATTCCCCCTTTCGGTTTTCGGTCACGCGGGGGAAGAGGGTTCTTCCTTTTTGTCGCGCACGAAGGATTTTGGTATCAGTTGCCGCCGACGAGATATTGCACATCGCGTGCTTCGCTGTACGGGGATGTCCAGTTTGTCGAGCAGGCGGCTGATCACGGCTTCCGGTACGGGGTGGGCACGGTTGCGGTTTGTTGCAGCAGTTGGGTGTAGGGCACTTCGAGGTAGTGCAGGTGGAGGTGGGCGAAGAGGTCCGTCCATTTCTCGCGGATGTCGCGGCCGATGTTGGTGGTGTTAAACACGACGTAATGGACAAAAAAGGGTTTCTTCGGTCATTCATTCACAAAATAATCTTTTGTGAACAGTATCTTATTCGCCCTTTTCAGCCCGTGATGGGACTGCAAAAGCCGCTTCATGTCGCCGAATTTCCCTTCCGGCAAGTTGGTTGTGTTCGGGATGCCCGACACGGGAAAATCCTCAAAGGCAAACAGCCACGGCAGACGGCATTTCAGGCTGTGGCAGGCACTGCGCAGCTTCTTGTGCGTGTAGTCGCTTCCCCATGAATCCATGTTGTGACATGGATTCATGGGAGCCCGTTTGCGATCTGTCTGTCTCTACGTTCACGCTGCGTTTGTTCAGGAAGGCTTCGTGCCGCAGCAGCCAGTCATGCAGGTTCGCGGTAAAGCGGTCTTTGGTGCTGTCCGTGCGTGTCAGCGCAAGTGCCCGCAGCTCGCGTGCTGCCCCGCTTTTCGGCTTCTTGGTCAGGTAACGGGCGATGATCTTCATCTGGTGAAATCAGCACATCTGCACTGTCCAGATGGCAAACGAATATCTCAAGCGCGCATGGGTGGCATGGCCCTGCTATCCCTACAACGTCCCCGCCCACGACAAGGTGCGCAAAGAATGGTGCCGCCTCGCCGAGCCGCTGCTGGATAACGGCACCCGCCCCCGCTACCTGAGGGCTTGTGAAGAATCGCCTGTGGCATCACGTTTATACGTCGCACTCCCGCCGATACCGGCAGGATGCCGGGAATGGGCCTTTCCCAATCATCGTCAATAGGAACTTGCCGCGAACCGTCGGCATGAACAGCAAAGACCTGTGCTTCATCGGCGCGGGAATTGATGGGTGCGGCAGCAGAAGCGGATACGAGCGGTGAAGCGGCTCGCCGGAGCAGTGGCGCACCCGTTGCCCGGCTGAAAAACACTTTCTGCAACATGACATCCCGTTAACGCGGGATGCTTGTCGTTCTGCCCATTCCCCAAGCGTGGCAGGTTCTGCACCGGAATGCAAGCGTATCTTGTGCAGCCAAACATGAAATTTATGTTACAATACGCCCACGCGAAATTTGTTGTTTTTCGGACACGAAGAAATTTCCCTTATTCTTCATAAGCATGGCCTGAAACATTGCAGAATGCTTAATAAAAGACTAACCGAATATTGATTTTTGTTCAGAAAGTGGCTAAATTGAGCTTGGGATTTGATAAGAACGTTTGAAGACTGTTGTAACGATGAGACCCGGCAACGGAGCGGACTTGGCAGAACGACGCCTCGCATTGTCTTGCCAGACCGCCTCATCCGAACGGCAGGCTTAAAAGGAGTTATGACATATGTTGGGAAAACCTGAGATTATCGGGGTAGATATCGGGCAATACAGCATCAAGATTGCCCTGGTCAAACAGTCCGGCAAAAGTTTTACCGCCAATCACCTCGCTTATGAAGTGATACCGCCGGATGTGCGCCAGCAGCGGGATCGTGCCACCTTGGGCAGAATCGTTGCCGCTACCCTGAAAAAACAAAAACTTTCCAAAGGGTTGCCGGTGCTGCACATCAATACCGGCGACGCCATTATGCGGGAAGTCACTGTGGATGCGGGTTTACGCGGCAACGAACTGGAAGGTGCTGTTGAACTTGAATTGAACGACGCCATCCCCTTCGGCATGGATCAGGTCTATTTCGACTTCGATGAAGTGCCAAACAAAAAAGGAACCAGACTCGTCGTTGCCGTACGTCGCGACGTGGCCGATGAAAAGACCGCACTTCTGAACAACCTGCCGAAAACGTTTGTCGCACCGCAAGTGGATGTTGATGCTTTCGCCTTCAACCGCGTGCTGAATTATGTTGTCAGGAATGACAGCGCTGTCGGTAAAAACGGGCGCGTCATGCTGATTGATATCGGCTTTAACCGCAGCCGTTTTTACGTCTGCAAAGGGGGCGAGCTGCTGTTCAGTCGCGAACAGCAAATCGGTGGCAACACCGTGAACGAAATCATCATGGACGTTTTCGATATAGATGCCGAATCGGCAGAAAACCGCAAAATCGGCCGCAGCTTCGGCGATGAATATAAAGATTTGGTCCTGACCCCATATGTACAGACCTTTACAGAGCAGCTGCATTTGGCGATGGACTTTTACGAAGCCAACAACGTCAGCGAAAGCCCGGAACCGCTCAGGGCAATCTATCTGACCGGCGGCGGCGCGCGACTGAGCGGCTTCGTGGAGGCACTGGGTGCTGCAAACGTTTCCCACAATATCAGACTGCTGAATCTGGCACCGTACATCAAACTGCCCGGTTCGCAACGATCTGACGAAACATTGCAGTCTGGCATCAATCATGCCTTGGCAATAGGCTTGGCGATGGAAGGCACAAACTAATGGCTAGAAAATTTAACCTGCAACCGTGGCGGGCACAGCGCCGCGAAGAGCAAAGAAAAGGGTTCACATACGCAACTGTGTTCATCATCATAGCGAGCGCTTTGGCACTGGGCGCTGATTACTGGCTGCAAAATAGATATATCGAGCAACAGGAAACAGCAAAGGAATACATAAAAGCCGAAACTGCCAAACTATCCAATGCAGAAAAAGAGATAGAGCGCCTGAAACTGCTCAACGAGGAAGTAAACCGCCAGATAACGGTTATCCAGGGCTTGCAGGCACAGCGCGGTTTGGTGACCGAGATGCTTGATTATGTAGCAACAAACACACCGGAAAGTATCTTTTTACGATCCATTGACTACAAATCCGGCGAAACTGACCAGCTTGGAAATGTTGCTATCAGGGGTATTGCCATGAATGACAGCGCAGTAGCTCAATTTATCCGCAATATGGAAAAATTTCCCCATTTTGCGCCACCGGCCAACGTGGAAAGAATCAGCGGAAACATCAGTGATGATAAAAGCTTTACGGTACCATCGGGTAGTGAAGTGAAAGAGTTTGTTATCCATGTAAAAGTCAAGCAGGCATCCGCCAATAATACAACAGAAGGAGGACAGGGATGAAATTTGTATCTCCGGGCCAATTAGACACCGGCAATATGGGGACATGGCCGATTTATTATAAAGTCATCCTTTGGGTTGCTATCGTAGGTATTGGCGCATTTGTTTACAACAAATTTGCCAGAGAACCCCTGGTGGAACAACAAAGTGCCAATCAAACCGAAATTGAGGGGCTGGAAGCAAAGTATAAACAACTGTACCAATACACACAGGATTTGCCCAAATATCAGGAGCGTTCTGCCGAATTGGTCGAGATCTTGAAATCATTATTGGAGTTTTTGCCTTCAGAAGAGGAAATGCCCAACCTGATAGACAGTGTTTATGCGGCAGGTATCGACAACAATATTATTTTCAACCTGTTCCAGCCAAAACTTGACGTAAAACGGGGATTTTACGACGTCAAACCCATTGATTTGGATACAGATACCAAGTATGCAAATTACTCTCACTTTACCGGCCGGATATCAGCATTGCAACGTATCCTGAATGTTTCTGATATGTCGATTAAAATTGATGAGAAAGATCCGAGTAAACTGTCCATTAAAAGTCAGTTACAGACATACGTTTACAACCAGAACCTGGATGAATTTCTCAAGCAGGATGTAAATCAACTCAAGAATATTGGAGGGGAGAATGCAAATGGACAATAAGTCGGTATTGTGCAAGTTTGCGATATTACCACTCACAATAGCATTTGCCACGGGGTTTATTGGAGATAATCCCGAGTCAGAAGCAGCTCAGTTTGTGCAGAATACACAAAATACGGTCAAACCCAGTCCCAATCTGGATTTGGGAGCATTACCGGTCAATCAGGAATATCACCCCTATGTGTACACTGCGGCAGATGCGGATCCGTTTGCCTTAAAGTCCTTCGTTGTAGATGCGACTATACCGGCAGACAGTACCAAGGACACATGTGGTGATGATGATTGTGGTGATGGTGCCCCCGTACCGCATGAAAAGTATTTCCTCGAGAATTATGAGATGGATCAATTATGGATGGTGGGTACCGTAGTCAAGAAAAACCAGCGGCGGGCTGCTTTGATCCAAACGCCCGATGCTGGGGTCGTCAATGCAATGCAAGGCGAATATATGGGCAAGAATAACGGCCTGATTGTCTCCATCAAACCGGATCAGGTCGTAGTACGTGAGAAATATCGGGTACCACGTGGTTGGCAAAACCGTATTGCCATTTTAGAGCTGTTTACTTATTAATTTAGAGGTCATGGATATGAAACACATTTTTACCGGCAGCTTGCTGCTTCTCTCTTCCGGTCTGTATGCAGCCAGTATCACTGGTGTAGAACATGGCAGTGGTGCAGGCGGCTATCAGGTGGTATTCAAAAATGCCGGTGTCAAGCCGCAGGCTTTCAACTCGGATTCTTCCATCGTACTGGATTTTCCCAATACCTCTTCCGGCATGAAAACGCGCAGCGTGGATGTCGCCCAAAATGGCATTTATAACGTCGAGGTTATTCCGGGGCAGGGACGTACGCGCGCAGTCATCAATCTGTCAGCACCGACGACATATAACGTCAGTCTGCAAGGACAGGATGTTGTCGTCAGTGTGGCCGCCAATACCGGGCGGGTAGCAAGACCGGCAAATAATAATGCAGCCGGTGGATTCCGGGGCGCTGTTAACAGGCAGGTCGGTACCGGTACGGCAACGGTTGGCCGGGGAGTCAATACGGTTACTGCGCTTGCTCCCAAGTTCAACAAGTTGGGGAACGGCAACGGTGCCCAGTTTACTTTCAATCTTCCTTCACCTGATACAGTCGTGAATTTACGCAAAGACGGTAATCGTGTCGTGGCCGAAATTCCGGGTATCAGTATCGCCAACAACGAACAAAAGCAGCTGGATGTGCGCGATTACAGCACACCGGTCAATACGGCAACAATCCAAAGAGCAGGACGTGGTGCCAAGATTACCCTGGACATGGGCGGTAATGCTTATGAATTCGTCAATTACCAAAGTGGTACAGCTTATACGATAGAAATCAGAAAGCCGGCACAAAGCCTTCAAGACCGCAAAGTGCAGGAAATGCTGGGTTTTGGCAGTGGCAAACAATACAGAGGCGAGCCGTTATCTCTGAATTTCCAGGATATTGAAGTGCGTGCCGTCTTGCAGATTATCTCGGAATTTACCAAGAACAATATCGTGGTCAGTGATGGCGTAACCGGTAATATTACGCTACGTTTGGATAATGTGCCTTGGGATCAGGCGCTAGATATTATCCTGAAAACCAAAGGATTGGATAAACGGGAAAGTGGCGGTGTTATCTATGTTGCTACCTTGGATGAATTAAGAGACTCGGAACTGAAAGTTCTCACAACGCTTAAAGAGAAAAGAGATCTGACGCCTACGCGTATTGACCGCATTCAGGTGCAATTTGCGCGGGCAACGGATCTGAAGAAGCTCATAGAAGAAGCTAAGAAAAACTCGTCATCTTCATCTAACACTTCTTATAATAATACTGTAGATTCCATTCTTTCCGATCGTGGTTCGGTATCGGTTGATGAAAGGACCAATACCCTTATTGTCAATGATATCCCGGAGAAGATTCAAGCCGTTCGCGAACTGGTTGCCGAACTGGATAAACCGGTCAAACAAGTGTTGATTGATTCCCGTATTGTCCTCACGGAAGACAACTATGCCCGCGATTTGGGTGCCCGCTTCGGTGTATCTTTTGTTAATCCCAATTCAAACAGCCTTGTTGTTGGCAGTGGCAGAAATGAGGCAACAACGCAATTTGCCGTTGATACGCTGAATAGAACTACCCCGAGAACCATGCCCGATTTGTCCAACCGCTTGGGGGTCAATATGCCGGTTACCGGTGGTACGGCTGGGAACCCGGCCAGCTATGGTCTGTCCATCCTGAGTGGCGATTTCCTGGTAGATTTGGAACTTTCTGCCTTGCAAACTGAAGGACGCGTGGAAATCCTTTCCAGCCCGCGCGTTGTGACCCAAGATGGTGCGGTTGCCGAAGTGTGGTCCGGTACTGAAGTCCCGATTATCACCAAAGATGATGATGGCACGAATAACCTCGAAACCGTGACTGCTTCCCTGCGTCTCAATGTTACTCCGCGTATCGCGCCGAATAACATGGTCGATATGGAACTGAACATCAATAATGATGAACTGGGCAATAATGTCTCGGTAGCAGGCGAGACGCAATTCTCCAAGAATATCAGCGGTGTGAAAACCAATGTCCTGGTGGATAATGGTGAAACAATCGTCTTGGGTGGCGTGTATAAACAAACACAGCGTGCCTCCACAAACAAAGTACCGCTGTTGGGCGATATTCCGGTTATCGGCAATGCCTTCAAGAAAAATTCACGCACTTTTGACAAGAGCGAAATGCTGATCTTCGTCACCCCGCGTATTGTGGACAAGCGCTTGGTGGATAACGACAAGTTCTCCAACTTGCCAGGTCGTTAAACAGCAATTACACTTTCCATACCACTTCTGCCCCACCTTGGTGGGGCTTTCTTTTTGAGGATATCCCCATGCGCTATGAACCCGTGATTGGTCTGGAACTGCATATTCAACTGGCGACCGCCAGCAAGCTCTTTTCTCCCGCTTCTGCGGCATTCGGCGCGGAGCCGAATGCCCATGTCAATGAAATCGACCTGGGGTATCCGGGTGTACTGCCGGTGTTGAACGCGCAGGCGGTGCGGTTTGCGACGCTGTTCGGGCTGGCGATTGGCGCGGCAATCAATCCGCATGCCTTCTTCATGCGCAAGAATTATTTTTACCCCGACCTGCCGAAGGGTTATCAAATCAGCCAGTTGGACGACGCCATCATTCGCGGCGGCGTGGTGACGGTAGAAACGGCGGACGGCGTGCGCGAAGTGCGCATCAACCGTGGCCAGCTGGAAGAAGACGCGGGTAAGTCTGTACACGATGCCTTTTCCGACCGCACCGGCATTGACCTCAACCGCGCCGGTGTGCCGCTGATCGAGCTGGTTTCCGAACCGGACTTGCGTTCGGCGGCGGAAGCGGTGGCCTATATGCGCCAGTTGCACCACCTCGTGCGTTACCTCGGCATCAGCGACGGCAACATGCAGGAAGGCTCCTTCCGCTGCGATGCCAACGTCTCCATCCGGGTAGCGGGCAGTAACGAACTCAACCCGCGCGTCGAGCTGAAAAACATCAACTCCTTCCGCTTCGTCGAGCAGGCGATCAACCTGGAAATCGAGCGGCAGAGCGAGCTGATGGACAGCGGCAAAGCCGTCGAGCAGGAAACCCGCCTCTTCGACCCCGACCGCATGGAAACCCGCACCATGCGCAGCAAGGAAGAAGCCAACGATTACCGCTACTTCCCCGACCCCGACTTGCTGCCGCTTGACCTCGCGCCGGAATGGATTGCAGAAACGCGCGCCATGCTGCCGGAGCTGCCGCAGGCACGGGCGGCGCGCTACCGGCAGGCTTACGGCCTCGATGCCGACGCCATCCAGTTCATCCTGCAAACGCGCGACATGGCGGACTACTACGACACGCTGACCGCTGCCTGTGGTGACGGCAAACTGGCAGCCAACTGGATGCAGGGCGAATTTGCGCGGCTGTACAACGAACATGCGGGCAGCATCAAAGACATCCCGCTTACCGTTGAACGCTTCGCCGGCCTGCTGCAACGCGTACAGGACAACACCATCTCCGCCTCTGCCGCGAAAAAACTGCTGCCGCAACTGTGGGCGGGGGATGCCACGGCGGACGAACTGATTGACGCGCAAGGCCTGCGCCAAGTGAATGACGACGGACAAATCGCCGCCTGGGTGGACGAAGTCATCGCCGCACACCCCGAACAAGTCGCCGCCTACCGCGCCGGACAGGGCAAAATGCTCGGCTTCCTCACCGGACAAGTGCTGAAACGCTCGCAGGGACAGGCGAATCCGAAAACCGTCAACGCCCTGCTGCAAGAAAAACTCAAAGCCTGACGGCAAGCGGGACAGCCCATGCCTACCATGAAGCGCTATAATTGCCAACCTAAGAAGACGCCGCACCAGCGGCGTTCTTTATGCAACAAAAACACAAACCAACCGAGAACCCCGTGACTGATATCCAAGACGTAAACAAAATCCGCAACATCGCCATCGTCGCCCACGTTGACCACGGCAAAACCACCCTCGTTGACCAACTCTTCCGCCAATCCGACACCCTTGCCGAGCGCGCCGAAGTCTACGAACGCATGATGGACTCCATGGACCTCGAACGCGAACGCGGCATCACCATCATGGCGAAAAACACCGCCATCCGCTGGAAAGACTACCAAATCAACATCGTGGACACCCCCGGACACGCCGACTTCGGGGGCGAAGTCGAGCGCGTCCTCTCCATGGTGGACAGCGTCCTCCTCCTGGTGGACGCCATGGACGGCCCCATGCCGCAAACCCGCTTCGTCACCCAAAAAGCCTTCGACATGGGGCTGAACCCCATCGTCGTCATCAACAAAATCGACCGCCCCGGCGCACGGGCCGACTGGGTGCTGAACGAAACCTTCGACCTCTTCGATCGCCTCGGTGCCACCGACGAACAACTCGACTTCCCCATCATCTACGCCTCCGGCCTGAACGGCTACGCCGGCGACAACCCCGACATCCGCAGCGGCGACATGACCCCGCTCTTCGAAGCCATCGTCAACCACGTCAAACCGCCGCAAGTCGAACGCGACAAACCCTTCCGCATGCAAGTCTCCTCGCTCGACTACTCCAGCTACACCGGCGTCATCGGCATCGGCCGCATCGAGCGCGGCAGCATCAGCGGCAACACCCAAGTCAAAATCATTGGCCGCGACGGCGACGTGCGTAACGGCCGCGTCCTGCAAATCTACAAATTCCTCGGCCTGGAAAAAGTCGAAGTTGACAGCGCCGCCGCCGGCGACATCATCTCTTTTACCGGCATCGACCCGCTCTACATCTCCGACACCCTCTGCGACCCGAACCACATCGAAGCCCTGCCGCACCTCTCCGTGGACGAGCCGACCATGAGCATGACCTTCCAGGTCAACAACTCCCCCTTCGCCGGGCGCGAAGGCAAATTCGTCACCAGTCGGCAAATCAAAGAACGCCTGGAGCGCGAACTCATCCACAACGTCGCCTTGCGTGTTGAAGAAATGGACGACCCTGACAAATTCAAAGTCAGCGGCCGGGGCGAACTGCACCTCTCCGTGCTCATCGAAACCATGCGCCGCGAAGGCTACGAACTCGGCGTCTCGCGTCCCGAAGTCATCTACAAAGAGATCGACGGCGAAATCCACGAACCCTACGAATTCGTCGTCCTTGACCTTGACGAACAACACCAGGGCGCGGTGATGGAGCGCATGGGCGAGCGCAAAGGTGAACTGCGCAACATGGTGCCGGACGGCAAAGGTCGCATCCGCCTCGAATACCTCATCCCGACGCGCGGCCTCATCGGCTTTCAGACCGAATTCATGACCCTCACCTCCGGCAGCGGCCTCAAATTCCAGACCTTCGACCACTACGCGCCGAAAAAAGAAGGCTTGGGCAAAACGCGGCATAACGGCGTACTCATCTCGATGGCGACTGGCAAAGCGCTGGCCTACGCCCTCTTCAACCTGCAAGATCGCGGTCGCCTCTTCATCGGCCACGGCGACGAAGTGTACGAAGGCATGGTCATCGGCATCCACAGCCGCGACAACGACCTCACCGTCAACCCGCTCAAAGCCAAACAACTGACCAACATCCGCGCGGCGGGCTCGGACGAAAACCTCATCCTCACCCCGCCGATCCGCAACACCCTCGAACAGGCGCTGGAATTTATCGACGACGACGAACTTGTCGAAGTCACGCCCAAATCCGTGCGCATCCGCAAAAAACTGCTCACCGAAAACGATCGGAAAAAAGCGAAGCGGTAACACCACAGACGAGGGCAGGGCGGGGCAACACCCCGCCCTGAACACAAATGCAACTTCCCATCTTCAACCGCCTTGCCCACAGCCACCGCGTCCTGCTTGCCGGCTGTGGCGGCGGATACGACGTCGCCAGTGCCATCCCGCTCTGGCACTACCTGCGCGCGCAAGGAAAGACCGTCGTCTTTGCCAACCTGTCTTTCACCCAACTCGACTTCACCGACTGCGCCCAACCCAGCCCGGGCTGCTACCGCATCGACGACACCCCCGCGCCGATGCCGTACTTTCCCGAAAAACACCTCTACGACTGGCTTAAACAACAAGGCGAAACCGCACCGCAAATATACGCCTACAGCAACCGCCTCGGCGTACAGCCGCTGCGTGCCGCCTACCGCTACCTGCGCGAAGAACACCGGCTGGATACCCTCCTCCTCGTGGACGGCGGCACGGACTGCCTCATGCGCGGCGACGAAACCGGCGTCGGCACCCTTGTCGAAGACTCCCTGTCCGTCATTGCCGCCGCAGGCGCGGACTACCCGGCTGCTTACCTCAGCGTCAACGCCTTCGGCATCGAACAAGGCCTGGATCACTACCCACTGCTGCACAACATCGCTGACCTCACCGCCCTTGGCGCTTACCTCGGCAGCCACAGCCTGAGCGCAGAAATGCCTGAAGGCGCCGCCTACCTTGACCTCATCCACACACTCAACGAACGCCTGCCGAGCCACAAAAGCATCATCAACAACGCCATCGCCAGTGCCATGCGCGGCGCCTTCGGCGACCACCACAGCAGCGCGCGCACCCGTGGCAGCGAACAATTCATCAACCCGCTGATGCCACTGTACTGGTACTTCGACCTGAACGCCGTTGCCGCCCGCCTGACCTTCCGCGCCGCCGTAGAAACCAGTCAGAACATGGACGAATACCTTGCCGCCTACCTCGCCGCGCGCGCAGCACAACCGCGCCGCGCAGAACGCCGCGACTTACCCATCTGACACCGAACCCCCGAAAAAAGAACCCCCATTGCAAGGAGGCATCTGCCGCCTGACGGCAGATACAAAAAAATCCGGCGCGCCAGCGTCGGATTTTTTTGTGTGAAACCACAGGACACGTCGCCAAGCGGCGAAACCACAGGACACGTCGCCAAGCGG
>ERZ772766.471-NODE-471-length-23429-cov-3.160264_pt1 | contig 23429 bp, 19 predicted proteins | sample MGYA00511379_ERZ772766 | MGnify/ENA primary metagenome ERZ772766 (study PRJEB29015, sample SAMEA2737895) | human oral metagenome | biome: human oral; feature: human-associated habitat; material: dental | place: China | collected 2116 ...
CTCTTTTTATTATGCGATATTAAAAATAAATAACGGTTGCAGACACTGGACCCTCTTCGGGGTCCTTCTACAACCGATTTATTTTTAAATAAATCTGGTTTTAGAAGAACACGAATTAATTAATAAATTAATTAATTCTATTTCTTTTTAGAGAAAAAGAAAGAAAATTAAAAATAAAAGAAAGAAAAAGATGAATTTTTCCTTCAAAAATGTTGTTATATAAATCAAACTTTTATCAAAATTTGCTAGTTTTTAGCTAAATTTTGAGTTTTTTCGATAAATTTTATCAGATTTTCACAAATTCTACTCAGATTTTGTGTAAATTCAAGTTAATTTTTCACAAGATTTCTGTAGCTATTTTACTTAGTAAATTTAGCAAACTTTATACCTTATATATGGCGATAAAAACACTAACAAAATTTGACGTTAATTTTAAAAATAAGTTACGATTTTAAGGAGGTAAGAAATGTCGGTAATAGAAACTTCTTCTATGAAAAAATCTATGACTTTTACAGATGATAGACTTTATGCAAGAGAGGCAGTATATTTCGTTTTACAAATGCTTCTATCTCAACCTAAGGGAAGTTTATATGAAACTCCTTCTATGGGATTTGATAGAAGAGATTTACTTTTCTATTCTATGGGTAGTGATGAATATGAACTTGTAAAGATGGAACTTGAAACTATGCTAAGAGATTTACTTAAAGTTCAAGATGGAGTTGAGATAAATTATGAAAGAGTAGATGATGAAAGTGTTGGATTTAGTATTATAGTTCGTGATAATCTTGGTAATATTACAAAAGTAGGAACTGTAATTGATATGAGTGAGAAAGATATTTTATTTAGACCAGTAAGAGTTAGATAGGAGGATATAATGGATAATGAAAATAATGTTGATTTTGGAAGAGTAGAGAGTACTCCTCATAATGAAATGAGAGAAAGTAATGTAGTTGATGAGATAATACTTCCAGAAATACCAGGTGATATAACATATGATGACGAAAGTGTAGGAATTTCAGATATTCCAAATATAAGAGACTCTAACTTTATATTTCCAAGTAAGGTACTTAGAAAGTATTTTGGATTTAATACAAAGTCTTTAAAAGCACTACTTCCAATGGACATAATGTCTCAAGCTATGTTTTTAATATTTATTCAATGTTTTAAACTAACTGATATACAAAAACTTGGACAGAATATAGCACAAGTTGACCCAACTATAATAAAATCTGATGATTATAAAAAGAATCTATTTATGGATATACAACCAGATGAACTTGAAACTTATCTTAAGTTTGACCAAGATGGAGCAGATAATCCAGAGGTAATGAAAACTATAAAGCAAATGGAAAGAACTATAAGAAACTATACTCAAGTATATTACATAAAAAATAAAGCATATCTTTTTAGATATCATCCAGAAATACTTAAAGGTTTAGATTTAGACATGCTTGATATGCAAGAAATAGGTGTTCTTGAAACATTGCTTGGAAAGTTCTTTACATCAAGCAATGAAATAGGAAAATCTATATCAAATGCTTCTACTTTATCAGGGCTTGATTATACATTCAAAGACATGAGTGTATCTACAAGAAAAAGATTAGAGCTTTTAAAGATTGGACTTATAAATGAAAATGGATATACAGAAGAAAGTGTAGATAAATATATTCAAGCATGTATTGATTATACAAAGAAATCATTTGATGAAGGTAAATATAATGTTCGTGAAGAAGCAAAATATGATGTTGATGGTGCAAAAGAGGCAGTGAAACTTCTTGAAAAAGATAAAGAATGGCAAGAACATTTTGAAAAAACTGGAGAGAAACTAAAGAAATATTCAACTGAGATGTTTGAAAAGATAGTTGAACATGATACAAAACCAATTGAAGATTATATAGCTGAAGAGGGAGAAGATGAACTTAGAAAACCTGCTGGTGAACTTATAAAGCTTATGAATCAAAGTAAAGAAACTACATTTAAAAATGGACTTGAAATAATGCTTGCATCTGAAGGAAGATATATTGGAACTAACTCTCCTGTATCAAAAAGTATAGATAGAAGCGATAAAACTTTATCATATGCTGATAAAAGAAAAGCTAAAAGAGAAAAAGCTTTACTAGGTAATAAAGAAATAGAAGATACATTTGATACAAAAGAACTTAATATACAAAGTAAGAAACCAACAGAAGATAAATTTGCTAAATTTAAAGAGAATTTAGAAAAGCAAAATGAAGAAAGAAAGGAGATTAAAGTGGAAGAAATAAAACCAGTCGAAGATGTAATAGTTACAACTGAAGTTAAAGATGATGTAGAAGTTCCTACTAAAGAAGTTAAAAAAGAAGAAGTAGTTGCTAATATAAATCCTTATACTTTTGAAAATGAAGATTTAAAAGCAAAAGAAATGGAACTTAGACTTAAAGAAATGGAACTTGAAGCATTAAGACTTAAACTTGAGTTACAAAAAGCTAAGCAAACAGTAGTTGTAGAAACACCAAAAGAACCTGAAGTTAAAGAAACTATAAAACCAGAACCAGTTAAAGAAGAACCTCCTGTTTACGAAGATGTTAAAGAACTTACTAAAGAGGAAGTAATAAATGGGATGGAAGATAAAAGTTATGAACTTATGAATAAAATGAAGGATATGTCAATAGAAGATGCTAATAAACTTCTACAAGAACTTCTACATAACGAACTTAAAAATATGGGAAGAGATGGATACTCTGAGTTTTCTAAGATTAAAACAGAACCAGATACATCTATTCTAAGAACAGTATCAAATCCATTACAAAGAATAAAACTTTATGAGGCATCTGCAAAGGAAGGAAGAAAGTTATTTTTACCAAATTCTGGATATGAAGTATTTATAAAGAAAATAAGAGATAAAGACCAAATATCATATTTACTTTCTATGCTTGACCCAAAAGAAAACTTAACTCAAAGTGTAGACCAACTTATAATGGATGAATGTATAAATATCCTATTTGCAAATATGGATTTTGATTTTGAAGAACCTGTTGCAAGAGAAGATTTCTTAAAATGTACTCATCCTAATGATATTATATTTGCTATAATGATGCTTGCAATAGTAAATCTACCTGCTAATAAAGATGGTAAATGTATTGTAAATATAAGTTCTGTAAGTTGTAATTCAAAATATCACGGTACTCAAAGACAAATATTTTCTTTAAATCATCCTATTCAAATTGATATACTTGAAGAATTTACAAAGGTTTATAAGTTATCACAACCACTTCTTGAAAGAAAATCTAAGTTTGATAATAGTAAATATAAAACTATTTATGAAGCTTACTCTGATAATGGAGCAGGAGTAAATGAATACTGTAGTGTAAAAGATGAACTTGTGACTTATAATATTATACTTTCTCCTTTAAACTTATATAAACTTAATAAGCAAAGAGAAGAAACACAAAAAATACTTTATGATTCATTGAGAACAGATTTTAAATCAGAAGGAGCAATAAGAACAGGACTTGAAGCAAGAGTTGGTAGAGACTTTAATAAAGTTGATATCTATTTAGAAAATACTCCATTTGATATGTTTAAAGCAGACGCAGCAAGAGTTTCAGGAATGAAGCTTGAAGACTTTTCTCATGATTTTAAAGAAATAGAAGATGAATCAGTAAGAAAAGAAGCTCTTAAAGAACAGGCTTTAAATAAAGAAACATTTATTTGCCTAACCCATATATTCCCATTAATAGCAGAATATTCAGATAATCTTGATTACGCTATGCTTATAGTGAACTTTATAGATTCTATGGAAGTTGTAGCAAATGCAAATAATGAAAGAATAGCAGGACCATTATCACATGATAACTATGCAGAACTTTTACAAATATTTACTCAAATACCAGATATAAAAGAAATAGGAACTGCAATAGAAAGATTAAATGAAAAAACTAACTTAGTTATAGAAGATACATCTATTGAATGGAATTCAAAAGATATATTTAAGTTTATGCCTAAGTTTGAAGAACTATTTGCACCTGAAGAAAAATACATACAAATACTTAAAGATGAAGGTGAATCTGAAGTTGCAATTGAAAAGTGTATGCAAGAGTATGCGAAACAAAGAGAGAATATGCACTCAGGAAAATGTTTCTGTGGTTCAGATAAATTTGTACTTGACTGGAGGTCAATCCTTTTTCAATGTCTGTCCAAAGCTTAAGTCCTCATAGACAGATAAGTAATAGAATGCAAAAGATACTTTCTATATCTATGGCTTTTGAGGGTAGATTATCAGGAATAGACCTTACAAACGTTTCTGATATGGAGCTTGATATATTACTTGGATATGCTGAAGAACATGCAAAACGTGTCGCAGATATAAGAAATGGAAAATTCGTAGATAATAAGAACTATACAAAAGAAGACATACAAAAGATGAATAAATATGAATTTATGGATTTCCAAAAAGAAATGTTTATGAAAGACCAGAAAAAGAGATAACAACAGAAATATGTAAGCTAGATACATCACTATTTAGCTCATAAATTAAACCTCTGATTCTAATTCAGAATTATAACTCAACGAATGCTCAGTGAATGAATTTGAGCTAGTAAACACATGGCTACGAAATATTTTACTACTTGATATTACAGAAAAGAAATTTCTAGAATTTAAAGTATGAAATTTTCTCGCCTCCTGTTAAAATATGTAGAAAAAGCTGAAGGCTAAAAAGGAAAAGCATTTTATTTTTCTTTTAAAAACCAATTAAACATTCGATATCTCCTTGCATGGGCTGCAGTAGATATTGGATACCCAATCTCGGTAACTACTTAGAAATTATGTCTAGGTAGTTACCATCCTCTATTTTTTATTCCGCATATATTGGATAAAAACAAAAGGTAGTAAATTTCATAGCAAATTTATTAAACACTTATTAATCTTAAAGGAGGTGAACTTTTAATATGGACGATATTAAAAAAACTAATAAAGCCAGTGTGTTTTCTGTACTTAAGAAAGCTTTCTCTTCTGTAATAAAGATGTATGTTTCTGATGTTAAGGATAACTCTAGTATAGAAGTTAAACCTATGAAAATAACATTTGATGATATTAAAAAAGAAGTATTAGAGCAACAAGCTAAACTTAAAGAGAACATAAGACTTACAAAAGAAGAGCTTAGAGAAGTATCAGAACTTGCTAAAAAAGCAGCACTTGATATATATGAAGGTAAGGTATCTTTTGATGATGACTTTGCAGAAGAATTTGGTGATTTTGGATTTGATGATGAAGACTTTGAAGAATTTGATGACTCATTCGAGTCAGAAGAAGCTGTACCGATTCAAATACATGTAGATAATAGTCAGCTTAATAGCATTGCTATGAGTATACTATTTGAAGTAGCAAGAAAAGATACAGATTTTGCAAAATACATGAAAGAAAAAGAAACTACTATTACTGACCTTATAAATCGTGTAATAGTAACTAAATATAATCCAGAAGATACAAACTTTATAAATCATCAAACTTATGTAAATTTATCAAATGAAGCAATAGAAATAGCTGCGTCATATGGTCCTATACCAATAAAAGATGATAAGATTGAACTTGAAACTGGTAAAAGAAATAGTTTAGTTAAAGAGACAAGTGAGATACTACATGCACTTATGGAAATCTTTAGAGATGATAGTGTTGCAACTCTTGCTACACATTCTGTACTTAATAAAGTATATGCAATTTATCTTGATTACTATTACTATTATGATAATAGAGTAGAAAAAGATAAGTTCGATACTCAAATAGGTGTAATATCTTTCTTTACAGATAGAGTACTTGTACCAAAAGTTAAGTTTATAGAAGATTTTAACTTTATATGTTATTGCTCTACAGAACTTACTTCATCATATTCTAATGTTGATGTAACTGCACTAGCTATTGCTTTTAAATATGGACTTTTAAACTTAGCAGACAAACACCCTGAACTTCATTCAAGATTAATGAGTTTTGTAGTTAGATGTCATGAAGAAATATCTAATGTATCTGACGCGTTTAGTAAGAATGAAAATGCTTAAAGGAGGAATATATTAATGAATGAACAAATTGTAACTAATATGGCAGAAGTATCTGAAGCTGCTGAACAAAAATTTAAAGATGTTGTAAATGGAAATGTTAGTGAAAATCCGTCTTCTTTACAAGAAGTAAATAAGACTGATACAACTATGCCTGAAATGGGACATAATCAAGACAGTGTAGTAGTTAAAAATGAATTTAAAACATCTGATGGAGTAATAGGAGAAGACCCTACACTTGTAACTCCACCTTATGAAAATCCTACACCTGATACTGAACAAGAAAAAGCAGCAACTGGTGTAACTGACCAAACTGCTGCAATAACTTTTGATGAAAATATCACAAATGCAGATGCACAAGACCATGAAGATAACCTAGAAGAAGCTTATTTAAAAGCTGAAGAAGAATTAAATAAAGCTTTTGAAGAATCAACTGAAGGAGAACCTTATACTCCAGATGATAGTTCTATGGATGGTTCAGATGAAAAATCTGATGAAACAGGAACTGATAACATAGAAGAAGGTTCTGGTTCAACTACTGAGGAAAATGGTGATGTTCCAACTGAACTAAATGATGAACCTACAGATAGAGATGAGTTAGATGAAAAGACTGATGACTCTGATACAGAAGAAGAATCTGAAGAAAAAGAAGATGATTCTGATGATAAAGATGATGAAGATAGTATTCCTGGAAATGAATGTGACGAAACAGGAACTGATTATGTAAATGTATCTACTGCAAATCCTAGCTCTAAAATAGAAGAAAAAGTAGATGGATTTGTTACAACAGATGGAGATAAACTACAAGCATTAATCCCACCAGTTGTAGAAGTTGAATTACAAAAAGAAATGCCAGCTGAAAACCCAACTAAAGATATAGTACAAGAAGAAAATACTGACACTGGAACAGTTGGTGCAGCACCTGGAGCTGAAGAAATAATAGCTGAACTTGATAATTTAAATGTTATAGCTGATTCAATCGGTGATGGTTCAACTGAAAATATAGGAGACTCTGGTTCTGGAGACGGAGCTGGAGAAACACAAACTCCTGGTGATGATAGTGTTCCTGCTACTGAAGACGAAGATGTAGTTCCTGAAGAAATTGAAGAAAAAACTGATGAAGTGGAAGAAAAGACTGAAACTACTGAAGTAAATGAAGTTTCTGAAGGTGAAGATAATGCTACTTCTGGTGATTACAAAGAACCTGATACACCACCTAAAGACCCTCAACCTGTACAAGATAATCAAACTGATGTAAGTGCTGGTTCAAATGCTTCAGACGAAGCTAGTAGTGGTGCTACTGTTGGTGAAGCAGGAGATACTACACCTCTTGATAGTGATATTGATTTACACGGAAGTGAATTTGAAAAGGCTGCAGATGAATTTGATAATATTATAAAAACTGATGATATTGGAGATTCTACTGTTGGTGAAACATTTACTGAAAAATCTGATTTAATTACAGGTGGATTACAAGAAATGGCAGCACATGCTGAATCTGTAAGAGCTGAACTTAAAAAGGCTGGAGCTATGCTTGGATTTGAAGCTGCTATGATAGGTATAAATGTAGGTGGTATGGAATCTGCAACTAATACAAATGACACATTTGATAACTCAGGAGATTTATTTAAAGATATATTTAAAGGATTATAAACTTATATAAAGAAGGTGTTTAATTTCTATGTCAAAATCTACTGTTATAATAGATGTTTATAATGCTTGTAAAGTCCCTAATAGAGATATTGAAGTAGCTAAAAAAATAAATGCTTTCTTTAAAAATAATATTCAGGCAGTAAGTGACGGTATTATAAATACTACACTTAAGATAAGTGGTACTATAAGAGATGATATGGCGTCTAGTTATCACTTATCAACTGCTGATTGGAAGAAAATACAAGCATCTCCAGAATATAGTAAGTTTGCAAATTCTGCATCTATATTAAAATTGGGACTACTTATATCGTATATACAAACAGGGTCAAGAATATTCCTTGTGTTCTTATTTATGCTAGATTACTCTGCTAGAATGCCTAAGTACTTTAAACGTGACTATGATAGAAATATTATGCGTTATACACTCGAGAATTCTGCAGATGATAGAACAGACTTTAAACGTTATGGAATGAGTCTTATAACTGTTGTAAATAAGAAAGTAGATACGTATATAGCAAAATTTGGAAAAGAACTGTCGATTAAAAATATCGACGATAAAACATTAAGACTACTATTGCAATCTATACTTACTCGTATGAATGCAATGGTAAAAGCTATTTCACAAAAATATTATAAGAACTTCTATGACAAAGATGTTAAAATTATGATGCAATACAGTAAAACTCAAGACGGTAAACAAGTACTATCACCTGTAAACGTAATAGAATCAGTTCGTGAACGTAGTGTTGATAATCTCGCTTATCCAAGTGAAGTTATACTTAAAATGGCTAACTTTGTAGCAGGTGGAAATCTAGAACTTGTAACAGAACGTAAACTTTTAATAGATTATTGGAGACAAGTTCAATCTGGTTTAGTTAAAGTATCTAATATGATACTTGATGACTGGATAAAAAGAATAGGTTCTAGAATATCTGTTAAGGCATTTAGAACTGAGTTTTTACGTACTATGAGTATTGCAAGAAATGTTGCTTATATAATGAATGAAATAGACAGTATAGTAAATACTCTTATTTCTAAAGGAAATCCTACTATTAAAATAGAAAGAATTGAATTTAGAAAAAGAATTTATTTATATTTACTTGCAAATATGTATATGCAAAGTAAAGACTTAATTTAAAAAGGAGTGATAATTAATGAAATTTGCAATTGGATTAGAAAGCATAGTTGGATACAGCTCTGATTTCAATTTAAATGAAGAACCTGGTATTGCTGGAGTAGAAGCTTTAGTTGCTGATAACTTATTTGAAGTTGAATCAGGAGAATATAAAGCAACTATTGAATCACTAGATGTTGATATTGATGTAATACTAGCTCAAGGTTCTATGTATGGATTTGGTACTGAAGCAGATGAACCAGCTAAAGAAGAAAAGAAAGAAGACAGTAAATCAACTGAGAAGAAAGAAGCTTGGTACAAAAGATTATGGAATGCAATAGTTAGAATGTTTAAAGCAATAGGTGGATGGTTTACTTCTGCTTGGGAATGGGTTAAAAAGAAATTCGGTAAAGGTGGAGCAAACGACGTTGCTGATGCAGCTAAGAAAACTGTTGAAGTTAAAGCTGAATTAACTGAAGCTGTTGTAAAAGAAGCTGTTAAAAAAAATGGTTTATCTGAAGAAGAAGTTAAAGAAATTTTATCTAATTATATTGGAGAGCTTAAAGGTAAAAAAGAATATGAATCAATCTCATCATTTATAGCTAAAATAAAAGATGAAGTATTTGAAGAAATAGTATCTAAATCTCAAATATTAAACACACCAACTAATGGTAGTATAGAATTTACATATTATACATTCTCTTCTGAAGTTCTTAATAGAATAGACAAGTTAAGAACAAATTTAAAAAATGTTGGTGAGTTAGCTTCTAGAGCAGATGCTTTATCAAGAGAAGATAATACACATAACGTTCAAGCTCCTTTAAGAATAGGAGCTAAACTTACAGCTGAAGTAGTATTAACTATTGGTTCTTTATTACATGTTTTATTTAATTTAGAAATAAAAAATGAGCAATCTTTTCAAGGATTACTTAATACAAATAAAGATATGACTTTAGCTGAGTATTCTGATATATATCAAAGTGTAACAACTGTAGCAAATGATGTCAAATCTCTTGCAGCTTCTAAACCAGTGTTAAAACTAGAAGCACACAAAATTAAATTTAGTGTTAAAAATGGAGTTTTAGATAAAGCTAGTTACAATGCATTTGCTAAGTCTAATGATATGACTAAATCAAGTGATTTAAGTAATCATATATCTAATCTTGCAGACAGTTGTAAGAACTATATGAAATCAGTTACTAAAGTTATAGCATCTTTAGAAAACTTAAATTTCCTTAGAAAAGGAGATGCAGGTGCAAATAATGATACTAGAGTTTATGAAAATTTAAAAGGAATACTATCATCTGTAAAAGTCATAGGATTTAATGGTATAAATCTTATAAGACAGCAAACTATGAATAAGATAGTAAGCAATGCTGCTCAAGCATAAAATAAAGAGGAGGTTTCATAATGAATTTTAAATATGGAACTGAGTCAGTCGGTATAGATTTTTTCTATACCGACACTACTCCTTTTTTAAACAGAGGTGTAGAAGGACTCATAGAAGATATTGATATGTCAGTAGATAATACAAGATATGGATTTGCATTTGAATCATGTTGCGCTGATTTTGATATAATTATGGGATTAGAAGCAGACGATAATAAGTCTGATAAACCTGAAGAAAAGAAAGAAGAGAATAAGGATGAAAAATCTGAAAATTCAACATCTAATTCAAAAGCAGATGCATGGTATAGAAAAGTATGGAATGCAATAGTTGGTATGTTTAAGACTATTGGAAAGTGGTTCTCGTCAGCATGGAAATGGATTAAAAAGAAATTCGGTTTTGGAGGAACTAATGATGTTGGTAAAGTTACAGAAACTGAAATAAAAGTAAGTGGAAACTCTACTGCTAAAACTCTTGATAAATTAAAAGATGCTGATACTATGACTGCTGAGGAACTTGATAGTGTTGTAGAAGAAATAGTTGGTGAGGAAATTGATAAAGAAAAAACTGTTAATTTAAAACCAATACAAAATCAAATAACAGAAAATGTAAAAGAACAAGTTGCTAACTCAGTAGAAGCATCAAATAAAACTTCTGAAAGTAAACCTGCAGAATCTAATTCTAAAAATAATGAACCTGAAAATAAAGCTAGTAATACTGCAAGAGAAAAACTATCTAGACGTTCGACTGGTAGAAAAACTGATACCATAGCAAGTAAACATGGAGCTAATACTAATCTTGCTGTAAAAAGAACTGTTGCTCCAGTAACATTTAAATCATACTTATTCTCTAAAAGAGTTATAAGTGAATTTAAAGAATTTAAAAAAGTTTATGCAAGTTATACATCTTCTAAGTTAGAACTTGATAATAGTAAACTTAATTTAGAAAAAGCTGTATTAAACGGAGCTAAATTTATGGCAGGAACTTTAACTTACTTAGGTGCTTTATCTAAAATGCTTTTTAAAAATATAAACTTTGACTCAAATTCATTTACTACATTTACACAAAATGCTTCTGAAGATACAATGAAGTCTATGATAAAAGCTACTGATGATTTAGAAAGAAGTCTTATAACTGCAGTTAATGCTAATCAAACACTTGATTTAGAAGAAGTTGTATTCCAAATAAGAGTAAAGGATAATATTAAAAAAGAACTTGATAAATCTACATACTTATTTGAGTTTACAACACCACAAAGTGGACTTGCAGACTCTGTAGAGATAAGTAAAGCTATATCTACTATAGCAAATAACTGTTTGTCTGATATATCTAAGCTTGATAAATTTGTTACTAATCTTTCTAGTATGAAAGATAGTAATGTAAGAGGAATGTCAAGAGATAGTACAGCAAGAATAAAAGCATTAAGAACATTAATGTCTAATACTAAGGGTGTAGGAACTAATGTTTATAAACTTCTTTCTAGAACTAATATCATAAAGATTAGAACTACAGTTAAGACAGATGATGTGTTAGGAGGTAATTAATGTTATTCAAATATGGATATACAAACCCATTATATGATAATATACCTAAATATAATCTTGGAGTTGAATCTATTATAGATGAAAACTTAGAAGATATAGAATTTAATGAAGCTTATGCTGCACTTGAATCTTGTGTTATTGATACATTTATATTGGAAAAAGAAGTAGTTGGTATGGAAGTTGCAGCTACTGCAACTACTAGTTCTTCTGATAAAAAAGCATGGTATAAGAAATTTTATGAATGGATTAAATCATTAGGTTCAAAAATCTCTGATTTCTTTGTAAGTGCTTATAAATGGGTTAGAAGAAAACTATTTGGAGAACCAGATTCTCCAGCTAAAGTAAAAGAAGTAGTAAAAGAAACAGTTGATGTTATCGAGGAAACAGCAGCTGAAGTTAAAGATGACATTGATAATGCAAATACTAATGATTCGGTAGTAAAGGCTGGACCTAAACCAATTGAAAACCCTGGAGCACAAACTACTAAAAGACCACATACCGTTGAAAGTATAAAAGAACTAGCTAAGAAAAACATAGAAAAGCATCCAACTATATCAAAACTTCCAGCTGTTAGAAAAGTACAAATTGTGAAGTCTGTTGTAGATGCTATTACTGGTAAGAAAACAACTGTTAACTTTTGGATATTTACAGATGAAGTTACTAAAAGATTAAGTTTTAGAAATAGTGGTAATGTATATAGAGGTTCAGATAATAGTAATAATACTCACGGTGGTCTTTTTAATGTAGTTATGTATCCAGCATATGCACTTAAATCACTTATGGAAGTATTCTATGGTATTACAAATAATAAAGATATTCCAGATATTGACAACGGAAGTCTTGAACCATTAGTTGAAATGTTAACTGAGCTTGATAGAGATGTCAAAAGTATTAATAGAACTGCAATTATGAAAGAGATTTCATATGATTTTACACTTAACGAAAACTACAAAATAAGTAGAGAAGAACTTCAAAAGTTCTATAAAACTTATGGTGAAACTGTTAAGTTTGCAGGTGCTGTTAATAAGTTTATGACAGAATCAGAAGATGCTTTAAAAAGAGTTAGAGAAAAAACTAAAGCTTTAAAAGAATCTGACTTTGAAAGCTATGTTAAAGATGGAAAAGACCCTAAAGTTATACTTAAGAATTTCCAAACATCAGGAAGACTTATAGCTTCTATATCTAAAACTTTATTTAAATATATAAAATCTGATATAAAAGTTAGAAGTGGTGTAACACAAACTAATTATAATAACCTTGATGTTGAACCAATTAAAGATTAGGGTGATGTAATATGAAGTTTAAATTTGCAAATGGGAGCTTAAATGCTCCCATCTTTAATATTGGAACAGAAGATATAGATTTAAATATGCTTGAGTTTGAAAGAAGTGAAAATCTTGCTGCTTTTGAATCTTGTATGATAGATATTAATATATTTTCTAGTATAAAAGGATTTGAAGCAGAAGATAGTTGGTATAAAAAACTATGGGAAAAAATAAAAGCTATATTTAAAGCAATTGGAAACTGGCTTTTATCTGTATGGAATTGGATACTTTCTAAATTTAGAAAAGAAGGTACACTAGAAGTAGGTAAAACATCTAAAGAAGAAGTTAAAGTTAAGAAAGATACTATAAATAAAACTATTTCTAAAATAAAGGATTCTCCAAATGGTGTAAGTGAAGCCGATATAGAAAAAGATGTAAGTAAACTTATGTCAGGAGCTATTGCTACTTCTCCTATGAATGGAGTACTTAAAGATTTACAAACTACTATGGAAGAAGAAGTTAAAAAGATATTAATTGAAGAAGTTACTGAAGAAAATGAAAATGGTAATAGAGTAGTTAAAAGAAATGTTATAAACACTCATCTTTCTTATTACATTTTTGATAAAGATATAATGTCTAGATTTAGAAAGGTTGAAGGTAGTATGTGGGTTAAATCATTTACTACTTCTGATGTTATAAAGAATAATATGATTATATTTGCAAATTCTGCATATGTTTGTGGATATATATTGTATGTTTTATATGATATGGATAAATTAGGAGATTATAAGATTGGTAAAGACTTTACTGATGAAGATAGAGCTAATCTAGACAGTATTCAAAATACACTTCAAAATACAACTAGACCATCGTTAAAACTTGAACATAAATCTATAGATGTTAAAATAGTAAACGGAGTTATAGAAACAGATTTTACAAAAGAGGAAGAAGACATTATAGATAATTGCACTCATGTAGCTACTAGCATTTTATCTGGAATTTCTGATATAAATGCTAATTTAAAGAAATCTGTAAAAGAAATAGATAGTTTAAAATCAGAAACTTCAAATAATATAACAGAAAATGATATAAAAATGGTTACAGATACCTTAACTAAAGTTAAAAATATATGCAAACTTACTATGAAATTAGTTGGTTCTGTAAACATGAAGAAAATAAGAAATAATGCACATGAGTTCAGAGATAAAGTTGGAAATAAACTTTAAAGGAGGTGTTTAGTTTGAAATTTAAATATTCAACTAGATTAATACCACAGAATGAAATTAAAATAAGCACAGGTATTGAATCTATCATAGATTCAAATATCGAAGCTTTAGAATTACAAGATTATAAATCTGCTTTTGAATCTTGTATGATAGATACCTTTTTAATTCAAAAAGGAATGGAAGCAGACGAAGAAAATAAACCAGAAGTATCAGAAACTAAAGAAGCATGGTACAAAAGATTATGGAAATGGATTAAAGATATGTTTACCAAACTAGGTTCATATCTTGTTGCTGGGTTTAAATGGCTTAAAAGACTATTTTTTAAAGATGAAGTAACTCCACTTATCCAACCAGCTAAAATAGAAGACTACATGTTCACAATAGAATATGTAAATATGACAGATGAAAAGGATAAGATACATGAGCAAGTAGAAAAAGAAGCAAGTGAGTTTAAAGATAAAGTAAAAGACTATTATACATATCTATTTACTAAAGCTAAAGAGAAATTAAATACAACTAAAGCATTTAAAGGGTCATCTGAAGCAGAAAAAGATAAAATAGCAAAGAGCATAGCAAAAGCTATATCAACAAAAGGTGAAACATTAAAGCTTGAATTTTACGTAGTTAATGACGATATTGAGAAAAGAATGAATGAGATGCCTAAGAATGAACTCAACCACTTCAACTCAATAGTACCTGATTTTGATATAACTAGAATGTTTACTGAAAGATACGCAGTTGCTCACTCACCAGCATTCGCACTTGTTGATATCAATGCTAATATATACACTATTACAAAACTTATACTTGGTGGACTTAGTAATTTTGATTATGAAGATATGCGTAATGAAATGAAAAAGAGTAGACATGTAGTTGGTGCTAGACACAGAAGTGTTGATACAGATTTCTCAAAGCAAATAGATTTTTGTAAAAAACATGTCGAATTCTTAAAGAGTGTACAAGATAAAGACATAAGTATATTCAAAAAAGTAACATTTGATTTCTCATATGATACTAGTGGTAAAATTATGGAGAAATCAAGAAATGATTTCAAACGTGTGTATGGCACTACTGCTGAATTTATTACTGAACTAAACTCATATTTTAATAGTATGGAAAAAGATATGACTACTGTGTCTAAAGCTGTAAATTCTTTTGATATAAATAAGTTAGTTAAAGAAGACAAACTTGAAACAGGTGAAGCAGAAAAAATATTTAAAGAAACCAAAGAGTTATTTAAAATAACATTTGAAGCATCACAACTTATAATGAAAGTTTTTAAAAACTCACTTAGAGATATCAAAAGAGCAACTGATAAAATAAATGAAATTTATCAATAGTAAATTTAAAAAGGAGGATAAATGAAGTTTAAATATGAAAATAAATTAATTCCAAAACCTGAAATAAAGTTTGAAACAGGTATAGAGGCTTTAATAAATGATAATTTGTACTCTATTGATATGTCTGAAATGTCTTCTGATATTAAGTATAACTTATTTGACTCTACATTCTCTATCTTTGGAACAGAAACAGATGAAAACAAATCTGACCAAAATGACCCATGGTATAAGAAAGTATGGAAATTTATTAAAGATTTATTCCTTAAAATCATAGGTTATATTAAAGCTGGTTTTAAATGGATTAAGAAAAAGATATTTGGAGAAAAAGAAGAAATTAAGAAGCAATCTGAAGTTGCAAGGGAACTAATAAAAGAGTTAAATAAACTAATAGATGAAAACAAAGAGCTTAAGAAGAAATACGAAGTAAACACGGCTGAATATATTGAAGAAATAACTGAAATGTGTGCTAAGTTGATAAAAGGTAATAAAAAGATATCTGAAGGTAAGTCAGATGAAGAACTTGCTAAAATAATGGCTGAGGTTATGGGTGTTATTAAAAATGAATTATCTGAGTTTACTATAACTGCTTGGATATTAAATGAGGATGTTTCCTCTAGAGTAAATCCTAGAACTAATATGTTAGCAAAAGAGATACCTCATGTTGATAATATGAGTAAGCCTATTACAAATATTATAATAACAGCAAGTCTTATAGAAGGGATGCTTAAATTATTTTATGGAGAAGATCAAGAATTAAGAACTCTTTATGAATCAGTGAAAGATGCTAATGAAGACTACGATGATTTAAATAAGGTCTTAGCATATGTTAGAGCAATAGAAAACAAAACTTCAAAATATTCAATTGACAAGAATGCAGAAGAGCTTCTTGTAGAACTCAAAGTAGTTGTAAAAATAGGACCAGATGGTAAGTTCAATGAAGATGAACTTAAGGAATTGGATAAAGTTACTGCTAAAACAGAAGACGGTATAGATGGAATAGTTGGATTCCTTAATAATCAAGACTATAACATTCAACATGTTGAAAGCTCAATAAATGTTCTAGATGAGTTTAGTGGTATAAGTAGACTTGATAATGACTATGAAAATAAAATGAGAGTTCACAAAGAAAGAATATCCGTAATGAGAGAGTGTTTAAAGCATCTCTCTAATGCATCAATGGATATGATGAAGATATTCAATAAATCATTTAGAAGTAAATTAGGAAAAACTAAGAAAATGATGGATGATTATATAGACTACAGATAGAGGAGGTAGTTATGGTATTTAAGTATGGATATGAATCTGAACAAATATCTTTTGAATCAGAATCTCTCCTTCTTATAAATTCAAATCTATCTCAACTTGAATTACAAGAGCTTAAGTCAGAACTTAATACTTACTCTATGGAATCAACTATTATTGGAGGCGGACTAGAGTCTGCTTCCAATAGAAACTTTTTTCTAAAAGTTTGGGATGGAATAAAAGCATTCTTTACTAAACTTGTAGATTACTTCTTTAAATTTATTGAGTTTATTTTAGGTATATTTGGAATAAAATCAAGAGAAGTTACAAAAAGAACTAAAGAAGTAGTAAAGAAAGCAAAAGAAAAAGCAAAAGAAGAGAAAGTTAAACCAAAATATATAAAAGTAAAACTAAAAAGAATGTCACAAACATTAGTTGATAAACTAGATAGATTTATATCTGAAGCAGCTAAAAATAAAAATAGAATAGAAGATTTTGGAAATGAATATAAAAAGGTTGTAGAAGATAGTAAGATAAACTTCATAGAATATAGACCATATAAAGACTATTTAGATAATATATTAAAACTTTATAGAACAGCATGTGGAATATACTCTCTTATAATATCTTCTGAACTTGTTGATGTAAATTCAAAATATTCAGAAATGCTTCTAGATACAATAGTTTATTTACCTAATAATAAGGCAAACTTCAATCAAAGAGATTTTCCTGCATTTGATAATATTATAAACTCTAGTAAAAATGACTCTGGTGTAAACTTTGCAAAACCACATATAGACTTTGGTAAATATGAACTTGATTATTTTGAAATAAATTTAGATATAACTAAATCTGATAAAGAAATAGAAGATTTTATGCTAGATAAAATAAAAGCAAATAAGTTTAGTATTGCTGAAGAATATATAAAGAAAGTAAAAAATACATTTAGAGCAATGAATAATGTTATTAAATCAAGACAGGAAGACATAGATAAAGTAATTAAATCAACTGAAAATATAAATAAAATAATTGCTCCTGAGAAAGAAAAGTCTGAGTTCTTATTTGTAACCAAACTTTCCACACAAGCAATAAAAGCAATAAAAGTTCTTATACAAGGATTTAATCATACTGTAAATCAAATTACTAAAACTATTGCAAGTATATCTAACTCTGTTAAAGATGCACAATTAGAAGTAGAAACAGAGAGAGGAGGAAATACTAATGCGTAAACGTTCACCAGAACTTCAAGCAACTATGGATTATGTAATTTCAGAAATAGAACTTTTATCACCAACTAATGTACAAAGAATACTTGCACTTTGGGATGATTTGTCAGATGAGGAACTAATTGAAAACCTATGCAATATGCAAAACCTTTACCATGACCCAGGAAAAGAACCATCTAAACAGACTCTTATGAGAATGATAAAGAAAAATCGTGTTATAGTTCAAGAACACTTTAAAGTATTTGACCAAAATCCAGATGACCCTAAAGGAATTATAATGGCAAGAGAAGCTTGTTGTTACATACTTCCTATAAGACGTAATCAACAAATATCAGCAAAAGAGTCATCTGTTGCAACCAAAGCAGAAGTACGTGACATTACAAACCAAGTAACTGGAGAAGATAAAAAAGCTCAACATAGTGATACAGAGATAGCAACTACCATAGCACATGGAGGATATGCAATTAATCGTGAACTTCTAGGTGCTGCATCACATGATATGATGGCAAAGCAAGTATATAGAGATGAACTGTCTCAAACAGGAGAAGTATCACTTAAAGATTTACCAAATGACCCAGAAAATAAGAAATCACTTATTCTTATAGACCAAGTACTTAAAATGATGGGATATGACTCAGACCTTATCTCAACACCATTAAGTGGAAGGAGGTAAGATTTGTTAAATATTAAAGATATTGTAAATTTACAAGAAGATAAAATAGAAGAGTATATAGAAAATGTAGGACTTGAGTCTGCATTTGATGAGGGTAATATACTTAAACGTATATGGACTGGTATTACAACTACTAAATTTCTAGTAGGACAAGTTCAGTCAACACTTAATGAACTTAAAAGACTAGAAAGAATAGATATTAAAAAGATTAAAGATAAAACTACAGAACATAGTATTAATAGGCTTGATATTAAAACTATTGAAGATGCTATGGACATAGTTGAAATTGGTAAAGGAATACCTGAAAGATTACAAAATCATGCAATGCGTGCTTTTGAAGTTATAAAAAAGCTTGATAAGAAGATATTTCTTGCAAAAGATGTTACAGATGGAGTAGGTAAAGTTCTATCTCCTAAAGTTATACTTTTAAATAATATGTTAAAACTTTGTATAACTGGATATAGAGTTCCTGTTGTTGCAGACATGTATGAAATAGACTTAAAAGAGAAAGCTCCTTTCCCAATGGCTCTTTATCCTTTAGTTGACGGAGCTCCTAAATGGCTTAAAAAAGGATTTAGAAAGTTTAATAAGTATTTATCTATATTTGGACTTGTAAATATGGGACTTGGAATTCTATCTACACTTATAGCTCTTATACAAACATCAAGAGTTGATGAACTTATAGAAGATGATGATATTAAATATATTAAAAGCTTCTATAAAGTAATATATGCTGACCTTTCTACTATTTATAAAAATGTAGCAAAAAGAAATGGTTTATCTATACTTGATAGACTTGATGAAATAATAAAAGAGAATAGAAAAATACCTTGGAGTTATGAAGAAAAGGTTAAATTTGCAACATACATGAAAGAAAGTTCACCTCCAGAAATACAATCACTTAAAAGATGTGTTGAAATACTAAATGGGAGTGACTATAAAGTAGTACTTAGAACTACAAAAGCTTTAGTTTCTGCAAGTTATAAACTTAATGGAAGTACACAAGATAATGAAAGATTTGAAACTTTAGTTGAAATGATGGAAACTAATATAACAGTTCTATTTAAAGTTCTTGAAGCATATGAAAAGATGATAAAAGAAATGAAAAAATTCTAGAAAAAAAGAATATAAACCCGAATACTAAATAAATAGTATTCGGGAATGTGTTCTTTTTTATCCGAAAATTATAAGATAAGCTATTCTTAAAAATGCAAATAAAGTTATAGTTCCCATATTTGCAAATTTAAATCTATTTACATCTATTGCAATAGCATTTGCAAGCATTTGTGGTGGCATAACTATTTGCATAAGTTTATTATTCTTATATCTACCTTCTGTAAGTGTAAGAAAAAGCATAGTTCCAAATGAGCAACCAATATAAAAACTTGTAACAGTACTACTAAATCTCATAGTAAGATTAGCTACATTATTTACATCAAACGTAGCAAATAAAAATATTGCAATCATATGCAGAATTATATAAAGTCCTACAAGAAGAGGAATATAACTTACTGTAACTATATTAATTATAACAGTAGACACAAACTCACCTATCTCAATTTTATTTTTCATATAATCCATACTTATATTCTTTTTAAATTCATATAAACTAAATCTCAATTCAATCACATCTCCTACTTAAATATGCTCTAGAATGCTCTAAAATACCCTTAAAATCCAATCTTTTATATTTTATGTATAAATATTGATTTAAAGTAAATATTTGAAAATAAGGGTATTTTAAGCAGTTTTATAAAATTATAATAAATTAACTTTAGATTTTATTTCATCTTGCGTTTTAATTATTCTTTGTCTAACTTCTTCTATAAAATCTATTACAGGTACTCCAAAGTCTGAACCTATGTATGCTCCTAGTATTTTAAGCATATTAGTATCATACTCTTCGTCTCCATCAAAGTTATATTCATTTGCAGTACAGTTTAAACAGTCACATACTCTTTCAAATAACTCTTCTTCTGATGAGTAAATTACTTCATCATCAAATTTATATTCATTATCAAGAACTTCTGGTACTTTAATGAATACAGAACCATATTCATCTATTGAAAGAGTAGCTGTTATGTTAAACTTAATATCTTTGGGTATTATAACACCATCTGCTGTTATATCATCAACTAAGTCCCAAAATACAGTAGTTGCAAGTGCTATAACTGTAAGTGCATCTGAAAGCTTAGGAGCTTTAAATATATCTTTAAATTCTTTTTCTATATTAAGATAATTAACTATAGATAAATCTATAATTTGACCAAACACTCCACCTTCTGCTACTGTATAACTACGTTTCTCATCATAAGCACCTGCAAATCCAAATGATTTCTTTAACTCTTTTATAATATTTAGATTACCTACAACATGAGAATCTTTTATTGGTTCTTCTTTTGAAAATTGAAACTCTTCATCAGAAACCTTTTCTTCTATTTCAACATTATCGTCTGATAAACTACCTATTTCAGAAGTAACATTATTAACCACAAGCATTATAAGTTTCTTATTATCAAAATCTGGTACAGTAAAGTCAACTGTGTCTATACCAAATAGTCTAGTAATATCACTTATTCTTTCCATAGTAGCATCCTCACCTGCTATTTTATTTACAAGTTCTACTATTTTTGGAATATTATTTTCTATCTCTATAAGTGATAAAGTATTACTATCTTTATTAAATTCATCAAGTTCTGGAACTAATGGAATAAATAAATCTGTGTAAGATAGAAGTCCACTAACTCTTAAATCTATTGGGTCTAACATCTTTATAGGCATAATAGTATCAATTTTTATATCTTTAGTGTTTATAAAGTATTTCATTTTATGCACAGTTCCTACTGCTGAGTTAGTATACTCATGATAACACTTATCTAAGATTATACCTAAGAATTCCTTTAAAGTATAAACAGCTGATTCAGCTATACTTATAATAGCAGCTTCAGATGAACACGTAAGTGAACCATCATCAATGTAGTATTTAACATATCCTTTAATAATAGCATCTAAAATATTTCCACTTTCTCCTGTAATTTCATAATTAAAATCTCTAAAATTTTTGTAATTTGACATAATTTCTCATTCTCCTTTTTAATATTTTTTACATTTATCTAATATGTATTTTACCTTTGTTAAATAGTCTACTGGATTTCCATCTAGTATAGACTTAATACCTAACCAATCAGCACCTGCTACCTTTTTCTTAAGAGTAGCTAATTTTCCTCTAATACCTTCGCATGTTCCTTCTATCAAAGACATAGTTATAAAATCTGTATCAAAAGGAACTACACCTAAATAACAACTAAATTTATCTTTAGTGCGATTTATTTGGTTAATTATAATATTCTTATCTTTAAATTCTACATCCCAACCCAAAGTTAAATCAAGTTTAACTTTATTATCTATTAAATTTGTAAGTAATAAGTCTATTACATTAAGTGAGTCATTAAGTATCCATAAAGATTCTTGAAGAGTTACTTGACTACTCTCATTTAAATTAGCCTCCTTAACATAATTTTTACAAACACCTAAAACAACAGCTCTCATTAAATCTGACTCTACTCTAAACTCATCACTAAAGTAATCAATTCTTGACATTTTAAAATTTCCTCCTTTAATTTTATACAAATGGAATTTCTCTAAATACTTCACTTAGATATTCATTATCTACACCAAGTATTAAGGGTTCTTCACTTTTTGTTAGTTTCTTTACAAATTTCTTAAGTTCCTTATAATATGTTGATTTCTTTCCTTTATAAATAAAATAGATAAGATTAACTAAGTCTCCATAACATTCATGTTTCTTATCTATTCTACCATATCTAACATCTATTCCAGAGTTAGTTTTATATATTTTAATATATGTATTTGATTTAGGACTTACTGGAAACTCTATAAGTAAGCTATATTTATGTTTAAGTCTAAACTCAACATAGTCTCCAAATACAGTTTCTTTTAAATCTTCTGTTCCTTGTACAAATAAAGCATCGTGAGAACGTTCAAGTACATCTTTTTTCTTTATACTGTTTGCTGCAAGAAACATAGTTACATACTTATCTATACTAGAAACTATTATATCATAAAGTTCACTCTTCTCATAATCTCTTATAAGAAGTCCTATAAGTTTATTTCTTACTGCTTTTGGAGATTCCTCTATATCTAGATATGTAAGTTTATCTATATATCCTTCTTCTGCAAGTACAGATATATTAGCTGACCTCATATCGTATTCTCTTATTGGGTTTTTATATATTTTAATAGACATAGTTTAACTTCCTTTCTTATTCTTTGTATGTTTTACCTTGCAGATAATCTCTTACTACATATACTGGTAATTTTACCTTTTCTGCTATTTGAGGTAGAGTAAGACCACTTTCACGAAGAGTTTTAATTTTCTTTCTTTTATCCTCTCCAATGTATTCAAGTCCTTTAACTTTAACTTGTGCATGAGCAACATTTGCTCTTTGAGTGATATACTCTAGGTTTTTTACTCTATTATCTTTTTTATTTGCATTCTTATGATTAACTATCATTTTATCTTCTTGCTTACCTAAGAATGTATGAGCGACGATGAGGTGCACTTTTCCTCTAACACGATTACCAGAACCGTCCATTATGTCAACACAATCATAACCCCTATCGTCGTCAAACATTTTAAGTTCTCTTCCAGTTTCACAGTTAAATATTTTACCAGTATCAGTAACCTCATACTTAGGATAAGATTTACC
>ERZ772766.475-NODE-475-length-23395-cov-4.586889_pt1 | contig 23395 bp, 24 predicted proteins | sample MGYA00511379_ERZ772766 | MGnify/ENA primary metagenome ERZ772766 (study PRJEB29015, sample SAMEA2737895) | human oral metagenome | biome: human oral; feature: human-associated habitat; material: dental | place: China | collected 2116 ...
CGCAGGTTTTTGAGACCTGTGCGTCTACCAATTCCGCCATATCAGCATAATAGTTGCATATAGCAACTATGTTTAATTACTAATTTCATCAATTCCAACTGATTTACTATGTGTGATTTTATCCCATTTCTTATTAGGGAATAATAATGATTTTATATTTATAACAATCCATGATCCCATAAATATAGGATACATTAATATTGCTTTCCACATAGGTTTTAATTTCTTACCTTCTAATAATATAATACCCACTGCTGAAAGCATTGGTGTTATAAATGTTGCAAAAATATATCTTAAGTAGTTTATACCTAAATCTACAATTGACATTTCTCCCATAAGGTAAAATACTGTATTTACACCTAATAACAATAATGTAAGTATCATTATTGGTATACCTAAAATGTATAAAAATGCATCAAAGTTCATCATTGTTTTTTGTTTGAATACTGCTTTTGCTAAATCTTTTGAATATCCATTAACACATTGAATATGTCCGAACACTCCATCTTTCTCTTTGTTTCCAACTTTGTTTAAAAGTAAGTGGTTGTTCATCATATACTATTGCATCTTTTGCCCATCCTAATTTAACACCTTTAGATATGTTTATAAGTGCAAATTCTATATCTTCTGTAAGAGTTTTTGTATTCCATCCTTCATCAATAAGAATATCCCATTTTACCATAAATGCTGTCCCGTTTATAAGAGGTGATAATCCCATGTTATATCTAGCTAAATGATATAATCTGTTCATTGTCCAATAAAATATAGCATATCCACCTGATACCCATGTATCTGTTGGATTTTTTATATCCCTATATCCTTGTACCAAAACTTCTCCTTGACAAAGCTTTTTATTCATTACATTTAAAAAGTTTTTATCAACTACATTATCTGCATCAAAAACTAGAAGTGCATCATAATCATCTTTCCTATCTTTCATTTTATCTAAAAACCAATTTAATGCATATCCTTTTGTTTTTTTATCTGCATCAAATCTTTCATAAACTATTGCCCCATTTTCTCTTGCTACATTTGCAGTCCCATCTGTACAGTTATCTGCTATTACATATATATCATATAATGATTTATCATAATCTTGCATTTGTAAACTTTTTATAAGATTTCCTATTACACTTTCTTCATTATTTGCTGGTAACGCTATTATAAATCTATGTTTCTTATCTGTTAGCATCGGTTTTTCTTTAAATTTAATTAATGATGTTATACTTATTATAAATTGGTATAACCAAAACATATTAATTATCCATACTAATACTTGTTGAAAGGTGCTTAACCCTTTAACTATTGCATCTGTCATAATCTTCCCCTATTTAATTAACTAAAATCTATTATACTAGATTTATTACTTTTTTACAACTTAAATGCTTATTTCTTTACTTTTCTCTATAAATATGATATTATGTATACATAATTAAAAATTATGTAAAGGAGTTTAACATGAATGAAACTAAAGAAAAAATATTAAATTTATATGTTTCTAATCTTGAATCTGAAATCAAATTAAATCAGTTAAATATTGATATTGAACAGATGGAAGATTCTATACAAAAATTAGAAACAGAAATTAACGAAATATTAGAAGGAGAAAATCTATGGATGAACTAGAAGTTTTAATAAAAGAACAAGAACAAATAAAAAATAATATTGATAATTATTCTGCTATGATTGCAGGTTACTCTCGAAGTCTTAAAGATATAGAATTTAAACATATTGACTCTAAAACTGATTATCAAAGTAAATTAGAAGAATATGATAAAATAAAAACTTCAACAGCTCCAAAAGATGTAATACAAGTAAAAAGATTAAAATTAGAAATGTCTAAAATTAGAATAGAAATATTAAATTCTAAACAAAATTTAGTTACAGTAAAGGAACAACTTAAAGCAGCAAAAGAGCAACTTAAACTTGAACAACTTAAAAACAAGTCATTAGATATACAAATAGGTAACCACCCTGAAACTAAACTTGTATCAGCTAAGGCTAAAGAAGATATAATAAATGATAATTTACAATATGCTAAACAAACTAAAGCAGAAATCAAAAAACTATTAGAAGGAAATATAAAAGATATTAATGATATTCCAGATAATCTACGTAAAGAATTATTAGATTCTAATCCAACATATAATCATTATGAAAAAACTTTATCAAAATTAAAAGAGGATTTAAGCGATCTTGAAAAAGTAAGTGCACCAGCAAAATTCACTGAACCTTTGAAAAAGAAAATACAAGCTTTCGAAAGTAAAAAAATATCATTTGCTCTAGGTGAACTTAATAAAGCAGATTTAGCAGCTGATGTTGTTATAGATAGTTGCTATTCTCACATTAAAGACTTAACACTTGAAAAAGCAAAAGCATATAATGATATTGATGCTATCAGAAATGGTACATATATTCCTGAAGATAAAGAAGATACTGAAAATTCAAATGCAACAGCTAATGATAACTCTTCAGATAATGGTTCTAATTCTGAAAATTCAAAAGATGATCAAAACAACTCATCTAATTTACCTGCTAAACAAGGTTTCTTTAGTAAATTTAAATCTGCTTTCTCTAACTTTATAGAAAAAGTTAAAAATCGTTTTGTAAGTTCAAAAAATAAAGAGGAAGAAGAAAAAGACAAAAAAGATCAAGAAGAAAAAGATTCAAAAGATAATTCAGAACAAAATAATAATAGTACTGATAATGACAAAGAAAAACAAAAAGAAAATACTTCTAATCGTCATTATGAAGAAAAAGATTTTGCTAAAAATGAAACTTATAAGAATGATATGGACGAATTCTTAAAAAACTTTGAAGAAAAAACAAGAAAAGATGTTGAAAATTTTGAAAAAAACTATGATGAAAACGAATTTGGAAATAGATAGTAAAAAAAGAGGAAATTTAATTCCTCTTTTTTTACTATTCTATATCATAATCATTAAACTGTTTGTTAATGATTCTTATTATGATAATCCATATCTATTACCATACGTCCTTGTATTGTTCCATTTTCCATTTCTTCAAATATTTGAACTGCATCTTCAATTGGTCTTGTTTGAACTACTGGAACTACTATTCCTCTTGCTCCAAAATCAAATGCTTCTTCTAAATCTTTTCTAGTTCCTACTAAAGAACCTACAACTTCTATTCCATCTATAACTGTTTTTATAATAGGAATTTCCATCATTTCTGAAGGAAGACCTACTGCTACTACTCTTCCTCCTGCTCTTACAGAGTAGATTGCTTGATCAAATGCTGCTTTTGCTACTGCAGATACTACAGCTCCATGTGCTCCACCATTTGTTATTTCTACTATCTTTTTAGTTGGATCTTCTTTTAAAGAATTTATTATATAATCTGCTCCGACTTCCTTTGCTAAATTTAATTTATCATCATTAATATCTACTGCTATTACTTTCATATTTAATGCTTTTTTAGCATATTGAACTGCTAGATTTCCGAAGTCCTCCTGCTCCATATAGCACAACCCATTCTCCTGGATGTACATTGCTAACTTTTAATGCCTTATACATTGTAACACCTGCACAAGTTATACTACTTGCTGCTGCAGGCTCTAAATTTTCTGGAACTTTAACAGCATAATTTGCTTTTACTATTGCATATTCTGCCATACCTCCATCAACTGTATATCCAGCATTTTTAACTGTTCTGCATAATGTTTCTCTTCCAGTTGTACAATATTCACACATTCCACATCCTTCAAAAAACCATGCTATGCTAACTCTATCCCCTATATTTAATGATTTAACATTTAGTGCAAGTTCTATTACTCTACCTATTCCTTCATGTCCAAGTATTCTTCCTGGAACTTTTCCAAAATCACCATGTGCTACATGTAGATCTGTATGACATACTCCACAAAACTCTACTTTTATTAAAGCTTCTCCTTCTTCTAATGGTCTTAACTGTTTATCAACAATTTCAACACCTGTTGATGCTTGATTTACAACTACTGCCTTCATATTGCCTCCTAATAATTATACTATTTAATTACATTATATTCCATCAAAATCGTAATATCAAACTTTTAATTTTTTTATTGTTTTATATTCTTGTCTTAAAATATCTATTTCTTCTTGTCTCTTTTTATATGTTTGTTCCGCATCTTCTAAATATGTTGGTATTTGTTCAAATTCTTCATCTCTTATTAGATATCCTTTAGCATATTCAGTATAATATTCTTTTTTTGATTCTTTCTTTTCTTTTTCCGCTTTATTATAGTATTTAATTGCATCTGTATATCTTTTTATTTCATTTTTTATATGGTCTAAGTGTTTTGCTTTAATATATATTTCGTATTCTGTATCTTCTGCAACTATTTCTATTAATTTTTCTACTATTCTTTTATTATTTTTACCAACAGATACTTTAAAAAAACCTTTTTTAATTTTTTTACTTTTAGGTCCTGGTTTTGAATTTTGTATAAGAATTTTTAAGGTATCTACAACTCCAATATGTGTCTTATATTGTCTTTTAGATGTTATTGCATCAAATTCATCTGCAACCCTTATTATTTGTCCTTCATACATTATTTCATCACCAACTAAACCGATTTGGATATCCGAGTACCATCTAATGCTTCATGATGGTAAAGTGGACCTGCACTATATGGTCTTAATTTAGGTTCTTTCATACACATATTATATCCAATAGTTGTATGTGTCTTCATTATTTCAAACTCTTCATCTGTAAGTTTTCCTTCTTTTTGAAGAATTTTAGGGTCTATAAACATTTTACCTATATCGTGTATAAATCCACAAATACTTGTATATATTGTAAAGCCTTTTTCTAATTTTAATTTCTCACATAGTCTACATGTTAAATTCCCAACATTTTCACTATGTTTTCTTGTAAACGGATCTAATGTATCTAATGAATTTAATTGATCTCTAAAAATTTTATCTAAATCATAATATTTTATAATATCATTTCTATAAAAATCTACTTCTCCATATTCTTTCATATCATTCTCTCTTATCTTTTGTTCTTTATCCTATTTTATCTTTATTGTCATTGATTTTATTCCTAGATAATTATTAGCATTATCTGAGTTATCTGTTTTTTTCTTACTTTCTTTTATTTCTTTTACCCTTTTTTCTAAGGCTTCTATATTTTTTGTTATTTGACCTATTACTACATTTCTAAGATATCTACCTTGTAATGTTCCACCATGTTTTTCTAAATTTTTAACTATAGAATTATTTATTCCCTTATTTTTTATATATAGGTTATTTGAATCTGTTGCTGTATCAGCAATGATTTTGAAGTAACCACCTATTTCTTCATCTTTTTCATTTGTATATCCTTCTACAACTATAGCCCCTTTATATGGTACTAAATTAAAGTTTATCTCATCTGTATGTCCTTTTGTAAATGTACTATTATTATTTTGATTAAATATTGGTATCAGTTCTCCTAAGTCTCCTAATCCCATTTTAAAATTCTTTAGAATTCCTGCTTTTTCTGTTTTTTCAAATTCTGAAACAGCATTTTTAGAAATATCTCCAAAAAGTCTAGCTTCAAGTCTTTCATTATTATCTAATATTATTTCTAAATATTTTTCACCTTTTCTTGTATCTCTAAATTGATATGATTCTCCTGCTGTATAATCTATATTTCTTAAATCTTTGACTGTAGTATTATTTATATTTCCATTAGATTTTATTACATTCTCATCCCTATCTTCAACAAAATTTTTATCAGATGGTACAGTTGCAGTTTCTTTACCTTTTCTATTTATCTCAACTTCTTGATTATTCTTATTTATAATTCCTAAATAGTATATTATCCCAAATACTATAAGTATTACTAGTATTATTGCTGCTACTATTATTCCTATTATTAAAAGTTTTTTTTCATTTTTTTCCATTCTATTCTCCGATTATGATTTCATCATTTTTATTGGCAATGTTAAAATAATATCAAATATTCTCACTGGTAACTCAAAAACAGTTCCATATGCTTTACTATATATTAATCCTCTTACTGCAGGTATATTATATATTAAAACTAATATTAAAATTACAAAACCTGTTATTAAATATGTTTTTATTCTTTCTTTTAGAGGTCTTCTAGTTACTACCTTATATCCCATTCTTCTTAAAGTATTATAGTAATCTTCATACATTTGATTTACTATATTTTGTTTATGTAATTGAATTTCTTCTTCTGCTCGTAACATTTCTTCTTGTAATATTTCATTATTTTCTTGTTTAATATTATTTATATTACTAGTTCTTCTATTAATATCAACATTATTAATATTATTCATATTAAAATTCTTGTTATTATTATTTTGACTGTTATTTTGAGTACTTTGATAATTTTTCTTTTTTTCTTCTTCTCGTCTTTCTTTTTCTTCAAGCATAGCTATAGTTTCATCATATTTATTTCTTTTAATGTCATCTGAAAGAGTTTCATATGCTTCATTTATTCTAACCATCTTTTCTTTAGCTTCATCTTTTTTCTTTTCATCTTGTTCTAAATCTGGATGATATTTTCTAACTAAAACTTTATATGCTTTTGTTATAACCTCTTTTGATGCTGTCCTGCTAACTTCTAATATTTCATAATATGTTATCATATATTTCCTGCACTTTCTATTTTTCTATTTCTACTTTTATCTTAAACTCTGCAAGTGTATTTGATATGTTTCTTTGTTTTTGTGCTTCATCTGAATAGTTTTTATCTGTTATCTCTTTATAATCTTTGATAACTCTTATTGAATCCAAATTAATTGCAGTTGCATCTTTATCAGCAAAATACATTTTAGGAAATCTTAATAGTATAACTCTAGTTTCTAGAGGGTTTAATACTATATTTTCTTCATCTATTAGCTTTCTATTACTGTTTCCAACTTCTAAACTTGCAGCAAGTGCTGTATTGTTTGATCTATCTTTTAATACAAGATAATCATTTGTTCTATTTGTTATTTCTAAAAGATAATCTTCATGTTCTACCCAAACATTCTTTCCTTTAATATTTACCTTCATATTATTATCTTCATAAAACCCTGAACTCTTATATTTCCCAATATATCCTCTTATATTAAGACCTATTTTACCATCTTGATTTTTTATAACCATTTTTGTATCAGTAAATGTATATATAGTATTTGTTAACCCTGTTTCTAAAATATCTTCAAAAACTTTTACTTGATATATATAGTCATTTCCAACTTTTGCATATGGTTTAATATCATACTTTTTATCTTTATATACTTCTATTATATATCCTATAGCCTCTTTTTTGTTTTTAAAAGAATAATATTTTGCATCTTCTGTAAGCATTTCAGCTGCTAAATCTATTTTATCTTCTTTCACATAATTTAAAAATTCTTTTATCTTTTTTAATCCTTCTTCTTGTACTTTTGATGGAAATTTTTGATCAGATATTACAGGTGTTTCTATGTCTTTACTTACTATTGGTCTTACTTCTGTATTATAATTTAATATCATATTATATATACTTGTACCAAATAATATTAAAACTAATATTATGATAATTTTAAGCATATTTTCTCTTAAATATCTTCCTATTATTAGTCTAATATTTGTATATAATCTTCTAAGCATACTTTTCTCCCATTTTATTATTTATTTTTACTAAATGAAAATACATAATCATTAAAATCATATTCTCTAAAAACAAAATATAATCCTTTTTTATTCTTATTTTCTTCTTTTGAGTTATTTGATATAATATCTGATTCTACAACATAATAATCACCAATTGCTTCAAAATTAACATGTTTTATGCTAAATGATTCAGGATAGTATTCTTTAAAATATTTTTCAAATTCTTCTAAAGTTTTAAAATGTTTTTCCTTGTAACCTGGTGCTAATCTTTTATATAATTCTGAATAATTTTTTTCATTTAATTTTCTAACAATATCACCTAAATATATCTTCATCCTTGCATATTCACTTTTTCCTTTTAGTCTTTCTACAAGTTTTTCATTTTTTTCTACTCCTGTAACATATGGAACTCTTGGTTCCTCTTTTTTTTCAAAAAGTTTTGTTACTAACATTATAATTGAAGCTAATGTTAATACTAAAAGTATTAACATTATACCTAAAATTAGCTTTATTTTTTTTTCTTCAATATTATTGTTACTCTTCGCTACCGTTTTCTTCTTTATTTCCTTCATTTTTTGTATTTCCTTCAAATGTATCTAGTACTAATCTCTTATATTCATCTTCTTTTATACTACTTAATTCATTTTTTTCAATTCTTGTTATTAATTTTTCATATTCTTCACGTTCTTTATCTGTTATATCTGTCTTTAATGTTCTCTTTTCAACTTTTGTTTTAAATACTTCTACTTTTTTCTTTACTTTTTCATATTTTTGCATTACTTCTTCTTTATCAAGTCCTGCTCTTTTCATCATTTCTATATCGTCTTTTAATTTCTCATTTTTTTCCATATATTCTTTCATTTCAGACATAACTTCATTTATTTCATTCTTAAATTCTCTATATTCTTCTCTTTTATTCATTTCTTGACTATTTCCAGAAGATTTTGTTCCTCCTGAAAGTAATATTGATTCTACATCTCTAAAATCACCACTTATAGCAGCATTTTTAGTATTGAATTCACTTATTTCACTTGCTACTTTTGTTTGATTATATGCAATTGCTAAATCTTTTTCAGGCCCTTCTATATTTGTATAATCTATTTTATTTTCTTTCAATTCATTTAATTTCTTTGTTACAAGTAAATCTGCTTCAAATTTAGTTTTACCCTCAAACTTCATTAAATATTCCCTATATTTATCTAATGCTGAAGATAATTCACTCATTATTTGTCCATTATCCATCTTACTCTTAATTTGTTCTAAGAAATTTGATATATTTTGTTTTCCTTCTACAGTTGCATTATCAAAGTTTTGTCCAGTTATTTTTTCAAGGTTATGTAATTGTTCTTCTACATTATCACTAGACTTCTTAGCATTATCTCCATAATTATTGTGTAAGTTAATCTTATTCATAGCATTTTTAGCTCCTGGAATAATACCTTTATTCATGATAGTATGTCCTGCTAAACCTCCAGCAATAATTTCATCAATAGGATTCTTATCTGCAATAGAATATCCTATTGCACCACCTATTATAGCAGGTGCAATATGTTTGCCTGCAAATACATATGTATTCTTAACTGCTTTTGCAGCTTTATTATTAAATACCTTGTTTTTAGTCTTTCCTAATGTTTCTAAGAACTTATTCTTTGCCTTTGTTTCTCCTGTACTTTGAGTAGTATTTGAAGAACTTCCAGCTGCTGATGTTTGTGTTTGACTTTGACTTTGGCTTTGGCTTTGAGATTGTGATTGGCTAGAACCACTTCCAGTCTTAGTTGTCTTACTTGCAAACATTTCTTTTGCTTTAATATATATAGGCTTTTGAGCACTTTCTCCATTTTCACCTTCTTTTTTCTTAGATCCCATTTTTTCCAATCTCTTAAACCCTTGATCATACATTATCATCTTAGCAAATCCTGCACCTTTTGATAAACTAACTTCCTTATCAAATTGGAACATTTCTTTTAAGATTTCTTCTGCTTCCTTAAAAAACTTAAAGAATGCTAATATTAGTATTAATAATCCAAAGTTTAATCCACCTGGCGTAAATGTTACTATTCCTCCAGGACCACCAGGTCCTCCTGAAGCATTTGCAACTCTAAAAACTGTTCCTGCAAATATAGCGTATAATAATAGGTGGAATGGTTGTACGAAAACAAGCCCCATGAATTTTTTAAGCCAGTTTCTCATACTTTGTGCTTTTTTATCTCCAACAACATCAATTGCATATGCAACAGAAATTATTGGTGCAATTAAGATGTAGAATCCTACTGTTATAAGTCTTGTAACATATACCTTTAAGAATGATAATGTTTGGAATATTAATATAAACAAGATTGTAAGACTTATTGTTTCTCTTATAAAATTAAAACTTAATATACCTGCAACAAGTCCCATAACTTGATTTTCAAGAGCATTACTTTCATTTACCATACTCTTTGTTATAATTGATACAAATGCTGAGTTTAATGTTATTACACCTACTATTATAAATATCATTAAAAATAGTATCATAACGCTTTTTATCCAATTTAAAAACATCATTTTTATTTCAGCAATATCTTTAGCAAGTGAAGCTACCATTGCTCTTATTGAAAGGTATATTAGTATAAAGAATAATATTGCTATAGATATTAAGAATATTACTCTATACCATGATGCAATTGCATTAACAAATCCTGATAATTTTGTCTTTTCTGCAAGACTTCCATTTATAAATATTTCTATATTAGTAATAGGAACTTTATTCATAAATATTTTATCTGGAGTCAATAACCATCCTGATTTTGCTTCCCCTGCTCCTGCTTCTTTATTAGAATCTTGTAATAATATTGTAAGTAAAGACATTATACTTATGACCATAATAACTATAGGTAAATATAATACCATAAATATTATACCTAAAACCCCATTTAGTATATGTCCAATACCTGTCCCTATATTTCCAAGAAAATCACTCATAGGATTTGATTGATCAATTTTATAACTTCTACCTATATTACCAGCTATATCATTTTCTTCTTTTTCTTTTTCTTCCTTTGTTTTATTATCTTTATTTTCTGTTTTATTATTATCTTTGTTACTATTAGTAGTAGTATTTTTAGTATTATTAGAAGAAAAATATGATATTTTATCTGCATTTAAATTTATTTTATTAAATTCTAGTGTTTTTTCATTAATGCTTGATACTAATGAAGTGAATAAATATATATATATTAACATTATAATCCATATATATTTTTTTATAATATTAATTGTTCTATTTATGTTTCTATTCATATTTTCCTCCTTTCTATAATCTTCCTAAACTCTTAAATACATCTCTTACTATTGTATCAAAATATACTGCATCTTCCAAATCTTTTTCATTATCTGGATCTAACTTATCAGGATCTTCTAGTAAGTCAACTTTTTTCAATCTTTCTTCAGCTTTAGGTAATTCTGTTACTACATCTGAATATCTTCCAAGTGGTTCATCTTTCTTTTCTGATATAATTTTATCATTTACCCTTTTTGTCATTTCTTCAAATGTATGCATCATTTCTAATAATTCTTTTTCTTTATATTTTATAACAAAATTTTTCACTTTTTCATTCATACCTTTAGTTATAATTGTTTTCTTTTCTTCTAATTCATCTTGCATTCTCATTATAATCTCTTCTGATATTGATGCTGTATCTCCTAAAGTTTTCTTTAAATATTGATTTAACTCTTTTTTAGCATGTTCAAATTCTTTTTCTATATCTTTTTCTCTATCTTTTAGTGTTTCAAAATATGCTTTTTGATTGTTTTTACCTTCATCTGTTTCTGCTGTTAATTTTGTACCAGTTAATGTTTCTAGATCTTTAAGTACTTGAGTATTATGGTTAGCAAATTTTTCCACTGTTTTATCATATTGTTCTTTTATTTCTTCTTTTCCTTGTTTAGTCTTTCCTTGAATCATACCTGGTACTATCTGTCCATCTTTTTTTGCTTTTCTTATCTCTGCTAAATTATCATAATTTTCAAGAGCTCTTTTTGTAGCTTTTTGTGCAACCGCTCCAACTTCAATTGCTTCCATATTTTTAAGTCCTGCTGTAATTGCTGTAGATGCAAATGCTGTAGTAGCCGCTACTGTTCCTCTTGCAAAAGATTTTAATGTTTGCTTTCCAAAACTTTTCTTATTATATGCTTTTTCTTGTTTTGATTGTATGTTATTAAACGCTTTTCTTTCTTTAACAACATCATCTGCACTAAATCCTGCCTTAGTCTTATTAACTGTTTGCTTAAATGCATCCATTTTCTTTCTCTCAGCTTCTGATACAACTCTTGTTTGTCCTGTAGATCCTGATGCTGTTGATGAAGTACTTGTCTTTGATGATGAAGAATTTTTACCAGAAGTGCTTGTTTTTGCTCCTTCTTTTTCTTTTACTTCACTCATACGTTTATTAAGTTTATCATTTGGTGCTTTTGTATCAGCATATGTATTTTTTGCTTTTATAATATTGTTTATCTTCTTACTTGCTTTATCTATAACTAACATAGTAGCTGCTGCCGAGCTCTGTGTTCCTTCAGCTTTTAATCCAAAGATTTTCTTAAGAAGAGCTTCTCCTTTGAAGAAAAATAACATTCCAAATACAGTAAGAACTCCCATTTCAATATAATTTGATATTTCTGAAGGTCTTATAAGCCATTCTGTATTCGCATTTCCGAGTAACAATTGGAAGTATAAGTGCTACATATATAAACACATGGAAAAGTTGTATGAAAACTGTATGTAAAAACTTATTTGTCCAAAATTGTAATGTTTGTGATTTTTTATCATCAATCATATCTAATGAATATGTAGCTGTTATTAATGGAGCTACCATCATTAAAAATGTTATAACTATAAATCTCTTCAAATAATAGAAATAAAAGAATACTGTTTGTGCAAGTATTGAGATGTAGATAAATGTTGCTGCAATTCCTCCAAATCCTTGGTTAGCTAAGGCATTTTTTAAAACTTCATTTGTAATTCCTTTAAACACAGTTGGTTGAGATTCTTTTAATCCTGCTCTAATTGCTCCAACAAGTGCATTATTTATAGCAATTACTATAAACATAAAGAATAGTACACCAAACATTATTCCCATTCCTTTAACCCAATTTATTAGGATCATCTTAGTTTCTGCCTTATCTTTTGCTAAACTTTTAGTCATATATCTTATTACCGTAATTAGTAATACTAATAACTGTATTACTACAGCAATCATCATTACAATTCTTACAGAAGCTGATATAGCTCCTATAAATCCTGAATAGTTTCCTGCATTTTGTGGATTAAAATCCAAATTTATAAGCGGTAAATCATTAAATAATATATTATCTAATGTTAATATAGTTTTTCCACTTATTGTAGCACCAATAATCCAAGATATTGATGTCATTACAAAAAGAAGTATTATTTTTATTGCAGAAAATACTATCATTGGTAATGCTCCTATAAGTCCATCTAATAAACTTATAGTTTTCATTACATTTTCATTTGTTGATCCTGTAGATGATGATGTGGATGCAAACACTTTTATATAATTAGAAAATATAATTAAAGCAGATATAGATATAATTATTGCTATAATAATTTTTGTTATATTTCTTTTATTATTCTTTTTTTTATTTTTATTAATTATATCCATATACTGCTCCTTTCTTATATGTCTTTTATTATTTTGGTTTTGATTTTGACTTATTAGCTGATTCTACTGCTTTTTCTCTTTTTCTTTCTATTTTAGTTTTCTTCTTACTAGCTTTATTATATGCTTTTTCAATTTTTCTCTGTATTTTTTTCTTTTGTTTTTCATTTCCTTTATCAAAGAAATATTTTGCAAGTTCACTTTCAGATACACCTTTTGTTCCTAAGTTTGCATTTGCATTATTATATAGTTTAATATTTTCAATTATTCTATCTTGTTCAATATATGATTTAACTCTATTTTTCTTAAGAGCTTTTAAATCTGCTATTGTTAATTCATCTATCTTTTTATCTTTTAACTCTTTTATTTGTCTCTTTTCTTCTGTTGTTGAACTTTCTGCTATATAATTAACAGAATTCTCAATTTCATTTTTTCTACTTATAACTTCATCATTATACATATTAGCTATTTTTTCTTTAGCCATATTTTGAATATCTTCTATTTGTTCTTTAGAAAAAGCATTTATCCCATTTCCTGAAATAATATTTTTCATTTCTTCTTTTAATTTTTCTTCACTTAATTCTTTTTGATTTTCAAGTCTACCTATAAGAGTTTCTGCGATAACTTTCTTTATAGCCATCTCTCTCTTACTTTCTTCTGCTTTATCTTCAATAGTCTTATTTAATTTAAGTTCTGATTCTTTTACAAATTTTTCATAATCTTGAACTTTATCAATTAATATTACATTATCAACCTTAGAATCTATTTGTTCTGTTAAATCCGAAATTATAGTTCTCATTTCTTCTTGTCTATTATTTATTAAAAATTCTTTATCAATATTTACTCCTATTGATTTCATTTCTCTTTCTAGATTTTCCTGACTTTCTATTTGAATCATTGTAAGTGCTATGTTATTATTATTTGCTATAGCTTCATTAGCAAGTCTTCTATTATTATATGTATGAACATTATATTTACCATATAATTTTCTTGTTTTTCTCTTCTTAGCCATATTACGATTCATATATAGTCTATCAAGTTTAAATTTAATATCTCCTGTATCTACCTTTGAAGCCATTTGTTCTAATATTTTTTCATTTACTTCAATTGCTGTATCTACAAATACCTCAGTATTTTCTCCCATATATCTAAATTTACCACCTGGATATATAGGTTTTAAGTTTGTTTTAAAATATCTTTTAATTTCTCCACTTAATGTTAATACTTTAGCATCTTTGTATCTAGGATCCTTTTTAGCAAGTATCTTCTTGTAATTTTCAATTTCTTTATCAAATTTTCCAGAAATTTCATATTTTCCTTTTTTCTTTTTCTTATCATCATAGTAATCGAAGAAATACATTGCTTTTAAAAGGTTTGTATATTCACTAAGATCCCCATCTGCTGCTTCTGTAATAGCAACTGGTATAAGTGCTATTGCTGTAAGAAGTCCTACTGTTTTGATTAAACTATATTTTGTTAATCTTAATATACTTGTGATTTCACCTTCTCCGAAGTCCTAATCTATTTCTTATATCTCTTAGTGCTCTTGTTCTGATATTTTCTCCTTTTAACATAACACCTTTTTGTTGATCAAAAAATCTTTTTCTAGATAAGGCTCTTGTTCTTCCTTCACTATCTGTATATTTTTCAAGCCATTCTTGTTTTGGTTTTTTATTTGCCATATTACCATATGCTTTATTTGTATTAACTCTATTTTGTTCTTTTTGGAATTTATTTACTCTATTTAAATTAGATTCAAATTCATTGATTCTTGTTTTTTCTTCATTAGAAACTTGAATCTCTTCATTAGAAGTACTACTTGCACTTCGTCCAAAAGCCTGACTTGTATTTTCACTCTCATCAGATTTTTTACCTGAAAACACTTTTTCTTTTACCTTTTGTCCGAAATTATATGCTCTTATAAGTCCTTCTTCCGCAGTATCTAGTATTCCTTCTTTTGCATTTTGCATGAATTTTCCACCAAGTACTTTTGAAACTCTTTCTTTTCCTTTATTATACATAGATTTTGCAACATATGCATTTGTTAAATCTAATGGACTTGCTTTTAATAATTTATCTCCAGATATTGATGATGAAAGTCCGAAGTGCTGCTACCATATCTTTTGGTAGTCTCATTATTTGTCCAAAGACAAATAACATGAATAATGTACTTATAAATCCTTCTCCAAACATATTCATTGATATTGTTATCAAAATTGAATATCCTATAACATGTAAAGATTGTAACATTACAACATAAATTATTTCTTTTAACCAATTTCCATAAACATTTGATTTTCCTGTTATAGTTTTTTGAAATGCATCATATATTGGTGTTATTACTGATGCTACTAATAGCATAAAGAATAATACTAATCTTCTAACATATATAATTAAAAACTTAACTGTATACCATACAAGTGCTATATATAACAATGTTGCAGGTATTCCTATCATAGCATTTAAAGCATATGCTCTTGTTCTTACTGTTTCATATAGTGAATATGTAGGTACTCCATCTTTTGATTGAACTCCAGCCTGTAACATTTTAATCACTGTATCTACTACAAATGCATTAAATTTAACAACTAATACAACTATAAATATTATAGCAAATATTTTGGCTGTAGTAATAATCCAGTTAGTTAATGCAGCACTTGCACTTGCTTTTTTCGATGCAATTGAACCAAACATTGCTTGTATTGCTGAAACTATCCCAAGTAAAAGAGTAATACCAATCCCCATAAGTACCATTAAATAAAATGATGAAGCTGTTGCTGCTCTTATAAGACCAATTGGCGATTTTTGATAATCTTCTTCTGTAAGTTCTTTTTCCTCATATTTTTTAGCTATTTCAGAATCTCCACCTTTTTTAGCAAGTTCATTTATTTTTTCTATATCTCCACCTGCTGCTGTTTTTCCTTTCATTCTAGCAATAGCTTCTGATGGTGTTACAAATATATCTGTATTTAAGAATTCAATTCTATTTGTTATTATATTTTCAAGTGTTACAGCTCTTCTTTCATCTATTTGTCCACCTGAATTTACCCTATTTAAAATATATCCATTTTGTCCTGTTATTCCTTCTAAACTATATGTTAATATTACTTCTACTAATGTTGCAAGACCTATAAATGGTAATCTTATAACAAATAATATAAAGTTCAATAAAAACATTGCTATTTCTTGTAAGAAGTTTATTATTCTTCCTAAAAAAGTTGTTTTAGCTGAAATTTTTGCTTGACCTTTTGCAAGTCCCTTGTAGAAAAATTTATCCATTTCTTCTACTGGAGTCCTATATTTAGATAAATCTTGTTGAACAACTGTTGTTCCATCAGCTATTCTTAATACTTTTGTAACCCCTTTAAAATTATAATTTGCTATTTTAACAACATCTCCAGTACGTGGAGCATGTAATAATTGATTATCTCCTGCATAAAAACCAACGTGTTTTCTAGCATTTGTCATAAACACAACATCTCCAACTTGCCATTCTGAAATATTATCTTTATTTATTTCTTGAACATTAAGACCTGCACTTTTAAACTGTTCTTCAAGAGTTTCTGTTGTACCATCTACCTTATATCCTAATTGTGATACTACCCATGAAACAAAACTACTACAATCAAATATATTTTGACTTGGGTTACTTGCATTACCATGTCCTGCTCCCCAAGCATATTTTGCTCCAAGTTTTTCTTTACCTTTATTTATTAATTCTTCTCCTGAAAATGCAAAAACATAGTTCTTAAAATTAGAAAGTATGATTAATAAAAGTAATATAATTATCATAATATTTTTAAATATTTTTTTCACTTTACTTCCCATATTAATCTCCTTTCTTATTTTAATATATATTATTCATATAATATTTTTGACCATTAGCATTATATGTCATCATTCCATTTTCAATATTTAATATTTCTATAGTTCCTTGATTTTCTACTATTTTTGATACTGTTCTTGTATATGGCTCTAGTCTAAAAATCCCTAAATTATTTAAACTATAATATATATATTTATTAGTAACAATTATGCTATCTGCTGTTGCTGCAGTATTTAGATTATATCTTTCTATTTTAGGATCTGAAAAACAAACTATACATCCATGATATTTTTGTGTATCTGATTCTTCACTTTGTTCTCCTGTTACAGCTACATTAAAATCATTCATTTCACCATTTATATATGCTTCTCCAATCGCATTTTCTCTATCTATTTTTTCTCTTATTTCTGTTTCAACAAGATCACTATCTTCAAATAATACTCCTAATTCAATTTGGCTTTTTATAACTTCATAATTATTATTTCTATTACTATCTTTACCAAAATATTTATCTTTTAGTTGTTGATAAAATCTTGAATTTTTATATATTTTTATTCCATTATTTAATTTATCATAATTTGTAGCATATATTTTTATCCCAAATGCTGGATATGTTAAATCTACCTTCCTTGAATTATATACAAACTTATCATATTCCTTATATGTACTTGTAATACTATCTATAAATGTTTTCATATCTCTATCTTTAAGATATTTATCCACATATTCTGTAAATTTGTTTATATCTTCCATCTCTCTTTTAAAATATATATATGCCTTATGATTTTTTATATCTAATATTATATACATTTTTTCATGTTCTATTACTAAAATTTTATCTTTACTTAAAAATTTAGAAGATCCATCTCCAAGTTTTTTAAGTACTGTTTCTTCATTATCAGTAATTTTTATATCATTAACTATTGAATTCTCATAAGAAGTATTTATATACATATATACTACTTTTCCGAAAACTTTCTTTTATTCTAAATTTTCCATTATTAAAAGATAATTCATCACCAACAACTGCAGTTAATTTTCCAAGTGTTGTTCCTTTTATATCTGGATTATTTATAACCGCATTTATTTCTGGAGAATTTATATTTAAAGCTATTTTCATCCTATCAGTATAATTCTTAGTACCATCTCTACTTATATTATCTTGTTCTCCACCTTTTCTATATGTTGGTCCTTCTTCTTTTTTATTATTAAATACATTAAATAATAACATAATAATACCTATAAACAATATTACAGAAGTTATCATTATAATTGTTATTATATTACTTGTACTTAAAATCTTATTTTTTTTCAATCTATACCCCTCTTAATTTAATTTTATTAAACCCTCATATCTAAACTGCTGTTAGATGATCTAATTGTTGTTAATTTTCTTAAATTTAACATACCTTTTATTGTTTTTTCTGCCCTTGAAAATTGTGTTATAACAAAAAGTGATAAAAGAGGACTTGATGCTGTAATTGGAGCAAGTGCATATATATATACTAAATATAATATTGGATAAATCAAACCAACTATTACTGCATCTACAAATTCTTTAAAGAAATTTGAAAGAACTTGACTTTTTCCGATCCCCTATTTTATCTAAAGCATATGTAACAGATATTATAGGAGATACTACTATTAAAAATCCAATTGTTAATAGCCTATTAATATATATTATTAAAAACTTAATATGATATGCAGACATAAATAAATACGCTATAAACGATACTGAATATCCATATCCATTAATATCAAAATCCAAAACATTTTTATATATTATTACTTCTGCACTTTGTGCACCACTTTCTAGCATTTTATATCTTATTGCATTAAATATACTTATAACCATATCATGGGCAAAAAGTATCATCGCAAGAACTACTGTTATCAATAATGCAATCATAAGTCCTTTTACAGTATCTGTTAAAAAATTCTTTAATGATGCTATTGAAGTAGCTTTACTATCTGTCCTTGCTGAATTTAACATAAGCATTACTGCTCCAAGTATAAATAACAATAAAGATATTGCTACTGCAAACCCTCTTGTTGCATTTGTCCAAACAGCAACTCCTTTTTTTAAGTTTGCATTTGCCTCATTTCCCTTTGAATTGCTTTCCTTGCTTGTATTTATATTAAATATATTTATATCTAAGAACTTAAAATCTCCAAAAAATAATTTATCAAGTGTAAAGAAATATTTAATCGCAAAATCTTTAACTTTTAAACTTGCTTCCTCCACTATATTTTTTGTATCTTTCTTTCTAGCACTTTCACCTTTTTCATATGCCTCTATATATTTTTGATTTGTATTTATTGTAGCTATTACCGATATAATAGCCGCTCCTATAAGTATTGGCAAACAAAATATACCAACAACTGCAACCACTATTACATTTAAAGTAAGTGCAACAATATCCATGCTACTTCCTCTATATTTTGAACCTTCTTTCAAATCAGTATCTGTATTCTTTATTTGATCCGCTCTTTCTGTTCTACCAACACTTACCCTGTCTTTAGGCTGTATCATAGGATTTTTTTCTACATTTAAATCTCCTGGCTCTGGTGCTTTTTCCTTATTTTCTTTTGTTTCTACAGTTGAACTACTTCCTGAAGTTGTTGCATCTTCTACAGTTGCACTACTTCCTGAAGTTGTTGCATATGATATACTTTGTGTTAAATATGTAAAAAAGGTTACTATTATCATACATATTATTAATAACTTATATATTATTTTTTTTATATTTTCCAACAATAACCTCCTTCTTCATATTTATTCTTATTCATTTTAAATATTTATTCTATATTTATACTTATCTTTAATTTTCTTTTTCTTTAGCTTTTTCTCTTTCAACCTTTGTATTTATATTTGTATCAACAAATTCAAATTCCATTTGTGTTGGTTCAATAGAAAGAATTGTTGTATCATCTCCTATTTTTAAAAGCCCTTTACCAACTGTCGCTGTTGCTAGGAAAGATGCTTCACCTTCACTTAACTTAAATGTTTCTCTTATATAATCTATTTCAGCATTATCTTGTGCTAAAAATAGTTTTGTATCTGAAGATGTTAAAACCGCTTGAACTGCTGACATTTCATAAAAGTCTTGAAATCTTTGAGATACAAGAGCAAGTGAAACATTTCTCTTTCTTGCACGTCTTGCCATTGTATTTAAGAAATCTACTGCTTCTGGGAATGGTAAAAGCATCCATGCTTCGTCAACTATAACCCTTTTTTTATTCGCTTTTTTCTTATCTTCACTATTTTTCTTAACATATTTTTCCCAAACCCATGAAAGCAATATTTGTTGCGCAAGTGGTCTTGCAAATCTTTCTTCTAATTGTGATATATCTAAATTTATAAATGGAACATGATCTCCTAAATCAAATGTTGATTGTCCATCAAAATATGCAAGCTGTCCACCAAAATCTCTTATATATTGTTTCATAACCTTTAAAAGATAACTAAAGTGGAACCTATAGTCATCATTTGTAGATTCTGCTGCTGTTCTTTCAAGTCTCTTATACCAGCTTCCTAATGTTGGCATTTTCTTTTTCTTACTTCCTAAGAAATTATTTGCAATACTTTTATCCTCTGTATCTTCATATAGGCTTGATGGATTTGAATTAATTCCAAGTGCTCTATATTCTTCTGAAACAACTTCAGATATTATTTGTTTTGTTATTTCATTTACTTCTTTACTTTTTGTACTACCTTTTGCCATTGTAAGTATAGCCTGTGTAACGTCTTCTACCTTACTTTCTACATTTAATACTCTTTTTTCTTTTTGTGTTATTTCATCAAGTACAATTTCTGTTTCTAAGTCAAATATATTAATAATTGTCTTTGATGTAGGAGAAATAACAATACTTATTCCACCTAAAGATTCTGCAACAACTCCATATTCCCCTTCAACATCAAGTGCTAATGTTTCTATTCCTTGAAGTACATATGATCTAGCTGTTATAACCTTAATTGTAACACCTTTACCAGCCCCTGACTTACCAAAAACAACCATATTATAGTTAGTAAGATCTTTGCTAAAATTATCATAAATTATAGGAAGTCCTGTTTGTAGGTTAAATCCTAGAGGTATACCAGTATTATGTCCCACCATTGAGTTAAAGAATGGGAATACTGTACCCATACTATTTCTATCAAAAGTATGATATGTGTTAATCTTGTTATCATTATATGGCATATTTGATATAAATGCTTCATCTTGAAGTGCCCATGCTGGTTTTAATGTAAGAAGAGTTTTCCCCATTACAGATGATAATTTTTCTGTAGATGTATCTAAATCTTCCTTACTATATGAAAATAATGTTGTTATAATTGATGCTGAAAACACACTATTATAACCTGCTTCAATCTGGTCTCTTAATTGTTCTAATTCTGCTTTTTTATTTGAAAGAGTTCTTGCACGGTTAACATCCCCTCTATCTTCTGCAACAATTATTTCAGATACTATTTCTGTGATCTCTTTATTTAAATCTGTTTGAGATTTTCCGTGGTGCTATTGGCTTTATAAAAACAGATGTATTTGAATCACCAAAAATATACATTTCTCTTAAAAGTTCTGGAAAAACGGCAGTTCTAGGAAGTGTAGATACTATCATTGTTCTTGCATATCTAGTTGTATTTGATACTATCTCTAAATGATTAGTATATGATGCATCTATTCCACCTGGTGAAATTAAATCTTTTAAGTCTTTTACATTTTTTCTTATAATACCTTTATCTTCAACTTTTTTTACTTTTTCTGTTTCATTTTTTTTATTAAAAAATAACATTTCTACCTTCCTTTTTCTTTCTAACTATTTTTCATTTTTCCGTTCATCATCTAATTCTGCCTCATCTATTATATTTTGTGCATCTTTATATAATTTTTCTTCAAATGATGATTTATATTGTTCTAATGTAACTTTTGCTTTTTCTTTTATTTTTTCTTTCTTATTTTTTTCTAATTCTTCTATTTCTTTCTTTCTCTTCTTATCTGCTTTAGTTATACTTTGTGTTGCAAGTTCAATACCTTGAATATTAATTTCTTCTTGCAGCATTTTCTTTCTCTTGTTAAGTACATCTTGTGATGTTGTATATAATTTATCTGCTTCATTTTCTAGATAATTCTTTAAGTTAATATTTTCAAGTTCATCTCTGTTAAATGCATTAAATAATAATTCCACTAATTCTTCTGAATTTAACACTCTTGATGATATTGATGAACCTCTAAGAGCATTTGATATATTATTACATCTTGTAAATAGTTCTGAAAATATTATTGATTCTTTTTCTTCCTGCGTATAATTTTCTGCTCTTTGTCCTAATTCTTCTGCAAAATATGAAACTATTATAAATGTTTTTTGTTCTAAAACATTTCTATTTCTGTTTAATCTTTCAGTATATACTAATGTATCTTGCGCATATTCCCAAAGTCTACGTTTATTATTATATAAGTATTCATATTTCCTATATTTATCATCTTGTGATGTTGCTAGAGCTTTTTTCATTTTTTCTGCAAGATCATCTATTTCTTTTTTGAATGTTTCTGTTCTATCCTTATAATCTTTTATAATATCTGTAAAATTTAAACTTCTTGTTTGTACATATAATTGAACTGGATTTTTAAGAGTATTTAAAAATTGTAAAAATCCTTCTTCTATAGCAAGTTTTTCTCTTTCAGATCTAAGATCAAAGTTTACCCCATTACAAAGAAGTACCATTATAAATTCTTTTCTTTCTTTTCTAATAATCATTCCATTATCTACAGAATCAAATCCTAAAAAATCATGTATTCTTTCTCTTTTAAGTACACCATGAAATCTACCAAAATCATCTTTTTTACTCTTATTACTTCCTTCAATAACTTCATCAATTGTAGCTTCTTCTTCTACTTTTTTCTTAGTTAACAACATTCTTATTACAAATACTGCAATTTCGATAAATACTGCAAGTACTAATACAAGAATTAGTATTAGTATAATTTCGTCCAATGTTTATTCCTCCTCAATATATGTCTTTAATGACCTTCTTCCTCTGAATATATAATATCTAAACACAAGATTGTACAGATACTCTCCTTGTACCTCTTTTGTTATAGGTATTCCTGGTATATACATAACTGGAAATGTTCCGATAGTAAATCCTATAAGTCCAAATATACCTGCTAGTATAAAAAGTCCCATTTGAAAATTAAGCATAAGTGGTATGATCCCTAATACTACTCCAATCATTATTCCTATAACAGTTGTGACAAGTGATCTTAATGAAAATATAACAAAAAGTCTTGTTTCATTTTGCTTTTTTCTTGGTA
>ERZ772766.479-NODE-479-length-23295-cov-2.628787_pt1 | contig 23295 bp, 22 predicted proteins | sample MGYA00511379_ERZ772766 | MGnify/ENA primary metagenome ERZ772766 (study PRJEB29015, sample SAMEA2737895) | human oral metagenome | biome: human oral; feature: human-associated habitat; material: dental | place: China | collected 2116 ...
GGCCTCCGCATGCTCGGTCGGCTCCGTGCGCCCCAAGGCCTCGTCATTGGGCTGCGCGGAGCCGTCGGGGTGGGCGGCGCCGCCGGGCTGTGGCTGTGTGGCGCCGGCGAAGTGCCCCGCACCGCTGAAGTACGCGGCGCCGTCGAGGAATCCGACCAGCCGAGCGGCCAGCCCGGTGTAGCTCGCAGGTGTCAGCGCCGCCAGGCGCGCTGCGACGTCGTCGGGCATGCCCAACGAAGCGATCGCTTCGCGCATGTCCTCGGCCGTGACCTTGCGCCCCCGCGTCAGCTCCTTCAAGCGTTCGTAGGGGTTGCCCATTCCGGTGGCGCCGCCGAGTCCGGCCGCGCGCATGGCCTGCTGGATCGGCTCGCCTAGAACCTCCCACGAGGCGTCGAGGTCCTCGGCGAGCCTTTGCGGGTTGGGGTCCACGCCGGCGAGCCCGCGCACGAGGTTGTCGAGAGCCAGCAGCGAGTGTCCGAAGGCGACGCCGATGTTGCGCTGCGTCGTCGAATCTGTCAGGTCGCGCTGAAGCCGCGAGGTGACGAGCGTTTCGGCGAGCGTCTCGAACAGCGCCGAGGAGACCTCGAGGTTCGCCTCGGCGTTTTCGAAGCGGATGGGATTGACCTTGTGCGGCATCGTCGAGGAGCCGGTTGTGCCCTGGGCGGCCAGGTTTTGGTGGAAGTAGTCGAGCGAGATGTACGTCCACATGTCGGTGGCGAGGTTGTGGGCGATGCGGTTCGCGTGGACGACGTCGGAGAAGAGGTCCGCCTGCCAGTCGTGCGGCTCGATCTGGGTGGTCAGCGGGTTCCACACGAGGCCGAGGCCTTCGACGAAGGCTCGCGAGAGGGCGGGCCAGTCGGCGTCGGGCAGGGCGGCGACGTGCGCGCCGAAGGTTCCGGTGGCGCCGTTGATCTTGCCCAGGTAGTCGGCGCTCGCGATCCTGCGGAGCTGGCGGCTCAGGCGGTGGGCGAAGACGGCCATTTCCTTGCCGACGGTGGTGGGCGTGGCCGTCTGCCCGTGCGTGCGCGAGAGCATGGGCAGATCCGCGTGCGCGTGCGCGAGTTCGGCGAGGGCGTCGTGGAGTTTGAGCGCGGCGGGGAACCACACGTCGGTCACCGCGCCCTTGATGCACAGGGCGTAGGCGAGGTTGTTGACGTCCTCGGAGGTGCACAGAGCATGGACCATTTCGGTCAGGCTGGGAAGGGCGGTGTTCGGCCCGACGACGTCGGGCGCCGCCTCCATCCGGCGTTTGATGAGATACTCCACGGCCTTGACGTCGTGCTTCGTCTCTGCCTCGATGGCGGCGTGCTCGGCTATCTCCGCTTCGCCGAACTTTTGGGGGATCGCCCGTAGGTAGGCGACGTCGGCCTCGGAGACGACGGGGGCTCCCGGGAACACCTCGTTCTGCGAAAGGAAGATGAGCCATTCCACCTCGACGGCGATTCTGGCGCGGTTGAGCGCGGCCTCGGAAAGGAAGGCGGTGAGCGGGGCAACGGTTTCGCGATAACGGCCGTCCAAGGGCCCGAGCGTAATCATGGCGTCATTCTCCCACGGATGGCGGGGTGGCGTGCGGGCGGCGGGCGGTTGGCCGTGTGGACAGCGAGTCGGCGTGCGTGCGACCGTCGAGTCGGCGTGCTGCATTCGTTTGCGCAGCCGGGCGCGGGGCGGCGTTCAGATGTATCGCCGGGCTTCGTCGACGGTTTGCCGCCCGTAGCCGCCGCCGAACAGCGCGGCGTGGACGATGAGGATGTGGAGCCGATGCAGGCCTACGCGCTCGCGCCATCCGTCGGCAAGGGGCGAGGCCTCGTTGTAGGCCGAGTAGATCCGGTCGACGAAGGGTGCGCCGAACACCGTCAGCTGCGCGAGGTCGGATTCGGCGTGCCCGCCGTGGCATGCAGGGTCGATGAGGACGCCGACGACGTCGTCCCGGCGCTTCCTCGCGCTGCCCGTCTTTTCGGCGATGCCATAGCCTTCGGCGGCTTTTTCCGCGGCGGCGAGCCCTTCGGCCGCGAGTTCCGCCGATTCGCGCGAGGCCCACATGACGTTTCCCGCCCACAGGTCGCCGTGGAGGAGGGCCGCGTCGGTGCCGACGGACGCGGGCTGCGGCGCGTCGAATTCGCCGTCGTTCAGGCGTTCCGCCAAACGTTCGAGGACGGCCGTGCCTTCTGCGCCGATGGATCCGTTTCGTCGGGCGTCGGCGAGGTAGGGCAGGAGCCTGTCTTGCGCGTAGAACTCGCCGAAGCGGCGGGAGAGGCCGGGGCCGACGAGGGGGAGGGCGGCTGCGCCCATGACGCCGTCGCTCGCGGCGCCGTCGGCGTTGACGAGGCCGGCGGGCGCCTGGCCGAACACCCTCGACCCCTCGGGGCAGAAGGCGTGGGTGGCGGCGAGTCTGCGGCCGAATTCCTCCGCCGCTGCGGGGGAGGCTGTGACGCCGGAAAGCCTTGCCGTGTCGAGGCTCGTGGCTGCTGCGCGGAGGAGCCGCACGACCGGTGCACCGCCGGCTCGGGCGGCGCGCGCCAAATCAGCCAAACCGGCTGCCTCCGCGGCTGTCGCCTGCTTGCTCGCGCGTTTGGTGAAGCTCGCATTCATAGTCCGGCCACTCTACTCGCTCCGATTGAAGGGCGGGGTTTGGACCCAGGGAACAGTATTGGCGGGAGGCGCTCCATGCCAACGCCTCCCGCCAAATGCAACCGTCGAAGTGTCAAGCGGCGAAGGGAACAAACCGCTTGAGCCGGGCGGCAACGCTTGCTTGTCTGCGCATGCCACCACCTTTCTTCGTCGGCTCACTGCACACAACACATTCATCGCGTCTGCTGAACTGACAAGCGCTGACCGTTAGGATCGCTTGCCCGTCCTGCTGACACCATCTATACAACCCTCCTATCCTTAGGCGGTCATGAGTTAATCCTGGGAAACCCCGGGGAAGCTTATGGCGCGGGTGACACCTTGAGTGCCTGTGCTGCAACCCTCGGTGTGCTCGGCAGGGCTCCCTAGGGCGTTCGTTGCGGCATCCGCGCGAGCGGCAATGGCGTCAACCTGCCCGGGTCCTCGTGTGCGTTGCGGTTCGCGGCGGGTCCGGGGCAGTGCCAAGGCGTGCTTGCCGACTTTCGGACGGTCGGGTCGGCACTCGGGTGCGCGTATCGGCTTCCAGAACACTCGAGACGTCCCTCGGTGCGCTCGAGTCGGCATTGAGACCGAGCCCTCTCTGTGCCAAACTTCGATTTTTACCTTTTGAAACTTCACGACGTTTGTATCTAAATCGCTTTTAAAACTCAGTTTAAACCCAGACAACTCACAAACGTCAACGGGGAAACGGCGTGATTGGGGACCAGAGTCCTTTTTCTCTTTTCTATTGCCAAAGCCGTCGAGTTTGGGAATACTTGTGTCACCACGCGACTACGAGAGAAGGGAAAGTTGTGGCTCAATTAGTTGTAGAACCGGAGAAACTCGAAACTGCTGCGCAGCATTCCGACGACGCTGCTGAGAAAAACTCCAAACTGAAGGTCGCCGACGACCTGTCGAAGGTGGGCAACGCCCTTCGAGGCGGCGACTCCGGTGATGCCGCCGTCAAGGCGGGAGATCACCTTGATCTGCTGTCGAAGCGTCTTGGCGATGGATTGAAGGCGTTTAGCGAAGCGGTTCGAGCGGCGAAGAACGAATACGGTGAGACCGATTATTCGACGAGCGTTGATTTCAAGGGCTTCAGAAACGCGATTGAAGGGAAGGAATGATGGCGGTATTCACGTGGGGAACGATCAAAGACTGGAATGGCGACGACCTGAACGACACGCTGAACGGTTTGATAAAAGACAGGCAAGAGGCCATGGATGCATATGACAGCATAGGCGATATTGATGTTGAGTCAGGATGGGAAGGCGAAGGCGCGGATGCGGCAGAGGATGCGCTGGAGGAGCTTAAAGACCTGTCTTCTAACTATCGAGATCTTCTTGGAGATCTACTTACTGCGACTGCGTCGATGCAGGACGGTGTCAATGGCGTGAAAAAACTAGTCGATGATGCAAAGGCACTGGCTGAGGAACACCATTTGACAATCATGGATGACGGAAGCGTGCATGTAAACTTTAGTGAAGGTTATAAAGCGTGGCTTGCGGCATCAGGTTCATTGTTTTCAGGTTTCAATGATCTATTATCCGCTATGACAATAGTTCAAATGAAATGCGCCGATTTGGTCGGACAGGCCCTTAAAAAGGCTGCCGAAGTTGATGCGAATTATGTTAAAGCAATGAATGACATTCTGAGAGATTACGCTAGGTTTAGAGACTTTGGGACTGATCCTATTTCAGGATTGCCTCTTTTGCCGGAGCCGGGTGCGAGTAGTGAGATAGTCGCACAATGGTGGTACTCGTTGACTGACAGGGAGCGTGATGCCATAAGAAATAAGGCAATTGAAGATATTAGAGCCGGTCGTACTTCGGAATACGAGAGACTTGGTAATTTAAATGGAATTGATGCAAGTACGCGGAGTGTTATCAACAAGGCTCGAGTTGATAGAGATCTTGAATCCCTCCGGAAAGAAGGACTCAAAGAAGGCGATAAAAAGTTCGATGAGCTGTTGGGGATAAAACAGGTGATGAACGAGCGCCCTGATGTTGGTTTGTATCTCTATGAGCCGCCAAGTCAGGAAGCCGGGCATAGGTTTACGCATGCGGCCTATGCCGTCGGCGACGTCGATAAAGCTGCCCACGTTGCAACTTATGTTCCCGGAATGACTACAACTGTGGCGGACAGCTTGGGCAATGTCGATCAAATGCATGACCTTAGGGCGCGTGCCGAAGCGGAGGGCAAAGGCGACGTTGCTGCAATTGCTTGGGTGGGGTATGATGCCCCACCAGGGCCGTGGACCGGCGATCGTTCGGTTATGAAAGTTCATGACGCCGAATTGGGTGGAAATAGCCTCGCGAAACATCTGGAGGGGATTGAGGATTCTCGCAATGCTTCGGGGCAGCCTGTTCATCAATCGGTTCTTGGACACTCATACGGTTCAACCACATCTTCATATGGCGTGGCGCAGGTCCGCCCGGGTGTCGTCGATGACTATGCCGTGTTTGGCTCACCGGGGGTGAAAGACACTGCTCAAGCAATGCAGGTTCCAGAGGGTCATAGTTATGCCATGTTGTACGAATCCAAAATGGACGCGGACGTGAGTTTGAGAGGAGGGCTTAAACTTAAGGCTGACGCAGGAGATATGATCACCCCTTTCAATCTCCTTAAGAAAGCTGCTCCGTTCGGGGACACTGCGGCTCTGGGAAAGAATCCTATGGATCCGGATTCTGGTTTCAAGGTTATGGATCCCGGTGCGTCTGGAACGATGTCTCCAAAAGCCGCGCACTCGGGTTATCTGCGTGAAAATAGTATAGCTCAAAGCAATTTGGCACGAGTTGTTGTGGGAACCGCAGGATAACGGCAAAGGTGATGATTACATTGCAATTAGTGATGTTGGAGTGCGGCATTGTCCCTTCTTTCCGTCACACGATTCTCGGGGTTCGGCTTCGATTGGCGCCTTCTAAGCGTTGCCTCAACGGCGCACGTGCCCCCGGTTTCGGAAGATTCGCTTCAGATGTTGGAGGGCAAAGTTTCTAGGACAGCTTGACCAAGACATCGCATGAATCGAGCCGCCCTCATGCCGACGAGTGGGTGCCAAAGCGCGCGACACCGCAGATCTCGGCAGGGTGGTGCGGTCAAAACAGACGCAAGTACAGTTGAATTGACTGCTGGATGTTGAGAACCAACGCCAGCTGCAGGGTATGGTCGACGTCGTCGGCGTCGGCCGCAAAGGAGTGAAAGACTATGTCCGAGTCGGAACGCCCTTACTATGCCGGTTCGAAACCGTTCGAGCAGCGGGTCGATGTCGATTCCGCCAGATTTGGTTTGACGAGCGCGTTGGCCCGGGCTCGCGAGCGCATCGACGAATTGCTTGGCCCGCGTGAATGGACCTGGATTGATGCTCCCGCTGAGAAAGCTGGAGCGTGCCACGAGGGCGATGATCGCGGTGGAATCGACTTCTCGCGACAAGGCATGACGCGGGGGATTCCTCGAGAGCATTTCGCAGAGCTGGTGAAGATTGTCAGCGAGGAAGTCAGGCCAATGGGCTTCACAGAAAATGTTGACATCTCAAACGGCGGCACCTGTGAAGTGAATCTGTTCAACGTCGACGACGGAGGGTACGTCGGCATCGTTCTGATCACCGACTCGGGGACGTTCTCCATGCGATACACAACAGGTTGCCGGCCATTTGGAAAGGCTGGAGACGTCCGCGGCACGAACAGCGGCAATGCGGATGAAGCGGGGGACGCCGCCTTGAGCTAAAGCCAAACGCCACGAAACTGTGAACGTGGCATGCTCTTTTCCGTCCGCATGCTCGGTCGGTTCCGCGATTGTCGGCGGAACCGACCGAGCTCCTTGCGTTCAAGGTTGAGCCCTTCTGCGGTCGACAGGCCCTATCTCATCCGCTTCTTCAAATACAGGTCTTATCTCATCCGCTTCATCAAATGTCAATGCGGGAGACGGAATTGGGGAGCGGGGTCCTTTTCCTCCGCTGCGATTGAGGAAATACCTGGTGTGAGGAAAACTGGCTGGCGTACTGACCAACGATCAGAAGGGGGAGATGTGTCCGAACTCCGAGTTGAACCCGCCAGCCTCGAAACTGCCGCTGGCCACTCTGACGAAGCTGCCCAGAGCAGCGCCAACTTGAATATCAAAGATGGCATGGAGGGCGTCAGCACTGCCATGAAAGGTGGAGTTTCAGGCTCTGTGGCAAAAAGTGTCGCGAATCAGGTTGATTCGATTTCGAAGAAAATGACTGAGGGTCTGAACGCCTTCACGGAATCTGTTAGAGCCGCTAAAGACGCCTATGTTGAAATCGACGAATCCACGAAAATCGACTTCACTCGCTTTGAAAACGCGTTCGAGGAGAAGAACTGATGGTGGGTGTCTGCTTGACTTGGGGGACCATAAAAGAATGGAAGAGCGCAGACCTCGCGATCGTCGTCGACGATCTTCTAAATGAACGGGCGACTGCGAACGCGGTGCATGACGGCATTGCTTCGGTCGACGTGAAGACAGGTTGGGAGGGGATCGGTGCCTCAATCGCCCAAGAGGCCTTGGGAAAGCTGAAGGATGGTTCCGCTCAGCACCTAGAAATGGTTGGCAAACTTCTGTCCGCAACGGCGGAAGCACAGAACGGTCTTAGCGAGGTTGAGGGTGCAGTTGCGAAAACTCAGGCATTCGCTGACTCGCACGGTTTGCTCATCTCAGGTGATGGAGCAGTCCATGACCTGAATCCCATAGTCGGCGAGGTTGTGTCCGGTGACGCACTGCTAGAGCGAGCCAGATACCTGAAAGAATGCGCCAGTATGGTTTCGCAGGCTTGCGACAAAGCCAGCGAGACTGATGCCGCGTATGCACAAGCCATGAGTGCTGCGATGAATACAGGTGGAAAATCCCCGAACTTTGACGACCCGATGCTCGGCATTCCCGATATGCCGAGAAAAGGGGCTAGCACAGAGGAAATCGCGAAATGGTGGTATTCGCTTAGCGGACGGCAGCGTAAGGCGATACGCTTTTACGCAGCCAAGGACATACGTGAGGGCAAGCCTTCTAAATACGAATTCCTTGGCAATGTGGATGGCATTGATGCGCGCACTCGCAACGATATCAATAGGGCGAGACTTGACAGAGACATTGAATCTCTTAAGAAGAAGAAGGGTGAAATATATTCCAGAATAGCTAACTCAAATATTCCTTCGGGTGGGCTGTCTGCGTACTCTGAGTTAAACGATGTTGAAAAGCGACTTAAGGAGGTTGAAGGGATTAGAGCGGCATTGGATGATCAAAAAGTACCGAAGGATATGGACGAAACCGTTGAGTCGCCTGAAGTTGGTCTATATCTTTACGATCCTCCTACGGGAGAAGACGGACATGAAAACACGCATGCCGCGCTAGCTGTCGGTAACATTGATGACGCCGATAACGTTACTACTTATGTTCCTGGAATGACCTCGTCCGTGGAGGAAAGCGCCGGATATGTCAATGAAATGAGGGGCCTAAAGGATCGTGCTGAAGCCGAAGGAAAGGGCAGTGTCGCTGCTATTGCTTGGATAGGTTATGACGCCCCTCCCTTTCCAGTGGGTGATATGTCTGTTGCGAGCACGCACGATGCCGAACTGGGCGGAAACAGTCTCGCGAAGCATCTAGAAGGAATCGAGGACTCTCGCACTGCTTCCGGAAAGCCGGTCCATCAGTCCGTTCTCGGTCATTCCTACGGTTCAACAACTTCATCTTATGGTGTTGCCCAGACGCGGCCGGGAGTTGTTGATGATTATGCTGTGTTTGGCTCGCCAGGAGTGAAAGATACGGCTGAAGCGATGCCTGTTCCCGATGGTCACAGTTACAGTATGGTATATAAACCGGGGATCAACGATGCGGGCGATATAATTAATGTCGTCAATGGCGGCTATGGAAGCTCAGGGGCCTTAGGCGTAAACCCGATCAGCCCTGACTCTGGCTTCAAAATTATGGATCCCGGCATATCGGGGACGCAGTTGCCCACTTCCGCACATACACGCTATCTGGATGAAGGAACTCAGGCACAGTCAATTCTTGCCAAAGTCGTGGCGGGCACTGCGGGATGAGATTCTTGCGGCCCTGGGAGCTTTTGATCTTTAGTCAGAGGCAAAGATCCCATCGCCGATGGCGACTGGATTCCGCCGGTTTGGGTCATGAGAGCCTGAGCCGTTGGAGCTTGGTTGTCGAAACTCGAGCCATCGAGACTCAGTCATCGGAGTCCGAGTTGCGACGGAACCCTCAATGCAAAGGAATGAGAATAGCATGTTCGAAGTCGGACGGCCCTTTTATGACGGTTTGAAGCCGTTTGGCGAGCGGGAGGACGTCGATTCCGCCCGGCGCGGATTGGCGGAGGCGCTGGCCCGCGCACGAGAGCGCATCGACGAACTGCTCGGGCCGCGCCAATGGACCTGGATCGATTCTCCGGCCGAGAAAGCAGGACCGTGCCATGTCGGCGACGACCGCGGCGGAATCGACTTCTCCCGCCAAGGAATGACGATGGGCGTCCCGCGCAGCGTATTCGGCGAGCTCGTCGACGTCGTGCGCGAAGAGGTCGGCCCGCTCGGTTTCACGGAAACCGTCGACATCTCCGTCGACGAAACCGGCGAGGTCAACCTGTTCAACGTCGACGACGGAGGCTACGTCGGAATCGTCCTATCCGGCGGCACCCGCGCCTTCTCCATGCGCTACACCACCGGACGCCGCCCGTTTCCCAAGGACGCCTCCGCTGCGAACGTCGGCCGCGCCGAAGCCGAGGCATCCGGTGCGCGTGGAAGCGTTGGGGCCGATGCGGACGGCGTCGACGCCCTCAATTCGGGGCGGCCGGGAGGCACGGATTGGCGGCTTGGGAACGCCGAGTCGTTCGGACCGAGCATTGGGGAGCCGAAGGTTGGACGGCACAGCGAGGCTGCCTCGCCGGACGGGAAGCCCACGGCCACGTCGACCGCTCCCGATGCGACTGAACCGAAACGGGATGCGGGGGACGGTTGGACCTCGCGCTGGCCGATGGTCGACGACTGACGCGGTTGGCCGGGGCTTTCCTATAGGAGCCACGGCCAACTACGTCAGAAGCCAACCGCATCAGAATAGGTGGCCGCCGTGTGCGGAAACTCCTGTGGCCGCCTTGCGTTAAGCCTGAGTGGCCTTGCGTAAAGCCTGAGTGGCCTTGCGCAAAGCTTGAGTGGCCTCCGCATGAGGGAGGCGACCCGGATTTGAAGCTGCGAGGGGCTTTGCCCCCGGGCGGCTTCCGCCTGTGGGAGACCGTCCGCTTGCGGAAGGCCGTCCCGCTTGGCGAGACGATCCGGACGCCACGCGTGGGGAGGACGCCGTCGGCAGGGTCACTGCCACGTCGCCGTCGTCGGGTCGACGCCGTTTGCCTTCGCATTCTCGTCGATGATCGACTTCAGCCAGTCGGTGAGGCCGGGCTCGATCTTGTCGTAGTACTGGCGGAACCGGTCGTCTGTGACGTACCCGCGCGCGATGAGCACGTGCTTGGAATGCGTCACGTCAAACCATGTGCCGAGCGAAGCGCGGTGGGCCTCAGCGAGCTCATTCGCCCGATCCGAGCCGGGCTCGACGCCGTCGCGTTTGGCCTCCGCCAGAGACTGTTCGAGAGCTTGGGTGTCTCTGCCGACTCTGAACCAGTCCTCCGGCGTCATCTTCGCCTTGACGGCCTCGGACTGGTGCCATTCCGGGGTGTCGCCCCACTTGGCCTGAGCTTCCTCTTGCCACGCAGGATCCCAGCCGCCGAAGTGTTCTGCCTTCTGGGCGGGGTCGAGATTCGTTCCCATCTTCATTGTCTCCATAATCTGGTCTACTGCGGAGACTTTCTGCCGCAGATGGGAGATGCGTTCGAGGAGCAGTTCGCGTTGCCTGGCCAGGTGCGCGAGCTCGTCCAGGTCCGGATCGTCGAGCAGCTCGGCGATCTGCGCCAGGGCCATGCCGGTTTCCCGGTACAGACACACGCGCTGGATGCGCTCCACGTCCTCCCGGGTGTACAGCCTGTAGCCGGACCACGAACGCCAGCTTGGTGTCACCAAGCCGATTTCGTCCCAGTGGTGAAGCGTGCGAACGCTGATGCCCACGAGGTCGGCGACCTGGCCCACGGTCAGCTCCTGCATGTTCTCTCCCATGGCTCTAGCTTCCAACCTCACGTCGCGTGAGGGTCAAACGCGGCGCAAAAACGGCGAAAGGGGCGTCTCGGTTTGGGGTTGCAGCGGCCGCGGGAAGGGCGCGGCCCCGCGGATGACGGAGCATGACCGCGAGAAACCGGAAGTTGCGACGGACTGCGACCTGACCGGGTGCGGCCGCGAGAGGCCGAAAGCGACGCCCAGAAGGCACACGCCGGAGGCCTAGCGTCGCCGGTACTCCTCCGGGAGTAGCGCGTCGGTGAAGGTGTTGAACAAGGACAGGAGGATTCCTCCCATAATCGCCGCCACCCAGGTGGTCACGGTCACGCCTATGTCGAACCCGGCGGTGAGAGTCGCGGTGAGCTTGAGCATTGCGGCGTTGACTATCAAGAAGAACAGGCCCAACGTGAGAATGTACAGCGGTATCGACAAGAGCACCAGAATCGGGCGGACCAGGCAATTGACGACGCCGAGGACCGCTCCCGCCGCCAAAAAGTAGAGGGCGATGTCCCGATTGGTGCCCAAGCCGTGCAGGCTGATGCCCGGTACGAAAAGCACACATAGCCACAGGCCGAGGGCGTTGATTGCTGCGCGAACTAGGTATCTCATGCAGCAATCCTAAGGCTGAGCGCTGGAATTTGCCTGGGTCGTCGGTTTGATTGCGCCCTCCGCTGGCCCCGTCGAAGGGCAGTTCGCGTTGTCGCCGTTGAAGGGCCGCTCGCTTTCCCCTGTCGAAGAGCCGCTCGCATTGCGCCGCCCGCGCGGGGCACACTAGATACATGAGCAAGCAGCAGTGGTTCCGCCCTGAGATCCTCGGCCTTCCCGCCTACGTGCCCGGCAAGAAGGGCGCGAACACCGACGTCGTCAAACTCTCCTCCAACGAGAACCCTTTCCCTGCCCTTCCTGCCGTCCAGGCCGCGGTCTCAGCCGCCGTCGGCGATCTCAACAGGTATCCGGACATGTTCGCCACCGGGCTGGTCCACGACATTTCGTGGTTTCACAAGTGGGTCGACGACGGCGTCGTCGTGGGCAACGGGTCGACCTCTCTCATCGAGAAGATCCTTCAGGCGGTCGTGACGCCGGGCGGCGAGGTCGTGCTTCCCTGGCGCTCCTTCGAGGCGTATCCGATCGCCGTTCAGGCTGCCGGGGGAGCAGCCGTCAAGGTGCCGCTCAACGCCGACGGATCGCACAATCTTCCGGGCCTGCTCTCCGCCGTCACCGAGCGCACCCGCGCGCTTTTGCTGTGCAGCCCCAACAACCCGACCGGCGTCGCCCTCAAACACACCGATCTGGCGGCATTCCTCGCAAAGGTCCCCGAGCGCGTGCCCGTGCTGCTCGACGAGGCGTACATCGACTTCGTCGACATGGACGACGCCGTCCGCTCCGACGAGCTGCTGCGCGAGCACCCAAATCTCATCGTGCTGCGGACCTTCTCCAAAGCCTACGGGCTGGCCGGGATCCGCGTCGGCTACGGGCTGGGGCACCCGGAGATGATCGCCGGGCTGAGGGCGATCGGCACGCCTTTCGGCGTCAACGCCCTCGCCCAGATCGCCGCGAGTGCCGCCTTGCACTCCCAAGAGGAGGTGCGCGCAAGATGCGGCGTGATCATTCAGGAGCGCAGGAACCTCGTAGCGGCGCTCGCCGCGCACGGCATCGCCGTCCCGGCATCCCAGGCGAACTTCGTCTGGCTCGCCGGATTCGGCGAGGCCCTCGAAAACGCGTGCCTCGAGGAAGGCGTGACCGTGCGCCGTTTCGGCGAGGAAGGCGTGCGAGTCAGCGTGGGCGAGACCGAGGGCTCGCTGCGCCTGCTCAGAGCCGTCGCGTCGATTCTTTGAGCGCGGCGGACGGGCGGCGTGTGGGAACAAGCGCTTACTAAGACGTTGAAGCGAGCGTTCTCAGAAAACAGCGGGCGCCAAGCATCGATCGAACATCGGGGAAACGGCGGGCACGGAGAGCAGCTGGCGTCCAGCGCCAAAAGAGACCGAAGCGCTTAAAAAACGGTGAGCACGAAGGCCAGCGAGGTGAAGACTTCGCCGAAGCCGATGGCTTTGACGCTCACGGGCCTGCCCGCGCGTGCGAGGAGCGGCACGACGACGGCGCGGATCGCGATGGCGAGCCACACGGCTGCGTGAATCCAACCGACCTTCCCGCGCCATGCGAGAACGAACGCAGCCGCCGCCCACGAGGCGTGCCAGAGGATGGACGCGGCGAGGTAGACGTTCGAGCCGCGCTCGCGGATGTTCGTTTTGACATAGAAAAGCGTTCCGGCGAAGTACCCGAAGAAGAGGGCGGTCAACAGCCAGGCTCGGGGCGAGGCGGCGAACCCGGGGGCGCCGTCGCCCGCAATGTCGAACATCACAGGGATCATGAGGCAGGCGGCAGCGATGGTGTCGAGGCCCGAAATCAGCGAACGCTCGTCGCGTTTCCACGCCTCCCACGCCGCAATGGCCACCAGCGGTGAAAAGACGAGCGCCCACCGCCACAAATAGGGTGCGCCGACGAGCGAGGCCAAGCCCAAAGCCGCAACGATCAGCCCGTAGAGCCGCACCGGCGGGAAGTAGCGTTTCTTGCACCTGGATTTGAGCCACACCGTGGCGCTGTAAAAAAGGAAGTATCCGACGAACCACAGCGCGAAGACCACGATCTCGACAGGCCGAAAGCCGCCCTCGACGACGCCGACCAAAGGGGGAATCGTCACCATCGCCCACGCGCCATGGTATTGCGGAATCCACAGCCTCGCGTTACGCCGCTTCCTGCGCTTATTGCGCGAAGCCCCGGGCGAGGACTTGCCGACGGTTGTGGAAGTCATGGTCCAAGTCTACCGTCCGAGACACAAAGAAGGTAAGGGGAGCCTAATTCTCCGAGTTCGGGAGGGTGGTCGCCCGGCTCGTAAGGACGGCTGCGACACCGCAATAAGGTTGACGGGCCGTACGCGGTTTCCCGGCTCGCAAGGGCGGCTAGGGACAGGAAGAGCCGATCAGAAGAAAGCCGGACGCGGCTTCGAAGGGCCCGTCAGAAGGCTAAAAGTGGCGGAAGGGCCGATCGGATAACCCCTCAGAAAAGCCGGGCCGCGGCTCGCTTGAGCTGGAATCCTTTGCCGGAGAGCTCGCTGGTGCAGGTGATCCCCTGCTCCTGGGAAATGGAACACCAAATTCCATTGTGGGAGACGGTTGAGCCGTAGGCGACCTGGATGGAGGAGTTGAGCGCCGAATTGCAGTCGGCCGTCGCCTCCTTCGCCTGGCTCAGATGGTAGGTGGCCGTTTTGTTCTCACAGCCGTCGGGAGAGGGATAGTCGTAGATGTAAATCGAGCAGGAGACGCTCTCGTCGTCGTCGTCGAACTTGCAGCGGATGTTGTGCTTCCCGGTGGTGAACTCGGTTACGTCTTTGGCGCCGCTGGGGGCGGGGCTCGCAAGATGCCACCACGAGCGGTCGGAGGCGAGGTCGGAGACTTCAGACGTGCTCTTCTTCATCTGCTTCGTCAGATCGACCGTGTACTCGGCGCCGCAGTTCTTCGACAGCGCAGCCAGCGTGGACGTGGCGAGCTTCCGCTCCTTGTTGAGCTTGTCTTCCTTCTTCGCCGCCTGGATGAAGACGGTCAGGCTCTTGGCGTCGTCTTTGGCCGTGCACGAGCTCTTTTCCCTGAGCTGCGAGACGGCCTCGCGGGCCTCCTCCAGCGAGCCGTTGGCGCTGAGCGTGGTCGTCTTTGCGGTCGACGGTGCGTCTGCGGTGGTCGACGTCGCCTTCGGATCTTTGTCGGGGTCGGCGGCGTCGCGCCCGTCGCGTATGACCTTGATGTAAAAGACGGCCATCAATGTGAGGAGCAATACTCCTGCTGCGAAAACGAGGAAGTAAAGGGGGCGGCGGGACTCGGGGGGCTGCTCCGGCCATTGCGAAGAGCCTTGATCGAGCCACGGATTGTCAGGCGCAGAGCTCATTTGCCTGATCACCGTCCTTTCAGATCGCCTGCCTAACATTCCAAAAGTAACCTACCGAGCGCCCTTCTTGCTAGTTCTGTCCACTGTGAGGCGCAGCCTCCGTTTTGGACGCCGGTTCTCACGGGGAGGTTAAATCTGAAAGAATCTTCCGGGGCGAACTTCGGCTCCGGGGCCTTCTGCGCATCGCCCCGACCCTGCCGGAGGTTGCTGCTATTGTAGGGTGTGCAGGCGTCCGGTCAGAGAGTGCAGACGCCCGGTTGACGAGTTTGGAAGGCATGGCAATGAAAGAAATGGCGTCTGGCGACATCAGCGCCGCGGATCTGGCGCGCAGCGCCGATTTGCTTGAGAGGATCCACGGGACCTTCAGGGGCCGCGTCGTGGGGCAGGACGCGCTGTACACGGCCCTCGTCACGTCCCTGCTCGCCAGGGGGCACGTGTTGCTTGAGTCTGTGCCGGGCTTGGCCAAGACCACTGCCGCCACGACGATCGCCTCCGCGATGTCGGGGACCTTCTCGCGAATCCAATGCACGCCGGACCTTATGCCCAATGACATCGTCGGCACGCAAATGTACTCGTATGAGACCGGCACCTTCACGACCCAGCTCGGTCCAGTGCACGCCAACGTCGTCCTTCTCGACGAAATCAATCGTTCCTCGGCAAAAACGCAGTCTGCGATGCTCGAAGCGATGCAAGAAGGCCAAACGTCTATCGGAGGGGCCGTTTACGAGCTCCCGCGCCCATTTACCGTCATGGCCACGCAGAACCCAATCGAAGAGGAAGGCACATACGTCCTCCCCGAAGCCCAAATGGACAGGTTCCTCATGAAGGAGGTCTTGACCTATCCGAAGCCCGCCGAAGAGGTCGAGATTCTGACGAGGACGGCGACGGGCACGTTCAACCGAAGAAGGAGCGAGAATCCGGTCACCACGGAAGACGTTCTGTTCCTTCAGAACACGGTCCAGCGGGTCTACGTCGACGACGCCATCAAGAAGTACGTCGTCGCGATCGTCAACACCACCCGCGGCGGCGGACCCAGGCCGATCCAGGGGCTTATGGAGAACATCCGGGTGGGAGCCTCCCCGCGCGGCGGCCTCTCGCTCATGCAGGTGGGCCAGGCCCTGGCGCTTCAGGCGGGGCGCAACTACGTCATTCCCGACGACGTCAAACAGCTGCGGCACGCCGTGCTGCGCCACCGCCTGGTTCGGACGTTCGACGCGCTGGCCAACGACGTCACGCCTGAGGCGCTCATCGACATGGTCTTCAACGCAGTGCCGACGCCATGACTCGCACGACAGCAGGCCAGAGAATGGCTCTCATACGCGCCCGCCTGTCGCTCCCGCAGGTCAGGCGGGCGGCCGGCCTCTTCGAGGGCTCGCACACCTCGATCCTCACAGGCAAGGGAAACGACTTCGAGGACCTCACCGACTACCAGCCGGGGGACGAGGTCCGGGACATCGACTGGAAGGTCTCCGCGCGCGCCGGAAAGCCCATCATTCGGCGGTTTGAGCGCGACACCGACGTCTTCACCCAGCTGCTCATGGACACGAGCCTCGAAATGCGGGCGCTGGCGCCGTCGGGCGAGGAGAAATCGGCGATCGCCCTCGCGACGGCGGAGACCCTGGCCTATCTCGCCTCGTACCGCGGCGACAGAGTGGGCCTCGTCTACGGCAACTCCGCGGGGGCGATGCGCCTACCTGCCCGCCACGGTTTGAGCCATCTCGATTTCCTGCTCGATCGCACCGAGCACGCCTTCGAGCAGGCGCAGGCGGAGACTAACGTCACCGCCGTCGTCGATTACCTTCTGAAGACGACGCGGGAGCGCTCGCTCGTCATTCTCGTCACCGACCAGTTCTGGCCGGCTCCCGCGGAGGAATTCACCCTTCGCCGGATCCGCGAACGCCACGAGCTCATGGTGGTCCGCATCGAGGACATGCCCCTGACCGCCGAGGGCATCGCCGCAATGGCAGACATAGAGGAAAACCTCTTCCTTCCCGAGTACGTGCGGGAGGACGTCGAATTGCAGCGCGAGGTCCAGGCGGAGCGCGCGATGCGCGAGTGGGGCGCGTCCGAGCTGCTCGCCCGCTACGGCGTGCTCAATGCGTCGTTGGCTTCGTCCGCGGACATCCTGCCCGTCGTCGTCGGCCTGCTGAAGAGGCAACATCATGCAAAGTAACGAGTTTTTCCGGCCCGGGACGGGCGCCGGGGTCGTCACATTGGCCGCCGGCCTCGCCGCGCTCGCAGCGATCTTGTGGTTTGTGGGCTGGCATTACGCCTACGCCAAGCGGCGCGGGCTGCAGATCGAGCTCGCCCCGGTCGTTCAAACACAGCGCGAACGTTGGATTTCCACGCTCCAATCGATTCGGACGGAGGACTTGCGCGAGCTCCATCAGCTTCTTTCGCGAACCATGCGTGAGATTCTGGGCGAAAGGGCGGGGCGGGATCTGAGCACGTGGACCGTCTCAGACCTCAGGGCGAGCGGAAAGTTCACTTCGGTGTGCGGGCTGCTCGAGTCGTGGGAACAGCCGGCTTTCGGCCCCGTGAGCCAGGCCGACGCCGAAGAGTCCGTCCGGCGCGCAGTTGAGGAGGTTTCATCGTGGTAGTGCCCTGGGCGATTCCCCTGATCTGCTTTGCTGCCGCGGCCATAGGGCTCGCCGCGTGGTTCCTCGGCAAGGACCGGCGCGCCCGGAGCGTCTCCTATGTTGCGCACACCCGCTTCCTGCGCCGAGGCGCGAGGTATCGCAGCCGCATGGCCAGACTGCGGCTGGCGGCGGCGGCTCTGGTCGCCGCCATGGGGGCGGCTGCCGTTTCCTCGGCGGTCATCGTGGCGCGGCCGTCCGAGTTGAGGACCCATTCATCCAAATTGGCTTCGCGCGACCTTATCCTCTGCCTTGACGTCTCGGGGTCCGTCGAGGCGTTCGACGCTCAGGTCCTCAAGACGTTCGCGGAGATGGTCGATCAGTTCCACGGCGAGCGGGTCGCCCTCGTCGTGTGGAACCGGTCCTCGACGGTCGTGTTCCCCCTGTCCGACGATTACGCGATGGTTAAGGAAGAGCTGGGCCGCGTCAGGAAGGTCCTCCAAGGAGGCCGAGACGTCGACGACCTGTACACGAGGACTTCCGCGGGAGACCGGTTCGCGGGCGCCTCGCTCATCGGCGACGGACTGGTCAGCTGCACGCAGAGCTTTGACTACGGAGACAAGGACCGTTCCCGCACGATTCTCTTCGCCACAGACAATTGGCTTGAAGGCAGCCCGGCCTTCAAGCTGAAAGAGGCCGCGAGCATAGCCCACAAGCGCAAGATACGCGTTCTGGGGCTGCTCATCAGCGGATACCCGCAGGGCCGAGACGAGTTCCGTTCGACGATTCAGGGGATAGGCGGGAAGGTGTACGACGCTCGAGGCGCCCGGGCTGGCGATCAGATCGTCAAGGAAGTTCAAGCCCAAGACAAGAAGGAGCTGGCCGGCGCCGCGGATGTCAGCGTCGTGGACACGCCGGGCCGTTGGCCCGCTCTTGCGGGAATCGCCGTCGTTCTAATCATCGGATTGGCGTGGAGGTACCGGCTGTGATGATGTGGATATGGCCCGTCTGGCTCGTCGCCTTATTTCTCATTCTCGGGCTGGGGGCGTGCTTCTTTTGCTGGAACCGCGAAAAAGCCTCGCGCAAGGGCTCCTGGAAGGATTGGACGAGGCGGGGTCTCATGGTTGTGGCGGTCGCCTCCATCGGCGCCGCGCCGAGCGTGGCGCTTCCCCAGGAAAAGACGGTCCGAGGGGCGAATGTCTTTTTCGTCGTCGACACAACCGGCTCGATGAACGCGGAGGACTACGACGGCAAGAAACCTCGCCTGGAAGGCGTGCGGGCGGACATTCGCCAGATAGTCTCCCGGATCCCCAACGCCAGGTACTCGATCATCTCGTTCAACTCCGGGGCCACCAGAGAGCTTCCGATCACCACCGACGCCGCCGCCGTCGAATCCTGGGTCCAAACGGTCAAACCCGAGCAGTCGAGCTATTCGAACGGGTCCTCGGTGTACCGCCCAGTCGAGGTTCTCAAGCGCGAGCTCAAGCGCTCCCGCAGCAGCCACCCCCGGTCCGTGCAGCTCGTCTATGTATTCAGCGACGGCGAGCCGCGCGGCGCCAAAGGACAGGAGAAAACTTATGACCAGGTTCGCGACCTCATCGACGGCGGAGGCGTTCTCGGATATGGAACGGCGGCCGGCGGCCCGATGAAGGAAACCACCTTCTCCGGGACGGGCAGTTACATCGAGGACCCGCAAACCCGGCAAACGGCCATTTCGAAAATTGATGAGAAGGAACTCAAAGCAGCGGCGGGCCAGCTGAAGGTCAATTACATGCATCGCACGGCGCCGGGCCAGACGATCGACGTGCCCAATGTGTCCAAAATGGAGCAGCGCACCAGCGACGGCCGCGAGGAGCGCAGCCCGGTGTTGTGGCCCGCCGGCATCGCGCTTGCGGTGCTCGCGGCTTGGGAGATCGCCGTGACGATGCCGCGCATCCGATTGAGAGTGGGGCGAAAGTGAGCGAGAACGAGACGGCGGCGTACGAAGGCTGGCCCGGCCAGGGCCAGGCGGGGCCGAGCGCGGGCGAGAACCCGCTTGCTGCCGGCGGCGACGGGTCGGCGACGGACGACGTCGGCCTGATGCTGGGCGGCGGCGTCAACCTGACGGAAGGCGAGATCGCGCCCACGACCCTGCGCAGGATGAGAGCGTGGAAATGGGGCGGCGGCGCGGTCGTCATTCTGCTGACGCTGTGGTGCGCGGCGATGTTCCTGCTTCCGCGCTGGGCCCGCATGGCCTATGACTCCGACCCCGAGGCGTCCGCGGGACGCTACCGTTTGGCGATGAACATAACGCCGAGCTTTCTGCAGGGCTGGGAGGCGCGTTTCAATCTCGGCACCGCCTTGGCCAAGGGCAAAAGGCACTCGGAAGCCATCGGCAGCCTCTCGATCGCTTTGGACAGGGTTCCGAAGTCCAAGAGGACCGGCAACCAAATCGCCGAGGCGGACGGGCCCGAATGCAAAGTCAGGCGAAACCTCTCTCTCGCCTACGAAAAACGCGGAGACCAATCCAAGTCCGCCGGCCGCAAGGGGGCCGCAAAAAAGGACTTCGCGCAGGCCTCCTCGACGATGGCCCCTTGCTCAAAGAACAACAAGAACAAACAGTCCAAGGACCGCCAGGACAAGAAGGCGAACCCGCCCTCGCCGAGTCCTACTCAGAATCCGAGCCAGAATCCGAGTCAAAACCCGAGCCAGAATCCCAATCAAGGCCCCAGTCAAAACCCGAGCCAGAATCCGAGTCAGGATCCCAATCAAAGCCCGAGTCAGAATCCGAGCCAGAGCCCGTCGCAATCGCCGGGTTCCGATCCGAGTGACCCGGGCCAGGATCCCAAGCCCGGGGGCGCTTCCCCCACGCCCGCACCGCCGTCGAACGATCCGAAGACGGACGAAAAGGAGAACAAGCTCAAAGAGAGGAACCGTGAAGGCGACGAGGAGGCGCGCAGAAAGAGAAACGGTGGAGGCTACAAAGTCAACTGGTAAACGCTGCAAGAGGCCGGAGCGTGAACGGAAGGTCGCCGTCTGCCATCGGACCGAAAGCGGCTCGCGCCTGAGGCTGTCGGGCTCAGGGCGGGGCGAGACGCATCAGGGGCTGAGCGAGGCGAGGTCGTCCGGCACGGAGGCTCCGACCGAACGCAGCACGAAGCGATCGGTTGCGTCGAGGAAAGCGGAGCGAGCGGGCTCGTCCTCGGGTACACGGCGGCCAGTCAGCGCCCCTTGGAGGAGCTGGACGGTGACGTCGAGGTTCTGATCGGGGATGACGCCCGCTTCGATGCATTCGTCGAGTATTCGGCGAAACAGCCTTCCCGTGACGGAAGCGTGCTCGCGCAAAGCCACGGCGGTCTCCTTCGAGACGACGTCGCGCAGAGGAGCCCCCGGCGAAAAGAAATAGCCGCGCTTGGCCAGCATCTGTTCGCGCGCATAGACACGCAACCTGTTCAGGGGCGAGTCTGTCCGCGCCAGCTTGGAGTTGATGCGATCCATGTAGGCGTTCACTTCGAACTCAATGTAAGCCAGAAGCAGCTCTTCTTTGTCGGAAAAATGGTTGTATATCGCCGTTCTGCCGATGCCGGACTCGTTTGCCAAATCGCTCATGCTTATCGCGTCGAAGCCCTTTGCGGCCATGAGGCCGGAAAGGGCGGCAAAGAGCGCTTCGCGTGTGCGCTCGCGATGTTCGGAAAGGTTCTTCCCCGATATTTTCGGCATGGCGAAAGGATACGTCAGCGGTCTGGTGACTTTATGCCAATTTGCTGTGCCCGCGGGTTTGCCCTCGGTTGCTCGCTTTGCCTGTTCACTGTGCCCGTCAGTTTGCTGTGCCCGTCAGTTTGCTGTGTGCGTCAGTTTGCTGTGTGCGTCTGCTCGCGGTGTGTGCTTCTGGGGCGCCCGCCGCCGTGCGTCACGGCCGCCCGAGTGAGCGCATGAGCCGGGCAAGCGGCGAAAGAATCTGCAGATCGCCCTCGAGCCAGGGGACCGACTCCAGGTCGCTTTCCCCGAGCCACCGGAGCGCCGTGTGGCTCGGGCCGAGGCGCGGCTCGCCCTTCGCATACGCCGCCCACAGCCGCATTCGGCGTTCGCCGGGAAGGGTCCAGTCGCCGTCGGGCCCCGCGACGACGCCGACGCCGGCCGCGATAGACACCTCGATCCCGAGCTCCTCCCGCAATTCACGGTGCAGGGCGCTTTCGGGGTCCTCTCCGGGTTCGACTTTGCCGCCGGGAAACTCCCACAGGCCGGCGAGCTCTTGCGGATACGAGCGTTGGGCGGCGAGAACGCGGAGCCCCTGAGGAGAGCGCGCGAAGATCGCCGCGGCGACGATGAGTGCTGACATCCCGTTTACGATGTCAGAGGAGAGGTCGCCGTGCACGACGCCGCGCCGCCGAGGATTGTCAGGAGGCACGATGCCGGGGACTGACAAGGGACGCACGATGCCCGAACCCTGGCTGGACGGGCATGAGCCGCCAGCCTGCGGCCGAGCGGTCAGAGCCCCGACCGGTTGCTCCGGCCGGGCGCCGAACAGCCCGCCCGAGCGAATAAGGCGGCTGACGGGGCCGCCCCATGGAACAACTGCGGCTGTCTTGTGAAACACTGGAGTGCATGTTGTACGAGCACGGACTTCGCCAGATCGACTGGGTGGCACAGCACGCGTGCCTGTGGACGTGGACGGTGCAGGAGCGGTTTTTCCGATGGTTGAAGGAAAATTACGGGGAAAACTACAGGATGGGACTCGATCGAAAGACGAACCGGGTGACCGTCGAGTCTTCCCGCGGATTGCTCGTGATGCGCGGCGCCATAGTCGCGTCGGTCGCGTCCCTGCCGACCACGCTGATGTGGGGATGGTGCCCCCGGTTCAACGAGGAGACGGTCGCTCATCCGATCGCCCTCGCCATGAAGGAATACGGCGAGAAGCAGGGGTTCAGCGAGTTTGCGACGGAGGAGGTCGAGTACCGATCTGACTCCGGCCCGTTCGGCGTCGTCTCAAAGTTGGCGGAAGACGTGGCGTGCTGCGTGAGCGACCTCTTCGGGCCCGACTATCGGTTTTACATGCCTTCGATGAATGTGTTCGGAAATCGGGTGACGATCGCGATATGGGGCATTCCGCGCGAGGCGCTGTCGGTGGACTTCCTCGAAGCGATGGCCAGGGTGCGTCAGATGCTGCGGAACGTCGCAGACCCGGCGTGGTCTCTTGACGGTTTCGCGCGCCTCATGGGCGCTCAGCTCATGGAGGTGGGCCTCGACTGGTGGCGTTTGACCAAGGACGACGAAGCGGTGGAGCTCGCAGTCAAGCGCAATCGCTCCGGCTCCATTTGCGACGTCGCGATGCGCAGGCTCTCCGCCGGCGTCGCCAAGAACCCGGAGATCGACCCCGGCGGTTTTCCCTGGTGAGGGCGCGCGCCGTCTGCCCCGTCAGCCGACGCCGGCGGCCCTTTTCCATTTTCTGACCTTGGCGCGAAACGTTGTAAAGGGGGCGACGGTGTTGATGTGAATCCACTTCCACACCGGCCACGCGGACGGCGTGGAGGACGCCCACGCCCGCCGCTGCTCGCCGAACAGGTCGCTTTCGGAAAGCGAGGCCGCCCAGTCGCATACGGCGTCGACTCGCTCGTCGAATGCGGCGGCCAGCTCTTTCGGCGAAGCTTCGGCCCATGCGGCGTAAAATCCCTCGCAGAGGCCTCCGAGCCGATTCCACTTGAATCCCGGCGCGGGGGTGACGACGTCGAGGCCCGCCTGCTCGTCGCGTTCCCATCCCAACAGCAGATCCATCCACCCGAGCTGGTAGGCGATCATCTGGCGCGGCGATCGATCCGCGCCTTCCGGGACATCGTCCCAAGAGCCTTCGGGAATGCCTTCGAACTCCGCGGCGAACAGTTTGGCTCGCTTGCGAATCTCGGCTGTGAGCTCGGCGGAAGACGCGTACGAAGGCATGAACGCTCGCTCTCGTCGGCGGATGGAACCGGCAGACGCCGTGCAGCGGATGGAGCCGGGCGTGTCAGGCTCGCACGGCGCCGGCCGCAACCCGGCTCGAATCCGGGGCGGTCAAATGCAGGAAATGGAGCGGGCGACGGGAGTCGAACCCGCCTCTG
>ERZ772766.481-NODE-481-length-23274-cov-8.055127_pt1 | contig 23274 bp, 26 predicted proteins | sample MGYA00511379_ERZ772766 | MGnify/ENA primary metagenome ERZ772766 (study PRJEB29015, sample SAMEA2737895) | human oral metagenome | biome: human oral; feature: human-associated habitat; material: dental | place: China | collected 2116 ...
ACGAAGCATTGATATCCACTACTTCGGCGGGCGATGGATTTTTGTCGTGTACGAAGGCCGTTTCAAACAGGACCGAGACAAGGCGGCGCGTCGCAGACAGTACAGACAGAGCGGGCACGGCTTTCCCATAAAAACCGCTACGCGATTTTATGGGTGCCCGGTCAGGCTCGCCAACACTGCATCATTTCCATTTGAAACGACCATACAAGGGCTTGACACATTCGGCATGCGTGGTTTTGAGCTTGCTGTCAGGCTATCCGCCGCTACAATTCAGGGCGCTTTTTCCATAAAGTTGGGCGCGGCGTTCTAATTTTGCCTGGTGGTATTCCTTTGTGCTTTTTCTCGCGTTCCACCTGCCGCATAAAATGCAAGGCAGCCTGCATTGCCATTTACTGCATAAAGCCATAAACAGCTTCTTTTGCAGCATCCTCTATTTGTTTCCAGTCATGTAACACATGCCGATCATAAAGGAGCGTCACGCTTAATTTTATTTCACTGCTTAACCTTCGTACACGACAAAAAAGCCCCTCCCCCATTGGGGGAGGGGTTTGGGGAGAGGGTTTGATAAATCCGCGAAGCGACAAACCTGATAACCACGCCGCTTGACGAAGCATTGATATCCACTACTTCGGCGGGCGATGGATTTTTGTCGTGTACGAAGCTGCTTAACATAAAATGATGCTGGCACATCGGTCTGGGTACTTTACTATTAGAGCATTTAATGTAGGTATCCACATGCCCCTGCTCATTCCAGTGCACAAAAACATCCTCAGCATAAAGATTCTCCCGCCAGGGTTTACCTGTCTCAGGGTCTATACCCGGACTTGCATAAACACTCAGACCAGATTGCTTTTCTCCTGTCGGTTTATAAAAGTCCGTAGGATGCGTATTAGGACTATTTTCTATATCTGATGATAAGTAACTATCTAAAATATCTTCAATTTTATTATTTTGATAGATATTGCTAACACCCACGTCTATCCAATGACTCCCCGGTATATCTTCTTCCTTGCGATGCCTGGCCAGGTTTTGCTTATAATCAAAAAGTTCCTTGTCTGCATAATTAATTTCAAAGCCGAATGACATGATGATGGATTGATAGCTGCGCGTCGGGGGGCGGTAGGTGCGCAATTTTTCAAAATCCCAACCGGGGGAGTCGTCGTATTCGACGAGACGAACCACCGAAGACGGCAGGTTGACCGGCACGCCGCCGAGGTTGCCGATGATGTAGGGTTGGCCGTATTTGTCCTTCGGCGCATCGTCGGGCTGCTGGCTGGCCGCGCCGTGCATGGCGCGAACGAGGTTGCCCATGTCTTCGTCGGTGATGTCCGGCACCCTGTCGGTAGCGGCAGTGGAGCTTGCTGCCGCAGCGGTGGCGGCTTCCTGCGGCGCGGGTTTCGCCGCTTTGTCCGCTTGCGGTTTGTCGCAAGCGGCGAGCAGGGAAATGAAGACAAGGCTCAGGGCAAAGAGCAGCGGCTTGCGGGCGGTGTCGGTGGGTTGGGTTGTCATGCTGTGTCCTTAGGATGCTAGTTTTTCGGGGGAACAACGTATCGTCGCGTGAGATTTCTGTTGTTTTCTGTGGAAACTGTACGCCTCCGTTACGGTTTTGTATAGTCATTTCTGTTGGAAACAGACGTGTGTGTTTTGCAAAGGTCTCTTGCCGTGTACGCAATCTTTGCCAAAAGAAAAACCCCGCGCAAGCGGGGTTTCCCGTATCGGGCAGCGCCTTATTTCTTGGCTTCTTCTTTTTTGTCGCCGGCGCGGATGCCTTCGCCGCTAACGCTCACTTTCACCAGCGGCGCGTCCTTGATATTCGCGCCATAGTCGGCGGGTTTCAGGTCGAAGGCGGTACTGAAACCGGTGCGGTAGCCGCCCCACGGATCGCTGCCTTCGCCGACTTTTGTCACCGGTACGGTGATGCTTTGTGTTTTACCGTGGAAGGTGAGGTCGCCGGTGAGTTGGCCGTCCTTCCAGGCGGTGGATTTGAAGGTGGCTTCCGGATACTGGCTGCTTTCCAAGTATTTTTGCAGGTGTTCGTCACGTTCGCCGAAGCCGGTGTCGAGTGAGGGGATTTTCACGGTAACGCTCACGTCTTTGATTTCGCCGCTGTCGCTGTCGTAGGTGTAGCTGCCGCTGACATCTTTGAAGAGACCGGGAATGGTGCTGTAACCGAGGTGGGAGACGCCGATTTGCACGTAGAAGTGGGTCGGGTCAATGTCGTATTTGACCGGGGCGGCGATGGCGGCGGTGGTACCGAGGAGGGCGGCGGTCAGGAGGGCGGTGCGGACGGTTGTCATGGGAGTTCTCCGGTTGTGGATGAAAAGTTGCATGGTAGCCGCTGACACTTGCGGGTTAGTTACGGTTTGGCTATTTGCGGTTAAAGAATGTCGCGGTGAGCCAGTCGCCAAGGCGCGGGGCGAGCGGGTAGAGGCGGGCGGCAGCCTCCATCAGGCGCGGCCGGTTGATTTCGCGCACGTTTTTGCCGATAGCGGCGATGGTGAGCGCGGCGATGCGTTCCGGATCGAGCAGCCAGAAACGGCCGAGTTTTTCCCGGTAGTTGCCGCCGGGGTCGGCGGTGTCAAAAAAAGCTGTCGCCATCGGCCCGGGGTTGACGGTGGTAACGGTCACGCCGCTGCCGCGCAGTTCGAGGCGCAGCGCGTTGGCGTAGCCGAGCAGGGCGTGTTTGCTGGCGGCATAGACGGCGGCCTTCGGCGTGGCGATTTTGCCCGCCTGCGAGGCGACGAAAATGAGTTGTCCGCCGCCGCGCACCTGCATGGGCGGCACGAGTGCGGCGCTGATTTGCATCGCCGCCAGCACGTTCAGGCGCAGCATGGCGCTGTTTTCCGCGTCCGTACAGGCGGTTGCCGCTTTGAAGAGGCCAAATCCGGCGTTGCTGATGAAGACATCCACCGGCGGCAGGGCGGCGAGCCAGGCGGTGACGGCGGCGCTGTCAGCAAGGTCGAGCGGGTAGGTGGCAACTGTTGCCGCGCCCGCTTCGCGGCAGGCGGCGGCGACCTGGCGCAGGGCATCGGCACGGCGGGCGGTGAGGAGCAGGCGGTAGCCGCGCATAGCGGCATGGCGGGCGATAGCAGCGCCGAGTCCGGCGGAGGCACCGGTGATGAGCAGGGTTTTCGGCATGGGGTTTCCGGCGGTGGCAAAGCGGCGAGTATATAGTGGCTTCCCCGGCGGCGCAGCGTACAATGCCGCGCTTTATTCGTTCTTCTTCCCGCTTATGAAATCTCCGCTCAAAGGCTTCCTCCTCTCGCTGGTTACCGTCGTGATGTGGGGCGCGCTGCCGCTCATCATGCAGCAGGTGCTGACCGTGATGGCACCGCAGACGGTGGTCGCCAGCCGTTTTTTCGTCGCCGCCCTGATTCTCGGCGTGTTTTTGCAGCGCCGCCACCGCCTGCCTGCATGGCGCGCGTTGAGCCAGCCGCGTTACCGCCGGCTGCTGCTGGTCGGGGTTGCCGGGCTGGTCGGCAATTTCTGGCTGTTCAGCTCGGCGCTGCTCTATCTGCCCGCCGCCGCTTCGCAGGTGCTGGCGCAGTTGTCGCCGTTTTTCCTGCTCTTTGCCGGAGTGTTTTTCTTGAAGGAATCGCTGGGGCGCAATCAGCAAATCGGCGCCGTCATTCTTTTCGGCGGCATCCTCCTCTTTTTCAACCGCGAGCTGCCCGCGTTGTTCAACGGCGGACTGGGCGGGACATCGTTGGGGATTCTCCTCAGCGTCGCTGCCTGTCTCGTCTGGACCTGCTACGGGCTGGCGCAGAAAATCCTGCTGCGTGATTTTTCCGCGCAACAGATTCTCTTCGTCCTCTACTGCGGCTGCGCGCTGGTTTCCGCGCCGTTCGCGCACTGGGGCGAATTGCGGCTGCTTGACGGCTATCAGTGGCTCTGCCTGCTCTTTTGCTGTCTGAACACGCCGATTGCCTACGGCGCGTTTGCCGAGGCACTCAACCATTGGGAAGTCAGCAAGGTATCGACGACGATTACCCTGGTGCCGCTATTCACCATCGCTTTCGCCGCGCTCGGCCACCGGCTGCAACCGCAGCGGTTTGCGGCGGCGGATGTGAACCTGCTCGCCGCCGTCGGCGCGGCATTAGTGGTCGCCGGCGCGATTTGTTCGGCATTGCAGCGGCGGCAGAAGACCTAGGGCTGTTGACACTCAACATTGCGGCGGCTTTTTTCCGGCATGGCGATCTGGCTGCCAATGAAACATCGGGGCACCGGTTGCTGGCACGTCACGGCTGCTTTTTTTCGTGCAGGTAGTCAAGCAGGACGGCGATGTGCGAGTGTTCGGGGTGCTTGACGGCGGTGAGCAGCACGGTGTGCGGGCGTTCTTTGCTGAGGCGCCACAGTTCGGCCAGCGCCGCCTGATGGGCGGGGTCGAGCAGTTCCGTGCGGTAGCGTTCCGCAAATGCGGCGTAGCGGTTGTCGCTGTCGGCGTGGTACCAGCGGCGCAGTTCTGCTGACGGGGTCAGGTCTTTCAGCCAGTGGACCTGTGCCATCAGCTCTTTGTGGACGCCGCGCGGGTAGAGGCGGTCGAGGAAGATGGCGGTTTCATCCGCCTGCGGGGTGTAGTCGTAGATGCGTTGGACGCTGAACATGGTTTGTCTTCTCAGTGGTTGGGGTGTTTGGGGCGGCAAGCAGCAGCAGTGCCGGGCGTTTATGGTTTCAGGTTGAGTCTGTTTAGTGCGTCTTTGGCCTTGTCGCTGCCCTGCGCGGCGGCTTTTTGGTACCACTCGCGCGCCTTGTCGCGGTCGGCAGCGGTGCCGGTGCCGTAGTAGTAGTGTTCGGCGAGCTGGATTTGCGCCATTACCGCCCCCTGTGCGGCAGCTTTGCTGCTGCTCTCGAAGGCTTGGCGATACCATTCGGCGGCGGTGGCGGGGTTGGCGATGACGCCGGTGCCGTTTTTGTAGAGGTCGCCGAGGGTGTTTTGTGCCGCGCTGTTGCCCTGCTCCGCCGCTTTTTTCAGCCAGTTCACCGCTTCGCGTTTGTTGGTGGCGGCGGGGTCGTTCAGGCGCATGTTGCCCAGCAGGGCCTGCGCGGACGGGTTGCCGTTTGCCGCCGCTTTTTCCAGCCATTGCCGACCTTGTGCATCGTCTTTGCCGACGCCCTGTCCGTTCAGGTAGAGGATGGCAAGGATGAACTGCGCTTCGGCGTCGTCGTTGGCGGCGGCCTGCGTCAGGGTTTTGGCGGCCTCGGTGAACCACTTTTGCGCGGCGGCGGGGTCTTTCGCGATGCCGTTGCCGCGCTGGTAGGCGCTGCCGAGCAGGTATTGACCGATGCCGTCGCCCGCCTCCGCCGCTTTCTTGATATGGGCGAGGGCTTGCGCGTCGTCTTTGCTGCCGAGTTCGCCCGCGAGCTGCATTTGCCCCAGGCGGGCGTCGGCACGGGCGTTACCGGTGGCGGCAAGCGCTTCGTACAGCGCGCGGGCTTCGGCGTAATCGGCCCGGTTGCGCGCTGTTGCGGCTTGTTGCAGGGTGGTGGCGTCGGCGGCAGCCGTGTGTGCGGCGGCAGCCAGAATGAGGGCGAGCAGGGCTTTTTTCATGGCGGGTTCCGTTGTCGTGTCACATGGCACGGCGTGCAAGGTAGCAGGTCGGCAGCGGGGGTTCAATCTGTTGTCTGCGCGGGATTTGTGTTGTCCCGCCGCGCCGCTTTTCCGGTCTGAATCCGCCTGCGGCAAGAAAAAAGCGGACAAACCGTCCGCTTTTTTATCCGCCATCGCCGCCTGCGCGGGATTCCGTCAGTCATCGTCATCATCGTCGTCGTCATCATCGTAATAGCCGTCGCCATGACCATGTTTGCCGTAATAGCCGTAATAGCCGTGCGGGTCATAGTGGTGGTTGTTGTCGGGATAAATCCGCACGCTGTCGTCGGTATGGGGATAGACATCGCCGTTATTGTCCGGATATACCTCGACGTCATCCTGCCCGCCGATAATCCGGCCGGTTTTGGCATCTACATGGACTTCGTAATCGCGACCATCTTTGCGGATTTCGACTTCATAGTAATCGCGGCCGTTCTTGCGCCGTTCAAAGTCCACATCAACCACCCGCCCCTGCACGACCGAGTTGGCGATGGACGCCGCCTCTTCGGCGCTGATGCGGTGTTTCCTGGCCAGTGCGGCCGGGCTGGTTGCGGCCAGCGCCGTGCTGACAAGCATTGCCAGCAGCCATTGTTTTTTCAGCATGATACGCTCCGGTTGTTAACGTGCCAGCATTGTAGCGCCGGATAGATGAGCGGAAGCAGGCGGCAAAATGAAGAGCTGCTCATCATGGCGCGCGGCAGGAAGCGGGGCTTGGCGGGCACCCGTGAAAGTGGCAATATCCTGCGGCAGGCGCTTACCGCCGTGGTGGCGTCATCCGTTTTGCCGTTTTCGAGGAATCCCTGCCATGTCATCACAACCCGTCATCCAAACCGTCCACCTTTACAAACGCTTCGGCGACATCACCGCGCTGGACGACGTCAACATCAGCGTCGCGCGCGGCGAATTCGTCGCCATCATGGGTTCCAGCGGTTCGGGCAAAACCACGCTGATGAACATCCTCACCTGCCTCGACACGCCAAGCGAAGGACAGGTATTCCTGAACGGCACCGACGCCGCCGCCCTCGATGAAGAAGCCCGCCGCATCTTCCGCGCCCGCACCATCGGCCTGGTCTTCCAGCAATTCCACCTGCTGCCTTACCTCACCGCCTGCGAGAACGTCATGCTGGCGCAGTATTACCACAGCGTGACCGACAAGGCGGCGGCTCTTGCCGCCCTCGAACGCGTCGGGCTCTCCCACCGCAGCAGCCACCTGCCGAAACAGCTTTCCGGCGGCGAGCAGCAGCGCGTCTGCATCGCCCGCGCCCTTATCAACGAACCGGAAATCCTCTTCGCGGATGAACCGACCGGCAACCTCGACGCCGAAAACGAGCGCATCGTCCTCGACATCTTCGCCGAACTGCACGCACAGGGGCGCAGCATCGTCATGGTCACGCACAATCCCGACCTCGGCAAAAAGACTGACCGCATTATCCATCTGCAACACGGGAAAATCGTCGGCTGATACCGGGGTCTGTTGACACTCAACCAGGTATCCATCCATCTCGCAGCGCGAAAGAATCTCTTAGAAAACAGCGGATAATCCTTCCCCGCGTGAGAATGCCCGCATTTTTCATGGCTACCCGGCAGGTGTCGCGAAGCGGCAGAAGGGAAACCGAAAGCCGCATGGCCGCAGCGCTGCAAAAACAGCAGCGCAGGGCAGACGTCAACCCGCCCTGCTTCCTGCCGTTACTGTTTCCGGTTGCCCTGGCTGAAAAACGGCCGCCGGGTGCCCTCGCCATACATCCGCTTATTTCACGGGGAAGCGGCTATAATCCGGGGCATCATCCGTCAACTATCGGGAGTCCGCATGAAACCGTCCCACCCCTACCCCGCCGCTACCGCCCGCGCCTACTGGCAGCAACTGGTGCAAACCGTGCCGCTCGTGCATTGCCTGACCAACGACATCGCCAAGAATTTCACCGCCAATGCGCTCCTGGCGGCAGGCGCTTCCCCCGCCATGATCGAGGCCGAAGAAGAATGCGGCGAATTCACCGCTGCCGCCGATGCCCTGCTCATCAACATCGGCACCCTGCACAACGGCCGTCTGCCCGGAATGCGCCGCTCCGCGCGCAGTGCCGCCAAAAACGACAAACGCTGGGTACTCGATCCGGTCGCCGTCGGCGATCTGCTCGCCTACCGCAGCGACTTTGCCCGCGAAATGCTCGCCTTCCATCCGACGGTGGTGCGCGGCAATCCCGCCGAAATCCTGTGGCTGAACGGGCAAGCGGCGCAGTTGCGCGGTGCCGACAGCCTCTCGACGGCGGACGAAGCGGCGGAAGCCGCCATCGAATTCGCGCAGAAACAGCAATGCGTGGTGCTGGTCAGCGGCGCGCGCGACTACATCACCGACGGCGAAACCCTGTGGTACAACGACGGTGGCGACCCGCGCCAGACGCGCCTCACCGCCTGCGGCTGCGCGCTGTCGGCACTGGTTGCCGCCTTCTGCGCCGTCGCCCCGCCGCTGGATGCCGCCGCCAGCGCCGGCTGGCTGATGAAACAGGCGGGCGGCTACGCAGCGCGGACGACCGTCGGCATGGGCGCTTTCGCCACCGCCCTGCTCGATGCCCTCAGCCACGACGCCCCCTACTTGCAGGAATCGCCATGAACAGCATCAACCTGCATCTTTATCTGGTGCTGGACGCCGCCACCTGCGGCGGGCGGCTGCTATCCGTCGCCGATGCCGCCCTGCAAAGCGGCATCAGCGTGCTGCAACTGCGCGGTCACAAAACCGCCTGGAACAAGCGCGCCTGGTATGACGCCGCCCTGGCGCTGCAACCGCGCTGCGCGGCGCACGGCGTGCCGTTCATCATCAACGACCAGGTGGACATCGCCCTCGCCGTCGGCGCGGACGGCGTCCACATCGGGCAAAACGACCTGCCACCGGCAGTGGTGCGCCGCCTGCTCGGCAAAGAACGGCTTCTGGGTCTTTCCACGCACAGCGTCGCCCAGGTGCAGGCGGCAGATACAACCATCGTTGATTACATCGGCATGGGTCCCGTCTTCCCGACCCGCTCGAAAGCGGACGCCGACCCCGCCATCGGCCTTGACGGTCTCGCGGCGATGGTCGCGGCAAAACGCCTGCCGGGCGTGGCCATCGGCGGCATCAATGCGGACAACGCCGCCGCCGTGCGTGCGGTGAACTCCGACGGCATCGCCGTCATCGGTGCCATCTGCGCCGCCGCCGATCCGCATGCGGCGACGCGGGCCTTGCAATAAGGGCAACGCGGCCAAAGGTGATACAGGGGAACAGAATGGCACGGAATCTGCTTTATATGCCGTGATCGCCGTCGCCGATGGCGAAGACCCTTCAACAATTTATCGAGGCTTTTATGAAACCCATCCCTGATATGGAAAAACCCGCCGGTGCATCCGAACCGTTCGATCTCACCTATCACGACGGACACAAGCGCCGCGTCTATGTAACCGATGCCCAGTTTTACCTGACCAACACCATGATGATCTTCTCGCGCACCGACACCGCCGGCTTCATTACCGACGTCAATCTGCCGTTTATCGAAGCCAGCGGCTGGGAAAAAGAAGAACTCATTGGCCGCCCGCACTACATCCTGCGTCACCCGCATATGCCGGCCTCCGCCTTTGAAGACATGTGGGCGACGGTGCAGGCGGGCAAACAATGGACGGGCTGCGTGAAGAACCTGCGCAAGGATGGCGGCTACTACTGGGTGCGTGCCGTCATCAGCCCGATTGTCGAGGACGACAAGATCATCGGCTACAACTCGGTGCGCCGCCGCATCGACAATGCCACCATCAAGGAATATGAAGCGCTGTATGCACAACTGCGTGCCGCCGAACTGTGAGGCACTTGCCGCATAAAAAAGCCGCCCCACGAGGCGGTTTTTTTATGCGGTTTCGATAGTGCGGCTTCCATCAAAAAGCCCCTCCAAACGGGGGCTTTGTCCGTTCGCCGTTGGCGGCGCATCAGATTTTGATGCGGACTTTGTATTGCAGCTCGGTTTTGCCGTCGGCGGGAACATCCACCTGCCACTGCGCATGGTTGGCACCGACTTTTTCGTGCGGCAGGTTTTCTTCGATAATTCGCCAGTCGCCGGGGATGGGTTCGACGACTTTCACCGTGACCGCTTCTTTTTTGGCGTTACTCAGTTCGATGCGGTAGGTCGCTTCAAATTCGTCGTCTTCCAGCAGTTTGCCCAGTTTGCCCTTGTCCATGCGTTTGACGTCCAGCAGTTTCCACACGCCGTTGACATCGAAGGTGTTGCCGAGTTTCAGGCGCACTTCGTCGTTTTTCGCGGTGTGGTCAATGCGGTCTTCGCCAATGAACTGGGCGCGCTGTCCGCTGTCGTTCTTGTAAACGCGGACGATGCCTTTCGGCAGCGGCAGGCCGAGTTTGTTCGCTTCGTCGTTTTTGAAACTGATGGATACTTCGACTTTGCGTTTGTCGCCGTCTTCCGGGCGGGCGTCGCGCAGGCTGTTGTAGTAGCCGTTCACATCACCTTGCAGGCGGTATTCTTTTTGCACCGGCACGGCAGCGGCGGAGAGCAGCGCCACCTGCTTGCTCTGGTTGTTTTTCAGGGTAGTCGGGCGGTCGAGGGTGTAAAGATGGTATTCAAAGAGACCTTCTTCCAGCATCGGACGGGCTTTCATCGGCGCGGCGACGGCCATCTCCATGTCCGGCATGGCGTTTCTGAATTCTTCCTGCACCCGTGCCACATCGCCGGCGACGAGTTGCAGGGTGGCGTTTTCGTAAGCCGTACCGCTCTGGTTGTTCAGCGTGACCCAGCCCGCGAGGTTAAGCGTGTTTTCGTCGTCGGCGAGGCTGGCGACATAGTCGGCTTGCCAGTCGAACCCCCGGCTGAGGTAGGCGAGGTCAACGCTTTGCTCGCCCGCTTTGTCGCTGGTGAGGTCAACAGTGAGGGTCGGGCGGTCGCGCAGGTTGGCGGGCACGTCGTGGAAGGCAAGGCGGACGTTCGCGGGCAGGCCGGTTTCGATGCGGTCGGCATATTGCAGGACGACGCCGTTGTTATCGGCGAGGACGGTCGCTTCTTCGCGCGTTTCTTCGCCGTTCGCGGGATTGGTGCGGATGGTGGTCACGCGTTTGCCAACATTTTTTGCCAGCAGCGCTTCACCGCTCAACAGGTCGTAGTCGAAGTTTTGTTCGAGCAGTTGCAGCACGGCTTCGCCACGGGCGGCAAGGCTGGCGGTTTCCGGCATGATGCGCGCGGCAACGTCGCGCAGGGCGATGCGGTTCGCGCCTTCGTTCAGCGGCACTTTGCGCGTTTCGCGGATGAGGGCGAGGTCGTCGTTGTAGATGGTCACGGCGACGGACTCGCGGTCTTCCCCCCGGCTGACGGCTTCCGCCGGGTCGGCGGCAAGGGCGGCGTGGCTGGCCGCGAGGGCAAGCGCGGCGGCAAGGACGTTTTTGGTCATGGGTTCTCCCGGTTGTGTGGAATGGAAAGAGGGTTAGAGGCTGATGACGGGCAGATCGCGGGCCATCGCGGCCTGGTAAATAAGGGTAAACGGCACCAGATCGCCGCTGCCACGCACGGTGAGGACGGCAGCGCAACCGTTTGCTGTTTTTTCAGCGGCGGCGGTGATGTCTTTGAATGGCGCCGCGCGTTCCCAGCCACGCCAGCGTTGCGTGATGACAGCGGCGGCTTTTTCCGCGCTGTCGCAATCGCCGTAGGCAAGGCTGATAGCGGCCAGCGGAGTGTTGTCCGCCTGGACATCGGCAATCAGGGCGGCGGTGTAGGGCGGCAGGGTTTCGCCCGATGCGGGGTTGGCGCTGTTTGCGCCGCCTTCTGCTGCGAACCGTGCGCGCATGGTGTCATCGCCATAAGAAAAGGCTGATGGCGACCACAGAGCCAGTTGCACGGGCTGTGCCGGTGTTTTTTGCAGGGTTTGCGCCAGTCCGTCCACGATGACGGTAACGGGCGCGACACCATCCGGGTTTTCTTTGCCGTCACGGACGGCGCGCATGGCGTCGGGACCGTAGGTTTGCAGCAGGATATTGTCGCGACGGGCGATGACGGCGACGCGGTAGGGATCACCGAGCCAGGGGATAGCTTCCGCCGTCGACTGCCAAACGGCGTCGCCCGGTGTGCCGTTCGCCAGCATGTCCTGCCCCAGCGGCTTGAATCCCTGCGACGGCAGGTAGTCATACGCCGCTTGCGCCACTTGCGGCGTGCTGAAATACCAGGCAGTGGTTTCATCGCCCTGTGCTTCTCTGCCGAAATGCGCGACCGCCTGCAAGGCAGCACTATCCACGCCGCCGATTTGTCCCTGCGCGAGCAGGTTTTCCTGTTCACGGTTCAGACCGAAAATATGCCTGCCGTCGCAGGCAGGCAGGGTACGCCACGCGCCGAGATCAGCGAGGATGACGGGCTGCGATGCGTCGAGATTCCGTGTCGCTGTGGGAAGGGAACGCAGGACTGTGCGCAAGGTGTCAAGCGGCGTGGCATCGGCGGCAAGGGCGGCGTGGCCGGCCGCGAGGGCAAGCGCGGCGGCAAGGACGTTTTTGGTCATGGATTCTCCCGGTTGTGTGGAATGGGAAAAGGATTGGCGGGCGGGGCGTCAAGCGGCGCGGCGGTGATTAAATTTGCCGCTGCTGAACTGCCCGCTGCCATCCGCCTTGATCAGCGGGGTTTCCGGCAGTTGCACGAAGAGATCGAGCGCCCGCTGCGGATCGGGTTGGCGGAAATAGGCCGGCACCCGGGCAAAAAAGGCTTTTTGGGCGCAGATGCGGGCAACGCCGGCGTGCAGGCGAGGAAAACAAGGGCGGTTTTTTTCACGGGCGGCTCCGGTTGATATGGAAAACAGCGCGTAATCTAGCGGTAATCCGCGCGTGGCGTGATGAGCAGGTTGTCATTGCCGCCGACCAGCCTGCCCCGCCACAGCGGCGGCGGCAAATCCGCCGCGCCACCCTTTAATTTTTGGCAACCACTTGACCCGTATCAAGCCCCTGTCTGTGCAAAACCGTGATATAGTCATAAATGCCTTGCGCAACGGCGTGGAAAGCCGTGAAATTTCGGCAAGGTCCCCCCTCAACAACTTTCAGGAGCCATCATGAAAAAAATCCTCATCCTCGGCGCGCTCATCAGCGGCAGTGCACTGGCAGCCGACCTCAGCGTCAAAGACTGCCTCATCCAGGAAGCCGTTCCGGGCAAAGACATGACCGGCGGTTTCTTCACCCTGGAAAACAGCGGCAAAGACACCGTCAAGCTTGTGGGCGCCTCGGTGGACAAAATCACCGACAAAGTCGAGCTGCACGAAATGATCCATAAAGACGGGAAGATGGAAATGAGCCAGATCCAGAGCTACGACGTCACCCCGGGCGAGCATCAGTTCAAGAAAGGCAGCTATCACCTCATGTTCATGAGCATCAAGCACTTCCCGAAAGCCGGCGAAACCTATCCGGTCGAGCTCAAATTCGACAACAAGGAAACCCTCAAATGTGACGCCAAAGTCATTACCGTCGAAGAAGCCATCAAGCACTTCAAGCTGGAAGGTGAAAAAGCGGTGGGGGAATTTGACATGAAAGCGGATGACAAAAAAGCCGACGATCATGGTCACAGCAAAGAAGACGGCAAAGCCAAAGGCTGATCCCCCGTCTCGTTGACTACAAGCCCTCTGCCGTTCAGCGGCAGAGGGCTAAAATTTTGCCCGGTTTCTGCAATAATGCGCCCCGCGCACGATCCTACTTCCCGCGCCTTCCCCCAGCCAACCCTTCCCTGCCCATGAAAAAAAACCTGCTCATCCTCGCCACCCTCCTCTGCGCCGCCGCACTCTTCCTCGCTTACCAATACAGCAAAACCCTCACCCCCGAAGCGGTGCTGCAAGAACTCTTCGACATGAACGCGCCTGCGCGCTACGCCTTCGTCAGCGACGAAAGCGCGCCCAAACTGGCGGTTATCGACATGGACAGCCTGCAACAAACCGGCCTGCTCGACCTCAAAGCCCCCGCGCGCCGCCTCGCTATCCACAAAACCTACGGCCTGCTCGCATACAGCGACGGCAGCGGCACCATCACCATCCGCAACCTCGCCGACCACAGCGAAAGCGAACAGCGCGTTTCCCACCCCGTCACCCGCCTGCAATACGACGCCGACAGCACCTGGCTCATCGCCTCCGGCGACGACCGCCTCACCCTGCTCGACAGCCGAAGCGGCGAACAGCGCCTGCTCGAAGGCTACGGCCACATCCACGCCTGGTTGTACAGCCCGCTCTCGCAGCAACTGTGGATACTCGACGACACCCCCGCCCTCTACCGCTACAGTCCTGCCGAACAAAACCGCACCCGCTACCCGCTGCCCGCCGGCTGGCACGACCTGACCGCCGCTGCCATCAGCCCGGACGACCGGCACCTGCTCTTCGGCGCGACCACCGCTGACGGACAGCATCTCGCCGTGGACTGGGACATCGACAAAGCCGACATCGCGCGGCAAATCCCGCTTACCGCGCCGCTGGTGCAACCCTACATCGACAACAGCGGCCAGACCTTCGCCTATATCGACCAAAACGGCGGCGGCCACCTCATCAACCGGATAAATCCCGACACCATCCTGCCCTTCACCGCGCCGAATCCGACCGACCGCTACGCTACCGGCTGGCTCGATACCCGCCTCATCGCCGTGGGCAGCCAATTACACAACTACGATCTCAGCGACCCCGCCGCGCCGCCGCGCCTGACGGACGACAAACCCCTGCCCGGCCGCACCCGTGCCCTCTTCATCACCGCCGACAGCAAAACCGCGCTGCTCGCGCATAACGACAGCCGCGACATCAGCATCTACAATCTGCACGACAACAGCCTGCGCAGCGTGCCGCTCACCGGCATCACCCGCCCCGAAAACCTCATCATGGGCGCGGGCAACACCCTCTGCCACTAACCGCCGGGCGGAAAATCACGATTTTTCAGGACGTTGCAGGCGACGTCGCTACGAAACCCGGCAACCACACCGCTTGGCGGGCGCAGGATGGGCTTTGGCCCATCGGGCAGGCACAGCCTGCTTTTTGCGTTTCAGGCAGACATGATCGCCAAGCGGGGAAACGATGCGCTCTGTTGATGTTGAGACCTTGCAGGCAACGCCGCTACGTTTATTCGTTCCACCGTCCCCCAAAATCTGCCACGCGGCGCAAATACCGGCTCCGCCAAGCGGCGGGCTTTGCCGCTGTGTGGTTTGTCTGCCGCCCATCCTGCCCTCCCCCACGGGAGGGCATTTTGTGCGCGATTTGAGTTTGGACACGCCAAACGGCTCAGGGGCGTGTTTGGGGTGTATGGCGGGCGGGACGGTCAGGGGCGAGGGCTTGTTGCAGGGCGAAGCGCAGGTAGGCTTGTTTGAGGGTGAGTCGCTGTTTGTGGCGGTAGTAGGTATTGATGCTGTCGAGCAGGGTCTGGCGGTAGCCGGGGGCGAGCCGGCGCAGGGTTTCGAGCTCGCGACAGAGGCGCAGGCCGTTTTGGTGGGCTTCGGTGTCGATGGGCTCGTAGGCGGGGGCATCGGCTAGTGGCAGGCCGTTTGCCAGCAGTTTTTGGTAGGTCGCGGCGGGGTCGTCGTCGTCCGGGTCGTCGCTCGCGAGGTAGGCGTAGAGGTAAGTGATGGCGTCGCGGTGGGCGCGGTAGTCGGCATCGTTGCCGCCGGGGATGCGGCTCGCGCGCCAGATGATGTAGGCGGCGAGTTCGTAGCGGCTGAGGTGGCGGTTGTGTTTGATGAGGTGGCGGATGTGTTGTTCGAGGGTGCTTTTTTCGGCTTCGCCGAGGTTCGCGGTTGCCCGGGTGAGGTGGGCGAGCAGGGCGATTTGCGCGACGGGTTCGCTGTGTTCGATGGTGGTGTAGGCGTTGCGGCTGGCGTCCAATGTGGCGCGCGGGATGCTGCCTTCGTCTTCGAGGGTGAAGTAGTAGGCACCGCTGTGGTAGATGTAGAGCGCAAGCAGGGCGGCGGCGGGGTCGATTGGTGCGGGGTAGTGGGTGGCGGCAAGGCTGCGGTCGAGACTGAGGATGGGGTAGGTGGGGTTGAGGTCGAGAGCGTCCCGGCTGCGTTTGGCGGGGTCGGTTTCGTATTGGCGGCGGCGGTGTTCCTGGATGTCGAAGAGGATGGCGTCGAGTTCTTCGGGACTGATGTCGCCGCCGCCCCAGGTGCGGATGCGTTCGGCCAGCGGCGGGTGGGTGCGCAGCAGGCGGTTCCGGCTGTTTTGGTAGTGGATGAAATAGATGTGGGCGCGGTCAGGCGGGACTCTGCGCGGGTTGATGCCGCTTTGTTGCAGGGCCCAGGCTTTTTTCAGGGCGCTGACGAGGGCGTCGGGGTTGCGGGTGTATTGCACGGCGCGGGCGTCGGCCATTTCTTCGCGGCGGCGCGAGAAGGCGGCTTGCAGCAGGCGGCCATAGAGGTAGAGGATAGAGCCGAGGAGGGTGAAGACGGCGGCGGGGATGCTGATGTCCGGGCCATCGTCGTTTCGCATGATGCCGCGCAGGTCGAAGAGTTGGGCTTCGGGGGCGGTGTGGATGCGTTCTTGGCGGTTCGGCCAGTCGCTGATGATGTAGTAGCCATGCACCATCGCGGTGAGGCGGGCGTAGATGGCGAGGTCGCCGTTTTCGATGTGGCCATATTCGTGGGCGATGATGGCTTGCAGTTCGTCGCGGGTGAGGCTGTCGAGCGCGCCCTGGCTGACGGTGAGGGCAAGGCTGCCGTCGGCACCGCCGAGGATGTAGGCATTGATGCTGTCGTCGTTGCGCTGGATGTAGGTGGCAGGGACGGGGTTGCCGGAGGCGGCGCTCATTTCGGCGACGAGGTTGGTGTAGAGGCGGTCGGCGCGGTGGGTTTCGGGGCGGGCGGGTTCGGCGCGCAGGGCGCGCGCCTGTTCGTCGGCACCCGTTGAGCGCATTTTCCGCCGCATGTCGGCGTAGGCGGCGAGCATGATGAGGGTCGGGATGAGTCCGGCGATGAGGCTGATGTGGAGGTAGGCGCGGGCGAAGCTGTGCGGGCTGTTTTCGCTGACGGCGGCGATGAGGGGGCTGATACCGAAGAGGGTCAGCCCGCAGGCAAGGCTGTAAGTGAGATAGCTGGCGAGCGCACCCAGCCAGAAGGCGGTTTGCAGGCGGCGGCTGGCGGCGTCCGCCCGGCGGTGCGCTGCGCGGAAGAGGGTCGCCATCAGTTGAATTTCACTTGTACGGGGACGCGTTTGTTGTCGATGTCGTCGATTTCCAGCAGGCTGTTGGTGCGGAAGGCGAAGATGCCGGCGATGATGTTGGCGGGGAATTGCTGCATGGCGTTGTTGTAGTCGGTCACGCTGTCGTTGTAGTACTGGCGCGCGAAGGCGATGCGGTTTTCGGTTGAGGCGATTTCTTCGCGCAGGGCGGCGAGCTGGTTGTCCGCCTTGAGGTCGGGATAATTTTCAAAGGTGGCGTAGAGACCGCCGAGGCGCGCGCCGAGTGCCTGTTCGGCTGCCGCCAGTTCGCCGAGGCCCGCCGTGCCGCCGCCGGTGTTTTTCAGGGCGTTGGCGGCGTGGTTGCGCGCGGCGATGACGCTGGTCAGGGTTTCTTGTTCGTGTTGCAGGTATTTGCGCGCGACTTCGACGAGGTTGGGGATGAGGTCGTAGCGGCGGGTGAGCTGCACGTCAATCTGCGCGAAGGCGTTTTTGTATTCGTTGCGCTTGTTGACGAGGCTGTTGTAGATGCCGACGGAGACGGCAATGGCGATGACGACGAGGGCGAGGATGATCCAGCCAATCATGGGTTTTCTCCTTGTTTTCAGTGGGGTTAGGGGATGTTCGCTATTGTAGGTTTCGCGGTTTTTGCTTGCAAGGCGGGCGGGCTGTCCCTACAATCCGCGCCCTGAGTTCGCCAGGCAATCGCTGTGCTTCGGTGCAGAGGAAAGTCCGGGCTCCACAGGGCAGGGTGCCGGGTAACACCCGGGCGGCGCGAGCCGACGGAAAGTGCCACAGAAAAGATACCGCCTGCGTCGCAGGTAAGGGTGAAATGGTGCGGTAAGAGCGCACCGCAAGGCCGGTAACGGGCTTGGCAGGGCAAACCCCACCCGGAGCAAGACCAAATAGGGAATCCATGCGGCGGCCCGCCGTGATTCCGGGTAGGTTGCTACAGGTATCCGGCAACGGGTATCGCAGAGGAATGATTGCCCACGACAGAACCCGGCTTATCGGCGAACTCTTCTCTTTACTTCTCGAATATGTCCCCGTAGCTCAACCGGATAGAGCGTTCCCCTCCTAAGGGAAAGGCTGGAGGTTCAATTCCTCTCGGGGACACCATCTTTCATTCCGCCCAATTCCGTGATTCTCCACGAAGCCCGTCATTTGGCGGTTTTCTTGTCTTCCTGTTTCCCCATAGCGCTCCGCCTGATTCCGCCACCATCCGCACGTAAATGCGACAGGGGCGGCTCGACCAATCACGGCATCACGCAGGCCACCTATGACGCCTGGCGCGAGCTGCACGGCAGGCCGTCGCGTTCCGTGCGCGCTATTGAGCACGCTGAGGTGGATGCCATCTACCGTGAGCAGTTTGCCAACAAGATTCTCTTCGACAAGCTACCGCTGGGACTGGATTACGCCCTGTTCGATTTTGCCGTCAACAGCGGCGTGTCGCGCGCGGTGCGGTTCCTGCAGCGTATCCTCAAGGTGCGCGCGGATGGTTCACTCGGCGCAAAGACGCTGGCGGCATTGGCGGAGGCGGATGTTGGGCAGGTCATCAAGGACTTGTGCAAGGACCGGCTGCGCTTTTTGCGGCGGCTGAAAGCGTGGAAACACTTCGGCAAGGGCTGGGCGAAGCGCGTCAACCGCGCGGAAATGAACGCGCTTGCCATGATTGCGGGCGGTCAGGTGGTGGCCGCCACCGAACCGGATGGTGCAGCGCTTGGCCTCGGTCAGCAAAAGCTCTCGGCGACGGTTGCCGACAACAAGGCGGCGGCAGTCGGTTTGTTCGGCGCGGCAGGCACGGCATTGGAGCAGGCGGCAGATGTGAAATTCAGCCTGCTGTCGGTCTTCGACAACATCCCGTCGTGGTTCTGGCTGGCGCTGGTCGCCGGGCTGTTTGCCTACATCATTTGGAGCAAGCACCGTGTGGCTGTCAAAGATTAAGGCCGTTATCGGCACGGTATGGCTATACGTGGTCGCCGTGCTGGTGGTGTTGCTGGCACTGGCGAACAGGCGCAATGCGTCTTTGCGTGAAGAGATTGCCAAACGCGAGGCGGCGCGGCTGCAAGCGGTCGCCAACCGTCTGCAACAACAGGCAGAGCGCTCACGGCAGGCGTCGGCAGCGGCGCAACAGGAACGCGCCCGCGTTGAAAAGGACATCAGCGCGGGGAGGCGGGATTATTTTGAGTAGAAGGGCTTGAGCAGATTGTTGGCTTCTTCCACGGTCAGGCAAAAGCGTTCTACGACCTGCCGCTGTTCGGGATACACATCGCAGTTGTAGCGTTCTTTGAAAGGCGCTTGTGTATCGTTCAAGAACGATGGGTCATAAACATAGATAAGCGCAACAGGAGAAAGACTGGTAAGCGGATAAGACGGTTTGCTTTTACCGTGATTAAGAACAACCGTTGCACATGGCGCAGACTTACCGTCGTTACATATCAGTCCTGAGATGTTGCTCACTTCCGCCAGCGTCGCATTTTTACCCGCTTTGATATGGCGGATGTGATCGTTATCACCACAACCGGTCAATGTCAGAAACGCCAATATGAGCAAAGATTTTTTCATGATGCAGTCCTCGAAAATGGGGACTACATTCTAACCAAATTCCGGCAACCCGCCGGGATGTTGCCATCAAGGCAACCCATCTGCCGCCCTCGGGCGGCTTTTTATTTGGAGTAAATACCATGACGAACCAATCAAAAGAGAACTACATCAAACTGATCCACGACATCTGGCCTGCCCTGAGCGCCTACACTGCTGATGATGTCAATGAAGACGCCGCGCATGTGGCTGACTACGTCATCGACGAATTTGTCAGCGTTTGCAAGCCGATTGCAGCGCTCACAACCATCATGAGCAAGATTGTTGAGTTGATGAAACACAAACAACCATATGAATTGTCAGACGATCTGTACGCGCAACTGCACCAGCTGATTGTGACGTTGGGCACCACTCGCCGTTTGCGTTTCATCCTGAATACTGCTGCTCTCAAGAACCGTAGCGCGATGGAAATCGCCCTGATGGACATCTAAGCAACGCCCTGCGGGGCGTTTTCTTTTGGCATAAGCAAAACCCCGCGAGGCGGCAACTTCGCGGGGTTTCTGGTCATCAACTTAAAGAGGCTAAGTCAATGAATGCAGTGAAGTATAGCAAGGCGCGGGTGGAAATTCACTCACGGGAAGGTCTGAAAATGGAAATGTACGCAAGTCCGTTTGTACGGGGCTGTGTTGGTGTGGCGGTGTTACTTGTCGCGGCAGGGTTGTTTTTACTGCTGGCAACCCCGTTTGCGCAGGTGGTCAAGGGGTAGCCACATGGGTTGGAACACGCGGGATGTTTAGTGGTGTTGTTTACATGACGAAATGGATGACGGCGGCATTGGCCGCTCTTTTTTTGGCATTGGCGGGCTGTGCGGCGCGGGTTGAGTATGTACCTTTGACCGTATCCTGCCCGCCGGTGCCGCCCCTGCCGTCCATATCGGCGCAGGAATTGCAGCCGCTTACGGATGATGCGTATCGCCGTTTGGTCGAGCGCGAGTTGCGCCTGAAGGAGCACATCGGACAGTTACGCGCGCTGTGTGAGGAAGAAGGCAATGGTAAATGACAATAATGAAGGAACAACGGTGAGTGTGGAAAGTGATTTGGCAGTATTGACCGCGCGGGTGGACCGTAACGAGCGTGACCTGCGCCGCCTGGAAGAGGAACACGACGAGGCGATGACCACGCTGCGCGGCATTGACCGCCAGTTGGCGCAAATCAAATGGATTCTGTCCGGTGCGGTATTCACCCTGATCGCGCAGGAAGTCGGCCTCCTGGGTGCGCTGAAAGGGATGTTGTGATGGCACGTCTCACGCCGGAGCAGTGGGAGAAGGTGCGCGTTGACCACGAGGTCAACGGCATGTCTTTCAGCGAGCTGGAACGCAAGTATGGCGTCAACAATTCGAACATCAGTCGGCGCGCGAAGAAAGAGGGCTGGAATCAGACGGAAACGCAGAACTTGATTACCGCAACCGTCGAAAATGAAAAGGAAAAATTGGCCCTGCGCAGAGAAACGCAGAAGCTGAACGCAGAAACGCAGAGGGCGGTGCAGGAAGCGGTATTCGACCGCCTCGCTTTCGAATTACAGAGCAACGCAGACTTCCAGGCGGTGCGCGACAAGGCAATGGGATTGCTGGCCGGAACCGACAAGATAGGTGAGGTGAAGCAAGTGGCCGATGTGCTACAGATGCAGCGCAAGGCGATGCTGGGCGATGGCCCGGCGGTCGCGGTGCAGGTCAACAACAACGCGCCACAGCGGATTGAGCGGGTGGTGGTGGATGCCGATCCGCATTAACACCCCGCGCTGGGCGCTGCCGTTACTCAGACCGGCACGTTACAAGGGCGCGCATGGCGGACGTGGCGGCGGTAAGTCGCACTTCTTCGCCGAGATGGTGGTGGAAGAGCACATCATGAACCCGCACAGCAAGACGGTGTGCATCCGCGAGATTCAGAAATCCTTGCGCCATAGCGTGAAGGCACTGATAGAAAGCAAGATTGAAGCGCTGGGCGTGTCGTCGCTGTTTGACGTGCAGCGTGACCTGATTCTCTCGAAACAGGGCAAAGGGCTGATTATCTTCCAGGGGATGCAAGACCACACCGCCGACAGTATCAAATCGCTGGAAGACTTCGACCGCGCTTGGATTGAGGAGGCGCAAAGCATATCGGCGCGCTCGCTCAGCCTGCTGCGTCCGACCATCCGCAAGGCAGGGAGTGAGATTTGGGCGTCGTGGAATCCCCGGTATGACACCGACCCGATAGACCGCCTGCTGCGCGCCGATCCGCCGGAGAACAGCATCGTGGTGCAGGTCAATTTGCATGACAACCCGTTTGCCAGTACCGAGACCTGGGAAGAGTATGCAGATGACCGCGAGCGCGCCAAGCGCAAACAGGCAGCAGGCGACCGCAATGCCTGGGCGGATTTTGAACATATCTGGCACGGTGCCTACTCGGTACTGTCTGGGGCGCAAGTGCTGGCAGGCTGCTATGTGGTCGAGGTGTTCGAACCATCCCTGGATTGGGACGGCCCCTACTTCGGCGCTGACTGGGGCTTTGCCACCGACCCGACGGTGCTTGTCAAGTGCTGGCTGTCCGGCAAGACCCTGTACATTGAGCACGAGGCCTACGGCGAGCAGGTGGAGACGGTGGACATGCCGCAATTCTTCGATCACATCGAAGGTGCAAGGCAACACATCGTCCGCGCCGACAACGCCCGACCAGAGATGATTAGCCACATGCGCCGTCACGGATTCCCCGGCATCCGTGCCGCCGACAAATGGCCGGGCAGCGTGGAGGACGGCATCAGTTTTCTGCGCGGACTGGACGACATCATCATCCACCCGCGCTGCAAGTACACTGCCGAAGAGGCGCGGCTGTGGAGCTACAAGACCGACCGCCTGACCGGCGACCCGCTGCCGCAGTTAGCGCCGGGTTCGGACCATTGTTGGGATGCATGCATCGCCCACGGGGAAGAGGTAGCAACGCATCGCGGTAGCATTCCGATTGAGCAGGTGCGCGTCGGCGACTGGGTGGAAACACGACGCGGCCTGCGGCAGGTGCTAGCGGCGGGGTTGGTGCATGACGACAAACCGCTATTCCGCCTGACGACCACCGGAGGGAAAACATTATTGGCTACTGCCGACCATCGGGTGTTTGTGGCTGACAGGGGCTTTGTCCGCATGGACGCCATCACCCGTGGCGACCGTGTCCTGACTTGGGAGCCATCATGCAACGTATCGAACGCATCACCTATGGCGGCGTCACCTGGCGCCGCTACCCCGATTCCCCCGACCGCAGCATCCGCGAATATTTCCGCCGCGCACCGGACGGCAAGCGGGATGGGTATCTGCACCGGCAAATATGGATTGACCATGTTGGCGCGATTCCTGATGGCTGGCATATCCATCACAAAGACGGTAATTGCCAGAACAACAGCCTCGATAATCTCGAATGTCTGCCGCCTGCCGAACATTTTGCCAAGCATGAAGTGTGGGGCGGACGACGCGACGAATTTATCGCCCACCTCGAACGCATCCGCCCGCTCACCAAAGCATGGCATCGCTCGCCGGAAGGCATCGCCAAACATCGCGAGATTGGCGCACTGGCTTACCGCAATTTTCAGGGCAAGCCCAAGCGGTGTTTGCATTGCGGCAAGGAATTCATCACCCGCAAGACGGGGCACCAGGACCGCTATTGCTCAAACGCCTGCAAATCGGCCTACCGCCGCGTGTCCGGTGTTGACAACGAGACAAGGCAATGCGCCTGCTGTGGGCAGAACTTCACTATCAACAAATACAGCAAAGCCCGCTGTTGCAGCCGACATTGTGCTGTCCGTTTGCGCTACGGGAAAGAGCAGCAGGGTGTACGACCTGATGGTGGCTGATGCCGAAGAATTTTTCGCCTCCGGTGTGCTGGTGCATAACTGCCGCTACGCCCTGGCCCCCATCATTCGCGGACGCGGCAGTGTGTCCGTGGTCGGCGGCGCTAGGCGCAAATTCAACCGATAACCCCGCGTCATGCGGGGATTTTTTTACCCAAGGA
>ERZ772766.484-NODE-484-length-23203-cov-17.829575_pt1 | contig 23203 bp, 28 predicted proteins | sample MGYA00511379_ERZ772766 | MGnify/ENA primary metagenome ERZ772766 (study PRJEB29015, sample SAMEA2737895) | human oral metagenome | biome: human oral; feature: human-associated habitat; material: dental | place: China | collected 2116 ...
CCCTAAATTTCCCCGTTTCCATTTGGGCGTATAGTTGTTTAGCTAGATCAGCTTTACCGGCAAATGAACGAACAGATTGCCAAACACGCTCAAAGTAGGCGATTATCTCACCTGGAATGTGCAGTCTTTTGCCGAGTATGTTTATATCCATGCCTTTCGCACGTGCCTTGGCATACTCCATAAAGTCGTCGGCTAGTTTTTCTTCCGCGGCTATCTTAACACCCTGCTCATCTAGCTTTATATCATAACCCTTGCGCCGGTATTCGGTTACGAGATTTTCTGCACCATTGGTTTTGACAATATAATCTATGGCGCTGTTCCTGGCTCTATCGTCTACATTAGCCATCACGCGGTGCACTAATTCGTGATTGAGCGTATTGAGGCTTGGCTTGCCCTCTGCTATATAGACTACTCCTTCAACATCACGATAGAATCCATCGATATCTCTACCATTAAACGTGCCTAGATCAGCAAATAACACTGCACTATCACCCATAACCTCACGTGATCGGTTGATTAGGTCTTGCTTAGCATCGCTGGTATTTTGCGCTTCAGCGTCTATCCTATACCGCATATCTGGACCGTCTGTTGGATTGAGGTTATCGATATATTTAATCTGTTCTGGATCTAGAGCTACTATCTCATTACCACGTGCACCTTTGGTTGTGTGTGGAATGATAACACCATCATATCCTGCATACCTTAAGGCGGATGAGAAGTTGCTTGTGTGAGAGGTTGTTGGATGTATAAAGCCACCAGAATCAGATAAAATATCTGGCGATATTCTTAAATGCTCAGCCAGAGATTCTTTACTGTTAAAATCGCCGAGATTCAGCGGATTTTTAATATTGAGATGGGCTTTTATTACCCGATCTCCATAGTTTCTGGAGGTTCCTTCGTGATCTGAAAAATAAAAACCAGCTCCATACAGACCAGGATCAGTAGTACTTCCAATCTTCCGACGGCTAAACTCATCAAAGTTAGATTTTGTGCCATGGTATACAGTCTTAAGATTACCGTTTTCGTCTCGGATTTTAGAGTCCTTAAAGTATTCCTCTTGAGCTGGACTTAGCTTATACTTTGTATCTGAATTGACAGCAGTATCGACAAAGGACTTAAAAGCCTCATGCACACGATCGGCCACGTCAGCAAATGTCTTAATCTCTGGATCAGATAGCGTAATATTCAAGTCTCCACTTCCACTTGAGTATGCTTTATAGTGATTGGCTATCCGTACAGTAAAGTCGTTATCGTTTGCGTCATCATAAAACGTAATGTAATTAGCCTCAGATGAGCGTGATGTACTATGCTCGACTCTTATGTCATCGTTAAGTCCTGCAAGCTTCAATGCTTCATTCAAATCATCCGCAATTTTTTCTGATGCTATATCTATCAGCTGGTCAGTCTCAATATCTGTATCCGTTGGTCTTTCATTGAACGCTCGATAACTATCAAGGTTAATCTCCTCGCCACGAAATGCAGGTGTTGGAACACCCTGCGCTTTCTGCTCAAATTCTTTTAAGGTCTGCTCTTGGTTAAGTATTATACCCTCTATTTGCCGAGCAAAGTTTTCCTTTCCTTCCGCTCGTGCCTGTGCGGCTTCCAGTCTACGCTGCTCTATATCTTTTCTTAAATACTCGGCAGTCTCTTTCGCCTTAGGGTCGCCAGGTGCGACATAGTCTTGGCTTAGTCGGTAGTCTATCGCTGACTGCTGTGTGTCATTGAGCTTATATCGCACATCCTGCGCCACCGTATCCTGTACGTTCTGGGTAGCCTGCTCGATGAGGTAGTTTTCTAGCTTACCAGTGGTTTGCTGGCGAGTAGCAATGGCGTTGGTATCGCCGTGCTGGATGTCGGATATGTTTCGACTAACAGCCTGCTTGAGAGCGGGGCTGGCATTTGGCATGGTAGTCTCTACTGTCTGGTTGACGTTGACCTGCTGGATTGGGTGTGTCTGGTTGGTTCGTGTGTTGACCGCATTGACCTCTGCTGCTTGGCGTAATGAGGTGTTTTCTGCTGGGCGGCGGTAAAAGTCTGAGTAGCCGGCACTCTGATTAGTATTCTGGGTCTGGTTTTGAACCTGCGGTTGAGCTTGTTGTGTTTGCTGCTGCTCGCTCTGGCGTGCTTGGCGCTGCGCTAGGGCTTCCTGTTCAAGCTTGCCAGGAGTTTGTTGCTGTGTTTGTTGACTCTGAGCAACCTGTGCGCTCATTGCTGCTGACGGTTGATTTTCTGTCTGTCGCACACCGCCGAAGTTGCCGGCACCAGCTGGACCACCGAGTGCCGCACCCATCAAAGCACTTTTAACAACTCCTTCCGAATATTTGCGATCAGGGTCGTAAGTGTGCTTGGCGAATGCATTTTCTGTGAGTTGCTGCGCCGCCTCTTCACCACCCTCCGCTAAGGCGCTTTTAATCATTCGTCTAGCAACAGTCTTTCCACCAGGCGACAACACTCTGTCTAGACCTACTTTTTCAATGGCAGCCTGGGCTGTGGCGTTAGCATAAGCAGCCGGTAATACGTCGCGGGTATTTTTACCGTGGGCATTAGCATCAGTCACAAAGTCTGCGGCATTTTCCGCGAACGCTCGCACAACTGGAGCTACACCAGCCGTCGCTACACCTGTACCCATATCCTGAATTAACCGCTGGCCGCTCTGGCCTAGCTCATACGCCACATCAACATCTGTATCATTTTTCTTGAACACGCCAAACTGTTTATCGTACTGCGCGTTGCGCTGCTGACCCTGCTGAATAATTCGCTGGCGAGTTTTGTTGTATTTTTCGTCGCCAGTAATGCCATACATAGCATCGGCAATAGCCAGGGACATTTTATCTCCTGTGTCGCCGACTGTACGCCCTGCGCCGTCTATGAAGCCTTTAGTAGCGCTGGCTACGGCTCGTCCCGGTGCAGTAACTGCGCCAACGATATTCGCCATATTCTGCGATCGACGTGCTTCGTCGGCAGAGGCTCGCGCTTGGTTTTCCAGCTGGATACGTGTTTGGCGGCTCTTGGCAATCTCTGGTTCGCTGACGCCGCGTGCGCGCATTTTATTGTCGATGATATCTTGGCGGTTGGATTGGGCTGTTCTGTATTGGTTCAGCTCGTCATTGGCGTACTGAATGGCAGTATGAACAGGGTTTGGATCAATGCCCATGCGACGCATATCGTTTTGCTGGTTAATAACGTTCGGGCTAGTTATTGTTTGCGGTCTTGGCTGCTGCGGCTGCACTGATACCGGCTTAGGCGCTTGAGGCTGCGGTTGTTGTACCTGTTGGGGTCTTGGCTGCTGGATTGGTTGGTTGTTAGCATTCTGAATCTGTATTTGCTTGTTCTGCTTGTTTGCCCAGTCTTGCTGTCCCTCGGGTGTAAGCATCTTTGGGGCATCGTTAGTGGTTACCAGTGGTTTTTGCTGGTTATTCTGACTGTTTAAGTTTAATTGCTGGTTTACCTGGTTAGCTTGTTGGAGGGGATTGAGGTTGACTTTTGGCTGGGATGACTGGTTCAGTCCGCCGCTGTTGTTTGCCCACGGCATATTCATCCGCGGCTGGTTGTTTAACTGCGGTTGCTGTACTGGCTGCGGACGTTGCTGGGGCTGCTGTGCTTGCTGCTCCTTGCGGCGTTTCTCTTCGTCGCTTACCCAGCCTTTGCCGGTGAAAAAGTTGCCTAACCTCTGGAAAAAGTCCATTCTCTAATCCCCTCCTCGCTTATTTACAGGTATTGGTTTTGACGTTTACGCTCTTCTTCTTGTTTGAGGCGCGTGTCATAAATATTGACTGTTGGGTCGCTGCTTGGCGATGTCGGGTTAGATATGCCGACTGACGTATCACCACCGACCTTGTAGGAATCCAGGTCTTTAGCGTTGTACTGGACCTTATTGCCGGTGTAGGTATTCTGCTGACGTCCAAGGTTATCAATCTCACTTGATAGGGCATTTGCACGAGCCAGGTCAGCACGAGCGGCATTTGCTCCATTGGCGCCTTGAGCAGTAGCTTTCTGACTTATTAACTGGGCTAGATGTGTCAGCAGGTTTTGGCGGGTAGTTTGAGATTGTTGGCGGGCGGCATTGTCTTCGTTAGCTTTCCAGTCATTCAGCTTCTTATCTTCATCCGCGTAGTCGTTCTTAAACTGACCCCACGTCGTATCGATTTGTCGTTGGTTTTGCGCATAGGTTTGCCCCGCGCCGGCACGCTGCTGGTTAGCCTGATTCTGCACTGCACGACCGGCTAATTGCATATCTGAGCCAACAGCACCCATACTACCAAGCGAACGAAGTAGTCCGCGTAATCCGACAGAAGAGCGGTCATTAATATTATTGATATTAGTACGTCGTTGTTGCTGGTTCTGGCGGGTCTGGTCGTTGAATTGACCTTCAGCACGGTTCCATGAACTGCGGAGTTCGTTTTTCTTGGTATTATACTGGTTGTTGATATTACCGAGGCGTACGCCTAATTGAGTATCGATACGACCTAAGCCATGCTCAAGCTGACCAATACCTTGGTCGTATTCTGCTAATTGAGCAGCGCTGGCACGGTTGCCTCCGGTGTTGCCGCCACCGCCTCCGCCGCCGTAGTAGCCGAGGCTGAGGTTTTGGTTACTATTTGAATTACTGTCATGCTGGGTATTTCGTTGTGCATTATTACTCTTCGGTTGTTGTGGCTTTATGCCGTAACCTGGATATTTAGCCTCTGAGTATTGCTTAATATTGTTCACTGGCATGCCAGTAAGTCGCGACATATCCTCCCAAGAAAGCCCGCGTTGGAATAATCCAGGCAGCTGTTGATATTGTTTTATGATGTTGCTAGAGGCGTTAAATAAGCCCATAAAAAAATCTCCTTTCGCGAGATAAGGAGATTTGGGGTTAGCGCTATATACTAACTACTGCTTTTCTTCACAGAAATGCTGAACTATTGAACTTTCTGATATTCCAAAACCTGTTTTTGTATACCTAGGATCAAGTATTGCTTCACGATGCGGCTTTGAGTTCATCCATTCATCGATCGTATTTTGGCTATTGGCATCATAGAGATTTTTTATTATATTCTCACCTACAAGCCCGCAAGAACCTTTTGTTCGGTTTTCCGCAAGGCTATATCCATGGACTCCGTCGGGAGACACATGACCGTAATAATTGCGGTCTGTCATATCATACGACTTCTCCTGAGCGCTCTGGTTTAACCTTTCATCCAGCACCAGTGGCGCTGCACCCACTTTGGCGCGTTCCTTATTAACTAGTTCTAGCATTTCCTGAGCGTCTGCAGGACCGACATCATATTTATCCTTCTTTAGCTCTGGCTCTGCCTGTGCCTGAGCTGTTTCTACAGGCTTCTGAGAATTCAAGTTAGCAATAAGCCACACCGCCCCGCCAACACCCGTCAGCTGAACTAAGATAGCGGTAATAACTATAGCTTTTTTCATGCTCTTACACTAACACAACAGAGGTAATTTGTCAATCACCTACCATTTATAGACAAAAGAATTACTTACGTCGTCGTACACACGATTAAGCATATTAGTATCGTATGTTGTTACTACCAACATACACTTATCGTTACCCTTAACCGATACTTTCTGACGGGCAAATATCTTAGTGTTTTCCTTAGTCGCTACAGTATCAAGGACGCCACCATAAACGTTTCCCTCCTGGCTGTAATTACGCGCAGTCTCTTCTACTGAGAATCCTTTTGATGTATTTTCGCTCTTCATACCGTCAAGAGCGTCTTTCACATTATCATTGCTTGCTAGGGATGTTTCGTTATCTCCAGCAAACGAATACTTGATACAACCTGCCTGAATATTAACGTAGCCTTTGAATGGCGAATCTTGATATAGATTACCGGAAATACTAACTCCATTAGCAGATAATCGGCTATTCATGGCGGCTAAAGTCTCCGTGTTTAGTGATGCGTCTTTAGATAGTCTTACATTAAAACGCTCACCTCCAACCGTTCTACTCAGTACGCTTGAATCGTATTTAGGCACAGAGTTTTTGGGAAAAACATAACTCACAGCATGCCTTGCAGCTAACCCAGCAAGAGCTACGACTAGAAAATACAAAACAGCCTTGGTTGTTTTTCCAAATTGCTTGCTTATGTCCTTACTCATACAGCCACTCGCTTACTCCGCCATGATGTGAACATGCTCCTCTGCCAGTAGCGCTGGATTGCCATCCGTCGCGGCAGATTGCTCCGACACGGTAGTGTGATTGCTGTTGTACTGGTTGCGGTGCTGGCTTAGGCGTGCGGACAACGATATGAGTTGTTGGTTGAGCTAATACCTCTACCTTATCCTCATATCCTGATTTACTTGGTTTGCAAATCTTTTTACTGCCAACAACACCTTGCTGCTTTACTGCTTCAGTATAGCCGTATTGACCTGTACTTCCTTCATACTGTGTTTCGAACGGTATTTCTTCCGTCCGACAGTCTGAATAGGTTACAGGCTGTACGACTGGTGCTGTATTCTGATGCTGCTGACTATTGCCCATTGCTCCGGCAATACCGGCTAATGCGGCAACGCCAACAGCGGCGCCAATGACGCCTTTAACGACTTGTGGTTTACTTCCCATTGTGAGGCTCCTTTGCTGCTAAAATACCTTTAGCATACACCACAAACCCCAAATCTCCAAATTGTGAAACTACTATTAAATTGGATAAGAGTTCTCGTCTGTTGTCCGGTCACTCAGGGGGCCTATTCCTTTGCTCCGTACTGACTTGGGCGGTTTCGCATTTCTTTAGCGATCACCTCGGATTACTGCTTATACAACGCTGCGACGCACGCTTCCGTTTTTTTGGATGACAACGCGCTCTCGTTTTTTGGAGTCACACTTCGTGCTTAATTGTAAGGCTATTATAGCATAAGCCAAACAAAAAAACCATCTCATTGATGTAAATGAGATGATCTGTATGTTTATGTTGTAGTCGCTATTTGTATCCCATCCGCCGTGAATACTCATAGATCTCTTCTGTTATTTTTTCGGCGGCATCCACATCTTCAGCATTATGGGCTCGGATTAGCCTACGACGTAATTCAGTGAGGTGCTTATCTTTTACTTGGCGTAATATCTTGTTGAATGTGTCGTGGGCTAGTCTGCGCTCATGACGGGACTTGAGAGGGTTATTAAACACCTCGTGCAGTCGTTTTAGTTCGCCCTCTCTTGTTCCGTCCATTTGCTTAACTCCAAGCTTCGGTGACTTCAACCTCTGGGTCAATGTCGTCTAGCGGTTCAAACTCTGCGCTGATTACTCTAATAACCTTTTGCATGTTGTCGTCATTGACGTTGCCATAGAACTTCCGAGCAATTTCCATATGGCTCATGCCATGGTCGTAAGCGTCGACAATATCCTTTTTAGAGACACTACGGCTAACGACCTCGTCGTCTGAGCTAGCCTCCTTAGCGTCAGCGATGATTTTCTCGGCTTCTGCTTTAGCCTGCGCAATGATATCAGCGGCGCTGGCTTCAGCCTCTTTCTTTGCCGCGGCGATTTGAGCTTCCATGTCGTTTGGAGTTTCCGCTTTAGCCGGCTCTGATTTCGGTGGAGTTTTCTCTGCCATGTTATTTCCTTTCTTTGGCGGGGCGGTGTTAGCCGCCCCGGTTACCAGCTACTAGTCCTTAGCACCTGTTTTAATATTGATAATCCATTTCGGATCAAGCACTGCTGCTGCGAACGCTTCAGCCTTCCAACCAACCGTCATGAACTGGTTGAGCGGGTTAGAGGTATCGCCCTTGTCGCTGATCTTGATGATAATCTTCTTCAAGCCGCTACCTGCCAAATCCACCACGCCAAATGCTTCTTGACCGTGGATGAAGTTTGAGTAAACAGTCTTAGTGCTACTCTCCTCCATCTGGTTGCTTGACGCCTCGATAAAGCGGACTTTGTGCAAGCGTCCCAACTCACCCTTGTATAGTTCTTGGCGTCCAGTATATTTCTGAGCGTCAATCCATGCAGTATCGCCAGTGATATTGTAGGCAGTATCTGGACCGACTTTACCTAAGAAAAAGCCGTCAGAGTAGACTATCGCGTTGTTTTTCTTCAACGTACGAACTGCTTTACGGACTTCTGTGACCGTCAAAATATCGTCATCTGTAATCGCGCTTAGAGCAGTTTTCTTGTTTGCAAACTGGACGGTTGCGCCCTGGTGCAGTACGTTGCGAACCAATGCGTCGATTGTCTCGCCTGAGTTCTGTCCCATCATCTCAACCGTTTCTTTCATCTCACGATCAATTGATGTGTTATACAGCATACTCGAGACTTTTGTCCACTTACCGTAGCCTTTCAGGGTTGCAGTAACTTTGTTACTCTTGATCTCGTCGTCCTGCGGATTTTCACCTTCCACCAGCGGTGTAGTCGCTGGAGCGAATGGTGAACGTTTGGTGAAAGTAACGGTTGTACCGCTGTTCTTCTCCAAAGTTTTCTTTTTCGCACCTTCAGCATGAATCGTGCGCGCTTCACTACGCTCCAAGAATGTTTTTTCCAGGTACTGGATCATCTCGGCTGAAAGTGTTGTGGTCGTGTTTGTTGCCATCTTTTATAGCCTTTCTTAAACGTCATGTCCCTTTCGGCGAAGATAAGCCTCCATCTCTTTGGTGGACATCTTCTCGAACGGTTTCTCGACTCGGGCACCGCTACCGCGGAAATCACCTGCATCGTTTATCACTGTTCGCTTAGGCTTCTCGCCTCTCGCCTTATGGAATGACTGATATAGTTGATATATACTCTCGCGCGAACCAACAATATTGCCAGCATTGTCGTAAATGAGCATTCCTTGTAGGAATTCATTCACATCAGCATCAAGTTCTGGATCATACTCATCAGACTCTGGATCGAACTCTGGAAAATCCTTGAGTGCCCGCTCAGCATCTGACGACATGCCGCTAATTGATGCACTGACTTGAGCTTCGTAAGCCGCTTGCTCTTGAGCTTGCTGTATGTCTACCAACTGCTGCTGTAGTTGTAGGTTTTGTAACACCGCCTTAGCTTCAAATTCAGTGAAGAAATCTCCCGTCTCCGGGTTCTCCGTCTGCATAATCTGCTCTAATGTTGGTAGCGGCTGGTCTTGCGTTTCAGGCGGTGTTTCCTGATACTGCTGCGACTGCTCTTGCTCCAACTGCTGGCGGTAAGCTCTTGCTTGGTTTCGCCTGGCAACTAATTCGCGAATAGCTCGATTTTCTTCGTCTAAATCGCGTTCTAGTTGCTCTTGGCGGGCTTCCTTGCCCCGTTTCGGCTTCGGGTCGTCGTCTGACTTGTCCTCGGATTCGCCCTCTTTGTCTTCCTCCTTGGATTTATCGACTTTGACACGTACCACCTCGCCGCTATCTGAGATAACTGCTTTGGTGTCTGGCTCGCTCGAAGCCTCAGAGTTTTGTGTTTCAGCTGCCGTCGACTCAGCTTGGGTAGACTCCTGCTCTACCTCGGTATTTACGACTTCTTGGCTTTCCGCTTCTGCTTGCGGCATAGCACCCTCCTTCTCGTTACATTGTTTTGACGTCGATTACAGGTGACGAACCTGGGCTGCGTGAGATGCGCTCCTTTGGTTAGCTACTAGCGAGGATTTAGCCAACCAAAGCAGCGTACCTCCCTAAACAGATTTGATAATGTTTTCCAATTCGCTCCTTTCCTCTCGTAAAATCCGCACAACTTCCTTATGTGCCAACATATAAGTTGCCAGCTGCTCTTTATCGGCAATAGCCCCTTCTGGGATAGCATCAACTGACTTGTAAAAATCAATCCGCTCATTCCAGCGATCTATTATTTGCTGCAGCTTATATAGATCCTTTTTTGCCACCTCTTCCTCTGCCTGTTTGGCTTTTTCGCGCTGCTCGTCCATGTCGGCATTCGGCACAAAGTACTCAGTGCTGCGTGGGTATAGATTGTCTTCCATTATTCATCCTCCTCTTTCTGGATAACGCCCATAATGGAGGCGATTATCTCTTCCTCGGTAAAGCCTTTTTCAACCATGCTCGGTACTTCGGCTATTAGATTCTCTGGCGTACCAATCTGGCGCAATTCATCGATTAGGCTCTGTTCAGCGGCTTCCTGTGGCTCAGTTGACATTTCTACCGGCGCGGTCTCGCCTGTTACTGTCTCAGTAGGCTGTTCTATCTCAGCTTCTGGCGTCTCGCTCTCGGTCTGTTCCATTAGCTGTGCCCCCTGTGATTGCATCTGCTGCATTTCTTTCATCTCTTCCTCAGTAACCTTCAGCTCGTCTAATCCATCAATTCCAGAGTTGGCAACAATAGCGTTCCATGCCGCCAACTTCTTTTTGATTGGCACGACCTGGTTGAGTGATTGGCTAGAATCCAGCGTCTGAATCAGGGTTTTCAGCGCATCAAGCTGTGCCGCTTCACTGTTGACTTTGGTGGTTGAGGCATCAATCTTAAACTTCAATACGCCCTGTGCTTTAGAGAAATCAATAGTTGCTACGTTATTTTCGTCTAGTTCAACGCCGTCCAGACTGTGACCATCACGCTCCAATGCTCGCAATTTCTCGGCTGTTTCATCATCAAGCTGCATTTTCTCTATACCGTTACGCTCAGCAAAATACAGGTTGATAGCTGTCTCGCTCCATTCTTCAAAAAATGCTTCAAAGCCCTTGCGCAAAGCATTGTCGTCAATCGATAACTGTGCCTGCTGAGTTTTCAAGGCTTGCGGTGTCTTGCCAAAGCCTGGGTTGCCAACCTCAGCACTGATTGAGGTATCTGGGCTATTGACCAGGTTTAACATCTGCGACTTCTGTAAACCGTACAGGTTCGGATATTCGCGTAGGGCGGTCGTATCGACATTCATCACCTCGATGCGTGCGTTTTGATCCTGAATCTTATTGACAGCGTTAGCTCCAAAGTTGAGCCGGCGCTCGTTGACATTGCCAAACACATTGACGGTTGGCTGCAATGCTGCGGCGCGGTTGTATTGATATGCCTGCATATCACCATCAATCAGGTTCTGCAGAGGCCCAATAAGTTCCAGCACGCTGCGTCCAAGCGGGTTGGCACCATCGGCGTCGTAGAAATACCAAGAGATAGGTATCTTGCCACGCGGGTCTTTATTTTGCTTGCGCCGCACGATCTTTTCAGTAGCAGGATTGAAGGTGTAGAACGTTGCATCCGCGCCAACCTGAAAACCAGTGACGATTTCAATGCCAGATGGATCAAGCGACCGCTCCTGCTCAGCTTCGTTCTGTGCTTTATCATCTTTGCTGATAATAGCGTCCTTGATTTCCTCCAAAGCCTTCAAGTCCCACGACGGCTCATATTCTGCATTCTCTTCCTTAGCTTTGCGGCGGCGTTCTTTTTCAGCATCAATAAGCTGCTCGACGTCAGCCTCTTGCCACCATGAACGCATGAATACATAGCTGCAATCGCTAGCAGATTTCTTACCTGGCTGGAGGAAGATGTCCCGCCACGATACGATTAGGTAGTCTGGCAGGAGCTCGTCGTCGTTATATAGCATTGGCGTGTACACACCCTGCGCGCCAAACGTCTCGCCGCCTTCTACTGTCATCCAGCTTTTATGAATCAAGTCGTATTCGGTATTGGCGTTAGGCAGGATTTTCTCCAGGTAGACAAACTCGGCGACAATCGGCCATGGACTGTTCTCATCGACAGTACTAACGACGCCGGTTGGTAGCTGCTGAATCGTGCGTCGCGGCGATTTGATGATGATTGAAGATGCTGTACCGTCGGTAGTCTTCGGAAATGACTTCGGGATTTTCGGGTGTGGCTTATTTCGGGCAATGCGAGAAAATTCCGAAAACGGCTCGGTCAGCAGTTCGGTCTGCTCTTTAGCAGTACCGTATAGGTCAAAGATGTTTTTCTCTGTTAGAAAAGAAAAAGCCACTGATTACTCCAAAGATTACTGTTATTTGCAGTAAACTCTGGTTGTTTTCAGTGGTTTACGCTCGTATTATATCACAATTATGTTTATTGGGGAAATGTCCCTTGCTATGCTCTGATTCTCGTATATTCAAAGACAACATCGAATGAGCCTTTGTATAACATTTTTGCTCGGCCGTCATAGCGGATTGACGGATTAACTAGTCCCTCGTCTTTCTCAATCCGCATCGCTAATTCATCGACCTTATCCCGCGCCTCCGCCATAGACCCAACGCGAAAACGCTCCTCGTAATGCAATTTTGTGCCGATAACGCTGCGATTCTGATAGTTCTTCTCAACTTCAACCGTCGTGTTATCGTTAAGCTGTTTTTTCTCTTTGACTTTGCCAAACTCTGGTACAAATTTTTTCATAATTCCCTCCTTAATTAATTCCATGTTGCTGTTACGTCTCTATCCGCAAGCGATTGATTATACGCTTCACCGCTGCCGACGTCGTCCTCTGGGCGCTGCGCCAGCTGTACTTGATATGCTAATGAATCGCTTGCATCATCGTTGGTAGCTTTCGGGAACATGCTGAGTTCACTTTCTAGATCTTTGCAGAAATTCGTGTCACCGTGCTTGATGTGGTAGATGCCGCCACGTTCGTACCGCGGAACTAGGGCTTCGATACGTAACGCCTTACTATGGCCGCCGTGCTTCAGTAGTTCGACATCCATATAGACACCGCGGCGCACCATCTCCTCTTCCCAAACAGACTTCAGGGCTTGCGTAAACTGGTTGTCTTCAATGCCGATTTTGTGCAGGCTGTAGCGCTTCCAATTAGTGAACATGAGGTCGACTAGGTCGGTGGCGGATAGTTTCGTGCGATAACATATCACATTCCACTTACCTTCGCGGTCGATAAAGTTGAGGGTGATGCCAATGTAGTCAGTACCTTGGTCAATGTCATCTTTGCCTCGCGGGTCGATTGTCATGACGTTATAGGTATCACGCTGTAAGACGTTACTGAATTCGCGATATTTATACCATGATTGCTTGAACTTACGATTTTGCTCATTTATTGGGCTTTGTTGGTAAAGTGACGAAAATGCATAACTGCCTATCTCTGTTTGTTTTTTCCGCAGTTTTTCAATTGAAAATTTCTCTGGCCATAAAGCTTCGCCTTTTTTGCGATGTTCGTCATCTTTTTCAGCAATAGCCTTGAATTCAATCACCTCCCAATCGTCATGCGGCTCACCTCTTTTCTTAGCCTCAGCGGCGGCGGACAATATCCTGCCCGCCAAGTCGTCCTCATGCCAACGCGTCAATATCAACACTACCATGGAATTTCCCTCTTCACGAGTTGCAAATGTCGAGCGATACCAAGAATAGCGAGCATCACGTATAACGGGGCTATTTGCCTCTTCGTCATTTTTGAATGGATCGTCAATGATACCAATCTTTAGGCCTCTTCCTGTCAAAGCACCGCCAACACCAACTGCCGTGTATGCACCGCCCTCTTTGGTAATCCAGCGACCTTTGGCTTGAGAATCTGGACGTAGGCGTGTTGGAAACATCGCTCTGTATACATTAGATTTCATGATCTCCCTAGTATTCTGTCCAAAATCAGTTGCCAAATCAGCATTATATGACGTCACCGCAATTGGTATGTCCGGAGCTTTACCTAAAACCCACGACGTAAATTTCTGCGTGGCCAGTGCACTCTTACCGTGACGCGGAGGCATCGTGATTATCAGGCGTACATCTTCGCCCGCCATCAGCCGATGAAATCCTTGTTCTAATTTCTTTGCAATTTCGGTGTGAAACCACTTTAGCTGATATTTCGGATCAATAGCAATACAGTACTCAGCGAAAGAACCATTTTCGGCAATTTCTCTAAGAATCCCGACTGTTTGCTCTTGCGTTAAGCAGCTGCTCGGCTTGGCTTGCACTCAGCGTCACTCCTATATCGTTACCGTTTGTTGTCATGTCCAGTTTGTCGCCGTAAACTTTCGGATTTAGCTTAGACATCAGCCACTTGCGCGTATCAATCCTCAAACGCGATCGCTGTATATTTTCACCGTTCAGTTTATAGCCTGTCAGCTCGTCAGATTCATCATGCTGCTCCATGTAATCATTGGTAGCGTCATCAGCAATCTCTATAATCTCTTCAGCATGCATATACGACCGCTCCTCGCACGCGCGCGCGTACTGCTCACGAAACTTATCATTTTCTCGCAACCAGCGAAAAAACGTTTGCATAGAAATCATGTCTTTTTTTGCGCAAATAGAACGGACCGACTGACCCTCGGCAATCATTTTACAAATCTTATCAGCTAGTTTATTGGTATACCTTGAAGGACGCCCAGGTTTTCTCGGCGTTTTCTTCTTTGGTGGTGCCTTGGGAGATGCCGGCTTGCTTTTAGCTTTATCAGCTTTTTTTGGCATTAAAACAGTCCTCGCGCAGGATATACTGCTACAGGACCTCTTGCTGAGTTATATTATACAAAAAAGCATGAACATTGTAAAACGTTTGACGGGGACGGCACTTATACCAATCCCTTTTCTGCCATTATTATGGTTAGCCATAATACGGCGTTTAGTGGTGTTTGTGCGGCATAGGCTAGCATATCGTCTACTGCGCATCCTTCGTCATCCTCATAAAACGCTAACCAGCCATTTCTGTATTGCCCTTGTCTAGTGGATAACGCTAATGTACCAAAGCCAAGGTCGCCATCAATAATGTTTGGCAACTTATCCAATAAATATTCTAACGTGTACTCTGGTGCCCAATCATAGCAGGTTCGTCGGACGTTATCACGATACACTCGTGGTCTGTCGCCCTTGAACTGAATGATGTAACTGCCAAAGGTTTGCCAATCAGGCTTTAGCTCATGTAGCTTTTTGCATAGTTCAAATGTTTCCATTGGCATCTCCTTTCTCTATGTCCACAAAATTAGTGGTTTAGTTGACGTTATCTAACTGCCCCTCAGGATAATCTTTTTGCCGTCTTTGAGCCTAAAACCACTTTTGGTGGTGCTATCAAGACGTAGGCAACTTTGCTCGAATAGATAGTTGAATACGCTGCCTACAACAAGAGCATAACAACCATCATCAAGACCAATTTGGTCTGCAACATATCGTTTAGGGTCTTGGCTGTACGGTATGTCAGGCTTCAAGTTCCATACTCTCTCGCCGACCTTCTCTTCAGCGATTTGTTGAATCTCAGCCAATGCATCTGCCAGGTCATCAACGTTGTCTATCTCTACTTCAAAGCAGCCATCTTGATCATCATAAGTGCCGGTGTGTCGGTATTTACGAGCTAGTTTATCAAGAGGACCAACCGAGAAATCTCCGTAGCCGTTTGATATATACAGCCCTTTTCCACCACCTGCTTGTATTGATATTCTGAATCCCATACTGCGCTCTCCTTATTTACACAAAATCGTGTAGTTTAACATCAACCGTCCTCTTGATCGCTCTGAATATCTCCATCGCCACCTGTGGTACTATTGCGTTTCCATAGGCTTTAATTGACTCGTTTCTCCATTTGGCGAAGCTGTAGGGAATTCCGTCCACTTCTCGGGAAAGCCCATCATCCATTCTGGCATTGCAGGTTGCAGCCGCAACTTCTCGCCAGTCCCGCTCCCAACCAGAGTAGTGACTGTTCTGCCGCTCTGGCTTTTTGCCCTCGGATTGTATATCTTTGCTGGGCCTCTGCTCCCGTCCGATGCGTCCGGCGTTGGCAGCATCATCGGAATCGACTTTCCGTTCACGCAAACCTTTAGTCCTTGAGTTTGCACAGTTGGCAATAATCCAGATCCTGTCCCTGCGGTGCGGGGCGTTGACGGCACAAGCTGGAATAATAAACGGTTGGACTTCGTAGCCTTCGCTTTCCAAGTCAGTGCACACCTGCTCGAGTACCATGCCGTCGTTCCAAGTAACGAGGCCACGCACATTTTCAGCGATGACCCAGTCTGGCTTGACGTTTTGTATAACTCGAAACATGTTTGGCCACTGGTAGCGGTCATCTGCCGTGCCTTTTCTTCGCCCAGCTTGGCTGAACGGCTGGCAGGGAAACCCGCCTGTGAGTATAGTGAGCGTTTTGTTTTCGTCGCTCCTAGCTCTACTGCACAAGTTAGATCGTCTCGCGGCTTCTGATTCGGCGACACTACTCTTGTGTCTCTGGCTGTCGGTGTCGGCAACAAGGTCGGCGATATCGCCATAGAATATTCCGTTCGGCCAGTGTTTTTTGAGCACTGCTGAGGGGAAGTGTTCCCACTCGCAGAAGATGTGTTTGATTTTTGCTTCATTAAACACCTCCTCCAGTGCTAGCGAAAAGCCGCCTATACCTGCGAATAAATCGTAGTGTGTTATGTTCATTTGTTGTCCTTAAAAACCTACTCAACCGCATAACTGGTTGGCTATATAAGGCGATGATTTGCACGCACTGTCTTACGGGATTTTCACCACAGGGCTTCCACCGTTTAGTCAAAAGACTAAGCTGCGTCGTGTAAGATCACATCTTTCACTACTCAAGTTGCAAAGTCAGCAGTTACTTTTCTAGCTCTAATTGCGGAACTTTGCGAGCTGCAACACTAAGCTCAGCTTCAAGCTTTCGAGCCACTTATATAGCCAGCTGACAACACCAGGTGTATAGCATTAACATGTTTTGTTAATTTAATTGATGTTGCCAGTTGATAGCACCAAATAGTAGTTGTTTAGAATAGCTATAAATAGGTATACAATTTTGTTCCTAAGTAACAATTAAAGGTGCGTTGGTGCTACCAGTTCTGCGGTCGAATTGTTACCAATTTCGTCACTTGTCGAAAATGGTTTTCAACTGGGTACGATTTGTACCTGGTTGAGCAGTTTAACGACTTGCTCAGGTCAAAACTTTACTCAGCAGTTGGCTCGCCAAACTTCTCTATGAACAAATTGAGTGCTTCTACTGGTGTTTTGCCAAACGCCACTCGGCTATCCTCTTGGACATTTGTGAAAGTACTATCATGACAGAACCATGAATCACCGTCTGATTCTATAATTAGGCTTGGTATTTTGGATGGTGCGTATTCTTGCATCGCTATACTCCTTTGTTTAATTGATTTTTACCCAGTTTTTCGACATATGGTAGGTCATTGGCAAACGGCGTTTATATGTTCATATTCATCTGCGAATCGCTATCAATACGCTTCTTGCCAGTCACGAGGTAGCGTGAATCAGTCAGGTTGCTGTCGACGTAGTTATCGGCCAGGATATTGACGAACATCATTGCGTCACGATTATCCATGATAATAATGCCGTCGTTATTGTCTGACATAAGCGCCAAATCCATTTCTTCGGCGTAATCGACAACTCTTTCCTTACAAGGCAAATGCTCAACATCCAACTTCATCAACATAGTAGTCAGTGATTTGTTGCGGTCAGCCAACTCTGCGAATGACAACCCCTCAGGCAAGTTCAGTGCAAACTTTTTCATCAAAAGATCAATGACTTGCTTTGTTGCAGCGTCGCTTGATGGATCTTGTTTGAACAAATTGACAAACTTCTTTGGATTAAACGCAAACACTTTCCCGCCAGCGATCAATACCTGATTGTTGGCTGGTATCTTAAATGCTGCGTCGGCATTAAGCTCGCCAAAGTCACTGCCGCTAACTTGCCACGTGAGACTTCCGCTCAACATCTGCGACCGTTGCAGCTGTTTGGCGATGTAAAAGGTCTTGTCTGGATCTTTTGGGTCGCTAAACCGCGCTACAATACCGTGCATACGCTTCAGCTCGTGTTCTTGTTCATTGAACTCAGAGATACGATCGTCTCCGAGAAGATAAACGAGTGTCTCAGCACGCTGGATACTTTCAAGCTCGCTGTATAGCAAAACATTTTCCATTTGATCGTTTGTCGCGTAGTCCCTGACAGACAATCCAACTGCTGCTCCAGTCTCCACAAAATTGATCATGTCGTAGAGAAACAGTGTTCGCATTTGGTCTTCTATGGTCGATGTTTTCAGTGGTAACACGTATGGCATAAAGTTTTTATTGAAAATGAACAGGTCGATGAGCAGATCTTTCTTATTAGCATCAGCCCAGTTCGCCCACTGGAATATGTCGAATTGATTGTCGTCAATCACTTCTCCCACCAAAATCCTTTCTGCCCAGCCTCAGTCTCAGACGGCTTATCGTCTTTCAAGCTGCCGGCTGACTTATTATTTATCTTGACCGCAATGTCTACGCTCCGAACGCCGTGCTCCAGCAGCCATTTCTTGGCTCGCTTGGCATCAGATTCGGTAGCGTAGGTTTTCGCGTGCGGTTTGTTTTTCTCGTCGCTCCAGCAAACCGTGAATGCGCAATTCATCAGAGACATTACGTAGCCTCCAGTTTCTTGCGTTTGCGGCGCTGCTTTTTGCGAAGTGCTTTTTTAGTCATCTAATGTTTCAATCCCAAAGTAAATCCGCCATTCTCGTTCATTTTCTTTAATGGATTTTTTAGCATCTTCTAATGATTCATAGGTAATAGGATTACCTATGATAACACCTAATAGTTTAGTGACATATAGTCTTTTGTGGCTGCAATCATACCCTACAGTATATACAAACATACCATTCTCGAAGTCTGGCTCAAAAGTTGATGTTCGACGCAGTCTGACTTCAGCTAGTTCACGGTCGCGGGCTTTTTCGCATTCTTTTTCGGTGCGGAATATTTTGCCAGTACGCCAAGCATTGTAATCACGTAGCTTTCCAGTGAAAAGTGTTGGTATTATATTGGCATTTTCAAGAATAAAACATTTTTCGCCAATCATAGGATTCCAGTGGATACTGTCTGTTGACTCTTCTTGTATTTCCTCAAAGAACTCTTCAAAAAGTTCATTACCGATGAAAGTAGTACCTACACCGTTATTTTTAGTTATCAGTGTCCTTACGCCAAAAATCGGCTCGCCTTCCAACAATATAGTGCCTTTTTTAAGGTTTGGTAAATCTTTAAGTAGTCTATATTTAGCCATCTAATGCTCCTCAACTTTCATAGATATTCTTCGTTTTTTATGACATTTTGCGCAGCCCATTGTAATGAAGTAAGCCTGTCCTTTCGTATAAACAGAACCAGCCTTTATATTTTCATCACTGCGAGCCGGCACAATCGTTTCTTTATAGCGCTGCCATTCATGATCGCACTTGTCTTCATTCTTACTAGACTTATCCTGTTTACTTTTCTTTGCTATCTTCATGAAAACTAGGACTCTTTATATTCCTCTACAGAAAGAGTGACTATCCTATAACCTTTTTCTTCCAATTGTTTTTGAATACCTTTCCAGACTTCTATCATGGTATCTTCATCTCTACTGACTGCGCCTACAAAACCAAAGGGCGCAGTTCCTATAGAATCGACTGTTACAATTAGTTTCATTTATTAACCTCCTAGAGTAGGATCTGGCTGTTACTAGATTTTAAGAATTGTACCAATTTCTAAAGATAAGAATCTTAAGTATCTCTAGTCATTTAACCGCTCACTTTACAATCTTCCATGCCATAAAATAGGAAAAGCTGGCATAGAATAGGGCACCAGATTATTAATTGTTAGTATTGTCGCGAAGAGCGTCGGTCCACTCTGCGATAACTTCCATGTCTGCTTCCAAGTCATTTATCCATTGGTCGACATCTGGAATGTCATCTCTGTTGATCATGAGAATGTTTATCGTAGAACCCATGACGTCATACAGATTTTCTAAAGCAAGTGCTGCTCTTTCTCTGTGTGGTGGTATCATGCGCCTCCTTTCTTGTATCTTCGTTTGTTACGTTTTTGGAACACTACCTCGTATGTGTAATCAGGATGAGCAGGCAACCAAACATTCTCTAGTATCTTCCGCCGCCACTTGTAGTCGTCGGTTTCCACCCCCTTAGCTTCTCGTAAAGTAAATGAGCCATCTAAGTTGTGGATTCTGAAGTCTACTTTATGCCGGTAGGGGAATGCTTTATTACCGTTTTCATCGTATACCCAACCTTCAATTCGATATTGCGTGTCGTAGTCCTTTATCTGGCCAAGTTTTTTCTCAACCTCTAGGTCTGCGGCCACTTGCGCTTCAAACTTTGAATCGTATATCTTACCGTTCATTTCAGTACGCTTAGCGCCGTACTTGTTAGTTTTTCCAATCCTACCGATTTCTACGCCGCAATTACGACAGGATAGTCTTCCGCGGGAAAGCATAAGGTGTTTTGACTGGCAATCAGGGCAAGACGCGGTAGATCGTATGTCGTTTATACTGAACCTCTTATGTGTTGCTCTTATGTACACGTGTCTTATCCTTTCTTTGCTTGCGCCGCTTCATACGAGCGCGCCAGTTACGAATACGCCTTGTTATATAATCCTCGCTTTCTAGCCGTTCATATTTCAGCTCAAAATTATCTAACAGGCTTGTTGTTTTACTATTCATCGTAAAAACTCCTTATACATACCGTTTCGGTAGTTAGTCCAGGCTGTATATCCTTGACTTTGCCAAACTCGATATGCAACTTTTACAACAGTCGCTGTATCGTTTCTGTTTTCGTCAGGACGAAAATGTACGCAGCCAACCTGCAAAACACCGTAACTACCGATACACACTCCGTGGTTCTCGGTACTAGTTAGGTTATGATTCAACGGGTCGCAGCCTCTATTTTCAGCCCTGGCAATAGCCATCATCAAGTTAGTGTTCCAACCTGGATATTTAACCAGCTCTTGTCGAACCAATTCGCAGCCCGCTGCTACGACTGGTTTTGGCTGTAGCGCGGTTGGTTCGACCTTGTAGGCTGGTTTTGCAGCAATTTGTTTATCCTCGGAAACAGCTGCAAGCTTCCGAGTTACTTTTTTAACTGGGAAACCGCTTGCTTAATCTTGCCGTCAATTTCTGCTGATTTACTCGTTTGGTATTGTATGCCGGCGTAAAATGCGACGCCTGCTGTGATGAGAATGATCAGCAAAATTGACTTAGCTTTCTCAAACGCTTGTTTCCAGTTCATATTTTTATTTTTCATGTTTTTCTCCTTTTTATTACGCTAAGTACCGCGCTAGTGAGTACGTGATCGTATATCCTAAAGATTACTACTTTAGCAAAAGAGACCCCTGTACTAACACGCACCCACCTGTACGGCACTTAGCTTGATGTTAAACAATCACTTTGTTCTACCAGATTGCCCGTCGCTGCATTTACTCACTATTTCAGCCGGCTCTATCCGTGTCAAACAAGAACGATTGTTTTTGTTATTTACTGTATAAAACCAAATTATTAATGTTCGCAACATTTATCAGGTGTTTTGCTAGCCCTGCGGAATAGCTAAAGCCTTAGCTGTCCCGGTTGGAATAACAAAAGAGAGGCATGCCTTGCGGTGCATGCCTCTCTTTTACGAAAAATAACCCGCAAGGCGAGCTTCGGGAAAACAAAAAAGATACTTTTCAGTATCTTCAGTAAATTTTATATTATAACTTTAGTTGGTGCGGGTAAGGAGACTCTAACTCCTGGCCTCTTCCATGGCAAGGAAGCGCTCTAACAACTGAGCTAAACCCGCATAACTTTTGTTATACATCTACTGATAAGACACTGTGTTTTCCGTGAGCTTATCTATATTTATGATGCAATGTTCTATCTTTCGATCATGAGCTTAGTATAGCAAACAAAGCTGCTTATGTCAATAAGCAGCGGCTGTTTTATGTAATTGCCCCTTATATTTCGCTGTGGGCGCGGTCGTAAATGGCTCGTAATTGCGGGTTGGTGTAGTGTGTACACACCTTGGTCGTGTTTAGATCAGCATGTCCCATGAGGTCACCAATATTGCTCCTAAGACTATAACTGACATGATTGCGCCCCTCAATACGCTTGTGGTAAACTATATGTAGGCTGTATAGTCTATAGAAAGGGGGCGTAGGATTGCCAAAACGGTAAAACTATGATAGAATATACGATATGAATATATCATCTCGAAGCAGCGATATTGTAAAAATGACACAGATACTACGATACCTGTTGTCCTTTGATGATAATGGAAAAATGAACCGCACTAAGCTAATCAAGCTGTTATGGGCAGCCGATCGCTATCATATGCGGCACTATGGGCGTTTGGTATCTGACAGCAACTATGTCGCTATGAAGTTCGGTCCTGTATCTTCTCTCGCTCTCGACATAGCTCAGGTTAAGAATGACTTCGCACTCGATGAAGAAGACATGAAATATATCGGCTATTACCTCTCCGCTGATGAAAAAGATACCATGGCTACGGCTGCCAGCATAAAGAATGACCACCTGTCGGAAACAGACAAGGAAGCTCTGAAATGGGCGTGGGATACCTTTGGGGATAGAGAGGCTTTCGATATTGCCAATAACGTTAGCCATCTCTACCCTGAATGGGCGCAGTTTGAGGACTTCTTCGTTCGTGGCGGCGGTCGTGGACGTAGAGATATTGATCCTATCAAGTTTTTTGATAACCCAGAACACGGCGACGAGTTCTTTAGTCAAGATGCCGATCAGCTAGCAGCAGCCCGCGAGCTTTATATTGACGATAAAAACGCGCTAGCCGCCCTCGGTACACTGTAGATGATAAAAATACCGTCAGACATCCAATCAGCTTCGTTTCACGCATCACTACGTCAAGGTACGCTGTTTCGGATGCGAGGCGATGAACCATTTCCAAGTAGCAAATACCACGTATTCATAGTTCTCAATTACGATCCAAACACAGACGAAGCTCTCATTTTAGTAAATGGAACGTCTCAGGTAGATAAGCGGCTTAATTTCTACAACAAGTATCACCCAAACCTCGACCCAGAGAACACCACTGTAGTACTCGAAGCGGGCAAATATCATTTCTTCCCAAAAAAGACCCTTATAGATTGCAACTCAGTCAAAACGCGCCGCATAAATCCAGAGCATTTTGAAAATGACAACCTGATAATGATAGACGATAGCCTCAGCGACGACGATATGGAACGCATAATAAACGGCGTGGTTTGTAGCCGCAGAGTGTCTCAGTTCATAAAATCTAAGGTCAAACCGCAAGATTAAAGCGGTTTTTCTATCTTCTTAGACAAAATATCCATTTTTATTTGAGAATCTAAAAACCCCATGATATGGTAATTATGTAATAGCTACTAGCGGTAATGCCGCAGGGGAATCGACGACCAACCTGAACACACATCTCAACAAAAATGCTCCACAATCTTGTTGCCGGCGATGCCAAATCCAGTTAGCGTGTAAGTGCTCGACATGATGGATTGCCTATGCGGCGGCGATTGCATCCAGGCGTTAAAGGCTACGCGGCTAGTGTGCAGGTTTGGCGGCGAAGTTTGCACCAGATTCTCGGCCGGCGCGTTACAGACAGTCCTCGCTTTAAGCAGTCCGTGCGGAATAGTTGTGCCTGGTTTATAATGGCTAAAA
>ERZ772766.485-NODE-485-length-23202-cov-8.268242_pt1 | contig 23202 bp, 22 predicted proteins | sample MGYA00511379_ERZ772766 | MGnify/ENA primary metagenome ERZ772766 (study PRJEB29015, sample SAMEA2737895) | human oral metagenome | biome: human oral; feature: human-associated habitat; material: dental | place: China | collected 2116 ...
TGATATCGACAAGCTATTTAGGATCTGTATGAAAAATGAAATCCATTAGCTATATCCTGCTGTTCAGCATCTACTTCCCCGCCATCAAGCTGGTCTTCCTGGATTACGGCAAGGCGGGTGCCATGACCAGCATCCAAAAAATCAGCACCGCCGTCAGCGACATCGGCGGCAGCTGCTACTGCATCGCCCTGCTCCTCAACCTCGCTGTTACCCTCGTCGCCCTCATTCCGGCGCTCATCTTCGACAACATTAGTGCCGTTGCCGCCAAACAGGCAGAAGCGGATCTTATCCTGCGCCTTAGCGGTGATGCGCCCCTTTTCATCTACATCAGCATGACCATTTCCTACATCCTCGGTTTCTTCGTTAACACCATCAATTCCAATACCTTCGCCTTCCTCTACCCGCGTACCGACGAAGACGGTGCAGACAACGGCCCCGCCCCCGACTTTCACAACGGCCGCAACGGGAATCCGGACTACGACCTGTCCCCCGCCGCCCCCGGCCTGCACAAAACCCCGCCGGCCCAACCCGCTGCCCCCGGCCTGCACAAAACCCCGTCCGCGCAACCCGCTGCCGCCGCCGAACCGGACTTCCGCCTGCTTGCCGACGCCGACACCCGCGCCATGGGCATCGAAACGCAAAAAGCCTTCGCCCTCGCCCTCGCCCGTGCCGACGCCCTCATCCGTCGCGGCGACAACCTGAGCGCCATCGCGCTGCTGAAAACCTACGCCAACGAACAGCGCGACGCAGCCGCCTACTTCCCTGCCTACGCCCGCCTCTACCAACTCGACCCGCAACCCGCCCTGCGCGACCGCCTCATCCACAGCGCCGCCGCCGGGCACCGCCCGAGCTACGACCTCATCCGCGACACCCTCGAATACGCCGACCCCGCGCAACTTCCCGCTGACAGCATCCTGCCGCTCGCGCAACAGGCGGGCAAACAGCAGCACTACCGCGCCGTGCTCAACCTCACCCGCAACTTCGCGAAAAACCACCCCAATCACCCGCACCTCGTTGACAACTACTACCTCGCGGCGCTGGCGCTCGCCAAAACCGGACAGACGGACAAAGCCCTGCCGCTCCTGCAACAACTGCACGCGCGCTACCCCGACCACCCGCACGCGGCACAAATCGCCCGCGCCCTTGCCCGCCTGCAAGGCGACGGGCGGACATGAGCCCCGCCACACGACAAACCTGCCCGCAAGCGGGGCGTTGCCGGAATAACGCACAATCACGGCGCGCCCGGCAACTCGACGCCGCTTGACGTGAAAAGCCCCTCACCCGCCGGACGAAGAGTTGAGGCGGTGGGTAGGGTCTGTTGACACGCAACGTTGCGGCGGCTTTTCGGCCAAAATCCGGCAGCTGCTGCGTTAAAAATGCGCGCAAGGTGCCCAACCTTACTGCGCTTTTTGCCTTGCATCTGCCGTTTTTGCCGCAAAAGTCCGCTGCGCAAGTCGAATGTCAACAGCCCCTAAGCAATGCGGCGAAGCGGCAAAGCCTTTTTCAAAAGATGGCAACTGCGCCGCTTGTGAACTATCCACCAATCACCCCCTAACGGATCCATCTATGCACCCCGGCCCGATCGAGACAAAAGAGAGCCTCCGCGACCCGCCCGCCCAGACCATGCGGCGCGAACCGTTCATTACCACCGTCAGCGGCACCCTGTACTACCTGATCCACCCCCGCACCCTGCTGGTCCTGCTGTGCATCGCCGCCATCGCGGCGCTGGGGACCCTTATCGAGGCCTTCCTGCCGCTGCGCGCCTACATTCCGATTCCCGCCGCGATCCATTCACCCATCCTGCTGCTGATCAACATCCTCACCACCACTCTGCTTGCAGGCCAATCCCTCGATATCGCCGCCCGAATCCACAACAAAGAACCGTTGCCGGGTGCCGTGCTGCCGCCCTATTGCCTCGCCATCGCCTTGAGCCTGCTGATCGTCTCCCTGCTGCACAGCATTGTCCGGCTGATCCTGACGGCTAACGCCATACCGGCAACGCCTGCCGACATCGCCATGGCCGCCGTTTTTGTCTTCCTGATACCGCTCGCCAACCTCGTCTATCTGCAAGAGCAAAACGCCAAAGCAATATTCTCCCCGCACAGGCTGCTGCAAGCCCTGCATGCCATCGGCGAACTGCGCTACTTCGCCGTTACCGCAACCGGTCTTGCCCTCCTCCTCTTCCTGCCGCAGCGTTTTCCCGTTACCTACACAAACATCAACAATCTCTACACCCTGCTCGCCATCCCCGCCATTTACGTCTTTATCAGCAGCTTCTGCTGGCTGCTCGCTGTTACCTATCCTGCCTGGTACTACCCGCCGGTGGATGACGCGGCAGACGATTGACCCGGACATGGATAACCCATCCCGCCCGGCATCCTTTCACTTTCAGACCACAATAGCCTTCCCCCATAACAGATCCCCAGCCACCCAAACCCCTGCTTGCTGCCCTGCTCATCAGCCTGCCCGCCCACGCCTGCGACCTGAACGAAGCCCGGGCGGCGCGCATCTATTCCGCCCAATACGACGCCGCTCGCCACGCGCGTAGGCTCTCTATGGCGGGCAAACGCTTTTCAGGCGGCTTGCTGTGGGATCTATTGGGCTGTTTCCCGGTCATAGACACGCAAGCGAGAACACCACCTGCCCGTTGGTATCATTGCAGGAACACCTTTCAAGCGGCGAGGCAGAGCATACTTGTGGAGAAGCAGTATGACAGTAGAAAGCGGCTGAAAGGTGATGACACGAACAAAGCATGGATAAATAATATGCAAAATTCAGTAATAATTTAAGTTGAACGCAAGGCAAAAGTTGAGAAATAATCTTGGCATCTGATAGCAAGGAAGCATTCATGAACAATACTGTCGATAAAACTGAAGCAAATATCTAACCAGAGTGAAGAGTCTATTATGAAGAAAAAGAATCAGGCTGTTTTAGAATGGCTGGGTAGTGAAGGATTTTATAAGGGAAATCTTTGGGCTTACTTTGCCATAATCTGTTTTTGGGTTGCGCTAGGATTCTTTACCTTAGGATTTGAAGCGCCAGATTATAATTTGCAACAAAATCTGCTTTTAAATTTCTTCTATTTTCTCCTTTTGTGCGTAGCCATCTTGTTAACGCCTTTTTGGTATTCTGTGTTTTTTACGAGTTCTGCAACAAGAGAAAACTTGGAAAAAAAGGCTGCTGTTAGCAGTATGTCTAATAGAAGACAAGAAACTGGCAAATGAAGTGGAAGAATACCTGGGAGCGGGTGGCGGGCTGCCAAGCAGAAAATATAAAAGGATAGCACTCTATTTTCTAGGCTGTTATATTCTGTCTGAGATATTTATTATTACGTCTTGGATTAAACATGGGCAACTGGTATGGGAACCTGAGGTAGCGCAGAGTATTTTTGATTTTATAACCAGCAACACCGCATTCCTTGAAGAGGATCCACCACGCGAAGGTTTTCTTCCGTATGACGGCTTTTTTATGATTGATATAGAAAAGACGCCTTTTCATGAATATTTTGAATCCAGCCGTGTTTTTCTGGCATCTGCAATGGGTCATAGTCTGTTGCTCTTTCGTTTTTGGAATATGGTGAATTATATTCCCATCCTTGCTTGTTGCCTGATTTTATCTTACTCTTATGTTGATGAAAATTACAGGGATAGCCACTATAGGTTTTCCGTAAAAGAAATATTACTGATGCCATTTATGCTTGCCTTTTTATTCAGTAGCTCTCTTGTTTTTGTATTTATTTTAGATAGTAGGTTTTGTTTTCTTGGTAAATGGATATAGGTAAATGAATTTTGGCAAAAAATATATTTTGCTTTTACAATATTTTCAATAAAATATTTTGGTGATTTTCTTTATATTTAGAAAGAATTTATTATTTTGAATTTCTTTAAGCCAAAGGGATAAAAATGGCTGATTTATCAGAAAATAGTTATGAGAAACATGGACTGGCTGGCGCTGCAGCAGAAAATATTGATAAAGCGGTATTGGCAAATGCTATTGGAGTTGAAGACCCTTTTCCGGAGAAACTGAAAGCAAGCGTAGATACTATTAGGCCTTAACAGAGTCAAACATCAGAAGAAATCATTTTTTCGTTGCCTTTTCATACCGTTGCAAATCAAAAGGGCACCGGTATTGCAGCACGGCCTGGGCAATCGTCAGCAGCTTGCGCATCAGCGCCGTAATCACCGACTTCTTTGCTTTGCCGTTGGCCAACATACTGTCTGCAAATGACTTATAGGGACCATCCCGACAAATCCCGAAGCTGTACACCACCGCCGGCATGTAAAGCACCTTGCGGATCCCGCTTGGCCCGATCTTGCTGATGTGCGCCTTGCCGTCGCTTGTGCCCGACTGGTGCAGCATCGGCGTCAGCTCTGCACAGGTCGCCGCTGCCTTGCCGTCGTGCAGGCAGGCGGGCAGCCACGGTACCGTTCTCTCGCCAATCACCGGGATGGTGTGCAGCAGTTTGGCGTTGTGCTGCATCCGCCCGTCTGCGGCGATGATGGCCTTTACTTCCTTCCCCATCCGCTTGATCTCGCCTTGCAGAAAGGCATGCAGCCGCTTGATGCTCTCCACACAGCCCGGTTCTTTGACCGTGCCGGGCAGGTCGCGCTGTTGCTGCTCGACGGTTTTCAGCCGTTCCAGCTGACGCAGGGTGAGCAGCAGGGCGGCGCTGATGAGGGCGGCCAGGTTGAGTGCGGTTTTTTACATGGTGTTTACCTCGTGGGTGTGTGTGGATTCCGGCAGACATTTTTTTTGTAATCAATGGCTTGCACGCGCGGCAAAAGCGCGTGGTTGTCGGTTCGTCCGGGCTGCTGCGGGCGGTGGATATGCCGTTCTTGCGCTTCCCCCGCCGGGCAGCCGCCGCAGGCAATCATGCTAAAATCCGCGTATCTTCCCTACGAGAGACCCGTCATGCACGCCATTCCGCATTCCGCCGATATTCACAGTTTCGAGCAGCACGGCAGCGCGTTTTGGGACAAGAACGGCCCTTACCGCACGTTGCACCACATCAATCCCGCCCGTCTGCAATTCATTACCCAATATGTTGATTTGCAGGGCAAACGCGTTCTCGATTTCGGCTGCGGCGGCGGCATTTTGAGCGAGGCGCTGGCCGATAGCGGTGCCCGCGTGGTCGGCATTGATCTCGCCGCCGCCGTGCTGGAAGCCGCCCGCGCCCATCGCGGCGACAAGGCGATTGACTATATCCGCGCTTCCGGGGCGGAGCTGGTCGCGCGCGGCGAGGTGTTTGATGTCGTCACCTGCATGGAGATGCTGGAACATGTCGCCGATCCCGCCGCGATTTTGCGCGATATTCACACCCTGCTGCGGCCGGGCGGTCTGGTTTTTCTTTCGACGGTGAACCGTACCCCGGCGGCGCGCCTCGGCGCGATTTGTGCCGCCGAGCATCTGCTGCACCTTGTCCCGAAAGGGACGCATCAGTATGACTGGTTCATCCGCCCCGCCGAGCTGGTGCGCATGGTGCGCCGCGCCGGGCTGACGCCGCTGGCCATCAGCGGGCTGTCGTACAACCCGTTCACGCGCAGCGCCCGCCTGTCGCGGCAGACGGCCATCAATTATTTTATGGTTGCCCGCCGGGATGCCGCATGAAAGCCCGCTACCGCGCCGTGTGGTTTGATCTGGACGGCACGCTGTTCGACACCGCCCCCGATCTGATCGCCTCGGTCAACCGCACGTTGACGGAACACGGCTACCTGCCCGCGCCTGCCGCCGTTATCCTGCCCTACACCGGGCACGGCTCGCGGCAGATGCTGCAACACGCGATCGCCACCGCCGCCGATGACCCGCGCCTGCCCGCCTTGCAGGAGGCGTTTTACGCGCATTATCTGCGTCACGTCGCCGAGGAAACGCGCTGGTTTCCCGGTATGGCGGCGATTGTGGACGACCTCGACGCCTGCGCCGTGCCGTGGGGCATCATCACCAACAAGCTGGAACGCTTCACTTACGCGCTGGCGCGCCATTTCAATCTTGATCAGCGCGTCGCCGCCATCGTCTGCGGCGATACGCTGGCGACCGCCAAGCCCGATCCCGCGCCGCTGGCCTATGCTTGCGCACTGGCGGGGGTGCGGCCGGAGCAGGCGGTGATGGTGGGCGACAGCGCCGCCGATGTGCGCGCCGCCGCCCGCGCCGGGATGCCGTCCATCTTCTGCGATTACGGCTACACCTCGCGCGCCGACCTCGCCGCCGATGACCGCCCCCTCGCGTTTGCCGACAGCCCCGCCGCCCTCGCGCCGCTGCTCTTTGGAGAGGCGTCATGAAGACCGTCTTGCTCACCGGCGCCTGCGGCGGCATCGGCAGCGCCGTTGCCCGCGCCCTTGATGCAGCGGGGCATCACCTGCTCTTGCTCGATCTCGACCCGCTCGCGCTGGAAGCGCTGGATGACGGTTTGCAGGGCGACCATACCCTTGTCCCTTTCGATTTGTGGCGCAGCGGTTTTGATGCCTACGTTCGCCTTGCCGAGCTGATTCAAGAAGACCACGGCAAACTGGATGCCATCATCAATCTCGCTGCCGTCTGCGGTGGCCTGCGTCCGCTGGCCCATGCTGACCCGACCGGCTGGCTGCAAGGACTGCAAGTGAACCTCACCGCGCCGCTGTGGCTGTTCCAGACTTTGCTGCCGCTGATGCAGGCCGCCGCCGCACCGCGTTTTATCGTCAGCCTGCACCGCGAACACCGCGCACAAAGCGCCTATTGGCATAGCTACGGCATTGCGCAAGCGGCGCTCACCCAGCTCGCTCACGATCTCTATCAGGAAAAACACGCCTACCCGACCCTCGGCTTTGCCATTGTGGACCCCGGCTGGGTTGATACTCCGCTCAGTCGCAGCGTCTTCCCTGCCGGGCAACCGCACTGGCAGCAGGCCGCTGCCGTCGCCCCGCACTATCTCGCCGCGCTCACCGGCGACCCCGCCCAACTGGAATACTACCCATGACCGATTCCCGCCTTGCCCACGCCCGCGCCGTCCTCGACCAGGAAGCCGAGGCCGTGCGCGCGCAGATCGACCACCTCGGCGCGCCCTTCCTCGCCGCCTGCGACTGCATCCTCGCCACGCGCGGCCACGTCATCGTGACCGGCCTCGGCAAATCGGGGCACATCGGCGAAAAAATCGCGGCGACGCTGGCCAGCACCGGCACCCCCGCCTTCTTCGTCCACGCCGCCGAAGCGGGGCACGGCGACCTCGGCATGATTACCGCCGACGACACCCTGCTCGCCATCAGCTATTCCGGCGAAAGCGCGGAAATCCTGATGATGCTGCCCATCGTGCGCGGCCTCGGCGTGAAAACCCTCGCCATCACCGGCCGCCCCGCCTCGCACCTCGCGCAGGAAGCCGACATCCACCTGCCCATCCACATCGACAAAGAAGCCTGCCCGCTCGGCCTCGCCCCGACCACCAGCACCACCGCCACCCTCGCCCTCGGCGACGCCCTCGCCATCGCCCTGATGCAAAGCCGCCGCTTCGGCGAGCAGGACTTCGCCCGCTCGCACCCTTACGGCCGCCTCGGCCGCCGCCTGATGACCAAAAACCGCGACGTGATGCGGACGGGCGACGCCATCCCCGTCGTCGGCAGCGACGCCGACGTGCAAACCGCGCTGTTCCAGATTACCGCCAAAGGCCTTGGCGTCACCCTCGTCGCCGATGATGGCCAACTGCGCGGCATCTTCACCGACGGTGACCTGCGTCGCGCCCTGGAAAAATACCCCGACGCGCTCAATCGTCCGATTGGCGAAGTGATGACCCGCGCGCCGCAAACCACCGGCGCAGACGAACGTGCCGCCGAAGCCCTGCAACACATGGAAAAGCGCCACATCACCGCCCTGCCCGTGTTGGAAAACGGCCGCATCGCCGGCATCCTGCACATCCATGACCTCCTGCGCGCCGGAGTCGCCTGATGATGAGCCGCCGCCGCCAACTGCGCCTCGCCTGCTGGTTGCTTGCCGCCGTTGCCGTTACCCTGTGGTGGTGGCAGCGCGAGAGCGGCACGGGGACGCAGAGCCGAGTGGAAGACCCCGTGCGCCTCTCGCTTGCGGATGTCACCCTCTACCAGTACGGCACCGACGGCAAACGCAGCACCACCGTGCGCGCCCCCTACGCCGAACACCGTAAAAACGGCGAAGACCACCTCGACCGCCCCGATGTGCAAACCCTGCTTCCTAACGGCGAACGCCGCCTGCGCGCCGAACACGCCGTACGCAACAGCGAAAAAAACCGCGTCACCCTGAGCGGCGACGTGCGGGGCGAGCAGGACGACAGCGGCCACCACTACCGCATCACGACCGACCACCTCGACTATTACCCGGAGAACCGCTACGCCGCAACCGATGCCGCCATCACCCTGGAAAGTGACGATAGCCGCACCGACGCGGACGGCGCGCACTGGGACATGAACAATAACCACATCACACTCAAAAACAACGTAAGGAGCAGCTATGACCCGGCAAACTAAAACCCTCATCGCCGCCACCATCCTGCTGGCGCTAATCAGCAGCGGCCATGCCGAAACCCGCAAAAAAACCACGCGTGCCAAAAACAAACCGGCCCCAGTCGTCGTGCAAAGCGGTACAGACAACAAAACCGTGGACAGCAACACCGCCTTCGGCTGGGACGAAAGCGACACCGCCAAAAAAGCCGCCGACAGCGCAGAAAAAAGCGGCAACAAAAAAAACAACAACCCGCAACAACTGCCGATCAACCTCAAAGCCGACAGCGGCGAATACGACGCCAACACGGGCGTCGCCACCTACAACGGCCACGTCGTCATCACCCAGGGCGAGATGAACCTCAAAGGTGACCGCGTCACCATCCGCCTGCAAAACGGGCAAATCCACACCATCGAAAGCTGGGGCAACCCGACCACCTTCCACTATGTTCCCGCCAAAGAACCGCCGATTGACGGCAGCGGCAATCACATGAAATACACCGTGCCGACCTCGACCGTGGAAATCAACAAAAACGCCCGCGTCAAACAGGAAAAAAACGAAACCCGCGCCGACCATCTCACCTACAACCTGAAAAGCGAAAGCGTCAAAGGGCGCGGCGTCAACATGACCTTCCAGCCGAAGACCAAATAACCCGCGCCATGCTCATCGCCGAACAACTGCAAAAAACCTACCGCAAGCGGCGCGTCGTCAACGACGCCGGATTCCGGGTGGACGCCGCCCAGGTCGTCGGCCTGCTCGGCCCGAACGGCGCGGGCAAAACCACCAGCTTCTACATGACCATCGGGCTCGTGCGTCCCGACCACGGCCGCATCCTGCTGGACGGCACCGACATCACCCGCCTGCCGGTGCACCGCCGCGCCCGGCTCGGGCTGTCCTACCTGCCGCAGGAAGCCAGCGTCTTCCGCAAACTCAGCGTGCGCGACAACATCCTCGCCATCCTCGAACTTGCCACCAACCTCGGCAAACGCGAGCGCGAAGCCCGCGCGCAAGAACTCATGCAAGACCTTGGCATCGCCGAGCGCGCCGACATCCTGGGTCAAAGTCTCTCCGGCGGCGAACGGCGCAGATGCGAAATCGCGCGGACGCTCGCCTGCAACCCGCGCTTTATCCTGCTCGACGAACCCTTCGCCGGGGTGGATCCCATCGCGGTCGGCGACATCCGGAACATCATCACCCACCTCACCGACCGGGGCATCGGCGTGCTGATTACTGACCACAACGTGCGCGAAACCCTGAAAAGCTGCGATCGCGCCTACATCCTCTCCGAAGGCCGCGTCATCGCCGAGGGCAGCCCGGAAGAAATCGTCGCCAACGAAGAAGCCCGCCGCGTGTACCTCGGCACCGACTTTCAACTCCACTGACCCGCCCGCCATGAGCCAGCCCAGCAAAGCCCCGGGGACAAGCCAGAGCCTCGACCTCGCCCTCAAACAGACTCTTACCCTCACCCCGCAGCTGCAACAGGCGATCAAAATCCTCAACATGAACAGCCTCGACCTCGGCATCGAAATCAACAACATGCTGACGCAGAACATCATGCTGGAACGCAGGCAGGACACCTACTACGAAAACCCGGACAGCGAAAACGACAGCGACGGCGATAGCGGCGAAGACACGCATGGCCTGCTGCAAACACTGAGCGGCGAGCTCGAATACGACAGCACCTGGGAAGAACACTACGACCACGACTGGAAAGACCACGCGCCTTACCGCGAAGAAGAGGACAATCCCGAACTCTATCTCAGCGCCAAACCGTCCCTGGCCGCCTGGCTCGAAGAACAGATCAACCAGATGCCGCTCGGTGACATCCGGCGCCGCGCGGCGCTCGCAGTCGCCTTCGAACTTGATGACGACGGCTATTTCCGCAGCGATGCGGAAGCTGTTGCCGCGCAGCAGCAGCTTGCCGTGGCCGACATTGAGGACGGCATCCGCATCGTGCAGCAATGCCAGCCGGGCGGCGTCGGCGCGCGCGACCTCGAAGAATGCCTGACCATCCAGCTTGCCGCTCTGCCGCCCGACACCCCCTACCTTGACGCATTGCAGCAAATCATGAAGCGCTTCTACGGCTTCATCGCGCGCAGCCCGCAGATGATCCGGCAGCGCCTGGACATGGACATTGCCACCTACAACCATGCGATGGCGCTGTTGCGCAGCCTTGACCCCCGCCCCGGACAGACATTCAACGCAGGCAGCGTGCAGCACATCGAGCCGGAAATCATCGTGCGTGAAAAAAACGGCATCAGCTACATCGAAACTACCGACAGCATCCAGCCCGATCTCACCATCAACCAGGCCTACGCCGCGCTGGCGGAGACAGCAAAAGGCGCGGACAAAACCCTGCTGCAAGCCCAACTGCAAGAAGCACGCTGGTTCCTCACCGCCATTGACAAACGCGCCGACACTATCCGCCGCGTGGCCGGCGTCATCGTCGCCCTGCAACAGGACTTCTTCCAGGAGGGCGACAGCGCCATGCGGCCGCTAACGCGGCAAAAAGTAGCGGAAATCCTCGACATCCACGAAAGCACCGTCAGCCGCGCGGTCAACGACAAATACCTGCAATGCAAACGCGGCATCTACGAACTGCGCTACTTCTTCTCCGCCCAGTTTGAAAACCTCGACGGCGATGACCAGTCGGTCGTCGCCATCAAGGCGATGATCACCGAAGTCATCGGCGAAGAAGACCCGGACAAACCCTATTCCGACCAGAGAATCACCGACATCCTCGCCGAACGCGGGCACAAAATCGCGCGCCGCACCGTGACCAAATACCGCGAAAGCCTCGGCATCCCCACCACCACCCTGCGCCGCCACCGCAGGCGGTAAAAGAAAAGCCCGCTTGCGCGGGCTTTTCTTTTTTCCTCAGAGGACGAAGCGGCTGAGATCCTCGTTCTGCGACAGTTCGCCAAGCGCTTGTTCGACATAGGCGGCATCAATCAGGATGCGGTCGCCGTCGGGGCGGTCGGCGGCGTCGAAAGAGAGGCTTTCGGTCAGCCGTTCCATCAGGGTATGCAGGCGGCGGGCGCCGATGTTTTCCGTGGTTTTGTTGACGTGGTAGGCGATTTCCGCGATTTTTTCGATGCCGTCATCGGTAAATTCGAGGTGCAGCGCTTCGGTGGCGAGCAGCGCGGTGTATTGTTTGATGAGGCTGTGATCCGGCTCGGTGAGGATGCGGCGGAAATCTTCGACGCCGAGCGCGTCCAGCTCGACCCGCACCGGCATCCGCCCTTGCAGTTCGGGGATGAGGTCGGAGGGTTTGGCGAGGTGGAAGGCGCCGGAGGCGATGAAGAGGATGTGATCGGTTTTGATCATGCCGTATTTGGTGGAGACGGTGGAGCCTTCGACCAGCGGCAGGAGGTCGCGCTGCACGCCTTCGCGTGAGACATCGGCGCCGCCCACGTCGCTGCGCTTCGCCACTTTGTCAATTTCGTCGATGAAGACGATGCCGTTCTGCTCGGCGTTGGCAATCGCCTGTTGTTTGATGTCCGCCTCGGAGATGAGGTTGTCCGCTTCTTCTTCGGCGAGCTGGACGAGCGCATCGGCAATCTTGATTTTCTGCTTGCTGGTTCTCTGTTTGCCGAGGTTCTGGAAGAGTTCGGAGAGTTGGCTGCTCATCTCTTCCATGCCGGGTGGTGCCATGATTTCAACATGGGCGGAAGTGGGCTGGTCGCGCACATCGATTTCGATGATTTTGTCGTTCAGCTCTTCGCGCAGGATGCGTTCGCGGTAGGTTTTGCGCGCGGGGTTGTCTTCGGGGACGTTGGCGCCGTCGTGCCAGGCGTTGCCTTGCGGCGGTGGCACGAGGACATCGAGAACGCGTTCCAGCGCCGCTTCGCGCGCTTTGGTCTGCACCTGTTTGCGCGCGCGCTCGCGTTCAAGCTTGATGCTGGTTTCGACGAGGTCGCGGATGATGCTGTCCACATCGCGGCCGACGTAGCCGACTTCGGTGAATTTGGTCGCCTCCACTTTGACGAAAGGCGCTTCGGCGAGTTTGGCGAGGCGGCGCGCGATTTCGGTTTTGCCGACGCCGGTCGGCCCGATCATGAGGATGTTCTTCGGGGTGATTTCGCTGCGCATCGGTTCGGGAATCTGGCGGCGGCGCCAGCGGCTGCGCAGGGCATTTGCCACGGCGCGTTTCGCCGCTTTCTGGCCGATGATGTGGCGGTCCAGTTCCTCGACGATTTCTCGCGGCGTCATATTCAAATCGCGGTATTCAGTGGTTTTTTCCATATTCGGTTCCTTTATTGGGTTTGGGTATCCGCCGCGAGCGCTCGGGCGGCGGCGGGTGATGCAAAATCGGGTTGCTGTCAGGGTTTCAGCGGCGGATAACGCCACCGTTTGCCGCCCTCGTGTCTCTTGGCGTCATATTCAAGTCGCGGTATTCAGTGGTTTTTTCCATATTCGGTTCCTTTATCAGGTTTGGGTATTCGCCGCGAGCGCTCGGGCGGCGGCGGGTTAGGCAAGGGCTGGGGGGCTAAAGGCATTGGGCGGAACGGATAACGCCACCGTTTGCCGCCCTCGTGTCTCTTGGCGTCATATTCAAGTCGTGGTATCCGGTTTTGTTGTCCATGCGGGGCTCAGGTTTAGCCTTTCAGTTCGTCGGTGATGATGTTGTGGTTGGTATAGACGCAGATGTCGCTGGCAATTTCGAGGCTCTTGCGGGCGATGGTGAGCGCGTCCATCTCGGTGTTGTGATACAGCGCGCGCGCAGCGGAAAGGGCAAACATCCCGCCGGAGCCGATGGCGGCGATGCTGTCTTCCGGCTCGACCACGTCGCCGTTGCCGGAGAGGATGAGGGTGCTGGTTTCGTCGGCGACGATGAGCATCGCTTCCAGGCGGCGCAGCATGCGATCGGTACGCCAGTCTTTGGCGAGTTCGACGGCGGCGCGCAGCAGTTGCCCATCCTGCTCTTCCAGCTTGCCTTCAAAGCGCTCGAAGAGGGTGAAGGCGTCGGCAGTGCCGCCGGCGAAACCGGCGAGGATACGGTTTTTATAGAGACGGCGGATTTTGCGTGCGTTACCCTTCATGATGGTATTGCCGAGCGAGACCTGGCCATCGCCGGCGATGGCGACATGGCGGCCGCGACGGACGGAGAGGATGGTGGTGGAATGTGCGTCAAACATGACTTTCCTGTGGGTTGGTGAATGTCCTGCCGTTTTGGGGGCGGGCAGGGCGCTTTCAAGTTTTCGCGCGGTGTGGGTATGATGCGGCGCGAATCCTCAACCCAACATGGAGTGCATCATGCAAAAAGAAATCCTGAGCCTCGGCCTTTTCCTCACTTTTTCTCTGCCTGTTTCTGCCGGGGAAGAGACGGCGGGAAACAGTAACCAATTAAAATTCAAAGAAAAAATTGAAGAAGTTACCACCTCTGCCACCGAACAATTAGATACGGTAAAAATAAAGGAATTAAAAATTGGCGAGGATTTATTGGGTAATAAAGACAAAAATACAGTCACCGTTACCTTTCAGGATGATGATTCTTTGCCGCCTGTGTTAAGGAGCAAGAAAATAACATTTATGCAAGGAGCCCGTTTAGAACAATTAAGATGCTTAACCAATATTGAGAGAAGAATACACAGATGTCAATATATAAAGAATCAAGATGAGCTTGATGGTTACCTTGCTAAAGAACAGGCATTAGAAGCCTTCAGTTTATCTAATGGGTTAAGGGCAGCAATAGTTGAATCCCATGCAAATACTGGGGAGTGGCCCGCTGATAATGCCAAGGCCGGTGTAGCTGGACCAGAGGAAATTCAGGGTAAATACGTCAAAGAAGTCAGAATCGGCACCAACTTGTCCGGCAATAAACAGCCGGGCGTAATTACAGCGGCTCTAGATAACGAAGAACCCGTCGTTTCAGCATTGCGCGGCAAAAAATTGTCTTTTGTGCCAAAGGACACCGGTGGAGCATATCAATGGGACTGCGCATCCAATATAGACGACCAATATTTGCCTGAACCGTGCCGTTCTATTAAACAGAAAGAACAAACAGACACTATTGCCGAGGGTAAAAGGCAAGCGGCAGAGGCGCTGAATCTTGCCGGAGGTCAAAAAGCTGCTGTATCTGAATCGTATGCAGATAAAGGAACGTGGCCGAAAAGCAACAAGGCTGTCGGTGCGGCTGAGCCATTTGATATTCGTGGCAAATACGTCAAAGAAGTCAGGATTGGCACCAACTTGTCCGGCAATAAACAGCCGGGCGTAATTACAGCGACTCTGGATAACGAAGAACCCGTCGTTCCAGCATTGCACGGTAAAAAATTGTCTTATGTGCCAGAAGAAAATGGGGCATTTCAATGGGACTGCATATCCAATATAGACAGCCAGTATCTTCCTGAGCCTTGTCGCCATGTTGATAAATAACGTTATCTTTCAAATAAAAAGCAGGCATCCGCCTGCTTGATGGGCTGAAGCCCATCTACGCGGCTTCGGTGTTTATGCCGCTTGGCGCCGTTATGGTTATGTCGTGTCGGCGGCGGGCGGGAAGGGGATCGGGTCGCCGTAGTGGCGCGCTTCGGTGCCGCGCAGGACGTCCCACACCGCGCGCAGGCGGGCGGCGATTTCCCGCACCTGGGTTTTCAGGCGGTATTGGAGGACGGCGGGGTCGGCGGCGTTATAGGCGATGACCTGCTGGCCGTTCTTGCGGGCGAGGAAAACGGCGCGCGCGTTGTGGAAAGGCTGGCTGACGATGATGTAGTCGCGGTTGCCGAAGACTTTGTCGGCGCGCAGGACGCTGTCAAGGGTGCGCAGGCCGGCGTAATCGGGCTGGATGTGGTCCGCCGCCACGCCTGCCTTGATGAGGTCGCTGCGCATTTGCGCCGGTTCGTTGTAGGCGAGGGTGCGGTTGTCGCCGCTGACGATGAGGTATTGCACTTTGCCGCGCCGGTACAGTTCGGCGGCGGCTTCGATGCGGGCGCGGTAGTAGAGGTTGATGCGCCCGTCGGTGGTGTATTTGGCGGTGCCGAGGACGACGGCGAGCGGGCGGGCGGGGAGGGCGTCGATGTCGTCATAGAGATAGGGGGCGCTGCTCACGGTTATCCAGAAGTAACACAGCGCCGGAATGAGCACGGCGATGGCGAAGAGGGCAAGCAGGATGTAGTAAATGCGGCGTATCACGGGTATCTCCTTGGCGCGGTATGGTAGCGTTTTTTGGTGCAGGCAAGGCTTTTTTGCCGGTGCTGCCGCAGGGGCGGCAGGCGGCGTCTGCGACGCGTCGCGAAAAGCCGTCCTCCGGGGCGGTTTTCCGTTCCCGCCGCTATGTCTCGCGGCTCAGGGGTCGAAGTCGTAGCTTGGCGGCAGGTCGCTGTCGGGCGGAAGCATTTCCGGCCCCCAGTCGGCGGGCAAGGGGTGTGCGGCGGCGCCTGGCGGGATGGTATTGGCGGGGGCGGCGGGCAGGGCAGGGCGGCGCTGCGGCATGGGCGCACCGCTTCCACCGTCGAGAGCGGTGATGTTCGGGCTGTCATTTGCGGGGCGCGGGATGTCAGCCGGGATGCGTGCAGGCGGGATGTTGTCGCCGGGGCGGCTGGCGGTCAGGGCGCTATCGGCAGGCAGCGGCACGGGGTCGTCGGCGAGGCTGGCCATGGTCAGGGCAGGTGCCGGGGTAGCGCCCGGTGTGTGCCCCGGCAGGTTATCCGCCAGCGGAGCGGCGCCGTCGGCGGTCAGGTTGTTGTTCAGCAAGGGGTTGGTTGTTGTCGGGCTGCGCGCGGCGAGCAGGGTGTTGACGGGCGCTGTGCGGTTGCCCGCGATTTGCAGCGGGGTGCCGTCAAGCGGGTTGCTGTGCAGGTTGTCGTCGGGGATGACGGGGGTGCTGCGCATGGGCGGCAGGCGGTTGCCCGGCAGCGGCGCGCGGTGCGGGTTGCGCTCGCTCAGGGCGTACTGGCCGCCGATGACGTCGATTTCCGGCGGCTGGTGGTAGGTTTCAAAGTAGTCGTAGCCGGGTTTGAGCATGCGCCAGAAGTCGTACCAGCGGTGGTCGCTGTAAGCGGCGAGGTTGGCTTCGGTGAGGCGGAAGGGGAAGGCATGCACGCGTACGAAGGGCTGGCCGCGTTGTAGTGCGGCGCCGACGAGGCTGTAGATTTCTTCGATTTGCCGGTCGCCCATGGCGTAGCAGCCGATGGAGACGCATTTGCCGTGCACCATCAGCATGCTGCCGGTGTAGCCATGGGCGCGGTCGTAGGCGTTGGGGTAGCCGAGGTTGAAGGAGAGGTGGTAGTTGCTGTTCGGGTTCATCGCTTCGCGGCCAACGGCATAGAAGCCTTCCGGTGATTGTTTGTCGCCTTCGCGGGTTTTGGGGCCGAGTTCGCCGGAGTAGATGCAGATGGGGTAGTCAAGGAAGAGGGCGTATTCGCCGCTGTCTTTTTGCAGCCAGACTTCGAGTTTTTCTTCTTTTTTGAAGATGCGGATGAAGGCGGGCGCGCCGAAGCGGAAGCCTTTGGCTTCGAGGCGGTCTTGCAGGGTCATTTGTTGCGGGCGGCGGATGAGGCGGCTGTCGCGCTGGCTGTCTTTCGGGGCGTGGCTGCTGCACGCGCTGAGGATGAGGGCGATAAGGAGGAGCAGATGGGTGCGGATGTTCATGGGGGTGGGGGTTATTGTTTGTAGAGCCAGCGGAAGAGTTCGTCCTGCACGGCGCGGCTGCGCACGGCGCTTTTGCCGTTGCCGATGACGACGACGACGTAGTTGCGCCCGCTTTCGGCGCGGAGGTAGCCCGCGAAGCTGCGGACGTTGTCAATGGTGCCGGTTTTGCCGATGACGTGCCCGGCGAGGGCTTCGCCCCGGTAGCGTTTGCGCAGGGTGCCGCTTTCGCCCGCAACGGCGAGCGAGGCGAGGAAGGTTTCGCCCTGGTCGGAGAGGTAGATGTCGCGCAGCAGGGTGGCGAGCTGCTTGGCACTGACGAGTTCGAGGCGTGAGAGGCCGGAGCCGTTGTCAATAATCATGCCGTCGGTATTGATGCCGAAGGCTTCGAGCGTCATGCGCACGGCATTTCTGCCTTTTTCCAGACTGCCGGGCGGGTCGAAGGTTTTGGCACCTAGGGTGAGCATGAGCTGGCGGGTCATGACGTTGTTGCTTTCCTGGTTCATGCGCTGGATTTGCAGGGCGAGCGGGTCGGAGTAGCCGGTGAAGATGTGTTTGGCGGTGGAGGGGGTTTTCGCGACTTTACCCGCGCCGTCGAAGCTGCCGCCCAGGCGGTACCAGAGGTCGCGGAAGAGGTAGTAGAACTGTTCGCTGGCTTCGCCGAGGACGAGCTGCACGTCCTGCGCGCCGCAGCCGGTGGCGTAGGTACCGGCGACGTGCATGACGGCGTAGCCTTTGTCGTCGCGTTCGAGCACGGCGGACGGCGTGAAGCCGTCGCCGCTGCACTGGCCTTTTTTGACTTTGAGCTGGTTGTCGATTTTCCAGTTGACGATTTCCGGCACGAGGGTGAGTTGCGGTTTGCCCGCCTGCGGGATGACCTGCATTTTCACGGTGCGGAAGTTGACCATCAGCGGGTGCGGGATGGCGTTGTAAGCCGCCCAGGGTTTGCCGTCGAAGGAAGCGGCGTCGCGCTCTTCGGCGCTGAGGCGGTAGAGGGAGTCATCGAGGACGATGTCGCCGGTGATGTGGCGCACGCCCGCCTGTTGCAGGCCTTGCAGCATGGTGAGCAACTGTTCTTCGACGAGGAAGGGGTCGCCGCCGCCGACGACGTAGAGGTTGCCCTCGACGATGCCGTTCACATCAGGCAGGGTGTCCACATAGAAGTTGGTTTCCCAGCGGTAATCCTTGCCGAGGCGCAGGAGGCCGGCGGCAGTGGTGAGGACTTTGGCGACCGAGGCGGGATGGCGCAGGGTGGTGCCGTTCAGCTCGACCATCGGCTCTTCCGCTTCGATTGCCTGCACCCAGATGCTGATGTCTTCGCCGGCGACGTTGTTTTTATGCAGCATTTCCGCGACGGCGGCGGGGACTTGTTCCGCCCGCACCAGCACACTGAAACAGATTGTTAGCACGATGAGCCAGCAGCGCATCCGTCCCTCCCAAAAAAGGTTGCTATTATAGGTATCCCGCCGAAAAACAAAACCGGACATGACTGATAAAGCAGAAAAACAATACGATGAAGAAGGCCGCGTCATCCGCGCCAACCGCTCGCAGGCCAAGCGTGAACGCGAACCGATCAAGGCCTTTGCCGGCGAGCTGCTGAAACTGCCCGCGCACCAGTACCCGCTGCTGCCGATTGACGAGACGCTGATTGCCGCCTTGCGGGAGGGCAAGCGCCTGAGCGGTAACGCCCTGTCGCGCCATCTCAACTACCTCACCCGCCTGCTCGACGAACAGGATTATCCGGCCATTCTCGCCGCACACGAACACATCAACCACCCCTATTTGCAGTCGCCCGGCAAGCAGCAGCGCATTCAGCGCGAGCTGGAGCGCCTGCTGGCGGACGATGGCGACATTTACGGCGAACTGCTCGGCCGCTACGCCGGTTTCGATGTGCAGCATGTGCGGCAACTGGTGCGCGAGGCGAAGAAACAGCAGGCAGCGGCGGCAGCGGCGGCAGAGACGGATACGCCCGCGCCGCCGGACAAATACCGCCGCCGCTTGCAGAAATATTTGCAGGGATTGGCGCTTTTGTATGAAGAAGGATGAAGCAGACGGCTCCGCGAGGAGCCGTTTTTTCGTGCTTTCCCCGGCAGGCAAGCGGTAGAATTGCGAAACCTTCTTATCCCGTATTTCCGTTTTGTTTGACCGGTGCCGCCATGAGTCTGTTTTTTTCTTTGTTTGTCCGTTGTTTCTGGTTGCCGCTGTTTTTTGCGGCAGCTTTGTCTGCCGCTTGCCCCGCGCGGCCGCAGCGGATGTTTGCCGCGTTTGTCTGCGGGTTGCTTGCGGCAGGGGCGGCGGTGGCCGCGCTGCCGCAGGGGGCGGCGGTGCTGTTCTGGTTCGCGCCGCTGCAAATGGTGCTGTTGCTGCTCGCGTTGGCTACGGTTGGGCTGAAGGCGGCCGCCGCCCGTGATTTTCTCTGGTTCGCCGCCGGTTTTCTCGGCGCAGTGCCGTTTTTTTCCGCGCCGGTGATGAGCGCGTTTTCTTCTACCAGCGTGGTCAATACGACGTTCATTCTGCATTTGGCAGCGGTGCTGGCGGCGGCGGGGCTGTCGGCGCTTTTGGTGCTGTGGCTGTTCGTGCTGCGTTCGCTGCTGCCGCGCCGGGTGTGGCAGGCACTCGCGGTGCTGATGGTGCTGGTGATGCTGCTGCTGTGGGCGGTGTGGCTGGGGGCCGATTTTGTGCTCGCGGCCATCAAGTTGCAGAAAATGGAGGTAACGGCACTGCGTCTGCGCTGGCTGGCGCGGGCGGAATTTGCGCGCAACGGGTTCGCGTATGTGGCGCTGGTGCTGCCCGCCCTGGCGACGCTCGCCGCGCTACTCACCGCCTGGCTGCCCGCGCGGCGGCAGTTGCGGAGGGCGGATGTGCCGTCTGCACACGCCCACGCCACAACCGATGCCGCTCCCGCCGGCAACGCCAATCCCCGCGCCGCCGCCGTGCATCGCCGCTTGCTCGTTGCCGGGGTGCGGCGGGCGCGGCGCGCCGTCGTGCAGGGGGTCGCGGCGTGCGCGCTGGCGCTCGCAGTGTGCCTGTATTGGGATCTGGTCGCCTCGCGGCCGCCGTCGCTCTCGAAGGCGGTGCCGGTTGCACTCGCCGCCGATGATGCCGTCCATCTGCCGATTGAGGCGGACAGGCTGAAAGACGGCGATTTGCACCGCTACGCCTGGGTGTCGTCCGAGGGCAAGGTAGTGCGCTTTTTTGTGATTGACCGCTTCCCCGGTGAGTGGTCGCCGGCGGTAGTGTTTGACGCCTGTATGCTCTGCGGCGATACGGGTTATGCGATGCAGGGCGATCAGGTGATGTGCATCGGTTGTGGCGTGCGCCTGTTCCGCCCCAGTGTCGGCAAGAGTGGCGGCTGTAACCCGGTGCCGATTGAAGGCTGGGCGATGGATGCGGCGGAAATCCGCATTCCGCGCAAATCGCTGGAAGCGGGCTTGCAGCTCTTCAAGGCGGTGGTCGAGCTGGATGTGGTCGATCCGGTGGACGGCAGCCGCTTGAAGAACACGACGGCGCAATATCGTTACAGCTACGGCACGAAGACGTATTTTTTCGCCAGCGAGGCGAATTATCAGCGCTTCGTGGATGACCCCGAATCGTTTATCAAGGAATAACCTTATGTTTTGGCGCATGATTTTCCAGCTTTGGCATCACGATTTGCCGCGCAAGGCGCTCGCCTTTGCCACGGTTTTCCTCGCTTCCAGCCTGATTGCCGGGTTGCTCGCGGTATCCATCGACATCGGCGACAAGATGTCGCGCGAATTGAAGTCCTACGGCGCGAATATCCTGATTGAACCGGCGGGCGGCGCGCTCCTGCCTGATGAAGTCGCCGGGCAGCAGTACTATCTGGATGAAAAGGTGCTGCCGTCGGTGATGGATATTTTCTGGCGCAACAACATCTACGGCTTCGCGCCGCTCTTGAACGGCCATGTGCGCGCGGGCGGGGTGGAAGTCGCGGTGCTGGGTACGTTTTTTGACCACCCGCTGGATGTCGCCGACGAATCGAATTATCACACCGGGCAGAAGGCGGTCAGCCCCTTCTGGCAAATCGCGGGCGAATGGCCGGATGACAGCAAGCCGCTTGCCGCTGACGCGCCCATTCCCGTGCTGGTCGGGGTCAAACTCGCCGCCGCACACGGCTGGCAGACGGGCGACGTGCTGCCGCTCACCGCCACCACGGGCGACACCCCCGCGAAATCCGCACGCATCAGCGGCATCCTCACCAGCGGCGCGGCGCAGGACGGGCAAATCGTCCTGCCGCTCGCCGCGCTGCAAGAGCTGCTCGGCTTGCAGGGCAAGATCAGCGCCATCCAGGTCGCGGCGATGACCGTGCCGGAAAACGACCTGTCGCGCAAGGCGCACGAAAACCCCTCGGCACTGGATGCCAAGCAGTACGACCAGTGGTACTGCACCGCCTACGTCTCCACCATCGCGCATCAGCTCGAAGAGACCGTCAGCGGCTCCGTCGTCCACCCCGTGTGGCAAGTTGCCGCCTCCGAAGGCGTCATCATCGGCAAAATCCAGCTCCTGCTGATCGTGTGCAGCCTCGCCGCCCTGATTTCGGCGGGCATGGGCATCGCCTCGCTCACCGGCAGCGGCATCCTCGCCCGCGCCAAAGAAATCGGCCTGATGCGCGCCCTCGGCGCGAAGCCCTGGCAAATCGCGCTGCTCTACTACGCCGAAGCGGTGATGGTCGGCGCGCTCGGCGGATTTGCCGGCTGCGCGGGCGGTGCCGTCCTCGGCTGGGGCATCGGCCGCGCACTCTTCGGCGCGCCGCTCGGCTTCACCTGGATCGTCGTCCCCGTCATCATCACCGCCGCCGTGCTGATTACCCTTGTCGGCACCTGGTTCGCGGTGCGCAGCATTGCCCGCCAAGTCCCCGTCGAGGTTTTATATGAAAGATAACAACATGCGCCGGCTGCTGCTCGGCAAAGCCCTGCGCCACAAATGGCGGCGCACCCTCACCATCATCGCCGCCCTCGCCATCGGCGCCGCCATCGTGACCGCGATGGCCGCCATCTACTTCGACATCAACGAAAAAATGAGCCGCGAACTGCGCTCCTTCGGCGCCAACTTCTACCTCGGCGCAAAAAACGAACAACCCTTCACCCTCGATGACTACCGCCGCATCACCGCCGCCATGCCGCCCGCGCTTTACCACGCTTCCAGCCCCTACCTCTACACCGTGGCGCGCAGCGAGCGCGAACCCGTGGCGCTGGTCGGCGTCGATTTCCCCGCCCTGCCCGCGCTCGTCCCCTACTGGCAAGTGCAGGGCGGCTGGGTCAGCGTCGATTTCGACGACAGAAACACCATGCTCGGCAAAACCCTCGCCCGCCAGCTTGAGCTCAACCTCGGCGACAACATCACCCTGGTGAAAGACAACGGCGAGAAAAAGAGCTTCCGCATCAAAGGTATCATCGAAAGCGGCGACGCGATGGACAACGTCATGCTGCTCAACATCCGCGCCGTGCAGGACTGGACGGACAACCCCGACCGCATCAGCTACGCGCTTGCCAGCCTCGCCAACGACAACGACGCCGTTACCGCCTACGCCGCGCGCCTAAGCGCCGAATACCCGCAGCTCGACATCCACCCCATCCGCAAAGTCAGCGCCGCCGAAGGCCAAATCCTGCACAAAATCAAAGGACTGATGGGGCTCGTCTGCATCATCATCCTGCTGCTTTCCAGCCTGTGCGTGAACACCTCGCTTACCGCCATGACCCACGAACGCCGCCGCGAATTTGCCCTGCAAAGCGCACTTGGCGCGTCCGACCGGCAAATCACCGCACAAATCGTGCGCGAAACGCTCGCCATGACCACCCTCGCCATCGTCATCGGCGTCGCCCTCGGCCTCGTCCTCGCGCAAATCCTCGGCCAGGTCGTCTTCCACGCCGGCATCACCCCGCGCTGGCCGGTCATCCCGCTCGCCGCCGTCCTGTCGTTCGCCGTCGCCGCCGCCGCCGTCGCCCTGCCGCTCAAACGCGTCCTCGCCCTGCAAGCGGCAGACGTGCTGAAAGGGGCGTAAATGCCGGGGCGCGTAGGGTGGGCTTCAGCCCACCGGGCAGGCACGGCCTGCCTTGATAAGAACGGCACCGGCGGCACAAACACTGCCCCGCCAAGCAAAGGAATTGCTATATAGCTAATGGATTTCATTTTTCATACAGATCCTAAATAGCTTGTCGATAT
>ERZ772766.486-NODE-486-length-23158-cov-31.905164_pt1 | contig 23158 bp, 22 predicted proteins | sample MGYA00511379_ERZ772766 | MGnify/ENA primary metagenome ERZ772766 (study PRJEB29015, sample SAMEA2737895) | human oral metagenome | biome: human oral; feature: human-associated habitat; material: dental | place: China | collected 2116 ...
CCGCACCGGTGTGCTTGGTGGCGTTGGCCCAGCCGGGGTTGTCGGCCTTGAAGCCGTTGACGTCCTGGGCGGCGGCTCCACCAGCGGCCTGCTGGTCGGCCTGACCCGCCTGCCCCTGATCCGTGGGGGTCTGGGTCGTCTGCCCCTGGCCGGCAGGGGACTGGTCGTTCTTCTGGTCTGCTCCCGCCTCGGGGGAGGCCTCGGCGGTGGCGGAGGAGCTGGGGGTGGGGGAGGGGGTCTCATTGGCGAGCGCGGTGGTCCCGGTCCCGGCCACCAGGAGTCCGAGCGCCAGCGCCGCGGCCAGTCGTCTGCGACGGGCTCGGAACGAAGTATGTGTCACGGTCATTGTCCGTACTGTCCTTACTCATGAGGGATGAGGGTGTCAGTGCGCCGTGAGCCGATGTTCTTGATCTCCCGCCCCTACCTTAGGAGAACCTGGAGATAAGGGGACAGGGCTTTCGGCCGTGTATGCAATTCCAGTCGTCTCCTACCAAAGACGTATACCCTGCACTCTCAGGGTTTATTGAGGTTTTCGGTCAGTTTAGTGACATACCCCACGTGACGGTATGTTATTGTCCGGTTAGTCTTGAATGCGTTCTCCGTGAGCTGTCTGGTCTCCCAGCCTGTCGGTTCAGGTGGTCGTCCGCTGCTGGGCGGCCCCGTGTCTAACGGAGATCCTGTGAGTACTCTTCCCATCCGTCTGCGACGGTTAACCGCACCAACAACCGCTTTCCTGGCTGTGCTCGCCTTGAGCGCCACCGGCTCGGCGGTGGCCGCTCCTGCGCCGAACACGGCGGGGCAGTCCACTACCTCCCTGCGTAACACCTCCACGGTGAGCGCCCAGTCCCTGGCTCAGATGGTCGCCGGCCCGAAGGCGACCGTGACCAACGCGACCGTCTCCGGCAAGGACGTCCAGATCGGCACCGTCAAGGGGCTGCCGGGCGACGGCAACGCCATCACCGAGGGCGTCGCCCTGTCCACCGGGTCCCTCATCGACCCCGATCCCGCCGCCGACTCCGACACCGACATCACCCGCTCCGCGGTCCTGGGGCCCAACGACGCCCTCGACACCACCGGTGACTTCGGCACCGTTGAGGACCCTGCGGGTCTGGGCAAGGTGTCCGGCACTGATGTCTACGACGAGGCCGTCCTGGAGTTCGACGTCACCGCCACCAGCTCCAACATCGTCCTCTACTACAGCCTCGGCTCCGAGGAGTACGCCGGCGCCACCGAGGGGACTCCGGCCTCCTGGCAGTCCCGCGGCTACAAGGACCCGCTGAGCATCCAGGTCAACGGCACCGAGTGCGCCCACGTTCCCGGCACCCAGACGGCCGTGAGCACGGCCACCATCAACGAGTCCTCGAACGCCGGCTACTACACGGCCAATGTCTCAGGCCATACGCCGGGACAGATCCCGGTCGAGTTCAATGGCTACACCTCGGCCCTGCCGTGCCAGGCCGCCGTCACCCAGGGGAAGACGGTCCACGTGCGCGTCGCCATCGCTGATGCCCAGGACGGCCAGCTCGACTCCACAGTCCTTCTGCGCACCCAGGGGCTGGGGTTCACCGACAAGCCGATCACCGACCCCTGCACCGCCAAGGCCGGCACCTGTGACATCCCTGGAACCAACAACGGTTCCAACGGGGCGAACAACAGCAAGGGCTCGACCACTCCACCCGGCCAGGGCAAGCCGGGCGTCACCGACTACAGCGCCGCCTCGCCCACGACGGGAGCCAAGATCACCGTGGCTGGTCTGCCCCTGACCGGAACCCAGGCGCTCTTCCTGGGTGTCGTCGCCCTGCTGCTCCTGGCCGGCGGTGGTGTGGCGCTCATGCTGCGCCGTCGTCGCCTGGCCGGTTCTGAGGCCGACTGACAGCGAGGCTCTGGCCCATAGACGGCTGACGGGGCGGAAGAAGCTCTCTTCTTCCGCCCCGTCAGTCTGTGTCTGCGACTCACCGCTGGTGGATGCTCAGTCCTCCTCCCGCCTGGAGGTGCGGCGCGCCGCCACCTCCTTGGCCAGCATCGCGCAGCCCAGGACGCACAGAGGCATGGAGCTCAGCCACAGTGCCGTGGCGAAACGGGACAGAACCGGCGCCTGAGCCAGGGCGGGGAAGATGGCGGCGAGAACGACGAACATCATCCAGAAAACGATTCGGCGCCCGCTGTGCGACTCCGAGTCGTTGTTGTCACTCATGGCCTGCTCCTCTTCATCCGGTGATCTCGAACCGGCGGTCCCCCAGGCAGCCGGCGCGCAGGTCGGTGACGGTGATGGTGCGCACCGAGGCCCACCGCGGGCCGCGTCTCAGCCACGATATCAGCCGGGCCACGGCGTCCGACTCGCCCTGGGCCATGACCTCGACGTCGCCGTCGGGCAGGTTGCGGACCTGTCCCACCACGCCCAGCTCCTGGGCTGTGTAGGCGCAGTGGTAACGGAAACCCACTCCCTGGACGGTCCCGTGGACCAGGACGTGAACGGTTCGTGTGCGCGTGCCGGCCTCGCTCATGGCTCTATGGTCTCAGGCGTGGTGCCAAGCGGGAACCGGCAGGTCGGCTGCAGGGCCGGCTCAGCCTTGACCGCGTAGTCTTGCCGCCATGCGTATCGCCACCGTCAATGTCAACGGCATTCGTGCCGCCGCCCGTAAAGGCATGGGGGACTGGCTCGCTGCCTCCGCCCCCGACATCCTCCTGCTTCAGGAGGTCCGCGCCGATGAGCAGATCGCGATCGACCTCCTGCCCGGCTATAAGGCCGCCATCTGGCCCTGCCGTATCAAGGGGCGCGCTGGTGTGGGCGTCGCCGTGCGCGATGGCGGGCCGGCCGCCCTCGGGGAGCTGCGCTACGGCGTGGCAGCGCCTGGTACCGAGGAGCCCGACGTCGACTCCGGCCGGTGGCTCGAGGCCGATCTGACGGTGACCGGGCTCGAGGGTGTCGAGCAGCTGACCGTCATCTCCGCCTACCTCCACTCCGGCCAGCTCGGAACCGAGAAGATGGACCAGAAGTACGCCCACCTCGAGCTCGTTGACGCCCGCATGGCCGACCTGCTGGCTGCCGCCCGCGACGACGGGCCCCAGGTCCTCATGGCCGGGGACCTCAATGTGGTGCGCTCTGAGCGCGACATCAAGAACTGGAAGCCCAACCACAACAAGATCGCCGGTGTCATGGATGAGGAGATCGCCCATCTGGAGGGCTGGTTCTCCGACGGCTGGGTGGATGCCTCGCGCCACCTCGTGGGGGATGAGGAGCAGGGGCCCTACACATGGTGGTCCCAGCGCGGCAAGGCCTTCGACAACAACACCGGTTGGAGGATCGACTACCAGGTCATCACTCCCGCCCTGGCCGAGCGGGCCCGCAGCGTGGCTGTGGAACGGGCGCCGGACTACGCCTCGCGCTGGTCCGACCATGCCCCGCTCGTCGTCGAGTACCTCTGAGCGCAGCTGACGCCTCAGAGAACAGACGTCAGGGCCGGGCACATCAAGGTGCCCGGCCCCGATGACGCATCAGTAGCGGATCGCGTCGATCGGCCGGATGCGGGTGGCCACGATCGCCGGGACGATGCCCGCCAGCGCGCCCACGACGGTGGCTGCGACAAGGCCGATCAAGGCCGCCGTCATGGGGAAGGGCGGGGTGGGGCCCACTTGGATACCCAGGACGGCGCTCAACGGTATGATGCGCATTCCCACGATCGCGATCCCGATACCGACGATGCCGGCGACCACGGTGGCCACCACCGACTCCAGCATGATGGAGAAGAAGATACGGCGGCTCGTCGCTCCGAAGGAGCGCCGCACCCCGATCTCGTGGATGCGCTGACGCACGGTCACCAGTGAGATGTTGACCAGGCTCAGGGCTCCCAGGAGCATGACAAACACGCCGGCGGCCGTCACCACGGTGGTGAAGGTGTCCGCGCTGGAGTTCACGTTGCCACCCTGGAGGTTGTCCGAGGTCTGGGTCGAGCCCTGGCCGAAACGTGCGTCCAGGTCCTTCTTGGCCAGGCTGGCCACCTCCTTGGCACCGCTCTTGCCGGCCCAGACCTCCAGTGTGGGGGCGGGGCGGTCGGCGTCCTTGGGCAGCCACTGCTCATAGGAGGTGTTGAGGGCGAAGGCGGTCACGGGCTGTGTGCACGGCAGGTCCTTGTCCCGCTCGGGGTCCCCGGAGCAGCCGTAGAGAGCCAGGTCCTCGGGCTCGAGAACGCCGACGATCGTGAAGGAGGTCTGCACGGGGGAGAAGGAGGTGATGGTGACCGGCCCGGTGAACTTCTTGATGCCCATCTGATCGAGGAAACCCTGGGTAACGACCAGGCTCGGGGAGAGGTCGTCCCCGTCCTGGGCCGTGAACCACCGGCCCTGGGCCACGGTCTTGTGGTGCAGGAGCCCGTAGCTCAGGCTCACCGTCTGGGTGGAGACGTTACGGGCGCCGTTGGGGAAGGAGAAACGGACGTTGGAGGTGTAGGTCGTTGCCCAGGACTTGACGTCGTAGCGCTCGACGAAGCTGTTCATCGCCCCCGAGATCTTCGCGGAGGTGGCTGCGCTGGTCGTGGAGCTGGCGCCGGAACCTCCCTGGCCACCCCCGGAGCCCGAGCCCGCCGAGCCGCTACCGCCGGTGCTGCCACCACCACTACCGCCACTGCCCCTTGCTCCCTCCGCGCTCGCGTCGGCGCTCGGCTCCGGGGCGTCGTCCGCCTGGAGGGCCTGGTCCAGGCCCTTGCCGGTGGGGCTGACATTGATCGTCACCGTGCCCTGCCGGCCGGAGTACTTCTCACCCACCTGGTTGATGGCGCTGACGGTTACCTGCCCCAAGGCGATGACGAAGGTCATGGCTGCCACCGCCGCGGCCACGCCCACCAGGGACAGCAGGACCCTCAGCTTGCCGATGCGCAGCTGAGCCCAGGCCTCGACGATGGCGCCGAAGAACCCGGTGAGAATGCCGTTCATGAGGCTCCTTCGTGACTGGCGGGGACGGTCGGGTAGGGGGAGGTCGGAGGAGTGACGACCTCACCGAACTCCTCCAGGCTGCCGACCTGCCGGCGCGTGACGGAGATCGGGGTGAGGGTGCCGTGATCGAGCCGGTACTGCGTGTGGGCTCGGCCGGCCACGGCCAGGTCGTGAGTGATGATGATGAGGGCGGCGCCGTTCTCAGCGCACTGGTGCTCCAGGAGCGTCATGACTGAGTTGCCGGTGTCGACGTCGAGGGCACCGGTGGGCTCGTCGGCCAGGATGACGCTGGGGCGGCGGGACAGTGCCCTCGCGATGGCCACCCGCTGCTGCTCGCCTCCCGAGAGGCGTGCGATGGGTGATCCCACCTTGTCTCCCAGGCCCACGGCCTCCAACAGCTCCGCGGCCCGTGCGCTACGGGTCCAGAAAGCCTTGCCGGTGTCGTACAGGAGCGGAGCGGCCACGTTCTCGGTGGTGCTCAGTCCCGAGATGAGATTGAAGGACTGGAAGACGAAGCCGAAGGTTCTCCCCCGCAGATGGGCGCGGCGGCTCTCCCCGAGCCGGGAGGTGTCGGTACCGGACAGCGTGTAGTAGCCCGACGTCGGTCTGTCGATGAGACCCAGGATGTTGAGCAGGGTGGACTTTCCGGTTCCCGAGCGTCCCACAATGGCCACGTGCTCGCCGGGGGAGACGCTCAGGTTGACTCCCGTAAGGATCTCCAGGGGCTCGGAGCCGGGAACGGTGAAGGTGCGGGTGATCTCCTGCAGCTCCAGCAGCCCGCTCACAGGATTTCCTTACCGTCGGCGTCGTAGCAGGCGGAGTTGTCCTGCTCGCAGGTGTCGGGTGTGCCGGTGCGGCGAGTGTCCTTGTTGGGCACGAACTGGAGGATCTTCTGGTCCGCCTTGAGGCCGGCGGTCACCTGGATGCTCGTTCCGTCCGTGATCCCCAGAGTCACGGCGGTCTTGACCGCCTTCGAGGTGTCTCCGGACTCGGGAACCAGCCACACGAAGCCCGAGCCGACCTTGCCCTCCACGGCGGTGACGGGAACCAGCAGGGTGTCGGAGGCACTACCCGCGTCGACGCTGATGGTGGCTGGCATGCCCGCGAAGACCTTCTGGTCGCCGGGCACCGAGCAGCGCATCTCCACGCTGGTTCCGTCCCCGGAGGTGGTCGCCGTCGAGCCATCCCCGCCGGTGGTCGTCGAGCTGGTGGACTTGGTTCCGACCTTGAGGTTGTTGCACTGGAAGGGGGCCGGGCCGCCCTCGAGCGTCAGGGTCGCGGCGGTGGGGGCGTTGGTGAGCCGGTACTGCTGGGAGGCGCTGACGGTGCCGGTGGCCGAATAGGTCGAGGGCGTGATCGTGGCCACGACCACGCCGACGCCGGTCTCCTGCTGCTTGATGACCTTGGGGGTCACCGTGCCACTAACGGGAGCGTAGATCGTGGACCAGGTGACCTTGTCCGCAGCCGGTGTCTGGGTGACGTTGCCCTCTCCGTCCGTGCTCGTCGTCGGGCTCTGAGCCTCGGTGTGCTTGATGTAGAGCAGCGGATCGCCGGCACTGACCTGGGCATCCTTCTCCACGGCCACCGAGTCCACCACGCCGGCCAGGTCGGCCTGGACCTCGACAGTGGCATCCTGGACGATACGGCCCTTGACCTCGACCTTGTTGGCGATATTGCCCTTGGCGACAGTGACGGTGTTGACATTGGCGGAGTAGCCGGGGGAGATGTCGGCGGTCGCGCTGTCGTTCTGCGAGGGGAAGAAGGCGATCTTGACCAGGGCGATGGCGACGATCACCGCGATGAGGGCCTTGAGAGCAGGCCAGACGAAGCGCTTCACGGCGTCCTCCATGATGACAACGGAATCGGAACTGGGGAGGGATCCCGCGTTCCTGATTAATACGGGCCGAGACTACGGCAGGGACAGTCGTCTGGCCTCATCCGGAAGGAGGAATGCTGAAAGCCCTCTCCAACCTCGGTTGGAGAGGGCTGAGCACCGTGAGCTACGCGGGCTGGCCGGCGGTGCTGCGCGGATCAGGGAAGTCGACCGGCCGGGGCGGCGGGAACCGCGTCCAGGAAGGCCGGCGGGTTGAAGCCCTCGCGCTCATAGGCCTGTGCCACGGCAGCGGCCAGGGCGTGGACGGCCTTGGCGTCCACCAGGGCGATCGCCGAGCCCCCGAACCCGCCACCGGTCATGCGCGCTCCATGGGCGCCGGCAGCGCGGGCGGCCTCCACTGCCACGTCCAGCTCGGGGCAGGTGCACTCGTAGTCCACGCGCAGCGACTCGTGCGAGGCGTCCATGAGCCTGCCCGCCTCGGCGAGCTTCTCGCCGCGCAAGGGGCGTCCGTCCTGCAGGAGGTCGACCAACCGGCGGGTGCGGTCGATCTCGGTGACCACGTGCCGGGTGCGCTTGACCAGCTCGTCGGCGTCGTCGGCGCTGGAGAGCCGTTCCAGGGCCTGAGGCAGATCCTCGATCGCGATGTCCGCCAGAAGCTCGACGCCCAGGATCTGGGCGGCGCGCTCGCAGGCCGCTCGTCTGGCACCGTACTGACCGTCATCCAGGGAGTGCTTGGCCTTGGTGTCGATGACCAGCAGGGCCAGGTCCTCGGCGGCCAGGTCGAAGGGCACGTGGGTCACCGAGCCGTCGCGGCAGTCCAGCTCCAGGGCGTGACCCTCGCGGCAGCGCAGGGAGGCCGACTGGTCCATGCCGCCGGTGGGGGCTCCGGCCATCTCGTTCTCCGTGCGCACGCAGTTGGTCACCAGGCGGGCGCGTCCGGCGTCGTCGGGCTCCTCAGGCGTTCCGGCCAGTCCCAGGCCCGCGACCTCGTCGATGGCGACGGCCGCCGAGCACTCCAGGGCTGCCGAGGAGGACAGACCGCCTCCCAGGGGCACGCAGGAGACGAGGGCGGCGTCGAAGCCGGGCAGGTCCTCGAACCCGTCACGCTCCAGGGCCCAGGCGACGCCGGCGATGTAGGCCGCCCAGTGCGCCACCTCGCCGGGAGTCCCCTTGGGACCGATCGTGTCGAGGTTCATGACGTCGACCTTCTCCCTGGTCTGGGGAGAGACCAGGCGCACGATGCGGTCGTCGCGGCGTCGCAGTGCCAGGTGCGCCCGGTGGGGCAGGGCGATCGGCAGGGCCAGGCCGCCGTTGTAGTCGGTGTGCTCCCCGATGATATTGACGCGCCCGGGTGCGTACCAGACGCCGTCGGGCTCGGCCTCGAAGACCTCGCGGAACAGGGCGGTCGCGGCCTCGGCGCCCTCCTTCGGGCTCATGGCGGGGGCGAAGACGGGAGCATCGTTGGTCATCATGGTCTCCTGTGGTTGGTTGTTCTGATGTGCTCAGTCAGTGGGCGGGTGGTTGGTGGGGCGCGAGTGAGGCTGAGGGAACGGCCGGGGTCAGGCTGCGACCGTCAGGCGGGTGCCGGTCTGCTGGAGGGAGCTGATGGTGTCGGTGTCGGGCTCGGCGTCGGTGACCAGGACCCCGATGTCCCGGGTGGGGCAGAAGGACCGCAAACCCAGGACCCCCCACTTGGTGGAGTCCAGTGTGGCCACCACCGTGCGGCCTGCGGCGACGAGCGCCTGGTTGGCGGAGGCCTCCAAGAGGTTGGGCGTCATGAGCCCGGCCTCCGGGGTGAAGCCATGGGCGCCCAGGAAGACCCACTCCACGCGCATCGTGCGCAGCGCGTCGACGGCCACCGGCCCCACCAGGGCGTTTGACGGCGTGCGCTCGCCTCCGGTGACCACCACGGTCGGGGCGTCACGGTTCTCGGAGCGGGCGGTGTCGGCGGCGTCGAAGAGCACCTGTGCGGCCGGCAGCGAGTTCGTGATGACGGTCAGGGTGGGGAAGTGCTCCAGCTCGGTCAGGGCCTGGGCGAGCGCCAGGGTGGTGGTCCCGGCCGACAGCGCCAAGGAGTCCCCGGGGCGCACCATGGCGGCCGCGGCCTGGCCGATACGGCGCTTGGCGTCCAGGTTGAGGGTGGATTTTGCGGTGAAACGGGGCTCGATGGTGGTGGGGCCGGCCGCCACCGCGCCGCCGTGAACGCGCTCGACCAGCCCCTGGGCGACGAGCTCGGTGATATCACGGCGCACGGTCATCTCCGAGATCCCCAGCTCCTCGACGACGTCGGCCACGCGGATGCCGCCCGTGGCCGCGACCCGCTCCAGAATGTGTTCCTGGCGCTGGCGGGCCAGCATCGGTGCCGGACGCGATGATCCGGCAGTGGAGGAGGCGGAGAAACCGGATTGCATGAGGCCAGTTTGCCAGACCTTGACGGCGAAAACACCATCTCCGCACGTTCCCGCACAGAGTCGCACAGAGGAATTGGTGGTAGTTCACATTTCAGCCATTCGGTCGGTCATGGCACACTTATCCCGCTCGTGCGGCACTCCCGACTGGGATGTAGGGGGTGCGGCGCGGTAGTGTGTTCAGGTCACCTTCAGGACATCCGCTCGTCCTGACGCCCGACCCCGCATCAACCAGATCAGCCAATCGTCCCGTAGGAGCTCAGGAGCCATGCAGATCCCCGCACCAGACGCGCACCAGTGCGTGATCGGTGTGGCCATCGCCCTGCCCTCCCACTACGCCGCCCAGGTGCGGGCGGTGCGGGAGGCCGCTGGGGATCCTCTGGCCGAGGTCGTTCCGCCCCACATCACCCTGCTGCCGCCGACCGCCGTCGACGTCGACTCGCTCGATGAGGTCATGCGGCACCTGCGCAACGTGGCTACGGGGACTCAGCCCTTCGACGTGCGTCTCGACGAGGTCGGCACCTTCCTCCCCGTCAGTCCGGTGGTTTACCTCAGTCTGCGCAGCGGTGCCAAGGAGTGCGACAGCCTTCAGGCCCGGGTCCGCGACCGCCGCGGCCCTCTGGCCCGCTCGCTCAGCTTCCCCTTTCACCCGCACGTGACCCTGGCCCATGAGGTGGCCGATGAGGGGCTCGACGTCGCAGCGAGGCAGGGTGCGGGGCTGGTCATGGACTTCACCGTCACCAAGCTCCATCTCTACCGCCACCTCACCCGGTCCGGCTGCGATGAGTATCCCGGCTCAGGAGGCTGGGAGGTGGTGGCCGCCTTCGCCTTCGGCGGTTCGCTCGCATCCGGTGCTGCTGACGTCTCCGTTGAGGGGACGGCGCCGGTAGTGCCGGCGACTCCGACGACTCCCGTGGTCTCGGTGTGATCGAGCGCGTCAAGGCCCTTCTGGCGGCTGGGCGGCGAACGAGGATCGGACGAGCCCTGGTCCGTTACGGCACGGCACGCGGTGCGCTCATGGCCGGCGGGATCGCTTACACGGCCATGTTCTCGGTCTTCGCGGTGCTGGTCATCGGCGTGAACCTGCTCATGGCAGTGCTCGGCAATCACCCCACCATCCGTGCGGCCGTTGTCGACTCGATCAACTCCATGCTGCCTGGCGTCATCGATGCCGGTAACGGCCGGGGACTGGTGTCGGTGAACCAGCTGACGCTCACCTCCGCGCTCAATCTGGGCTCCGTGGTGGCGGCGGGAGCGCTCATCTACTCGGTCATCAGCCTCATGGGCACCCTCAAGATCGCGTTGCGTGCCATGTTCGGCCTGGTCAACCCCGTGATGAGGCCGGTGGTCGGGCAGCTGGCGAATATCGCCGGCTTCCTCGTCATCGTGGCCGGGGTCCTGGTGACCGCCGTCGCCTCGGTGGTGACGACGACGTTGTCGGGCAGCGTCGGACGGGCTCTGGGACTACCGGAGTCGCTGACCGGGACCGGGGTCTGGCTGACGACGCTCCTGATCTCTTTCCTCATCGACACCGGTGTCCTGTCGCTCCTCATCACCATCTGCGGGATCCGCCCGCCCCGACGCGATCTGGTGCTGGGTTGCATGCTGGGCGCCTTCGCGCTCGGCGTGCTGCGTCAGGTGGGAACCGGCGCGGTCGGTTCGGTGACGCGTAACCCGCTGCTTGCCTCCTTCGCGGCCATCGCCGTCCTCATCCTGTGGCTGCACCTGACCAGCCGTATCGTGCTGCTCGTGGCGGCCTGGATGGCCAACCCGCCGCTGCCCCGCGACGTCGACCACCCCAACGAGGTTCACGCCCACGAGCGCCCCAACTACGTGACGCTCTCCGTGCCCGAGACCCTGACCTGGCCCCGCCAGTCCATCACCGGCAGCCTCGAGGCCGACCCGACGGCGCACCCCGACTACGTCCCTCCGGTGTCGATCCCCTGAGGTCGGGTCGCGGTGCGGGCTCGATCCCGGCCCGGTGAACAGGTGACGGGCCGGGGCGATAACCTGTCCCGGTGACTGACACTCCTGATAACCCCGGCGGCTCCACTCGGGCCGCGCATCCCAGCGACTCGGGTCCCTCCGCCGGCTCGGCACCGGCCATTCACGCCATCATCCCCGCCGGCGGCGCGGGCACCCGGCTGTGGCCGCTCAGCCGGCGTCACCGCCCCAAGTTCCTCCTCGACCTCACCGGGGCAGGCCGCAGCCTCCTGCAGGACACCGTTGAGCGCCTCGCGCCGGTGACCGCGACGACGACGATCGTCACCGGCGTCGCCCACATCGCCGCCGTGGCCGACCAGCTCCCAAGCGTCCCGCGCGACAACCTCCTGGCCGAGCCCTCCCCACGCGACTCCATGGCGGCCATCGGTCTGGCCGCCGCCGTCATCGCTCACCGCCACGGGCGAGGTGCCGTCGTCGGCTCCTTCGCCGCCGACCACACGGTGGCCGACCGGGCCGCCTTCGAGAACGCCGTGCGCCAGGCAGCCCTCCTGGCCGAGCAGGGCTGGGTGGTCACCATCGGGATCGAGGCCGCCGGCCCCTCGACTGCCTTCGGCTACATCCACGCCGGAGACCCCACCGACGTGCCCGGCGCCCCGGACGGGCGCCAGGTCCTGGGCTTCACCGAGAAGCCCGACGCCGTCACCGCCGCCGCCTACCTGGCCACCGGCGACTATCGCTGGAACGCAGGAATGTTCGTGGTCCGCGCCGGTGTCCTCCTGGACCACCTGGCCGAGCTCAGACCGCAGCTGGCCGCCGGCATTGAGGCCATCGCCGCAGCCTGGGACACTCCCGAGCGGGAGGAGGTTCTGGCCGAGCGCTGGCCGGCCCTGGAGAAGATCGCCATCGACCACGCCATCGCCGAGCCTGTGGCCGCCTCCGGGGGCGTGGCCACCGTCCCGGTCTCCATGGGCTGGAACGATGTCGGCGGCTTCGACGCCCTGACCGAGCTCGTCGCTCCCCGCACTGAGGGGCCGGCAACCGGCGCCGGCGTGCTCGACGGTGTCGACAGTACTGACGGCTCACCCACAGATGAGGCCCCGGCCGAGGTTCGGGTGATTGGATCCGACGGCGCCCTCGTCGCCTCCACGTCCGGGCGCACGGTGGTGCTGCTGGGTGTACCGGGCGTCGTCGTCGTCGATACCCCTGACGCCCTCCTGGTCACCACGCCCGAGCACGCCCAGGACGTCAAGAGTGTCGTTGACGCCCTGAAGGAGAGCGGACGCGAGGACCTGCTCTAGCGACACCTCCGGATCGCGAGTTGTCTTGTCTCCTCACTTCTGAGACATGTGAGCGTCATGGCTTCTGAGGTACTCGCTTCGGTGGGGCCGCTGATGTCCGCTGCGTGGACACTGAGCCGTGCACGTGATCGAGTCCGGGGCCTTGTGGCGGATCCGGATGCCCCCGGACCCGCCTGACCTTGTGTGACACCTGTTCCGGGCCTGGTGGCGCTGGTTCAACCTGGCCTTGGCCCGAGCCCCTGCCTCGGGACGGCCTACTGCACGAGGGTGGGGGTGTACTGGCCAGGGGTTGTGCGTACTGCACGAGCTCCCGCACCTCATGGACTACCCCCGAACCCTGCCCAGTAGTACCCGACCCTCGTGCAATGGGCCCAGGCCCGCTATCACTGGACGGGGCTGCCTGACGAGATACCCGACCCTCGTGCAATGGGCCCAGGCGGGGCCGAGCCACCTGGGTGACCGCGCCGGCCCCTGCCGGCAGGGCGGGCGACGACTGTCTCGCCCGGTCAACTCGTCTCGCCGGTGTCATGAGATGTCATGACATCTGATGCTTTCAGAAGTCATGAGGCAACACACCTCCGGACCATGAATGCGGCAGCTGCTGGAGCCGCTGGCGCTGAGACTGGCGAAACCGTTGTGGGCCCGGTGCCGGAAGAAGAGATTCTTCCGGCACCGGGCCCACGCGCTGAAACCGAGATGATCGCGAGCCGATCCTGGTGGATCAAACGGTGTGAGAATGACACGCTTTCGCATATCCTTGACGCCCAATGTGTTGTCCGTCGCACGCGAGAGCCACGGAGGTTTCTATGAAGAAGACCTGTTCCGCGATGACGCTTGGCGCGGTCCTGGCCCTGGGCCTGGCCGCCTGCGGAACGCCACCGGCGCAGCGGCCCACGCGCAACCTCGAGGGCGCCAAGGACTTCACCGCCTGCATGCTCTCCGATGAGGGCGGCTTCGACGACCACTCCTTCAACGAGTCGGGCAGGAAGGGCCTGGACCGGGCCGGCAAGGAGCTCGGGGTCAAGACCGTCGCCGTGCAGTCGGAGAGCTCGGCCGACTACGCCACCAACATCTATGCGCTCATTCAGCAGAACTGCAAGCTCGTCATCGGCGTCGGCTTCAACATCGCCGCCGACCTGACTGAGTCGGCCAAGGCCAACCCCGACATCCAGTTCGCCCTCATCGACGCCTCCTTCATCGGAGCCGATGGGAAGCCGGCCACCCTGCCCAATGCCAAGCCACTGCTGTTCAAGACGGCCGAGGCCGCATATCTGGCCGGATACGCCGCCGCCGGCACCTCCCAGACCGGGGTCGTGGGCACCTACGGCGGCAAGCCCCTGCCCACCGTCCAGATCTTCATGGACGGCTTCGCCAGGGGCGTGTCCCGGTACAACGAGGACACCGGCGCCTCCGTGCAGGTCAGGGGCTGGGACACGGCCACCGGCAAGGGCGGGTCCTTCGTCGGCAACTTCTCCGACGCCGCCAAGGGCCAGGCCATCACCGAGCAGTTCATCTCCCAGGGCGCCGACATCATCATGCCCGTGGCCGGCCCCGTCGGCCAGGGCACGCTGTCCACCGTCAAGCAGCGGAACGCCGCCGGCGGAGCCAACGCCGTCATCTGGGTCGACTCCGACGGCTACACCTCCACCAGCGACGGCTCCATCATCATGACCTCCGTGGTCAAGGAGATCGGCAACTCGGTCTACGACACCGTTAAGGACGCCTCCGAGGGCAGGTTCTCCGCCGATCCCTACATCGGCACCCTCAAGAACAAGGGGGTAACCGCCGCTCCCTTCCACGACTTCGACTCCCGGGTCCCCGATCCGGTCAAGACCAGGCTCGAGGAGCTTCGCACCCAGATCATCAACGGAACCCTCGACGTCTCGACCCCCTACGACCCCTCCTGAACGTCCGCCCGGGGCCAGCACCCCGAGCCTCCACCGATCACTCGTCCCCTGGAAGCGAGCCTGTTGTGAAGCTTGAGCTGCGCGGGATCACGAAGGCCTTCGGGCCGCTCGTGGCCAACGACCACATCGACCTGACTGTCGAGCCCGGCCAGATCCACGCCCTCCTGGGCGAGAACGGCGCTGGTAAGTCCACGCTCATGAACGTCCTCTACGGCCTCCACCAGCCCGACGCCGGACAGGTCCTCATCGACGACGAGCCCGTGACTTTCTCCGGGCCGAGCGACGCCGTGGCCGCCGGCATCGGCATGGTTCACCAGCACTTCATGCTCGTGCCCGTCTTCACCGTGGCCGAGTCCGTCGCCCTGGGCTACGAGCCGGTCGGGTCGCTGGGGATCATCGACGCCGGCGCCGCCGCGGCCAAGGTCACCGAGATATCCCGCCGCTTCGGCTTCGACGTCGACCCCAACGCCCTCATCGAGGACCTGCCCGTGGGCGTCCAGCAGCGCGTGGAGATCATCAAGGCCCTGGCCCGCGACGCCAAGGTGCTCATCCTCGATGAGCCCACCGCCGTGCTCACCCCGCAGGAGACCGACGAGCTCATCGCCATCATGCGCGAGCTCAAGGCCTCGGGCACCTCGATCGTCTTCATCACCCACAAGCTGCGAGAGATCCGCGAGGTCGCCGACACCATCACCGTCATCCGCCGTGGCCGCGTGGTCGGCACTGCCGAGCCCACTGCCTCGGCCGCCGAGCTCGCCGGGCTCATGGTCGGTCACGACGTCTCCCTGACCGTGGACAAGCCCCCGGCAAAGGTCGGCCAGGAGGCGCTCACCCTGAGCGGTGTGAGCCTCGTCGAGGACGGCACCGTCCTACTCGACGACGTCGACCTGCATGTGCGCGCCGGCGAGATCCTCGCCATCGCCGGCGTCCAGGGCAACGGGCAGACCGAGCTGAGCGAGGTGATCCTCGGGCTGCGCTCGCCCACCGCCGGCGCCATCGCCTTCGACGGCCTCGACGTCACCCGCCACGGGGTGCGCCGCCGCCTGCGAGCCGGACTCGGCTTCGTGCCCGAGGACCGTTCCACCGACGGCATGGTCGCCGAGCTCTCCGTCGCCGAGAACATGGTCCTGGACCGCTTCGACGACCCCTCCCTGGGGCGCGGCCCATCGCTGTCGCCCAGGCGCGTGCACCAGGCCGCCCATCGGATGCGTGAGGAGTTCGACGTGCGCGTCACCGACGTCGACGGCCCCATCTCCACCCTCTCGGGAGGCAACCAGCAAAAGGCCATCCTCGCCCGTGAGCTCTCCCGGCCCCTCAAGGTCCTCGTCGCCTCCCAGCCCACACGCGGCCTGGACGTGGGCTCCATCGAGTTCGTCCACCAGCGGCTTGTCGCCGAGCGGGACTCCGGCACCGCCGTCCTCATCATCTCCTCCGAGCTCGATGAGATCTACGCCCTGGCCGACCGGATCGCCGTCATGTACCGCGGGAGGATCGTCGGCACCGTCCCCGCCGACACCGCCCGAGACGCCCTGGGCCTCATGATGGCCGGCACCCCCGCCGAGCAGACCCTCGACCCTCAGGAGCAGACACGATGAGCACCCCCACCACCGGCTCCAGCACGACACCGACGACTGACTGGCCTGATGGCCGCTCCGAGCACGACCCGGGCGGTCGGCCAGGCAGTCGGCCGGCCAGTCAGGCCGCCCTGCTGCGACAGGTCGCCTCCTCACCGGCCGTCGTCGGGCTGCTCGCGGTCCTGACCGCCTTGTTCCTCAGCTCGATCCTCATCCTCGCGGCCGACTCCGAGGTGCGATACACCGCCACCTACCTGCTCAATCGCCCCGGCGACTTCCTCCACGCCACCGGATCCACCCTGAGCGAGGCTTACAGCTCCCTGCTGCGCGGTGCCATCCTCGACTGGCGGGCCACGACCACCGTGCGCATGATCCGTCCCATCACCGACACCCTGACCAACGCCACCCCGCTCATCATCGCCGGACTCGGCATGGCCGTCGCCTTCCGTGCCGGCCTGTTCAACATCGGTGGTCAGGGGCAGATGATTCTCGGGGCGATCACGGCCTGCTACGTGGGCATCGCCTGGAACCTGCCGCCCGTGGCTCACCTGCTGCTGGCCGTCGTCGGGGCGGCCCTGGGAGGTCTGGTGTGGGGCGGTATCGCCGGCGTCCTCAAGGCCCGTACCGGTGCCAACGAGGTGATCGTGACGATCATGCTCAACTCGATCGCCGCCCACCTCCTGTCCCAGGTACTCAGCCTCAAGGCCTTCAACGGGGAGGGGGAGACCGGCAACCGCAAGTCTCTGGCCGTGGCCGACTCCGCCCAGTACCCCTCACTGGCTGGTAGCTCCTTCCGTCTCCACGCCGGCTTCCTCCTGGCCCTGCTGGTCGCCGTGGCCGTGTGGTGGCTCATGGAGCGCTCCCGCCTCGGCTTCCAGCTGCGGGCCACCGGCCTCAACGCCGACGCCGCCCGCACCGCCGGCATGAGCGTCCCCTGGGTGACGAGCCTGGTCATGATGATCTCCGGCGCCCTGTGCGGACTGGCCGCCACGGCGCCGGTTCTGGGCACTCAGAAGAGCATGGACGAGTCCGTCGTGGGCTCCATCGGCTTCGACGCCATCACGGTCGCGCTGCTGGGACGCTCTCGGCCCGTGGGAACCGTTCTGGCCGGGCTGCTGTTCGGGGCACTGCGTGCCGGCGGCACCGCCATGCAGGCCGCACCGGGTACCCACATCAAGATCGTCCTGGTCCTGCAGTCCACGATCGTGCTGTTCATCGCCGCCCCGCCCCTGGTCCGGGCCATCTTCCGGCTCCCGGAGCGCCGAGAGACCCGCGGCGGCGATCCGTCCTCCGCCTCAGTCCCGGCCGCAGCTCCGGCTACGGCGCCCGCCCCGGCCGCTCCCGCCGCGAAGGAGGCCTGAGCCATGAGCGCGTCAACCGCTTCAGCCGAGTCAACCACCCCCGCCGCTTCAACCGATTCCGCCCCCGCGGCCGTCGGGCCCATGAACCTCAAGATCCCGATCACCGGCGTTGTCGTGCTCCTCCTCCAGGGGCTCATGACGCTGGGCGCCCACGGCACGACCACCTTCGGCCTCACCGCCTCCTCAGACCTCTTTCGCCTTGGAAACCCCGTGCTCAACGCGCGCCTGGTCATCCTCGTCACTGCCGGGATCGTCGCCGCAGCCACCGCCATCGCTCTCGACCGGGCCCGGCGTCGCAGCAGGATCCCGACCTGGGCCACCGTTCTCATCGGCGTCGGATTCGTGATCGCCTTCCTGACCTGGGCCGGTGCCGGGCGCAATGGTGTCATCCCGCTGGTGACCATCCTGTCCTCAGCGCTGGGGCTGAGCGTCCCGCTCGTCTACGGGTCGCTGGCCGGAATCATCGGGGAGCGATCGGGCACCATCAACATCGCCATCGAGGGCCAGTTCCTGGGCGGGGCCTTCCTGGGCGCCATCGTGGCCTCGGCCTGCTCCAGCCCGTGGATGGGACTCCTCGCCGCGCCCGTGGCCGGAGTCCTTGTGGCGCTCCTGCTGGCCCTGTTCGGCCTGCGCTACCGGGTCAACCAGATCGTCGTCGGCGTCGTCCTCAACGTCCTGGTCTCGGGACTCACCGGATTCCTGTTCTCCACCTTCCTGTCCTCCAGCCCCAGCCTCAACCAGGCCCTGCGCCTGCCCACCCTAGCGGTGCCCCTCCTGTCCCGGATCCCGGTCATCGGGCCGGTCCTCTTCCGCCAGACGATCCTCGTCTACCTCATGTACGCCGCCGTGGCGATCCTGTCCGCCATGCTCTTCCGCTCCCGCTGGGGGCTGCGGCTGCGGGCCTGCGGTGAGCACCCCAAGGCCGCCGACACCGTCGGCATCAAGGTGATGCGCACCCGCGTGGCCAACCTTGCCCTGGCCGGGGCGCTGGCGGGGCTGGGCGGCGCCTTCTTCACCGTCGGCTCGGGACTGTCCTTCGACAACGACATGACCGCCGGCAACGGCTACATCGCCCTGGCCGCCATGATCCTGGGCGCCTGGCGGCCCCTGGGATCCCTTGGGGCGGCGCTGCTCTTCGGCTTCGCCACCTCCGTGGCCCAGACCCTGCCGGTCATCGGCAGCTCCGTCTCACCCGACATCATCTCGATGATCCCCTACATCGTCACGATCCTGGCAGTGGCAGGATTCGTGGGCAAGGTGCGTGCGCCCGCCGCCGAGGGGGTGCCCTACCCGTGACCAGTCCCGCCGGCCCCCGGAGAGCAGACCAGTGAACCCGACCGTGCCTCGACCTGTCACCCCCGGCGCCCTCACCGGCGCCGACTGGCAGAACCTGCACGACCTCGCCGTCGAGGCCATGACCCACGCCTACGCCCCCTACTCCCGCTTCAAGGTAGGCGCCGCCGCCCTGGTCGACGACGGCCGCCTCGTTTCGGGCTGCAACGTGGAGAACGCCGGTTACGGCGTCACCCTGTGCGCCGAGTGCGGTCTGGTCTCCGATCTCATCCGCACCGGGGGAGGGCACCTGGTCGCATTCGCCTGCGTGGATGCCGACGGCCGGGCCTGCGCCCCGTGCGGGCGCTGCCGCCAGCTCCTGAGCGAGCACGCCGCCGACGGTATGGTGCTGGCCATGCCCGCCGGGATGATGACCATCGACGAGGTCCTGCCCGACCGCTTCACCGCAGCCGCCGTCAAGCGCGTCGTCGGCGAGCAGAGCTGAAACGCGGCTGACGCAGAGCCGATGACCAGCCGCCTGATGCGCAGCTGACGAGCCGAGATGAGGAGAGCCCCGTGACCGTCCCCGCCGCACCGCCGCCCGTCGAGCCCTTCGACGCCGTCGATATCATCGCCGCCAAGCGTGACGGCGCCGCCCTGAGCGACGCCCAGATCGACTGGGTCGTGGACGCCTACACCCGTGGCGTCGTCGCCGAGGAGCAGATGAGCGCCCTGGCCATGGCCATCTACCTGCGCGGCATGAGCCGGGCCGAGATCTCCCGCTGGACCGGCGCCATGATCGCCTCCGGGGAGCGCATGGACTTCTCCGGTCTCGGACGCCCGACGGCGGACAAGCACTCCACCGGGGGAGTGGGGGACAAGATCACCCTGCCGCTGGCGCCGCTCGTGGCCGTCTTCGGCGTGAGCGTCCCCCAGCTCTCCGGGCGAGGACTCGGGCACACCGGCGGGACCCTGGACAAGATGGAGTCCATTCCCGGCTGGCGGGCCGACCTCACGGGCGAGGAGATCCTGTCGATGCTCGACGCCGGCGGCCCCGGCGCCGTCATCTGCGCCGCCGGAGCCGGCCTGGCTCCGGCCGACAAGCGTCTCTATGCCCTGAGAGACACCACCGCCACCGTCTCCTGCGTCCCCCTCATCGCCTCGTCGATCATGTCCAAGAAGATCGCCGAGGGAACCGGCGCCCTCGTCCTGGACGTCAAGGTCGGTTCGGGCGCCTTCATGAAGGAGATCGACCAGGCCCGCGAGCTCGCCTCCACCATGGTGGCTCTGGGCACCGACGCCGGCGTGGCCACCCGCGCCCTGCTCACCGACATGTCCACCCCGCTCGGGCTCACCGCCGGCAACGCCCTCGAGGTCGCCGAGTCCCTCGAGGTGCTCGCCGGCGGGGGACCGGCCGACGTCGTCGACCTCACCGTGGCCCTGGCCCTGGAGATGTGCGCCGCCGCCGGCAGACCCGTGGGGGAGGATGAGGTCCGTGCCGCCCTGGTCGACGGGCGCGCCATGGGTGTCTGGCGCGACATGGTCCGCCGCCAGGGAGGGGACCCGGATGCGCCCCTGCCCTGGGCACCCGAGACCGAGATCGTCACCGCCCCGGCCGACGGCGTCCTCACCACCCTGGACGCCCTCGCCGTCGGGGTTGCCGCCTGGCGCCTCGGGGCCGGGCGCGCCCGTAAGGAGGACCCCGTCCAGGCCGTCGCCGGCGTGACCATGCACGCCAAGCCGGGCGATGAGGTGCACGCCGGCCAGGTGCTGCTCACCCTGCACACCGCCACGCCCGAGCGCTTCACCCGCGCCCGGGAGGCGCTCGCGGGCGGCATCGTCATCTCCCAGGCCGGTTCCCCGCAGGCGGCCGACGCCGCCGCCCGCCGTGAGCGCGGCGTCGTCCTGGAGCGGATCGGATGACCACGCCCCGACCGTTGCAGCCGGCCATCGTCGCCCGGGCCGTCAACTCCCGGCTGCGGGTGGGACGCCTCATCCAGGCGGGCCAGGCCATCACCCTGACCCAGACCGATGCCACCACCTGCGGGCCCACCTGCCTCCTGGCCGCCCGCCTGCTCCTGGCGCCCGGCGAGCGCCAGGCCGTGACGGGTGAGCTCGCCCAGGAGATGGCCACATCGGAGCCCGGTCGGGAGGGTAGGCACCTGATGTCTCTCCTGTCCCGCCACCAGCTGCGGATCCAACGGGCCATGAATGTCCACGGGCTGGGGGTCCTGCCCTGGCCGAAGGCGCTCGGCTCCACACCCTGGTCCGTGGCCCGGCAGATGACCGAGATCGCTGAGGCCTGTGCTCTTGGCCGCTCGCGCCGCTGTTACACGGTGAGGTGGGTGAGCGACCACGGCCCCGCCTGGGGCAGTGAGGTCGCCTTGATCCGTGAGGTGCTGGCAGGTGGGCTTCCGGTCATCCTGGTCACCGGCGGTCCGCTCGTCCTCGATCACGACGCCGAGGTGGATCCCACTGCGGGGGCGAGGCTGCGCGCCTCACTGGCGCGAACCCCGGCCGTGCCCCGCCACTACGTCCTGGCCCTGCCCTGGCAGATCATCGAGCAGGACGACCCCGGTGAGGGAAGCGTGCACATCTACGAGCCCTCCAGCGGATCCGTGCGCCCCCTCGACCTGACCGTCCCGCGCGATCCGCACCGCCCTGGCCCCCGCGAGCTCGGCGGCTGGCCCTGCGTCCTCGCCGTCGTCGCTCCCGAAAACAGTTCATGGTGAGAACCAGTTATGCGAGAGTGATATCCATGCCGACACAACGTGTCATGCCGCTCATTACTGTGCGCGATCTTGATGCCGCCATCGAAGCCTATCGTCGCCTCACCGGAATGGAGGTGGTCATGAATCATGGTTGGATTGCAACCCTGTCTCCGCCAGGAGATCGTTCCATTCAAATCAGTTTGATCGCCTCTGATCCCACTGCGCCTGTCAATCCGGCGGTCTCCATCGAGGTGGATGACGTGGATGATGCCTATCAGATTGCTCGGGAGAACGGGTGGGAGATCGTGCGTGATCTCGCTGTGGAGGAGTGGGGAGTGCGTCGTTTCTTCTTCCGGGATGCTGACGGAAACGTCATGAACGTCCTTTCTCATCTGTGAATCCAGCATCGCTGGTTTGTCACGTGGATGTTTTGCCCGCATTAGGCAGGTCAGTCCATGATGGGATGAACATCGTCGAAAGGAACCCCATGACCACGCGCGCCCAGATCGCCTCTCTCATCGACCACACCCTCCTCAAGCCCGAGGCCACTACCGCCCAGGTTGACGCGCTCGTCGCCGAGGCCGCGGCCCTGGGCACCTACAGCGTATGCGTCTCCCCGAGCCTTCTTCCGCTGAGCCTACCCGACGGACTGCACCTGGCCACCGTCTGCGGCTTCCCCTCCGGCGCCCACGCCACTGTCGTCAAGGCCGCCGAAGCCGCCGAAGCCGCCGCCAAGGGAGCCGAGGAGATCGACATGGTCGTCAACCTCCGCCTGGTCAAGGAAGGCGACGTCGACGCCGTCGAGGCCGATATCCGCGGCGTGCGCGAGGCCTGCCGAGGCTCCGTCCTCAAGGTCATCATCGAGTCCGCCGCCCTCACCGACGACGAGATCGTCTCCACCTGCCGCGCCGCCGAGGCCGCCGGGGCCGACTTCGTCAAGACCTCCACCGGCTTCCACCCCGCCGGCGGCGCCTCCACCCACGCCGTCGCCCTCATGCGCGCCACCGTCGGAGACCGCCTCGGCGTCAAGGCCTCCGGAGGCATCCGCACCGCCGCCGACGCCCTCGCCATGGTCGAGGCCGGCGCCAACCGCCTGGGCCTGTCCGCCAGCGCTGCTGTCCTCGAGGGTCTCAGCAACTGAGCTGTCCGCACCTTCGCTGCGGACCTGCACCCCGGCATCGACGGAAGGACCGTCTCAACTTGCCAAGTTTCGGGCACCCGAAACTATACTCGGCGCTATGAGAACCATCCCCAGTATGAGTCGCCGCAGCGTCGCGGCGCTCGCCTGTCTCGCCCTGTCCGCTCCCGCCCTGGCCGCCTGTGGTCACAGCTCGACCTCAGCCGACGCCTCGGGAACGGTCAAGGCGGTCGCCTCCACCACGCAGATCTGCGACTACATCACTCAGCTCGCCACCGGCGACGCCTCCAGCGATCTCTCCTTCGACCGCACCGGCGCGGACGGCAAGACCCAGCACTTCGGCGCCGACGCCGCCAAGGCCACGTCCCACCTCAAGCTCACCTGCCTGCTGGCCCCCAACGCCTCGGCGCACGAGCACGACATGACCACGGCCCAGTCCAAGGCCCTGTCCGAGGCGGATCTCTTCTTCATCTCCGGCGTCGACCTGGAGCACTTCCTGGACTCCGCCGTCGACTCCACCGGCTTCAAGGGCACCATGGTGGTGACCTCCGGTGTTGCCGGGGCCGCCGACGTCGATGGCCTGGCCGCTCAGAAGAAGAAGGAGGAGGCCAAGCCCTACAAGGTCGATCGGGGTGGCGCCAAGGTCGAGGTCGCCAAGTGGCCCTTCCCCCCTGAGGAGGGGGAGAGCGAGCCCGAGTTCCGCTTCGACCCGCACGTGTGGACCTCGCCGAAGAACGCCATCGTCCAGGTCACCAACATCGGTGCCGCCCTGGAGAAGGCCG